>JAABUW010006732.1_pt1 | contig 14216 bp, 11 predicted proteins | sample 5560081 | NCBI WGS metagenome assembly JAABUW01 (sample SAMN10711882, study PRJNA513363) | rock metagenome | isolation source: Antarctica rocks | place: Antarctica: Victoria Land, Knobhead sud
CGACCTATCGCTCGACCAACGCCACGGCCCTGACGGTCTGTGCCGTCGACGCCCCGCACGTCGTGACCTCGGCCGAGCTCGATGAGCGCCTGACGGGGACCTACGAGCGGGTGGGCCTGCGGGCCGGTCTGCTCGAGCGCCTCGCCGGCATCCGGGAGCGGCGCTGGTGGCCGGCCGATGTCAGCTACGCCGACGGCGCGGCGATGGCCGGGGCGAAAGCCATGGCGGAGGCCGGCGTCGACCCGGCCGAGGTCGGCCTGATGATCAACACCTCGGTGAGCCGGGCGCACCTGGAGCCGTCCTCGGCCGTCGCGGTGCACCATGCCCTGGGCCTGCCGCCCTCGTGCCAGAACTTCGACGTGGCCAACGCCTGCCTCGGCTTCGTCAACGGCATCCAGCTGGCGAGCGCGCTGATCGACACGGGCCAGGTCGACTACGCACTGATCGTCAACGGCGAGGACGCCCGGCCGGTGCAGGAGGCCACGATCGCCCGGCTGTCCCGGCCCGAAGTCACCGCCCAGGACGTGGTGGCCGAGTTCGCCACGCTGACCCTGGGCTCCGGAGCGGCCGCGATGGTGCTCGGCCGGGCCGACCGCCATCCCGAAGGTCACCGCATCGTCGGCGGCGTGGCCCGCGCCGGCACGGAGCACCACCAGCTGTGCGTCGGCGACATCGCGATGATGCGGACCGATGCGACCGGCCTGCTGGCTGCCGGCCTGGAGCTCTCGGCCGACATGTGGCGTGACGCCGCAGAGGAGTTCGACTGGGCGGCGGGGATGGACCGCTACGTCATCCACCAGATCTCGCAGGTCCACACCGCCGCCATCTGCCGCAAGCTCGGCATCGACCCGTCCCTCGTGCCCCGGACCTTCCCGACCCGCGGCAACATCGGCCCGGCGTCGGTGCCCTTCACCCTGGCCACCGAGGTCGACTCGCTGGAGGCCGGCGACCGGGTGCTGCTGATGGGCATCGGCTCCGGACTCAACGCCTCCTGCACCGAAATCCGGTGGTGACGGGGCTTCCTCCGCACGGTCTGCCCGGTCTGGACCCGGCCTGGTCGCGGCTGGTCCGCGTGGCCGATGCCGGCGGGGTGGAGCGCGTCTGGCACGTCCTCGACACCGGGCCCGATCCCGCTGGGTCGGTTGGCACGCTGGTCTGCGTCCACGGCAACCCGACCTGGTCCTATCTGTGGCGGCGGCTGCTCGCGGCGCCCCCGCCCGGCTGGCGGGTGGTCGCTCCGGACCACCTGGGGATGGGCTATTCCGAACGCCTGGCCGCCCCCCGCAGTTTCGCCAAGCGGGTCGACGACCTCGGCCGGCTGACCGCCGAGCTGGGGGTCAGCGGGCCGGTCGTCACGGTCGGCCATGACTGGGGGGGAGCGATCTCGCTGGGCTGGGCGCTGGCCCATCGGGCGCAGCTGCGGGGTGTGGTGGTGCTCAATACCGCCCTGTACCAGCCCATCGGGGCGCAGACGCCGGCGCTGATCCGCCTGGCGTCGGTGCCTGCGCTCCGGGACTGGATCTGCGTACGCACGCCGGCCTTCGTCCGGGCCGCGACAGCGCTGTCCCGGCCGGCGCTGCCCCGCGAGGTCCGCGACGCCTTCGCCGCGCCGTACGCCGGCGCCGGCCGACGCCGGGCGGTAGGCGACTTCGTGGTCGACATCCCGCTCGCGCCGGATCACCCGAGCTTCGCAGCCCTGGCTGAGGTGGCGCTCGGCGTCCGGTCGCTCGATCGGCCGGCGCTGGTGTTGTGGGGGCCGCGCGACCCGGTGTTCGTCCAGCGGTATCTCGACGACCTCCTGGGCCGGCTGCCGGGCGCCGACCTGCACCGGTACGAGGGTGCGTCGCACCTGGTCGGGGAGGATGCGCCGGAATACGCCGCCGCAATCGCGCTGTGGGTGGGCGGCCTGGCCGATCGGGGGCACGCGCCCGCAGCTTCCGCCGTGCCGCCTGCTCCGTCCGCTCGGTCCACGGCCCGCCGGCCGGTCTGGGCGGCCCTGGCCGAGCGGGCCGGCGACCCGGCGCCGGCGGTGGTCGAGGTGGGCGGCGTCACCATCAGCTGGGACACCCTCGAGCGCCGGGTGCGCGAGCTGGCGGCCGGGCTGGCCGCTTCCGGCCTCCGCCCCGGCGACCGGGTCGCCCTGCTGATCCCGCCGTCGGCCGACCTGACCGCAGCGGTCTACGCGCTGTGGCGGGCCGGGGCCTGCATCGTGGTGGCGGACAAGGGGCTGGGCCTGCGCGGCATGGGACGGGCGCTGCGCGGAGCGCGGATCGACCAGGTGATCGGCACCGCGGCCGGGCTAGCGGCGGCCAGGGCGATGCGGCTCCCGGGCCGGCGGATCGCCGCCGGGCCGGTCGGGCCGACGTCGATGCGCATCCTCGGTGCCTCCGAAGGTCTGGTCGACCTGGCCCGGGCCGGCCGGCACGCCCCGGCGCCCCCGGAGCCCGGCGACCGCGACCCGTGCGCGGTGGTGTTCACCTCCGGTGCCACCGGGCCGGCCAAAGGAGTGCTCTACCGGCACCACCAGGTGCAGGCCCAGCTGGCGCTGGTCGCCGCGACGTACGCACTGACCCGCGACGACCGCCTGGTGGCGGCGTTTGCGCCGTTCGCGCTGCTGGGGCCCGGGCTCGGGATCGGCTCGGTGGTGCCCGGCGTCGACGTCACCTCGCCCGGCTCGCTCACCGCCGCCGCGCTGGCCGAGGCGGTCCGGGCCGCCGACGCCACCGTCGTCTTCGCCTCCCCGGCGGCGCTGCGCAACGTCCTCGCCTCAGCCTCTGCGCTGGCCCCCGCCCAGCGCAGCGCGCTGGGCGGCGTACGGCTGCTCATGTCGGCCGGCGCACCCGTGCCAGTCGGGGTGCTTCGGGATCTGCGCGCGCTGCTGCCCGCCGCCGACCTGCACACGCCGTACGGGATGACCGAGGCGCTGCCGGTGACCGACATATCGCTGGCCGAGATCGAGGCGGCGGGGGCGGGCGACGGCGTGTGCGTGGGCCGCCCGCTGCCCGGCGTCGACGTCGTGCTGAGTGCCCTGTCGCCGCTGGGCGCCGCCGACGGGCCACTGCAGGCGGCGGCCGGGGCGACCGGGGAGGTGTGCGTACGCGCGGAGCACGTCAAGGACAGCTACGACGCGCTGTGGGCGACCCAGCGATCGGCTGCCCGAGACGCCGGCTGGCACCGGACCGGCGACGTCGGCCACCTCGACGGCGCCGGGCGGTTGTGGATCGAGGGGCGGCTGGTGCACGTCGTGACGACGGCGGCCGGCCCCGTCACGCCGGTCGGGATCGAGCAGCGGATCGAGGACCTCGCCGGCGTGCGCGCTGCCGCGGTGGTGGGGGTCGGCCCGACAGGCACGCAGCAGGTGGTGGTCGTGGTCGTCCCGGCAACGGCCTCGCGTTCGCCGCTGGCCGGACTGCCGCTGACCGACGCGGTCCGCACCGCCGCGGGTGTCGACGTCGCCGCGGTCCTGCTGGCCGGCGAGTTGCCGGTCGACATCCGGCATGCCTCCAAGGTCGACCGGCAGCGGCTGGCCACCTGGGCGACGCGGGTGCTCGCCGGCGCGCGGGTGTGAAGGTGCTCGTGACCGGCGCGAGCGGGATGCTCGGCCGGGGCACTGCCCGGGCGCTGATCGACCGGGGCGACGAGGTGACGGTGCTGCAGCGGCGGCCGGCCGGGCTGCCGGCGGCCGAGGTGCTGGCCGACATCGGCGCGCCCGCCGACCGCGCTGCCGTGGAGCGGGCCGCCCGCGGCCAGGACGCGGTGGTGCACCTGGCCGCGAAGGTCGATGTGGTCGGGCGCTGGGCCGACTACGAGCGGATCAATATGGGTGGCACCCGAGCGGTCCTGGCGGCCTGCCGCGCGGCCGGGGTGCGGCGGCTGATCCACGTGTCGTCGCCGTCGGTCGCGCACGCCGGCCGGCCGCTGGCCGGTGTCGCGGCCGAGCCGGCCGACCCGGTGGCAGCCCGCGGCAACTACGCGCGCTCCAAGGCCATGGCCGAGGTCGAGGCGCTGGCTGCCGACTCGGTGGAGCTGGCGGTGCTGGTGGTCCGGCCACACCTCGTGTGGGGGCCGGGCGACACCCAGCTGGTCGATCGCGTCGTGTCGCGGGCGGCGGCCGGGCGGCTGCCGCTGATCGGCTCCGGCGCCGCGCTGATTGACACGACGTACGTCGACAACGCGGTCGACGCCCTCGTCGCTGCGGTCGAAGCCTGCGGGCCGGTGCACGGCGAGGCGCTGGTGGTGTCCAACGGCGAGCCGCGGCCGGTCGCCGAGGTGCTGGCACGGCTCTGCCGCGCGGCTGGGGTTGCGGGGCCGCGCGGCCGGCTCCCTTATCCCCTGGCCCGGCTGGCCGGCGCCGCCATCGAGTGCGGATGGGCGGCGGCGCGGCGGTCCGAAACTCCCCCACTCACCCGGTTCCTGGCCGAGCAGCTCGCCACCGCGCACTGGTTCGACCAGCGGCGGACCCGCGAGGCGCTGTCGTGGACGCCCCGGATCACGCTGGACCGGGCGTTCGACGCGTTGGCCCGCTCCTATGCCACCCGCGTGGCCCATTGAGGACCCCTCGGCAGCTGCCGAGGGGAAGGCTATGACTCTCACCGGGACTCTCACCGGGACTCTCACCGGGACTCTCACCGGGACTCTTGCCGGCCGCCTGCGAGCCGGCGCCGCCACCGCGCTCCTCGCCGCGACCGGGCTGCTCCTGCCCGCCGCCGCTCCTGAGGCGTCGGCGGCGGCGGCCGCGCCGTACACCTCGCGCTTCGGCGCCTGGGCCAAGACGCCTGAGGACGTGCCCCGGCTGGCCGCCCTGATGGGGCACCCGCTGACGTCCCTGCGCATCTATTACGACACGCCGCCCACCCGATGGCTGACCACCGGACTGCTCGGCGCCTTGCCGGACAACGGCACCGTCTCGATCTCGTTCCACCATGGCACCCCGGCCCAGGTCCAGGCCTTCCTGTCCGGGCACCCGGCCACCGTGAAGTGCTACGCCACCTATTACCACGAGCCGGAATTCGTCTTCGTCACGCCGGCGCAGCAGGCGGAATTCCAGGCCGCCTTCGCCACGTACGCTCCGGCGATCCGGGCCGCCGGCTGCATCCCGACCCTCATCCTGCACAACTGGGTGATGCACGACCCGACGCGCAACTGGCGCGACTGGTACCCGCAAGGAAGTGTCGACGCTCTGGGCTTCGACGCCTACAACCTCACGGCGCCCAAGGGCGTGTATCCGACGCCGGCCGAATTCCTCGCCCCCTTCGTCGCCGCCTCCCGCGAGACGGGGCTGCCGTGGGCCATGCCGGAGGTCGGCTCCTTCATCTCCCCGGGCGGCCTGACATCAGCCAGCCGGGCCGAGTGGGCGCACGGAGTGGCCGTCGCGGCCCGCCGCGACCCGGGTTTTCTCTTCGCGAACTGGTGGGACTCCATTGGCGCCGACACCAGCAAGGACTTCACGATGGACACTGCATTGGGCGCGGCCTGGCGGCGCTAGCCGGGCCCGAACTGCTCAGCCGTACATCAGCGAGCCGGGCGTGGTGAGCAGTTGGCCGATCTCGAGCCACGTCTTCAGCCCGGACAGGATCATCGGCCAGCCGCCGTACAGCTCGTTATTGGCACCCTCGCGGAGCTGGTCATGGGTGACCGTGAGCCGGCAGGAATCGCCGATCGGCTCGATCTCCCAGGTGATCCGCGAGCTGCCCTCGCTCTTCACCTCGTCGCTCCACAGCGCGACCATGCTCTGCACCAGCCGGCGGGGCGGGTCGATCTCGAGGTTTTCTCCCTCGCCCAGCAACGTGCCGGCCGCCGGATGCGCCATCTCGAATCGGGAGCCAGTCGTCCAGTCGGACTTGATCGCCGCGCCGAAGTTGTACTTGCTGCGGATCCCGCTGTCGGTGATGGCCTCCCACAGGCGCTCCGGGGTGGTCTTGATGTAGATCTCGTAGACTTTTTCCATCTGCTTCTCCCATCTCCTGCAAGGCTCTCGTGGTGGTCAGGATAGGTGACTATTTGGTCACCTGTCAAGGCCACCGAGCCGGTCGAGCAGGAGGGCCTCGGCCAGGCAGGCCCGCTCGAACATCGCCAGGTGCAGGCTCTCGTTCGCCCCGTGGGCGCGGGTGTCGGGATCCTCGACCCCGGTGATGAGCACTTCGGCTTCCGGCAGGAAGCCGGCGAAGGCAGCCACGAAGGGGATGGAGCCGCCGGCGCCGATGTCGACCGCCGGTGTGCCCCAAGCTTCGCCGAACGCCGACCGGGCGGCGTCGGCTGCGGGTCCGCCGGACGGCACGGCGTACGGCGCGGCCGTGCCGCCGGCGGTAACGGTCACCTGGGCACCCCAGGGAGCGCTTGCCTCGAGGTGCGCCGACAGGGCTTCGAGTGCCTTGGCCGCATCGTCGCCGGGTGCCACCCGCAGGCTGATCTTGGCCCGGGCGACGGGCGAGAGCAGGTTCGCCGCGCCGGCCACCGCGGGGGCGTCGATGCCGATGACGGTGACGGAGGGGCGGCTCCACAGCCGACTGGTCAGGCTGCCGGTGCCGATCGGCCGTACGCCGTCGAGCACGCCGGCGTCTGCGCGCAACTGCTTCTCGGTCAGCGCCGGCCCGGGGCTGTCGGTGCTGACCAGGCCCGCCACGGCGACGTTGCCGTCGGCGTCGTGCAGGGTCGCCAGCAGCCGGCACAGGGCGGTGACCGCGTCGGGCACGGCGCCGCCGTAGACGCCGCTGTGCACGCCGTGATGCAGGGTGCGCACCTCGACGATGGCCATCGCGCCGCCGCGCAGCGACGTCGTCAGCGCCGGCGTGTCGACCGTCCAGTTGCTGGAATCGGCGAGGATCAGCACGTCGGCGCGCAGCCGCTCCCCGTAGGCGACCAGGAATGCGGGCAGCGTCGGCGAGCCGATCTCCTCCTCGCCCTCGATGAGTACGCACACCCCGACCGGCAGGGCGTCGCCGTGCGCCTGGATCGCGGCGAGGTGCACCGCGATGCCCGCCTTGTCGTCGGCGGCGCCCCGCGCGAACAGCCGACCCGAACGCTCGACGGGCTCGAAGGGTTCGGACTCCCACGCGCCGGCATCGCCCACCGGCTGCACGTCGTGGTGGGCGTACAGCAGCACCGTCGGGGCGCCGGCCGGGCCGGGCCGGCGGCCGATCACGGCCGGCTGGCCGCCGTCCACGGCGAGCACCTCGACGTCGCTGAGGCCTGCTCTTTCCAGCCAGGCAGCCACCTCTGCGGCGCTGGCCCGCAGGTGTTCGGCCGCGGCCGGGTCGGCCGACACCGACGGTATCCGGATCAGCCGCTCCAGGTCGGCGCGTACGGACGGCAGCAGTTGTGCCACCGCGGATCGAAGCTCGGCTGTTCGGGTGGATTCGGCGGTCACGGGCGGCGACTCTACCGGCGGCGAGCGGGTCAGCCGGCGTACATCTGCAGGTCGGCGGCGAAGCGGTCGGCGATGTCGATCGTCGTCGCCAGCTCCGGATGGCGCACGATCACCATGCCGTCGGAGATCAAGGTGGCGCGCCAATCCCGCCGGTGCGCGCCGACGGGCAACAAGTCGATGGCCGCCACCTGCGAGCCGTACCGGGCAAGCAACCCGTCGAGACCGGAGTAGGAGGTGATCCGGCCCGCACCGACCGCCCGTTTGAAGATGCTGGCCGCGTTGTAGTGCCGGGCGGCCAGCGACTGCGAGATCCGGCCGTGGGTGACGGCCTCGGCCCAGCCGGCGAACAGGTCGGCGTCGGTGACGAAATTCATCAGGTCGACGGTCCGCCCGCCGGGCGGGCGCGCGCCGATCTCGCCGAATACCACCTCGCCGTCGGCCTTGCGATACCACTCCATATGGGTGAAGCCGTCGCGGAAGCCGAGCACCTGAAGCACCGCCGCCCCCATGGCGCGCCCGCCTTGCAGGTCGGGCGCTTCGAGATCGCGCAGGGCGACGGTCATCGGGCTGATCCACTCGTGCGACCTGGCCTGAAGCGGACGCGGGCGATACCAGCAGATGTTCTCGAACAGCACCCGGCCGTCGGCGCAGATCGTGTCGTAGGTGAATTCCTCGGCGTCGACGAATTCCTCCACGCTGACCCGCGCCACGTGCTGCAGCATCGGCAGCACCTCGCCCAGCGCGTCCGGGGTGTCCACCCGGTAGGTGTCGGCCGAGCCGGCGCCGGCAATGGGCTTGACGATCAGCGGGTAGCCGATCCGCTCGGCCGCCGCCCACACGCCGGCCACCGTCTCGGTGCTCTCGTGCCACGGCGTACGCAAGCCCGCAGCATCCAGCAGCTGCTTCATCAATTCCTTGTCGCGGAACGGAATCGTCTGCGCCACCGTCAATCCCGGCAGGTGCAGCTCCTCACGCAGGCGCGCCGCGAGCACCATGTACGGCTCCCACAGGCATTCCACCCGATCGACGCGGACGTACTGCGCCAGCTCCAGCACGGCCTGCACGACAGCCGCCTCGTCGGCCAGCGAAGGGACCGGCAGGTGGTGGGCCAGGGCTTCGCGGGCCATGGCCGGCAAGGCGTCGGCCGACTGGTCCCCCAGGCCGATGACGGTCGCTCCGACCGAGGCCAGTCCGCGGGTGAACAATGCCATTTCGGCCGGAAAACCGGGCGAGATCATCAGAACGTTCACGGCGAGCCCAACTCCACTCGGACACCGGTAAGAATCCGGTGCAGCGCCTCGTTCACGACGGCGGTCTCCGGGTCGCGGACAATCACCCAGCCGTCGCCCTCGTAGCTGGCCGACGACGGCTGGCCCGGCCGCGGCAGCCGTGACTCGACCACCACCGATCCCACTTCGGGGACGAGTCCGCCCAGGCCATGCACGGCGCGGACCAAGCCGACGCCCTGACCACGCAGATATACCGTGCCGACCGACCACTGGCGCTCGGGCGGGTCGAACGAGTCGTGAATCATCAGCCGGCCCCAGGCGGAATAGATATCGAAGTCGTGGGCGTAGCACAGCATCGAGCTGATCTGGGCTCCCGGCGGCCGGATCGCGACCTCGGAGAATGCCACCGAGCCGTCCGGCCGCCGGAACCATTCCAGGTGCGTCAGGCCGTTGCGCAGGCCCAGCGTCCGCAGAGCGGACGGCGCCAGTTCCCGAATGCCGTCGTATTCCGGGCCGTCGATGTGGCGTGGCATGCGTACGGTCCACTGGACCCACGGATTGCGCAGCACGTCCAGTGGCGTCGGCCGGTAGTCCGAGATCGAATGCCACACGACCTCCCCATCGACCATGACGCTGTCGTAGGAGCCCTCCTCGCCGGTCAGGAACTCCTCCACCAGCGCCACGTGTTCGGCCGAGGGCGGGGCGGACCGCAGCCAGGTGTCGAGGTCGTCGGCATCGTCGAGCCGGAACGTGCTCTTGGCGCCGGCGCCGGCCGGTGGCTTGACCACCAGCGGATAGCCCACCTCGGCGGCGAAGGCCCGAGCTGCCGGCCCTGAGTCGACCAGCCGGTGCCGGGCACAGGGAACGCCTGCGGCTCGCAGAACCGCCTTCATCTGTGCCTTGTCGCGGAAGTTGTGCGCGGTCGCGACATCCATGCCGGCGAGCCCGAAGTGCTCGCGGACCTCCGCGACCGGCACCTGCAGCTGCTCGAGAATGGCCAGGAGCCGGGTGACCGGGCCGAGCTGCCCGGCCAACCCCTGCACGGCGCCGGCGATCTGAGCCGGGTCGAGCGCGTCGTCGATCCGCCAGTGCCCGGCGAGATTCTGCCCCAGCGAAGGCGACAGGGCCTCGGCCGGCTCGCTGGTCACCAGCGCCAGCTCGACCCCGGGAAGCAGCGCTGCCGCCTCGACGAAACGCACGGTCGTCTCCAGCAGGTACGGCGCGACAAAGACGGCGACCACCATGGTCGCGGACCGTACCGGCCGGCGAGCACGGTCGGCCACGCGGCTCCGTCCGGCCGCCCGTCGACGCAAAGGGAGCATGGCCGCCCGATAGCATCGGCTGCATGAACGTCGTCTTCGTCGAGCCGTTCTTTCCGCGCAACCAGCGCCACTTCGTACGCGCACTGGCCGAGGTAGGCGCGACCGTCGTGGCGATCGGGGAGACCCATCCCGAGGGGCTGGACGGTGAGCTGAAAAGCTGGATCCACCATTACGAGCAGGTGCCCTCGGTTGTCGATGTGGACGTGATGACGCGGGTGGTCCGCTGGGTGCAGGAGACCTGGTGGGTCGACCGGCTCGAGGCCACGATCGAGGCCCACATCATGTCCACGGCCCAGGTCCGGGAGGCGTGCACCATCCCCGGCACGTCGGTGCGGACCGCGTGGTTGTGCCGGGACAAGCCGTCGATGAAGCAGGTGCTGCGCGAGGCCGGCGTGCCGACCGCGGCCTCGACCGCCGCCGACAGCGCCGCAGAGGTGCTCAATTTTGCCGACCAGATCGGCTTTCCGCTCATCCTCAAGCCCCGGAGTGGCGCCGGCGCCGCGGACACCATGCGGGTCGACGACGGAGCCGGGCTCGACCGGGCCCTCGCCGTCTTCGGCCGGCAGGGGGTCCAGTCCATCGCGGTGGAGGAGTTCGTCGAGGGCCACGAGGGCTTCTACGACACGCTGAGCATCAACGGCGACGCCGCGCTGGATTTCGTCTCGCACTACTACCCGAACGTGCTGGAGGCGATGCGCACCCGATGGGTCTCGCCGCAGTTCGTCTCCACCAATCGGGTCGATAGCGCGCCGGAATATGCCGAGCTGCGCGAGATGGGCCGCCGAGTCAACGCCGCCTTGGGGGTGGAGACCTCGGCCACGCACATGGAGTGGTTCTTCGGCCCCAAGGGCCTGAAGTTCTCCGAGATCGGCTGCCGCCCGCCAGGGGTCGGCGCCTGGGACCTCTACTCCGCCGGCAACGACATCGACGTCTACCGGGAATGGGCCAACGCCATCGTGCACGGCCACGTCGGCACGGCACCGTCGCGCCGCTATGCCAGCGGGATGATTGCCCTCCGCCCGGAAGGAGACGGCCGGATCACCGGATACAGCGGCGCGGAGGAATTGGACCGACAATTCGGCGACTGGGTGATCGATGCGCACCTGCCCTCGCCGGGCACTCCGACGCAGCCGGTCGAGGCCGGCTACATGGCCAATGCCTACGTCCGGATGCGCCACCCCGACTACGACACCCTGCGGGAGCTGCTCGACACGGTCGGCCGCACGCTGCACGTGCATTCCGGGTGAAGGTGACGCTGCTCGGGCCCCAGCGCAGCCCGTCGCTGCGATCGGTGATCCGCGCGATGCAGCTAGACGGACCGGTTGCCACGGTCACCGCCGGCTGGCAGGAGCGTGAGCCCGACGACCACGAGCTTAACCAGCAGGTCGACGGCCGTGGAGTCAACCTGGGCCTGTACGGCCGGTGGCTCGACGTACAGGAGCGCGACCCGCAATTCGCCACCGCCGACCGCCGCCGCCGCCAACTCCTCGACGAGCTGCAGGAGCTGTACCTGCTGCGGCTGGGCCACGCGCTGGAGGCGGCGTACGCGATCGGGCGGCGCGCAGGCAACGACCACCTGCGCTCCGACGCCCTTGCCGAAGCCGTGACCGCCGTCCGCGATCTCGACATCACCCACCTGGCCCGCCTGGACGATATCGACGCGCAGTTCTACGACACCTGGCCGCCGCACGACCGCACGGTGCTGGCCGGCCACCGCGCCGAGGTGGCGGAGACGCTGCGGACCGCATCTGCGCTGGTCGTGGCCGGCGGCAGGGTCGACGTGTTGTCGACCCTGCTGCACGTGTTCAATGTCGCCGCTGCCCTGCAATCGCCGGTCATCGCCTGGTCCGCCGGCGCCATGGCCATGGCCGATCGGGTGGTGCTCTTCCACGACTGCGCCCCGCAAGGCTGCGGCGAAGCCGAGGTCTTCGGCAGCGGACTCGGGGTCATCCGCGGCGTGGTGCCCCTGCCGCACGCCCGGGCCCGGCTGCGCCTCGACGACCCGATCAGGATGTCGGTCTTCGCCCGGCGCTTCAGCCCCGCCCATTGCCTGTTGCTGGAGAACGGATCCCGGGTCGACAGCGACACCGACGGCTATTGCCCGCCGGGCACCCGGCTGCTCGGCGACGACGGCCGGGTTACCGCCTGGGCGGCAGCCTGACCGGCGCCAGCGGCCCCGGTCCTGATCCCCACGGCCCGGCGGTCGACCTGCTGCCCGGCAGTGCCGTGGTCAGCCGCAAGCTGGCCATCAATCGCCTCCGCGAACGCCGTCCCCTCGACCAGGCCGCGGTGGACCGTTTCCTGGCCCGCCACGACGTGCCGATCGTCGAAGGCTCGCGGTGCACATTTCTTTTCCGCGGCCAGGTCGACGAGGTGGTCCTGGTCCACCGGACGGTCGGTCTGCCGGACCGACTGCCGATGCGGCGACTTCGGGACACCGACGTCTGGTACGTCGTCGTCGAGCTGCCCGAGCGCTCGCGCTTCGAATACCAGCTGGAATTGATCCGCGGCGAGCACAGCGAGCGAATCAACGACCCGCTGAATCACCGCCAGGCCCACAGCCCGATGGGTGCGGTGTCGGTCTGTTATGCCCGCGGCTACGAGGTGCCGGAATGGACCCGCCCCGACCCCGAATCGCGGCCGGGCTCGCTGACCGAGCTGATGGTGCCGAGTCGCGCCCTGCGCCGGGACTGCCGCGTCACCGTCTACCTGCCGGCCCGGTTCCGGCAGACCACCCGCTATCCGCTGCTGATTGTGCACGACGGCAGCGACTACCTGGGCTACGCGGCCGCGAAGACGGTGCTCGACAACCTGATCCACCGGCTCGACATGGCCGAGACTGTGGTCGCCTTCATCGATCCCGGCGACCGCCTGGCGGAATACGCCGACTCGCCGGCCCACGCCCGCTATGTGAGCGCGGAGCTGCTTCCACGACTGGAAGCGGAGCTGCCGTTGATCGGCGAGCCGCCGGCGCGAGCTTTGATGGGGTGCAGCTTCGGTGCCGTCGCGTCGCTGTCGACGGCCTACCGCTACCCCCACCATTGGGGGGCGCTGCTGTTGCAGTCGGGGTCATTCGTCTTCACCGACATCGGCAACGACCACGGCGGCGGCCCGGTGTTCGAGCCGGTGGTGCGATTCGTCAACCGCTATCGCGCCGCCCCGCGCAAGGTCGCCGAGCGGTTGTTCGTCAGCTGCGGCGTGTATGAGCCGCTGATCGTGCGCAACCGCTCGATGGTCCCGACGTTCGAGGCCGCCGGCATGACCGTACGGTATGTCGAAGCCCGCGACGGGCACAGCTGGGAGAACTGGCGCGACCGGCTCCGGGAGGGATTGTCATGGGTGTTTCCGGGTCCACAGAAGCTCTTCTATGAGTGAGCTGACGAAGACGTGGAGCCGGTGGCATTCCGACCGGATCCAGCAGGACGTCACGCTGGTCCGGTGGGGGACGTACGGCCAGCCCGTCCTCGCTTTCCCCAGTGCCGGCGGCGATTGCGAGGAGATCGAGCGCAACGGCGTCATCGAGGCCTGTGCCGATCTCATTGCCGGCGGGCAGGTGAAGGTCTATTCCGTCGACAGCGTCGCCGGTCAGGCCATGATGACGAAGTCAGGCTCGCCGCAGCACCGCACGTGGCTGCTCAACCAGTTCCACGAGTGCGTACGCCGAGAGGTCGTCCCGGCCATTCATTCCGACCTCGGCGGGCAGGCCGTGGACATCGTCGCCACCGGCCCGTCGATCGGCGCTTTCAATGCGGTGGCCGCGCTCTGCCGCTACCCGGACGTCTTCAGCACGGCCATCGGCATGAGCGGCAGCTACCGCATCGAGCGCTTCTACGATCAACCCTACGGCGACGACCTCTATTACGCCGCGCCGCTGCACTTCCTGCCCGGCCTGCAGGGTCCGCAACTCGATCTGTTGCGGCAACGCTACGTCGTGCTCGCCACGGGCGAGGGGGCCTGGGAGAATCCGGGCGAGTCATGGCTGATGGCCGGCGCGCTGGGTGCCAAGGGTGTGCCCAACCGGGTGGACAACTGGGGCCCGGACTGGGATCACGAATGGCCGACCTGGCAGCAGATGCTGCCGCACTATCTGCGCGAGCTTGGCTGACGCCGGTCGGCACCCCCGTCAGCCGCTGACCTTGACGCCCTTCCAGAAGGCGATGTGGCCAGCGATTTCGCTCGCGGCGGCCTTGGGAGCGGGGTAGTACCAGGCCGCGTCGGCGTTGACCTGCCCGTCGACGACGACCGAGTAATAGCTGGCCGTCCCCTTCCACGGGCAGACGCTTGTAGTCGCCGATTCGA
>JAABUW010006733.1_pt1 | contig 14215 bp, 13 predicted proteins | sample 5560081 | NCBI WGS metagenome assembly JAABUW01 (sample SAMN10711882, study PRJNA513363) | rock metagenome | isolation source: Antarctica rocks | place: Antarctica: Victoria Land, Knobhead sud
GTCCGGGAATGGGGTTGAGGAGGGGGATTTATCGAGCAGGGAGGGAGGGCTGTTCGCATCGCTTGGCTTCGTGGCGGAACCAAAGAGGGAGTCGGCGGATTGATGGGCCTTTGCTATCTTGGGTGGCGAGGCGTCGCTGTGAGGGAATTGTATGTGCGGTGTTGAGGTGGTGTTTAGAAGGTTTGTGGCGAGGGTGCTGGTATTGAGGGCTGCAATATCGCTTCCAGCCGACAGGGCTACTGCTCGATTTTCTGCCGGAGACGCTTCTGTCTTTGCGGCGATAGGAATCGGGGTTCGATATGTGGAGGTAGAGTTGCCGGAGAGAGGGGTGACTGCGCTGTCGCTGCGGCTGTGCAGTGCTGGTCCGGGCATTGTATACTCTAACGGCTTGTAGATATCGATCTGAATCCCCGGATCGGTCTCCTGGTAAAGCTCCGTTCCCAGCGTCCCTTGAGCAAGAGCGTCGGTACCAGTACCCGTTACCTCGAGGTTAATGCAATGCGGATAGTTCTGCGCTCCGTTGAGGACTCTGGCACTGTGCAATGCGATGATCTCATGTCGGAGCACATAGCCTCCTGGCGCGATAGTGGATGGTATTGTCACAGTCCAGCTGTTGTTGGTATCTCTTGACTTGTCCGCCGCCCAATATCCTGCTTGGCCCGCAGCATTCGAATTGCGCAACAACCCAGTCGCGTCAATCATGTTGAATTCAAGTTTGGTTTTGTCGACGCTACTGCATTGCCCGTTGCAACTGGCGAGGTAGTCGATCACGGGGCCGTGGTGCGTTAGGGGCCAAGGACTCCATTGCAGTTCGATGGTGCTACCTGCGGCTATTGTAACAGAGGCGGCAGCGGGAGTTGCAGCTTCATGGCAGATGATATCCGGATTCTTGTAAGACGCGTGCAACACGGGGTCATTCTTCGAGGCTTGAGGGACGGACCAGCCGGCGACTTTAGGACGAGGGTTTAGGTATTGGTATTGGGGCGAATAGCCCGGGTATCTGTACGCTTGTGAGAGGCTGTATGAGGACGTTGATATTAATTCGGGAGGGAATCGGAAGTTTGGCATATGCAATGTGATGGTGCATGAGTTTAGCATTTGATTGAGATAGAGTTGCTCATAAGGCTTTGACTTACCGTTTGCCGCCAGCGACAATGCCGATGATCTGACCATGGGCCGCCGCACTGGTACAAAAAGCAAACAGGCCCAGCCATGCATCACTCTTCATGTTTGGCTCGAAGCTTGAAAGAGCTCGTTGGAATTTTGCTCTACAAACCCAAGCTCAAGGCAGGACTAGAGGAGAATGACGAGAAGGGGCTGCACGGTGAACGGAAGTAACGAGCGTATAGTGTGCGGTAACGAATGACGAAACACGTAAAGAACGTGAGGTCACGAAACCTTGATAGACGGCTTGCGCAGAGTTGAGACGCCGCTCTGATAGAGAGGAGTTAGAAATGTTAAGGACATAGCTAGATCTTTGTACTTCACAAAGATGCAATGAGGAGGCGTTGACGAGCCGACGAACCTCAACTGCATACTCGATGACCCTGCAATTGACATGAGCATCCCGTGAGCCAGGAATCGACAACGAGGGATAGGGAGGATGTGACCACAAATAGACTTGTTGTTGCCGTTCATCTCATAGATCCCACAGTGGAAGCAGAAACATGTTTCATGGCCGCAGCGGAGAGAACGACGGCGGGCAAATTTAGTGACCAAGCTCTGGTAGTGCTTCGCTTGCCAGCATCGTGGGAATTGAAACTTTGAACCAGCCGTTCGCAGAAACCCCAAAGTAAGGGTACGAGTAAGGATGCGGAGATGCTGCTCCAATACTGTTCCGGAGTTGGCACGGCGAGCTTACTGGAGCGATCAGGGGTTTTTATTAAGAGAACACATGCCGGTTATCATCGAACGTCTCACATTCGGGGGGGCATCCAGCCAACTCTCTTCGCTTCTTACGCGCATGCTTGCTTTTGGCGTGCTTCATGTAATAACGTTGGGCTGAGCAGTAGGCGCGCTTGATTTGGATTTGCGCACCATCCTACCCCAACTCTGATCCCCAATTGGCCTCAGTAGCCTGTTAAAACTTAGGCCGATCATTCGATACCTCATGACTCTGAACACCTAGGCGATGTATGAAACGAAAGCTTAAGTCATGTGCATAAAGCTTCCGCTCACCAAGTCGTGATTCGACCAGTGCAACAGAGGGCATAGCGAGCCAGTGGATTTCCAACAATCCTCTTTTCGTCCATCACATAGCGAAGGATCTATATAATGATGGAAACGATGAAGGTCTTCAAGCATGACATTGGATCGCGTCCAGATTCGAGGGCAAAGGCTCGTCCTCGACCCATTGCCAAGCTAGGAGCTTCCAATTCAGCTCAGGGCGCCAGAAGAGACCGTATCTCGTTCCGGGGCTCTTGCCCTCCTGAGAATCAGTACTTACCGTTTCTGCTGTGAGGCCTCCCGTATGCGGCATGTGCTGCCCAAAGACGACTCTGCTGAACCGAGAATGCAGGATCGCCATAGAACACATGACGCATGGCTCGTGGGTAACGTAGATCTCGAGATCAAGGCACAGATATCCACCTGGTGCTAGCGTACCTCCTGTGTAGGTAGCTCGCTCAATATCGGTAAGAGGCATCGCTGCGAAAGAATCTGGCTCCACATCTGTTCGGTACTGCTCAGCTTGTAAAAGATCTCTTCGTTTATGTGCAACGAACGAAATGGCCCTCATAACGGCATGGCCTGTAACATTACCACTTCCGTATTTTGTAGGATCTTGAGATCCCGTCCACCTTGAGTCACCAGCTGCAGCCACCACTGTAGGACTTGTGGGATTGCACCGATCGACCACCACGGCACCAATTGATAATCCTTTTGAGGACTTGTGCGCTTGTTCGCCCACACGCCTTGCTAATCGAACATGATATGCTACTGAATCCGATATTTCGATGGCTGCACGAGCGACAATACTTGGATGGGGGCCGAGTGGATTGCTCTTCTTGAAGATCGTTGGCCAGTATTGTCGACTCCATATCTCAGCTTCCTCGGCTGATGAGGGTGGAAGTAAGGGAACCGAAACGGATCGTAAGTGGAAGGATTGCTGGCCAGCTGCTGTGTCGCCGCTAGATGAGAGTAGACTTGATACTTCCTCTGCCGCCAGTATCCTTACCGCGCACACCAGAAAATGTAGGATATCTGGCTGATGAGAAGCACCATCCTCGCTATGACAGCGGGCATCGAAGCTTTGCTTCTCAGATTGGTCTTGTAGATATGGGGGCAGAAATGCGGGCTTGACAAAGCGGCGGAGATGTTGCAAGTTGATTGTATCTCGTGTACGAATGTTACTATCAACGACGCTGGCACAACAGTCAGCCCAACTTTCAATAGCCAACAATGTGACGTACCTTAGAACGCTGTTTGCTGACTTCCGTGGGACATCAGCAATATACGCCTCCAGAGTTTGAAGGGTTGTGTCGGCTTCGGCACAACCCTCCAAACTCGTACGTAGCGCAATCAAACGACCTCTATCAGAGGGCTCGCGTGATGTGCATAGTGCACTCCTTAGTGATGACGGTGCGTCCCCATCGTCGACTGTCAAAAGTGTACTCATGAGCCATTTAAACTGAGGTGCGAGGATTTGGGGTGACTCTAGAGCTTGATACGAACGCCAAGCACTCACAAACTTTTCGTGGAGAGGAATCAAGCCTAAAACAACCCTATCCTAGCTTTGGCCTACGAGAATATTTTTATAGCTTGATAGGGAACATCTCAAAGTTAAGATGGCTAAATCGTTCTCATGTCTGGTTTGGGGACTGCTATATCTTATTGATCTGTACGGTGTAAATTAACATAATTTCCTCATCTTTATGCTCTCTTTCTTCAGTTCATATTACTGCAGATCCGTGAACGAGGGCTAGGATACGTATCTAGCTAGCTTGATTCTATCTCCGCGACATACCAGCTTCCACCAATTCCTCCAACATCAGCCAGTCGAAAAGGTTCGATTACTTTTTCTTAGCACGTCAAGGCAGTTTGCTGGGTCGATTGATGACGACAAACTATTTTTCCAAGGAGCCCACTTTGGTAGATTTCGTCATGGCGCCTTGGCCTATGGGTTTCGATCGATATAAGGAAGGAGGACTGGGATTCTAGGAGCGCAGGAGAAACGCTGAGCCAGACAAAGAATGTGCCTAAGGGTTTTAAGGGTACGTAAAGCATCATTCGAACAACAAGTGAGGGAGAGCCAGCGACAGTGAGTTGCATCTAGTCTTGCTTCATCAAGACGCAATGGTACTGGACTGTGGCAGCAACGGCTAAAACAAGGGCGGTTAACACAACCTAGGGCGAAGTCGCAAAAGCGAGCAGAGAAGGGTAAGAAATTTCGTAAAGAAAGTTGTGTCCAGGGCGCTCAGAGGCGGTAAAACTAAAGGATGCTTGGGACGCTTCAGACCATAAACTTTGTCGGGGACTTGTTGAGAGTCGCTAATGTTTAGTCGCTCCAGGCTATTGATGTCTTCAAAATCAAATTGTCGAGTAGAATGCTCACTGTAAGGTTGCGTGAGACTGTTGATGTTCGTAAAATTGAACATTGGAATGATTGTCGATCTGGAGTGGAGGTCGAGACGATGAGTCCTAGTCATGCCAAGACTTGGTACATGTAGTTAAATAGGGGACCTTTAGGGGCTTCGCTTGTCGGCTAATCTTAGAGTAAACCTAAGGTAACTACATTATGAAAGAGGGTCCAAACGACAAAATCTTAGGTGCTTCCAAAGTTTCACTGCCAAACACGCGAGTCGCGACATTTGGGCGACTGCCTTTCGTGAACTTATACTGCTGAATCTTACGACTACACACATCTTGTAAGAAGGTTTGCTTGAAAGCAGTGATGCGGAACCCGTGATAGAAATGGTCGATCGCGTTGCCAAGGCCATCGAGCGTACTCCCTACCTCATGGGTTGTTGCTCATGCATGTAGACGTACTTCTAACATGCCGCTCGGTACTCGGTATTGGAGTGGCCAGACTGTCTCCCCCTGGGTAGTAGTAAGCTGGACGAATTTCCGTTTGCTGACCGACCGACAGCTTAATCACACTTGAGACGCAAGGCATTTGGGTCCGGCGTGTATGGACTGTTCATCGACGATTATCCACAGTTCCACACCACGAGCGCCAAGCCTCCTTCTCCTTTTCCGGATAGATTCCGATATGGGCGCGTCGCCCGAAGTGGGAAGGTTAATCTAACGGCTCGCGCTTACGGCCTACTCCAGAAAGCCACACACCCGGGTACTCCGCGTTGTGCCCGTTCGATATCAATACTGTCGCGTGCCGACTCGTGGGTCGGTGATCGCTTCTACAGCGGTAGCCTCAGCTGTAGATGAAGCCTTGGCTGCCTCATGGGCGCAGGCTAGGTAATCCTCATCGAGACCCATAAGCGAACGACCCTTGCGCGTAACAAAGTCATTGGAGCCAGATCGGATCTGGCTCAGCGTTTAGCATCGCCATTTGCGATGGCGTTATTTGAGCACCTTGAAGATTGCCGCCGAGACCGTGGTTCCGGATCATCCCACAAAATGGCTTAGGTATGAAGTACACAGGTCTTCTTCGAGCCCCTCGGAACAGTCTTCTAACCTTTTCAGGCTCGGGTCTTTACCCTCTTATCCTACCTTAGCCATGTTCTCAGTCATTCTGGGCAGAACGGACTTTGATAGAAGTAGTACAGAAATTTGTTCCTGCATAAAGCGTGCAGAAGCTCCCCGGATCTGGTCCCACACTGCTGGGAAGGTTTTTTTTCTTCCTAAATCGCTCTACGTCAATTGCGTGTGTCTGTCACTCCTTTCCACTATATATTTCCCGCTGTCACTCCGTCACACCTATGTGAGGGGTTGCAACGGTGTCTTTCTTTTACTTATATGCTATCTTAATAGTCCTACGAGTGCTTCAGCTCTCGTACTACAGTCATTTCTCTATATTTCCATTATTCTTGTCAATCATTCGGCAATCATGAAGCTCTGCACACTTGCTTTCGCATTTCTATCATGGGCGACGGCCAGGGTCGCGGCAGGCAAACTGTCCCCAACAGATACCATCACTTGGGGCGGAGACTCCAGTCGATCCGGATATCAATCGTAAGTCTGCCCTGAGCGAATGAGTATTTGACTGTGCAAGGAAGAGAATCAGTTGGGGGTACTCGAAGATAAGGCTGACATGACTCTAGCACTCATAATATGGACCCATCCGTCGTCGGGAGTGCTCAGTTCGGTCAGCTATGGAAAGCCGCTCTTCCGGGCAACTACGGCGGCTACCGAGAACAAATATACTCTCAGCCACTCCTTTACACTCTCAATGATGGTATACAATATGTTTTCATTGCAACCACACAGAATAATGTCTACAAACTTAATGCTAAAACCGGCGTAATTGTGGCTTCTCGAAGTCTGCACATACCCTTTCTGACCTCGGATCTCAGTGGGTGCGTGGACATAAATCCTATCGTGGGCATCACTGCCACTGGCGTTATTGACCCTGACACCGACACATGGTACATAACAGCAAAGACCTACCTCGACCAGAGTGACCAAGTGAAGGGTCTGATGAATGGCCGCTATTGGTTCCACGCCATCGACGTCAACACCCTTGCCGAGAAGAGCGGATTTCCGAAAGGACTGGAGGGGACGATCGGCCGCAACAACGCCAACAGAATGTTTCAATCAGGGATTGCCCACCAACGGCCTGCTCTTCTGCATACCGGTCAGTACATCTACGCTGGGTTTGCTTCGCACTGCGTCCAGTGGAACTTCACTGGATGGATAATGGGCTGGGATAAGGACACTGGCAGTCTGGTCGAACGCTTCACAACAGAAGGTGGCAAAGAGCCCAATACAACACCGGGAGGCGGTGTCTGGATGTCAGGTGGAGGTCTCGCATCTGACGGTAAAGGGAGTATGTTCTTCGCGACTGGTAACGGTTATGCCTCCCAGCTTTCAGGGACACCGGTTCCAGGACGGCAGCCCCCGACTGACCTTGAGGAGGCGGCTGTCAACATGAAGATCAACGACGACGGATCACTGTCTGTCGTAGACTTTTTCATGCCGTGGGAGAAGGTCCAACTCGATGGCGCTGACAAAGATCTGGGAACAACGCCTCTCGAATTGTTACCAGCAGATGTCTTTACCTGTCCGAATGTCCCGCGTATGGGCGTCGTTACTGGAAAATCAGGGAAAACATATATCTTGAATCTTGACAACCTTGGAGGATACCAGGAAGGCGCCAACAAGCTCGATGCTGTTCCGCAGGTCTTTCAAAACGAGAACTCCGTCTATGCTGGTGCTGGCGTTTACCCTTTGGAGGGGGGGTACATATACATCAACGTGATCCAGTATCAGACACACGTTTTCAAGTTCTCCTGCGATTCGAACGGCAATCCCCAATTCACCAAAGTGGCGGACACACCAGAAAAGAACGCTTACGTTCTTGGCACAGGTCATGGAACAACGACTTCCCTCAATGGTCAAGCCGGAAGCGGGCTTTACTGGATCACCGATGTCGATGGCTACAATCTTCGTGTCTACAATGCGGTGCCGCAGAATGGTGTTCTCAACCTTATCAAAGCCGCGAACATTCCTGGAATCACTAAATTTGCTCGACCAGTCTTTGGGGATGGGCGAGCTTATATAGGCACACTTCTGGGCGCACTCTACTGTTTCGGCTCTCCTGTCAACCTTCCGCTCATCTGCAGTTCGCCGAATGATTTTGGAAGCCAATTGCTCAACAGCACGTCGGCGCCAAAAACCATCCAATGCCAGGCGAATATCGATACTCAGGTGACCTCCATGGCTCTCAAAGGCAACCCAAACTTCCAGATTGCAGGACAGCCGACCCTACCGGCCTCTGTCAGCGCAGGCTCAAACTTCAGCTTTCAGGCTGTTTTCCAGCCTCGGACTGCCGGCTCTCTGTCCAGCGATATCTTGTTGACCACCGTCAACGGCAACACAGGCTATTCCACGTCTACTCCGGTCTCACTCAAGGGCAATGGTGATTCATTGTCACCTCTCCTTCAGTCTCGCCCAACACAGTCAGCTTTTCCGGCGTCATCACTGGACAACAACAGGGCGGTGTCACCCAATCGGCCATTCTTACTAATGCTGGGGACGGCACCCTTCATATAACAGGAATCGATTACTCTATTGTCTCTGAGGGAGGTGCAACGGTTACACCAAATCAGACCGCCTCTGGTCCTCAAGTTGGGCCTTTCATCTTCCAAGGGTTGCCAAGTACTATCCCTGGTAACTCGCAAGCTACTGTCAACATCAACTTCAATCCGTCCCGAAGCGGCAACTTTGCCGCGTATCTGACGATCCGTTCTGACGGTGGCAAGAAGGTTTTGGATGTAGTTGCAACTGCTGGAAGCTATCCCAAGGCGCTTATTGAGTTCCAGGCTGCGGACGGCTCTGGGAGCTGGATTCCCTATACCAGCAATGCTCCGCCTTTCACCTTTGGCAATGTCTACGAAGAAAACACCAAATTTCTCAAGATGCGAGTGACCAACAATGGCACCAGCGATGCGGCTTCGCTATCTATCACAGTATCGAAGCCGCCGTTTGGTGTACCAGGTATCCTTGGAGCAGTAAATCAGGTTGATCTTGCTGAAGGCACTATTTTAGCCGCAGGAAAGTCTGCAACTGCAAGTCTCTTTTGCTCCGTTCCAAAATCACAAGTCAACGTTGATTCGTACAATGGCTCCGCCCAATGGACAATGAACACTGGAGACCCTACCTTGGGCAAGCAGTTCATACAATTCACGTGCAATGCCGCGACGAACCAGGTGGGCCCTCTTGCTGCTAATGGCTCCGCGATTTACCGCTATAGCGGATGTTGGAAGGAGAACAATCCGTAAGTGATCCCTCGTCGAAAACATGCTTCCTTTGCGCACACGTCGACCACCTGCTTGTGATACTCTTCGGGCCTTCGTGATATCCCTTAGAAAGAAAAATGCTGATTGAACCTCGTAGTGGACGCCAGCTGAAAACCCAACTTTGGGGACAGAATCCGAACAACATTAATGGGCTCTGTATTGATGCTTGCGCCGCCAAGGGGTATCCTATTGCCGGCACCCAGTACAATTCTGAATGCTGGTGCGGCCCTCTGATGCCGATTCAACAAAGCAACGAAACGGACTGCAACTATCCGTGCAGCGCCAATGGTAACGAGACTTGTGGAGGAAATGGCTATTTCCATGACGCATCTTACATCAGTGTCTTTGATAATGGAAATGGCCGCTCGGCGAGCTCTACCACGTCCGACCCAGGCATCATCAAGTCCGTAGGTCCATACAACTACTCGGCGTGTGTGACAGAAGCGACAGCCGGAAGGGCGTTGGGCGACAAAGCAATTTCGACTTCCGACATGACGCTCGAGAATTGCGCCGGCAACTGTACCGGCTACCAGCTTTTCGGTATTGAGTTCGGGAACGAGTGTGAGTCTTCTTTCTCATATTTTGGAATGGTTCAGATAATGATCCTGGAAAGGCTACTGCGGCAACTCTCTAGGTGCCGGGAGTGTCAAGGCTCCTGACGGAGACTGTAGCATGCCTTGTCCAGGAAAGCCACTAGAAAATTGCGGGAATGGAAATCGACTTTCGCTTTACAGTCTTGGTGGCAAACCTCCGCTCTCCACCAATTCCTCGACGACCACCATACCGGGCGGACCACAGACGGCTAGTGCGGCAACTTCGATGGCCTCTCAAACTGCGACAGGACCGGTATCAGTCCAATCAGCTGGTGTATTCGCCTTCCGAGGATGTCTTACGGAAGGCAGTGCAGGCCGGGCTCTGGCAGCTACGAGTACCAATAGCGGTTCAATGACCATCGCGATGTGCGCCACATTTTGTTCGTCCCACCAATTTATGGGAGTTGAATACAGCTCCGAATGCTACTGTGCCAACAGTCTTTCTACAGGAGCTGTTCTGACAACCAGTGGATGCGCTATGACCTGCAGCGGCGATGCCAATAGCATTTGTGGTGGACCAAATAGATTGAGGTACGAGACTCAAAGATCTCATAGTCGGAGCCCGCTTTACTGATACTTTGTAGTTTCTATCAAGCCGGCGCCAGCTCGAATTCAACAACGAACTCAACGACGACTTCATCAAGCCTTACGTCTTCCACTTCTTCAATGTCCACAAGCACAACAGCAACATCAGGACCCAGTGCCATTCCGAAAGCTGGTACTTTTGCCTATCAAGGATGCTACAGCGAAGGTTCCAGCGGCCGTGCTCTTTCCGATAACTCCATAGCTGTAAACAATATGACGATCGAGCAGTGTGCGACCTATTGTCAAGGGTACACCTATATGGGAACCGAATACTCGAACGAATGTGAGCGTTCTATTTTCGCACTTGTGAGATTGCACGTTGACCCTTGAGCAGGCTATTGTGGTAATACAATCAACATTGGTTCGGCAATAGCAGACGTCAGCGGTTGCTCAATGACTTGCGGCGGCGATGGCGCCGAATCGTGTGGTGGTCCAAACAGACTTTCTTTCTACAAAGTGAAGCCAACAGGCCCCTCAGTCGTCCAGAAAGTCGGAGCCTTCAGTTTCCAGAATTGCTACACAGAAGCGACGAACAATCGGGCACTGTCTGCCAAGAACACGGCCGCCAGTACAATGACGGTCGAACAGTCTTCGACATTCTGTACAGGCTACACAATGATGGGTGTCGAGTACAGTCAGGAATGTAAGTGTTTCAATCATCTGAAATATACGCCGGTATACTGATTTGCATAGGCTTCTGTGGAAACAGCTTAAATGCTGGCTCCGTCGTAGCATCCGATGGGTGCTCGATGACTTGTAGTGGAGATGGATCCGAGTACTGTGGAGGTCCGAATCGCTTGAACCTCTACAGCACTAACCCACTAGCCAACGCAAGCTCGAGTAACACTCTGTCTACGACAAGTAGTATCTCAAACAGCACTTCATCGGCAGCAACGAGCACAATTTCCACGGCTGGCTCTTTATCAACGAGCAGCACAATATCAAATAACAGCACCTCATCGGCGGCAACGAGCACGACATTCAAGAGCAGCTCTTCTTCAACAGGCAGTACGACAATCACGTCAAAGACCTCCGCTACTGTATCACCCTCACCCTCCTCGTTACCAGGTAATCTACAAGGAAATGCAAACTACACCTATACGGCATGTTACACAGACTCTCTCAATGCTCGTTCCTTACCCAAAGAGATGATGGCCAACAATGCTATGACGGTTGAGGCTTGCCTGCAAGCTTGTTCTTCATATACCTTCGTGGGCTTAGAATATGGACGGTAAGCATTCACTCCATCATGTCTCTATCCCGTGCGGCGGCAACAGTGGTTGCTATTCGTGATTCGATCCCACGGAAGCTCTACCTTTATTATTCCCTCTGGGTCCTATAATTGTGTCATTGAGAATCTTCGACGTTTGCCGCTTTCGAGCTGGCCCTTACTGGTTGATCGGTCCATCGCTATTCCGTCAACACGTTTTCCGATGTGCCACTGAATGAGCACGCTGTTAGCGCTTGGAAGGATGGATGACTGACTATTGATTAGGGAGTGCTGGTGTGGAAACACCATGGCTTCAACTGCTGTCCAGGCTACAGCCGAAAGCCAATGCAACATGAAATGTCTGGGCAACTCTACGGAACTCTGTGGAGGCTCGAACCGCCTGTCAATGTATACACGTATCTCTGCTGTCAGTCCAGCCGCTATCAAGGTTTCAGGGAGCAGCTCAGCTCCTGCGAGCTCGGGTAGCACGCACTCGAGTACCACAACAAGTACGATTATAACGTCCTCCTCTGCTACGTCCTCGATGGTCACGTCGAACTCTGCCTCTTCTAGCCAGGCCTCAACTACAAACGCTTCTTCTTCCGTATCTTCCGTCCAAAACTCAACGACAACAAGCCCCACCTCCACCTCCGCCACCAAAATCACTCTAATCCCCACCCCCAGCCAAACCGTCGGCTCCTACGTCTACCTCGGCTGCGCCAACCAAACCTCCCCCCTCGCCCTCGTCGGCATGTCCCAAACATCCGCCGACTCCATGACCAACGAGCTCTGCCAAGCCTTCTGCCACCAAAACAATTACGGCATCGCCGCCACCCAAGACGGCCAGACATGCTACTGCGGCAACGGTCTGCAATCCTACTCTGCCGTCGGATTCCAATCCTGCACTTCCCCCTGCTCGGGAAACTCCACCGAGATCTGCGGCGGCCACGACGCCAGCGGCAACAAGTACCTCAGCGTCTGGAACTCCACCTCGACGACTATCCCCGCCACGACGGTCAAGCAGGTCGGCTACTACCTCTCGCAAGGCTGCTACAGCAGCACCACGTCCATACTGAACGCCACGACCCACACCGATAGCATGGGCACGAGCGTCGAGTCCTGCGTGGGTTACTGCATCACGCAGGGCTATGGCGTCGCTGGTGTTCAGGCTGGGACCTGCGTCTGCAATTCTGCGCTTGGGGGCACGGCGAAGATGGAGGCGGCGGGGGCGTGCAATGTGCCGTGTGTGGGCAATTCGAGGGAGTTTTGCGGTGCGAGTGGGAAGTGGAATGTGTACCTGAAGAACGCGACGAGTGTGGATACTAATGGAGTGCCGGTGAGTATGAACCAGCCTAATCAGGCGACTGTGATGGCGAACACCACTGCTGCTGCGTAGAGGGTTTGAGGTATGAGTGTGGACTAATCGACGGACGAACATAGATGGTTAGAATGGTGTTTCGGGTCCTCCTTTTTCTAGGGAGCACATTGGAAACGCAGCGAATTGGATGTGTTTGTATTATTTCTGTAACCATAGTTCCATTCTATTAAGTCCATCGCTAGTATAATCCATAAGTTTGTAATCATAGTCCTCTTCTACTGACTCAACCGTTCTTGCAATGAAGAAACTTGTACTATCCCTCCGCACGTCCATATCTTGAAGGGAACCGCAAGCACCCTTCTCTCTCCCGTGCGCGCTTGCAGAGTTGCACTGTCCTCGAATTATCGCTCCTACATCCTCTCCCTCTGCGTCCTGCGCTTGAGTGCTCCAATCGAGCCCACACTTACCCATTTTCCAACCATGGCCCATCACCCCACTCCCACCCCCTCGAAACCTTCTTACATGTACAGCTACGCAAAACTGCGCCACTCCTGCCAGTGCGCCAAACAAAAGCAGCTGATCGTCCCCCCTTTCCGTTCTCCCTTCAACGCTCCTCCCACAAACCTCCCCCTTTCGTCCACCTCATACCTCCCAGCTTATTACAGCCCCGCCCTGGCAAGAAAACCCCTGCAGCGTTTCTAGGCTATTTCCTCCCAGAGCAGCCGACAAAGAACGAGTACACCTGACCTTTTGTTCATCTCCCTCCTCGTTCCCACGTCTGCCATATCGAATCCAGGATATACAGTGACTGAAAGCTGCTTTTGCAATGGCTCGACGATGCTGGGAAAGCGGAAAATTGTAATTGCGTTGATGGGTTTGTTGGAGAGTTAAGGTAGCAATGCTGTCTAAAAGGTACGCGCTGCTCCCGTTAGGGCCAGGTACTGAGGGTAGGTCAGTCGACGGGCTTGGATGCCGAGGTGGGTGTTGGAGTATGATATGCAGCTCGACTGATGAGTGAGCGAAGGGGTTGGAATGGGCAGTAGCTCACATGGTAGCTGATTCTGACTCGAAACCTCTGATGATGACTAGGGGGTTACGTATATGAGGGGGTGAGGGTTGTATGTTTTTCATATGTGTAAGATTGTTGAATTGTGGGATTGGTTGTTTCATAGGGGAGGGGGTTGGGTTGAGCGTGTGTTCATGCAAGGAAGAACGGGGGACGGGGAGAGAACAGCTGTAGCAATCGCACGATTCGGGGAGAGATAAGGCCTTTTTGGGGGGGGGGGAGAGCGCGGTGTAGATAGGTTTTGATGAGAGAGTGGTGAAGTGAGGCTTAAAGTAGAAGAGGGAGACCGTTGCTCGACTGAAGCACGCATAATCAGTGAGCCTCTGTGTGTACACTGATTTAGCTTGCTGTATACCTGGTAATGTTCAACAAACTTTGTCAAGCCTGTACGAGTTCTGAGATGGTGTACGATGAGCCGAAGTAGTGTACGAACAGCCAAACCGCTGTACATATACAAGCTCCCCAAGATAACGGCGACAGGAAAGATGATGCAGTGATGTTAGTTGGGTATGCGCGAGTCCTGTGTCC
>JAABUW010006735.1_pt1 | contig 14206 bp, 9 predicted proteins | sample 5560081 | NCBI WGS metagenome assembly JAABUW01 (sample SAMN10711882, study PRJNA513363) | rock metagenome | isolation source: Antarctica rocks | place: Antarctica: Victoria Land, Knobhead sud
AAGTGGTGAAATACCATTAAGTCTGTGCGCGACTCCGAGAAGTCGCCGGCTGGAGGCACGAAGAGTGTTACGACATTATGTTTGAGTTTGCACGATACCACTTGAGAATATGCCGCTGTACATACGCGATCAATCATTCATTAACAACGTGCTTCCTGTGCTTTCATTGACGCCAAGTACCTCTGCCGAACTTGGTCGTTGCTCCACCCAGCATTTTGCAACACAACCCTATACCCGTCCACGTCTTCAAACGTCGTGCCGCTCTCATCCCAATAAGGGTTAAACGCCTTCACAGCTCCAAAGCCTGTGGCTTCCATCCCCGCCACCGCTTCCTTCCAAGTCTGCTCGTCGGGTAGATAGAAGACCAGCAAGTTGTCTTCTGTAGGTGCTCTGCCAATGTTGTGACCATGCTTGCGCGTGAACTCGAGATGATACTGCGCAGAAAGGTGACCAAGCATCAGCCCGTCGAATCCAGCATGATCTTTGAATTCGTATAAGATCTCGAAACCCAGGCCGTTGATGTAGAAGCTTCGCAGAGCGTCGATGTTGTCTGTTGGTCTGGCAATGCGGAGATGTGCGCCCATGATTGGTGGCGATGGCATTGCTGTAGTCGGTCACTGTATGGTGAATCTGTGGGTCAGCACACCTGCTTGAGTGGTACTCCAGTTTTTATCACATCTGACCTGATCGTCGACGGGTTCATCCGGTCCGTGGATAGAAACAATCAGGTGGAACAACCCGAGCTGACTTCACTGACCCCGCCGCATGCGGAAGGAGGAGCTTCTCCAGGATGATGCCAAATCTTGAGGTACTGTCCTTGTAACGCCTACGCTAAATCAATCGCCAGAAGTGGGTATCAATAATCAACCAAATCGCAACCCACATGCAGAATTCCGATGAAGTCGCTCAGAAAGGATCCTCCATCACCGTATCTTTCTGCTTTCCCTTTGCAGTACTCGCACCTTTCGATGCAGCCACTTCCGCCCCTTTTGTAGCGATCTCATCGTTCTTCTCGTCGCCCATCTTCTGCCTGTCCCTGTCATCCATCTCATCCGCCACGAACACCCCTAGCCCCGCAAAAGCCTCACACAACGCCCGACCCGTGAAAGCTCGAACATCATACCCTCCAGCCCCGATCAAGACGTCCGCCTTACTCTCCTGCACACCCGCCCACACATAGTCATCCTGCAGCACATGATACTTCCCCTCATAGCTCAGTCCTCCAAACGGATCAATCGGCGCGTCAGGCTCCTGCTTTTGCCTCGCCTTCAAGCCCTTGATAACAATATTCGAGCTCCCATTCGACGCAGCCTGCAGAACCCTCTGCCTCTCCGCAGCCGCCACCCGATCCATCCTCTTCTTCAAATGCACCTGCTGCCCCTCCTTCGCCACAACCTCCGCATCCTGCCCGCTCGCGAGCCTATTCAGCACATCCCGTCTATTCTCCACCAACTCCCTCTTCTCCTCCGCATCCTCCCTCCTCGCCGCATCCCTCCTCTGCTTGGCTTGATCCCGCTCCTCCTTCTGCAACTGCGCAAAACTCGTCCGCTCCTGCTCCGCAAGCGCCACATTATCAGTTATCTCCGCCTGATGCGCTAGCTGGTACGACTTAAACCTCTTCTCCGTCTCCTCGACCTCGACGTGGTTGATCAGGTTGAACGTGATATCCTCCACTTCATTCAGGTAGTCGTTGTACGCTCGCAGATCCTCGAATTCCTCTTCGCGGCGGTTGAAGACTGCAGCGACCTTCTTCCGGATATCGACCTCGCGCTCTACTTGTAGGTCGCTGAAGGTTGGGGTCCGGAAGCGGTGTTTGCGGAGGGTCTTGTGGCAGCCGGGGATGGGGCAGGGAGCGGGGCCGTGGGAGAAGATGCGGTCGACGCAGGATTCGCAGAACTTGTGGTAGCATTCGGGGTTGATGAGGAAGCGGAGGGACGGGGTGAGGTAACGGGAGGATTTGCAGACGGGGCAGATTTCTGTGTATGTGTTAGTGATGAGATCTATATGGCTGGAGTTGAGGTATATACCATCTTGTCCCTCGGTGTCGGCTGGCCGCCGAGTAATGGGCTGGGTTCGTGATTGTGCTTGTCGTGACATGTTCGTGAGGACTATAGTATGTGAGCGTGGTTATAAATGCCTCTAGAGGAAATATCTAGACAAATATGTGCACGTGATAGTCCGAACGAGGAAGGTGCGGCGAAGGTGAACTTCGGGGGTTTCAACATTTTGATGGTATGAGCGCATCGACAACTATCACTCAACGCCATCTCCATCCGTCCACCGCATCTCGAGCTGAGTGAGACTCCGGACAGAGCGGTCACAGCTCTCGCGATTTTACCACCCACTCCTCAACCACGATGTCCCACGAGGGCGGCACACATGGCCTCGACCACTCGCGAGATCCTTGTCCCTGGGTCGCATTATCAGATTTCGGCGGAGCGTTTTGTATGGGCGTATGTTAGCTCGAGTATAAGTGCAATCATGCCAGCTACTGACGGGGATGTACTACAGGCAATAGGAGGATCATTATGGCACGGCATCAAAGGCTTCCGGAACTCGCCCTACAGCGAGCGCATGATAGGATGTACGTCCTCCTCCACCGTCGAAATCCAGCGACCTGGATAACTCCGACATACGAGCGACCTTACTGATGAGTACGTGATATACAGCAATGACAGCAATAAAAGCCCGCGCCCCCGTCCTCGGCGGCAACTTCGGCGTCTGGGGCGGCATGTTCAGCACCTTCGACTGCGCCGTTAAAGGCGTGCGAAAGAAGGAGGACCCTTGGAACGCCATCATCGCCGGCTTCTTCACAGGCGGAGCGCTCGCGGTACGAGGAGGGCCTCGCGCGATCAGGAACGGTGCGATCGGGTGTGCGATCCTGCTTGCTGTGATTGAGGGGGTCGGGATTGGGTTCCAGAGGATGATGGCGGAGAACACACGGCTGGAGATGCCGCCGCCTCCGCCACAGGAGAGTAACGCGGGTAGTGAGGGGCGGTTAGCGCCGGCGTGAGATGGAGAAAGAGGGAGGGGATGATATGTGCATTTTGCGGGTGGGGTTTGGGAAGGCATAGCGAGGCGCATTTGTGGGATACATTGCGTGTGGTTCTACACTCTACTTTCGAGGATGTCGTATATTAGGCATCTGGATCTGCTGTATCGATAGGCGTGGTGTATAGAGATGGAAGGATGACATATGGTCAACATGATCAACAGAGCACTTCGAGTCTGGTAAACGGTCTACAATCTTCCAGTGTACCTGGTCCCTCAATCTTATGCTTCCCGTTCTGCAGACGTTATTCGCATGTGGCATCTATGTTTATGTTTGTAATATCTCAATTCCCTGTTCCACCAATTCAATAAAAATCAAATTCTTGATATACGCTTTTACACGACAAAACCGCTCGAACAACAACGATATCGAGTACACCTCGAACCAAGACAACGAGACAAACCCTTGGCCGACATCATCTCATGCCTACCGAAAACTTCTACCTCTAGATAAGAAGAATGTCTACGGCTCCCGTGCTCTCCACGCCGGCGGAGAACCTGTTCGAGCAAGTCACGCCGGCCAATGCACAATCTGGAGCTCCACGCATTTCCGACGAGCAGCTGTACATCCAATATGAGATCCAACGCACCGTACGAGAGATTCGTGAACATGGATGGAGAAGGATCGCGCTGCAGTTTCCGGACGAGATGTTGGGCGATGGGCCGAGGGTGAGCGAGAGGCTGGCTGGGGAGTTGAGGAGATCGAGGCTTGATCGAAGCAAGAAAGACGACGGGAAATTGCGTGGGAAGCAGCTGGAGCGACCTCAGGTCGACAAGGTCGCTGATCAGATCGAGGAGATGGAGCTGACTGCGGAGAACGGACGACAGAAGAGAGAAGATGAGGTGGAAGAGAGACTCACGATTCTGGCGGACACATCTTACGGTGCCTGTTGTATCGACGAGATCGCCGCCGAGCATGTCGATGCGGATGTCGTGGTGCACTACGGACGGACTTGTCTTTCGCCTACCGCACGGTTACCAGTGATATACGTCTTCACAAGCAAACCTCTGGATCTAGATGCGGCTGTAGCGAGCTTCAGAGCGACGTATGAAGACAAGACGGAGAAGATATGCCTCATGGCAGACGTTCCATACTCGCATCATGTCACTCCCCTGGCCGAGCTGCTACAGAACGAAAGCTACACCAACGTATTCGCCACGGGGGTCATCCACGACCCGGCATCGCTTCTCCCAAATCGAACTATCCCATCCGATGTACAGGAGCATGGCCCAGACCGATTAAAAGAATACTCAATCTTCCACATCTCCACACCACCAACCTCCCTCCTCCTTGTCCTCACCAGCCGAGTAAAGAACATCCACATCTATCCCACAGACACCATCAACACAACGTGTTCCGCCATCCAACCTGCTGTTACCTCTCCAATCCTCCGCCGCCGCTACGCCCTCCTCACCCGCATCCCTAGCACCCCCATCCTCGGCATCCTAATCAACACCCTCAGCGTGCGCAACTACCTCTCCGCCCTCTCGCACTGCCAAAACCTCATCTCGGCCGCCGGCAAGAAGTCCTACACCTTCGTCGTGGGCAAGCTTAACGCCGCGAAATTGGCCAACTTCTCCGAGGTAGGGGTGTGGGTGGTCATCGGATGTTGGGAGAGCAGTCTAGTGGAGAGCAAAGACTTCTACGCGCCGGTGGTGACGCCGTTTGAGCTGGAGGTGGCGTTGAAGGGGGATGAGGTACGGCAGTGGGGTGGGGAGTGGGTTGCTGATTTCGGGGCGTTGTTGGGTCGCGAGCCCGTCAATAGGGAGGCTACGACTAACGCCGGCTCTGCGGAGACGAAAGGTAGCAAGAAGACCAGCGATGATCTAGGAAAGCTAGCTGCCGATTCGGACGACTGGGCCGATCAAGCTTCCGACGACGAGCCGCCGGACTTCGACCTTCGTACCGGCCGATACGTGAGCAATACCAGACCGATGCCTCGCGCTCGTCCATCTACACAACCTGTCACCAATGCTGTTGATGGGATGGACGAAGCTGGAGAAGCTCCGCCCTCTTCAGCCCTCGTCCAACGCGCGAAAGCAGATCTCGCAACCATCAATGGCGCCGTATCACCCGCCGCGGAATTTTTACGCTCAAAACGGACATGGCAGGGGCTGGGAAGTGACTACGAAGTTCAGTATGAACGGGACGAGGATGGCAAGATCAGGGGCGCAACGATGGAGGAGGGAAGAGGTGGGGTGGCGAAGGGTTATGCTGTTGGTGCCGATGTTGAGCGCACCTGACTGGAGTGAGTCTGAAGAGCCGAACAGAGGACTAATATTCAGATATGTTGGATCGCAAAGCTGGCTCAATTGCCTACTGGCGCTTTGCGCTGGGGTATAATGCTAGCAAGCACAACAATCACGACAACGCTATCTCCAATCCCACTACCTCCGAGAATCGACATGGCTGAGACAGCCAATGCGCCTCTTCTCCTACTTCAGGACTTTGCCGCTGCAATTGTAGCACTGGGCACAGATTTCGATTTGCGCTTGATGGAGAAGAGATTCTTGATCTTACGCAGCCGTGACTCGCGCTCCTTGTCCTGTCGCATAATTTCTTCTTTCGAATGCACCGGTGGCTCAACGTCCTCCGCCCCATCCAAGCTCGGCGGCTCAATCAGCGGCGTAGCTCCACTCCTCTCTGTCGAACGACGTCGGTAGTCCTTGGCATAGGTTGACACCACCCGCGGCAGGATCTGACACGCATTTAGACCCTTGAATATTCCCGACGATTTCTGCGCATCCGCGTTGCGCCAGGGACAGTGCTCACGGTGCATCTCGACCAGATCGATCGTAGTCGCGTCCTCACCATCTTCGTCGTCGTCAGAGAGGGGCCAGGTAGGCTTATAGCCAGGCTGGTACATCCAGAGTCCGATGCGGTGGAAGCAGGCATCGCATTGCAGGATCGCGTTCTTGTGTTCGGTGTAACCCCGCCAGCCGTGAAGTGCAATCTCGAGTGCAGGGATTGCGGCGAAGAAGCTGGCGCCGGTTGGTGTCTCGGCCACGACGTCCGGGGGCAGGTCTTTGAGGAGGCGGGCTGTGGGTAGGACTTTGGTTTCATCTTTCTCTGCGGGGCGGAGCTTGACGTCTTCGATGTCGGTACGGAGAGCGAGGGTTGACTGGAATCGCTTCTTGAGCTCTGGCGCCCAGGCTGCAGGACGGACGACTGAGAGGTGGTAGATGTCGTCTTTGCAGCCTGAGAGTCGCCATAGGCAGTTGGGCTTGTGCCCGTTGATGATCTCGTCTTTGTAGCGTTCTGTGAGCGCCTGCTCGAATGCTTCGTCGTCCTCGGTCGTGTCCACTTCGTCCTCGTCCGCGCCCGGTTGCTGTGCGGTCTTTTTAGGAGGCTCCATGCTCACCACGACTCTCTTCTCGCATCCTCCCTTGCACCCTACAGTGTTTACATCCACGCAGACCCATCCTCGCTTCGCCCATTCGACTTCACTGATCGCATCTGGTTTGGAGTGCCATAGGCTCGCGCTGCTGAAAGTCTTCAACCGCGCAAGGAACGTTCCGTGAGACCATGGCGAGTAGTTGGCCGGTTTCTTTGGTGTACCACTTGGATCGGCTGTCTTGCTGGCTGGTGAGGGTATTGCTGGGACTTGCTGTGGCAGAGCTGCGCTGGAGACGCTGTGTCGCAGTCGCTTTGTCGCTCGTTCTTGTGCTTCTTCAAGTGCCTCTCTTGAGGTGAGCGTTCGTTTGGTCGATGTCGGTGTTGCAGTTGCGGAAGGTACCAACGAGACCTGCGACTCGGTGGTGAAGGTGTCGAGGGCTTTGTAGAACTTGCGCTTGGTAGTCGCGAGGGCTACTTCTTCCGGCATGATTGCAGGCGTTTGTGTTAGGTAGTCGTTCTCATGGCGTTAGTGGTGTTGTGGAGGTACATCCAAGGTGCACAAACGAGTGAAGTTATGAGATCAATAAGGTGAAGTCAGTCTATTGTTGTCAGGCAAACATCGAGCTGATCGCGGCGATCTTGTCCCCGAAAACGCGAGCCAGTCGCGCATCTGCTTCATCATTCGGCCGAGCATGGAAGGAGGAATTGACTTCATACCATCACTTTGCCGGTACCTGCAGACTGTCAATCGGGTCATAGATGATAGCGCGAGATAGTCTTCTCGAACGACCCTTTATGCAAAAGGTCCAATATCCCCATCAACACCGAGAAAGACCAATCTCAATCTCAAGCTGAAGATCGTGAGCATCCGCTTAGTCAACCATCGACTGATGATGAGGTGAGGTGGAGTTACAGCACATCGAGATGAATTGGTTCGCGACAGACATGGATCATCAGGAGAACAACCATCCATCAAAGTCCTCGACGAGCACACCCGACCAGCAGCACATTCGCCTTGCGTGTCAAGCTTGCCAGCGGAAAAAGATCAAATGCGATCGCCTCTTCCCATGCGGGCAATGCACAAGATCAAGCCTGCAATGTGTTCCAAGCACGCGCAAGCCGAGAGCCCGACATGCTGGCAAACGAGCAGTCGACTCGGAGCTGCGGAGCCGCATCTCCAAACTCGAAAGCCTGGTTGAAAGCCTTAGCGGTGAAGTCGGAGACCAGGACGACACGCCTCCCAGCGATGGTCCTGATGATGAAACCTCACCTAAGCCGAAGGACCCAACTGGACAGGCTAGCAGGTACATGAGCGGCACCTTCTGGTCCTCGCTCACCACTGAAGTCCTGGCACTGAGGGAAGCGCTCGAAGAGGAACCCCTCGACGATGTGGACACGCCCAACTCACCTTCGACACCCAGTGCACCTCCGGCCTCAGGAGAGTTCGATCTGATAATATGTCCGCCTGGAGCCATATATGTGATGCCAGGCGCTATAGCAGAACCCAGCCCTCAGCTCTCGGCCACCCTCTGCAACGTCTTCTGCGAGTACGTGGACCGGCTCTGCAAGATCTTTCACACGCCTGCACTTCGCGCTTTCATGCTCGAAGGCAAACCCTATCTCGGTCACGATCACACCGCTCCTGGCAACAAGGCTCTGAAAGCCACGGTCTGGTTTGCGGCCACAAACACGATGTCTGAAAGCCAGTGCCAAATGCTCTTTGGTCAATCGAGACTTGATCAACTGCAGCAGTACAAGCGACTGGTTGATGTAGCGTTATCTCAAGCAGACTTGATGGCCACCAATGACTTTGCCACCCTCCAAGCTTTTACTGTGTACATTGTGAGTTTTACTACGCTCAATAGATTCGTAACTGAGCTAACAATCACAGGCTGCAACTCGAATGTACGAGGGAAGCCGGAGGGTGTGGACGCTCACGGCGGTGGCAGTTCGAATTGCTCAAGCCATCGGTCTCAACCACGAAACAGTGCCCAGATCGCCCTATGTGACTGAATTGAGGAGACGGCTATGGCAGCTAGTCCGCTTCCTGGACATGTATGCCGCGCTCGATCGAGGAACAGAGCAAATCATCGACTCCAACACTTTCGACACCCCGAGAGCGAAGAATACCAATGATGCCGACTTCGATGAGAACTCCACGAGTATTCCAGAGCACGAAGGTCTGACAGACATGAGCTATGCGCAGCTCATCTACGATGCTCTCGATCACAGCATGGCTCTCACGATACCAGACCACAAAACTATAGGGGAGACGTGGCAGCAACGTATGGCATTCGCGGAGACGTTCGAGAGTAAGATGCGAGAAAAGTACTGGAAGTATTGCGACCAGTCGAACCCTCTGCAGCGACTTCTACTTCAAGTCTCGAGGTCCATGTCTGCGTCGATGAAACTTCGAGCGATACGTCCGCTACACAGTCATATCTCATCCGGAACGCCACGAGTCGACAGTCCATATGTCCTTAGGATCGCAGTGGACAGCGTACGTTTCAGCGAAGCCATATCAGCCGACTCCGAAACAGCGCAGTACAGATGGATGGTCTGGGTGCAATGGCACGCCCTCGCGGTCGCCCTGGCCGGCCTCTGCAGCATCAGAGACACCGATCTCGCCACCGAAGCCTGGCCTCAAGTAGAAAAATCCTACGCCCGCAACGTCCGCTTTGTAGCCGACGCAAAAAATGGCATGCTCTGGAAGCCCATCGAGATACTCTACAAAAAAGCCTCCACTTTCCGCGATCACGGCCGCTCCAACTCTATCTCCAGCAACCCATCCGCATACGACACCTCCCAACGCATGCCACACCTCGCCAGCATGCTCCAAGTCAATACCACCACCTCGCCTACAATGCTCGACCCCGCCCTCACCCAACAACCCCTCCCACCCCTACTACCAAACCACCACCCCATCCCCGGCGCCATGCCCACCTCCGGCGTCCTCAACAGCGCCATGGACATCTCCCTCGACACCCTGTCCCCCAGCATGCAGCTCCTCTCCCCCTCCACCTGGAACGACATCGGCAACGGCGACATGAGCTGGACCGACTTCGAACGCATGCTCGAAGACATGTCCGCGCCCGCAAACGGCTTCGGGACCCTCCAACCGACCGTGTGGCCGCAGAATCCGCCGCCAGGGGAGGATTGGGGTGGCGTGTTGGGGCAGAATATGATGTAGTAGTAATGAAAGCATCACGTTGAATGATGGGTACGATAATTTGAATCAATACCAAGAACTACTCTTCTCCAATCTCAAAATCGTTCCAATTCCAACGGTCTCCAAAATCCAAACGACCACTCTCATGCCCACCGACCTCCCCATCCACCCATATCACGATCTTCGAGAACAATATTCAACGACCCCAGCCATCACTCCAGCCGCACTGTGAACGCGCAGGCTGGCGAGGCCAAGGGGTCGGAATTCTTGTTCTCCAAAATCGAAACCAAAGTTTCTGGAGTAGTTCACGGCCACGATGGCCGTCGTCATCGTCTCGAAGAGGCGGCGCCTCAGCCGACCCGGCCGTCCAGCTCGCTCAGATCGATGCCCAGATCCTCCAGGGTGGTCTGCGCAATCTCCGCCGTCGGCTCAGCGGTGCCGCCACTACACTGGCTGATCTGGCTAGTAGCGGCGGCCTTCTGGCCCTCGAGAACGTCGTAAAGGCTGTACACCTGGTTGCTGCGGCGTTCGATGCGGACGACGAGGGCGTCCATGGAGTCCTTGACGTCTACGCGGCGGCGCATGGCGAGGGCTGGGTCGTGGGTGCTGTACATGCGGTGTTTGACGGCCAGCTCGATCTTGAGGTGTTTGATCTCGTCCTCGAATTGCTTGATCACGGTGGCGAGGGCAATGTGTGGTGGCTCCGAGGGGCGGACGGTGGCGGTGGTCATGTCGAGGTCTTCAGTGCGGTCTGTGACTGGCACTGGGGTCGGGAAGCTGACGGGTTGGCCGACGTGAGGGCAGTAGGTGCAGTTGGCTGTGTCGTGCTTGATGCCCGAGTGAGCAGTATTGTGGAGTGTGATGTCTGGCAGGATGAACGCGGAAGTCATGCCCTCATCAGCGGAAGCTGCTCGGCGGCGGCGACGGCTGGTGTTGCTCAACATCGACGTATCTCCTGCCTCGCTCTGCTGCTGTTGTGCAGGTTCTTGGAAAACGTCGCTGCTGTGTGGCGACTGCACGCGTACGTTCTTCGTCACTCTTACCAAATCCTCAAGGTTGAAGCGCTCCGTCCCAGCTTCAGATCCGAGACCAGCCTCCCTGATGCTCGACTTGCGCGGCTTGGCTTCGGATGCTTGGTAGTTGCCCTCCGGAGCGGATGTAGAGCGGGCGGTATGGCGCCTAGCGATACGCTCCTCCTCAAGCTGCTGGCGCAAGTTCCTAACGTTGCGATCGTCTTGTGTAATATGGCTCAAGACTGTGATATCGCGTGTGTCCTCACCGTGAATTGATCGAGGTGCCGGCTTGGCCGGGGCAGGTAAGGATGCTCGCTTGGAATTGTTGCGAGACTTCATAGCGGTGAAGTCGAGATGTGTGGTAGTATCCTCGTCGTCGACAGTGGCGGTCGGGCCGGATGCAGTGCGCTTTGCGTTGGAGGCAGAGTATTGCATGCTGGCATCGCGTTGCTGAGACCTTGATGTCGAGTGAGCATCCTGCTGCCGAGTAAGAAGACCAGCGATTCCGTTGTTCTGCTTTGTCGCAGTTGCTGCTGCTTGGTCGTGATGCTTGCGGACTTCCTGGGCGATACGGGACGCGAGATCGTCCTGGGTGGCTTCATCAAGGACACCTAGTGAGCGGCGACGAGCAGCTTCGCCTTCGGACTGATATCTAGTGTCCTTGCTCTGTGCAGTCTTACTGCTCTCCGCTTCCAGAACACGGCGGGTAGCTTGCCTAACCTCTCTCGCCGTCAGTTGGTGTGAGTCGGCCTTGGGCTTCAGCCGGGCTTCTGTCGTGGCGCGGTTGCGTGCGTCGGCCTCGTGGCTGCGTTGGATTTGCTCCACCAGCATCTGCAGCTCCTGGTTCTCCTGCCTCAAGGCATCAACCTCCTGTTGAAGCTCCTGATTGAGAGCAGTGAGGGTGCTCTGGTTGTGCTGAAGAGCTTCGTTGTCGGCCTTTAACTCTTCGTTGTTGTAGTATGCTACACCAATCTGGGTGACAAGCTCATCGCGCTCCCTGACGACACGCTTGACGGTGATCTCGGCGTTGCCAAACTTGCGATCGGCACGGTTCAGTTGCTCCTGAAGTTGCTTCACCGATGCCTGGAGCTTCACCTTTTCCGCTTTCCATCTGTCGCTACCATCTTCGTCCGAAGAGCCGAGTCCGCTGTCAGGACGACGCTGTGACAGGGCAATTTGGTGGCGCAGTGAAATGATCTCATCGGCCTTCTCTTCTTCGAGTCGGAGTGCTTCTGACTTCTCCATTTCCAGCTGGTCGACTCGCTCCTTAAGCAGTTGCAGCGAGGCGTAGATAGCCTTCTCATCCTCCGGCACGGTGATGCTCTCGACACGGTGATAGGGCGACTTTGTTGCAGGGTTGTGTGATGCTGATGTGAAGCGCGAGCGTGACTTGGTATTCTGATTGAAGACTGGTGTCCCATCCTTGCGCGAACCGGAAACTAGCTCGGTGATATCGGGCAGTTCGGGCAGCACGAAGGAGTTCGACTGTGCAGTCGCGTTGCGATTTGTGTTCTTGCGTGGTGTCATCTGGGCAGGAGCGGACGCGAAGCGTGGTGAAGGAGCCGGCACGTTGGCAGGAGCGGCGCGGACGCGTGTGAAGCGCGTGTTGCGTGTGTTGAGTGTGGCGGATTGTTCGGTGACTTCCTCGAGGTACGATGTGCCGTCTTCTGAGGCTGCCTTGTGGATGGCTGCGGACAAGGATCGTGGTTTAGGTGCCAGTGGTGCATTGTTGTGGGTGGTTGAGATGGCTCGACGGACCGAAGCTTCGCGTCTCAAGCCATCGTCGGTCTTCCTGGAGACGGCGCGCGACCTAATCGGTGGTGTCTCGACCAGCTCGTACATGCTGCCATTGCCCATGTTAAAGACAGGGTTCGCGACGAAGCTGTCGTCCTTCTCTGAGGTGCCTCTCTTCACTCCACGCCCGAGCTCAATGCTCATCTCCGCGCTGCCGTCGCTCCCAGACTCTGACACGCGATCGGTAAACTCGTCGTAGTTAAGGCGCATGTGAGGCTGTTGGGGGAGGCGTTGTTGTGTGTTGAGGTCTGGCATCTGTGCGGTGGAGTGGATCGCGTCATTTGCCTGAAGCAAGTGTCAGCAGGTGTGACAGGTGACAGAGAGGATGGAAAGGTCATACGGGATCGAAAGACGAGCCCGTCTCGGTTGCGCCCTCGTTGGCCGTCGCGTAGTGGTCTGGCTGTGGCGAGCTCGATGCTTTGCGGCCGCCGAGCTGGCGGAAGAGGTTCGCGCGAGATGACGTGGTCGCCATCTGTATACAACTTGGTCAGTGGGTATGTAGACACAGAAACGGGACGGTTGAAGGCATACCTCGAGCCGGTATCTGGGGTGTCTCGAGGATATGATACGGTGCTGAGTTGCTTGCCTGCTTGCTGTTCGTGGATGGATGCTGGGTGCGTCTCCGAGATACAATGGATTGTTTGAACCGATTGATGCCTCCCTTGCAATGTCGTGCTTTCCAACGGATACGTGAGATGTTGCTGCTGTTCTCCAATGCGTTGCAGCAAAGCGCGACCTGCGTAAACAAGAATCAACAACCCTCTTCTGCTGAGGCAAGTCTACCGAGCCGTGCCTCATTCTAAGTCCAAGGCATCTAGCCCAAGATCGTGAGACCACTACCGGACTTCCACACGTGCTACACACACGATGACTCCCCCAAGATCTCATCTGTGACACTTTCTTCCATGCTGGAAGTTTTCACAAACGACCCATAGCTGCATCTTGGTTGATTCCGCCAGATCCAACAACCTAGCATAAAGTTGGGCAGACGCGCAGGAGAAGCGTGAATATGAGCATCTACTGGCTGCAGACATGGCCAACACGCCACCACAGCAGATGTCACTGATACCTTATCCCTACCGTGGTGGAGAGATAGTGCTGTACGTCCTCACAACCTTGCGTTCTCGCTCATTGCTCACAACATCCTCGCAGCCGCCGAGGAAATGATGTCGTCGTCTACGATGCACAGTCGCGTTCGCTCACAGTGCGCAACGCTTCGGAAGACGCAGTCGAGCTCAACGAGTGCCCAACCTGTCGCCGACCATGGAGAAACGACGAACGTGAGAGCGATACCAGCGACCGGCGAGGCCGACCTGGGTCCAGAAACAATGAGTCGTTCGTGAAATCGGACTACTTCGACCTGCTAGCTGAGAGTCGGCGACAATCACCTGCTGGCTCAGGTTCTTCTACTCCCTTCAAACGGTTCACCCCAGCTGCGCTCAGATCTGGTCGTTCGAGGGATGTCAGTGGTGCTCATGGACCGCCACCTGGCCCAGAGTTCGTGAGCAGCGCACCCGCTACGTTCGCCGAGGAAGGGATCAGTAGCTCAGCCTTCAATGAGGGTGCTTATGAGCGGGACTTCCGAGAAATCAGGGAGCTGGGCCGCGGCGGTAATGGTGTTGTTCTTCTCGTTGAGCACGTGTTGGACCGTATCTCACTCGGACAGTTCGCTTGCAAACGTATACCTGTGGGAAACGATCACGATTGGTTAAACAAAGCACTCACCGAAGTGAGGATACTCCGCAGGATTCCACATAAGAACTTGGTGCCATACCACTGGGTGTGGGTGCAACACTACCGATCATCTGATTTTGGCCCAAGTATCCCTCATCTGTTTATTCT
>JAABUW010006741.1_pt1 | contig 14191 bp, 21 predicted proteins | sample 5560081 | NCBI WGS metagenome assembly JAABUW01 (sample SAMN10711882, study PRJNA513363) | rock metagenome | isolation source: Antarctica rocks | place: Antarctica: Victoria Land, Knobhead sud
CCCGCCCCTCCAACACCTTCTCCCGGATCGACGCCGACGCCATCTTCGGCGTCGTCCCAGGGAGTAAAGCGGATATAGCATCTCGTCCTCCGCCGCCACCGCCGCAAGCGGCGCCGATGAAATTGGATAGTAGTGTGGGCAGGACTATACATGTGAATGCGGATAAGGGGGTTGATGTGGGCAAGGCGTTTCGGATGCTGGAGATGCGGTGTGCGCAGAATTCGGTGAAGCGGGATTTTATGCGGCAGAGGTTTCACGAGCGGCAGGGGTTGAAGCGGAAGAGGCTGAAGCAGGAGAGGTGGCGGAGGAGGTTTAAGGAGACGTTTAGGGCGACGGTTGGGATGGTTGTGCGGATGAAGGGGCAGGGTTGGTAGGGATGTAGATGGGGGTGGGGAGTGTATAGGTACATGTACAAAAAAGTCATCTCGGTCGCCATCTTTGGTGTCGAAGGTTTGGTATTTCCCAAAGCACATACCCCTTGTCACATGCAAATGGAACACCTTCCGCTTCAAGCCACGATCCCCCCCTCTTCGGTTCCGCTGTTTCCAGATGTTCACACCAACATTACTGAATCTCCAACCTCCAACACCTCCATATTACCGCCGGCATGGCTACTGGACAGGAGCTTGCGCAGGAGAGGTTGCGAAGAGCGATGGCTTTTCAAGAAGCATTGAACGCCGAGGAAGTCGCCAAAGCAGCAGCAACGAGCAAGGAAGCAAACCTTGAACAGCAGATCGTCATGCTGCAGCAGGAGATCGACGCCAAGGACATCAGAATCAAGGAGTATTGTGATCAGGTGAACGTATGTACCGCTCACTTCCTGGCCGTGAACGGATTCTAATAGAAGAATACAGGCACTGTTCAACAGTCGAAGCGTTACGCCAGGTCCTGATACCCAATCTGCCCAGTCTCAGGACACTTCGAGCACCATTTCAGCCTCGCACGCCGCCTTGGGTAGCCTCGACAGCAGATCTCCTGCGGTAAGTCGTTCGCTCACAATCCATCGACGAGGCTAACGCTCCCCCAGACCACGCCAGCCCACCACTATCCCCCAAACACGACGGGACTTTCAAGATACAAGGTGTACGCCCCAATCAACCCGGCTTATCCGACCGTCGTACGCATCGATGGCAAAGTCGTCGACATATCGTGCTCCGAGTGTTGGGCAAACGCGAGTACCAAAGCTTTGTTCAGCGGCGTCAGAGGGCTGATGCAACACTACACCAGGTCCCACGACGAGTACGTGAGCGTTGCGCAAGTTGCCAGGCGGTGCAGGAAAGAGGAGCTTAGCGCTGAGGATGTGGAGCGGATCGTAGGAGGCAAGACGCCGCGGACGGTCACGCAGCGTGTGATCAATAGGCGTGCGCGCAAGGGAGTTGATGGGAAGTATGATTACGATGAGTAGTGGACGGCGATGCAACTGGCGTGTTTGTGAGAGGAGATTCTGGTGGATGGCTACTTGCGCGAGCAGGTTCGGGGAGAATGGCATAAGCGTTGAGGTAGGTCTTCCCGTGGAGAAGGGTGCGAGGTAGGGTTGACGATTATCTTTCACGTTGAGCTGTGCTATCTCAGTCGCCACTTTCTGGTTGAAGGCTCAGTACTGCTTGGCAGTTTTGGAAAGATTCACTCTCACATGCTAAGCCCTCAAATTTCCTTCGTGGCGCAGACGGCACAGCTCCCGGGATTCACTACTTCGACAATTCGTCCTTGTTTCCGCTAGCGACTTCTACCAGAGCACATTCCGTTGGCAATCGCACAAACCCACTACCACCATGGCTGGCGAAGACGTACCTCCCGATCGTGGCTATAAGGCTGCCCCGGCTATCCAGCTCAACGGAGTGGCCATCGCTGCAATTGACGAGGAGATGCGTGTACAGGAGCAGAGCTCCGAGGCGGAGGTTTCCGATAAGGAGGTACAGTCGGATGTACGTATGACTGCTTAAGCTAGGTTTGGCGACTGCTAACGAATGTTTATGCAGCTGTCTGGTGAAGCGACCACTCTAGACCCTAGCACAAGTCTTGCTGGTCCTACGGTGGATGCACGCGGCGCCATCTCCTCGAAGCAGCATGTAGTCGGCACTGGTGATAGCTCGGTGATCCCAGACCAGTACGCCGCAGCGGAATCTGACAACGTCGCAAGCCTCCCTGATACCTCTCATCCTACACGATGCCCACAGCTTGCAGCGCCAGCCCTCGACCCCGCAGATTTCGAGACCTGGCTCTCGCAGAACCGAGACACCGCCACGTTGCGAGAAGTCGGAGCCAAGATGGAAGTGTACGGAAGAGACAGTGCGTGGTGCAGCCTCCTCGAAGCGGTGGGCTGGCACCAAACGTCGCTGCTCGTCAAAGCGTGTCTCGCAGTTTAACCTCAAGGGTCCGCGAGGGTGCTCCTTCCTTCGCTCGAGAAGGCTTGTGGACCATACGCCGTTGATTGGTTGCTCAATCGCTTATGCCAACTGGACAAGACGACGGAGGAGGCTCTGAGCGAATGGGACCGGGTGATCAAGGAAGCGGCGCTGACGTGTACGAGGACATTTGTGGGGGAGGGGGACTTGGCATTCATGCCTTGTCTTAGAGAGGTGAGTGGAGGTTTGTGGACTGGTTGAGATGAAGCTAATGTGAGGTAGGCGGTTCGGAGGAGCAAGACTCGTAAGGGCGGTCTGATGAGCTGGGGCCAGAGCATCCGGTTTGCACTGTCGGACTGCTGTGCTTGCCGGCGCAGTGGCAGCACCCGTGGGCGGGTGACGATGGGGAGGAGTATCCGATGGATGCTATCGCCACGAGCGAACGTGAGGAACATGGCAGGAGCGTGTAGGCAGGTGTAAATGCGGTGAAGCGTGCTACAGAGAGCAATAGGTTGGTCCTTCGACATGGGCAGCGGCTTGTCCGGGTTGCCATCACATGCAACAGGTAACAGCATTTCATTCAACGAGACAAGTTTCACAGCACGATAGCGAGGGACATGTTTATTGCACAAGGAGATAACACGCTGTCAGCGCAACGCGCAGCACGTTGCTTGTGCCCGCCGGTGGGTATTACAAAAGGCTTGCTGGCCCCTGGCTTCCTTCCTCTTCCTGACCACAGCATGATCAGGCTTCTCGATCGCCACAGACTCTTCGGGGGTGTTGATGGCGATGCAGCGGGTGATGTAGCTTCACCATCTCCGCACCCGAGGGGCGACTCCTCGCAGACTGGCGATCGATACTGGCCATTGAAGAGTATTCGTGGTTGTGAAGTTACTAGTGAGGACGGAAAACCCATGCATCTCGGAGGATATGCCAATGCCCTGAACATACCTATAGATCACCATCTCCTCGACAACAATCGAACATTTGCTTTTCCGCGGGGGGAAAGACATCTGACTGGCTATGCTTGGATTGTCACATGCAACCATCCGTTCCTGGCGCCAATGACTCAGCCGACCAGCCACCTTTTTTCACTTCACAACTTCACAACTTCGCTTTCCTGGAGATCTCACATAATGTGACGAGCAAGGCTTCATCGACAACATCTACCACGCAATTATCACCACCATGGCGGACGAACACAAGCTTCTTCAAGAGAAGTTCCGTCGCATGAACGAGATCCAAGATGCTCTGAAAGCTGAAGAATCCGCAAAGGCAACAGAGGCAAAAGAGCAGACGAAAATCAAGCAGCAAATCGCTACGCTCCAGCAACTGTACGATCATTACCAGCAAGAGTTCGACGCCAAAGACGTAAAGGTCAAGGGGTATTATCAGCAGGCGAACGTAAGTACACCCTCACTCTTCAAGTGCGATTGACTCTGACCAGCACACACAGGCAATCTTCAGCTCAGCTCAACTCCCTACCCCAGGCCCCGATGCAACCCCGGGCCAGTCTAAAGGCCTCGACAATAGTGTACACACTCAGCATGACGCCTCCCTGCCCACAAAGCCCGGCGGCAACGAAGCAGACGGCACGCAAGGTCAAGATCCCACAACCCATCAACTCGGAGACACGCATGTTCCCAAACCCTCCCAAAACTTCACCATGCTGGAGGTAGAATCGGATGATGATGAATCCGCGGTGAGTTTCGTGTCCACTCGCATTGTGCAGCGATATTACAAGTAGCTTACAGTTTCTCAAGAGCCACCAAAAGCCAACCAAGCTTTGTCCAGCAACGATCACAGAGCGCCCGCTGTACATTCGCCGAAGGCATCTCACCTAGAGTACCCACTCCTGCACACCAACTACCCTTCAGTGGTTCGTATCTGCGGCGAAGCTGTCTCAATCTATTGCCACATTCCCGGCTGCGGAGCGAACGCAACGAAATCCCCGAACATTCGTTTCTTCCAAGGCTTGGACGGCACAGCGCTTCATATGCGGAAAGCACACAAGCACGCGGGCGGTCCTCTGGAGATGATTGAAGTCAGCAACGAGTTCGTGGCAAAATACTGCACGAAGGTCAAGCTGTGTGCGACCGACATTCAGCGCATCGAGAACGGGAACGCGCCGAAACAGCAAAATCCGCCGCACGAGGAAGCACGGTAGCGGAGCCGGTCCATCGCGGTCGGCCAGGAGGGGGCCCAGGCCTACGGTTCGTGACGACGACGAGGTGGAGGAGGAGGTGGAGGAGGAGGATGTCGCTGTAGATTGTGAGAACGCCAGGAGGATTGCCATGGAGGGGCTGGTGAAGCTGGAGGCCAATGAGGGTCAGTGACAGTACCTGCGCAAGCCATGAAGCGTCATGTTCGTGCAGCGCGAGCACTATGGCCGATGTACTGTGGTACACCATCGTTTATACAGTCTTCGTAGGACGAAACAATGGCAGGCGATTCTCGGACCTCAGAGCAACTGCTGCTTGAGTCGTGCTAACGTGCAGTACCGTCCTGTTACAGTAATCCGTCGGGACTGCCGAAAACAGCAGTCCTCTGCCCACATGTTCCTCCCCGCTATGCTGTGACTGCGGCTAAACAAATCCTGGACGCTGCTGTTGAGAAAAGATGTCGAACCAAAAGATCCAGATCTCCTCCTCCCTCGACATCCAAAGCGAGTCTCTCCGCGAGAAGATCAAAGACAACACCACCGGCGAAACCAAAGAAATCGACATCGAAGAACCACACAAGAAGACCGTGAACACCACCATCACAACCAACCCAGTCAAATACTCAACCAACGGTCCCGGAGAACCACAAGTAACAGAAGGCAAAGCCATCTCCATCAACCCAGCAACAACCGGCTACGACACCAGCCAACTCTAAGACTCCCACCACACCACCCCATCCCCCACCATGCCCGGCCTCCGCATCGCCATGGGCGCCGACGAAGCCGGCTGCGGCTACAAAAACAAAATCAAAGCCGACCTCGAAGCCGACCCCCGCGTCTCCAAAGTCATCGACGTAGGCGTCGACTCCGCCTCCGACAAAACCGCCTACCCCCACCCCGCCGACTCGGCCGCCAAACTCATCAAATCAGGCGGAGCGGACCGCGCCCTTCTAATCTGCGGAACAGGGCTCGGAGTAGCGATCAGTGCGAATAAAGTGCCAGGGATCCGGGCGGTGACGGCACACGATAGCTTTAGCGTTGAGAGGGCGGTGCTGAGCAATAACGCGCAGGTGCTTTGTATGGGGGAGAGGGTGGTGGGGATTGAGCTTGCGAGAAGGTTGGCGAAGGAGTGGGTGGGGTATGAGTTCGATCCGAAGAGCGGGAGTGCCGCGAAGGTTGATGCTATGATGGAGCTTGAGAGGAAGAACTATGAGAAGAGCTAGGGAGGGGGATGAAGATGGGGTACGTGGTTGACAACTCGTAGTAGTGGCATACAGGGCGGCGTTTGGAGATAGAGGAGATAACGATGAACATGATAAGTATGCTTCATATTTGAAGTATGAGGTCGTATATCGTGAATCCGTCCGTACCAACCAGAAATATCCAAGGAAACAACACCAACGCTGCCTCCGACTATGATTGTATTCAACGCCGCCCAAGATGTCAGACAGTGATGTCTCCTATCCGTTTCCACGCCAGGTCGTAGGCCATTGAGGTCGATCCGGTTCACCGTTGAATGCCTGTCCGATCATGCCGACATTCGTGCAAGTCGTCTCAACTAAGAGTTGCTACAGCCAGAGCAACCTTCTTCTTTCTTGCTTTCTCTGTGAAAAAAGGTGTGGTCAGCTGATAGTCACCAAAGCAATAGAAGCCTCGACGGGAAACGAGACAAGAAGGGTGCAGCAACTCCGACATACTCTCTAGTGTGTAGATCGAACTAAAGCCATCCTACCTTTCCGGTCCTTCTCGACCCTCAGGACGTTGCGTGGCGGGCTCTTATCGCGTTCGTAGACATCCACCACTTCCCTCGTCTGTCGCGGCTCCCGGTATTCGACCAACTGGTAGTCCTCTTCTGTTCGGTTCTCGCGGATGCGCAGGGCCATGTTGCGCTTGTCTTCGGCATCGCGTTCAAGACGCAGAGCGCGACGCTCAGCTTCCAGTCTTGCAATCTCGGATTGGATGTCGCGGTCGGAGCGAGTGTCGCGCTCTTGAATGATCAGAGCACCGCTATGCGAGTTGTGCGACGGCTGGTGATAGTGGGAGGATGGCGATCCCCGCTCTTCGACGACAGCCTTGCGCTCCTCATAATACATTGGAGCCATTGGAGGCGGCGGCGGCGGTCCAGCGTTCGAAGGCACACGCTCTTCGATAACAGTCTTGCGTTGTTCATAGAACTCTGGCGGTGGTGGCTGAGATTGATGACGGCTATGTGACGTACGGCGGGAACGTGCCGTGCGGGCTGGTGAAGTTCGCCGAGTGGTGGTGCTCGCCCCGCTTGGAGACGAGTCTCGCCGACCCTGATACTCCGATCGCGCGACACGACTTCCAGCGACCGTTGGTGGGTTGATCCATTCGGTGCGGATGACTTCCTCGTGCTCTTGTGGGGGAGCGAGGAGTGCTGGCGACTCTTCGTACTTGTAGACGATCTTTTTCTCTAGGTGGCTGTTAGAATGGCACGATGCACTTATCGACGGGACAGACTTACCTTCGGTCTTGTAGCTTTCACTGATCTTCATCACTTCGTCAATCTGCTCTTTCTCCAGGGCAATGCGTAAGACGAAAAAGTCGTCCTCTTCATCGAATGGGTATCCGAGGTCCATGATAGCTTCACGTCGGACAAGACGCTTTGGCATGCGAGTCTTGCCTTTCTTAAACTTCTTCTCGATCTGCGTGATACTGTCGCTGACACTGCTGGCACCTCCATGCACGCTCTCGTGGAAACTTTCGTGGATGCTCAAGCCACCTGGGGTATGAATGTCCTCATGGTAGCTCTCGTGCATGCTTGGAGCGCGATGGCTGCGGGAGTGCCGACTCTTGACTTCCTGGATCGTAGTATTGCTGCTGCTGCTGCTGCTCGAGGAGCTTCGTCGGGTGGAAACAGACTTTGCTTTCGAGCTTTTCGAGCTCTTGTGGCTTTTCGGGCCACCGCCTGTACGACGAACGGAACGTTCGCGACGGATCTCGACCTCGCGATACTCCTCGGGCTCATTGTATCTGCCGCGCTGATAGTCACCGAAACCATCATCTCGAGGAATTGGTAGTGGAACAGGTGTGTAGGCTGGGATGCGGATCTCCTCTCGTTCGTACCTCGGGACGGGACGTCGATCGAAAGTGTCCAAGCTGCTCTGTCGCCGCATGATTCCTGGTCGAGGGGCACCGCGTCGGATGTCAATGTCGATCTCATCTCTCGTAGTTCTCTCTGGTCCACGATAAGGTGTCACAGCCATGTTTGCAAGCTCTCGCGGGTCTACGTCTCCGAAGAGCTCTCTGTCTGTTCGTCTGCGTTGGCCAGCTGGAGTATAGCGATCTTCTTCAACGTAGCGGTCTCGCTCCTCGTAGCGGCCCCGGGGACCTCGCTCTTCAACACGGTCTTGTACTTCGACCTCTCGCCGACCTGGCGTATCTCTTTCTTGAAAGCGATAGTCCTCCTCGAATTGGCGTGGGGGAGGGCCTCCACTGAAGCGTTCGAAGCGAGATCGGTCCCATCGTTGGGGTAGGTCTCCATATGCTAGATCGTCGCCGGGCGGCCGTCCACCTCCATAACGTGACATGTCGGTCGTTAGTGCGGTAGCCTCGTCCTGTCCAGAATTGCCGGGAGCGATGCAGATGTCAATAGGTCTGGCAGGCTGTAGTGTTGAGCAGAATGGAAGTGTAGCGAAACGATTCAATGCTCAAGACGGGAGTGTCTTTCTGATATAGCGGCCTGCAGTCGGAAGTGAGCAGTTGAAACGCAGCTACTGGTGCGTCATGCGCCAGTCGGAAGAGCTTGCTGCAGTCCGGACGCACAAGCGATTTCGAGAATCCTGTGCAGGTGGCAGGTGTGAACAGATTCAGACAGAGTGTTGGGCTCTGGTTCTGCTTATACGATCTCACGATGAAATGAAGGTTTGGGCATCAGCGAAACAGCAGGGTCGTCCCGGTAGTGCAAGGTTCCAGACGAAGCGCTCGCGATGACGCTGATCATGTGACGTTCAGAGTCCGTGAACGCCAAGATTACTCCTTGAAGTCGACTGTAATCATCTCTCGCGTCTCATGAGATCACATGTATATTGTAGTGATACTTTATCGATGATTTCACTCTCTTTTGTGAAGTAGGAGACACGAGCGGTACTCACAACGCATGTGCTAGATGTGCTAGATGCGCTACATGATGGCAGACGGACCAACAGCAAAGGCCAGAAGAATTGGGAAGTCGAGGCGTAGACGGCGGAGTTTACGCGATGCTTGTGAGCATGATGAGCCGATCGTTGATTCGGGCCTGCAAAGATGGATGGCAGATGTCGCCCAGGCGGATGGCGCAGCATGAGATTGAGACGAGGTGAGCCTGACTTCCCCCCATCCAGAGATGGCCATCGTCCTTGTTGTTTCCAATGGCAATTGCACATGCAGTATATAGAGGGAGAGTCACATGCGGTGTTGATGACAATCTGATTGTTCGGGCGTTGAGAGAAGGTGCGAGGTCAAGACGATGCACAATAAAACATCTCTGCTTCAACGTCTCATGAAGTGAGGTCGCACATCGCTCCTGCCCTTTGCGATAGACTTTTCTTGCCGGCACGTATGACTCCGAAACAACGCTAACGCAATTCTGCTCACACTCTCAGATGTTCACTGAGGAATCTCAATCTGAAGATTCTGCACATTGCTTCGCTTCAACCATCGCGCTCATATATTGCTCGACAGGCCACTCTTGTAAGACGAGCAAAGCCTCGCTTCTCAGAGAAGGCAAGCCGCCACCCGGCCAAGTCAGTTGAGCGCATCTTGAAGATGCTGAGTGACTCGGGCTATGCCTCTGACGACAAACTCGACTTCAAGTCAGAAGATGGCTCAGAAGATGGCACTCCCGTCATCTTGAAGATCGAGGACGAAGGTGCATATGGTCATCTCACGAAGGGCTTAGTGGTGGATGCCGTCACGCGCGGGCCCGTCACTGAGAAGACCAGACTCGCAGCGTTGTATGGCTACGACGACATAGGCATCGAAAACAGCCTTGTCAGAAGCCTCGCAAACTCCGCCAGCCTTTCCGTGCCCTGTCAGCTGGAGACCGCAGATGGCAAGCACTTCCCGCCGAGCACCGAGATAGCGCAGCAGGGCTACTACATGCGGATCACTTTCAGCAACCTGGTGAGACGCATCTATCCATTGCGCGCGACAACTTCTTACTAACACATATCACAGTATCTTGCCCCTGCCGTGCGCCTGGAGTGCCGTCTCATCAAGCCCTGGCGGCAGCATGAGCCCTATCTCACACTTGCGACTGACTTTCACTTCAACGACTATTGCGCCGGCGAGGACAACATGATAAGTGGCTACACCCACCAAAATGCGACGATCAACTTTCATGCTGGTCGAGCTACTTGTTCGGGATTTAACCTCATCTCGAGATGCGAGTCTTATCTTGGCGAGGAAGAACGCGAAGTAATTGAGGTCATGCGCTCGTTCATCCAGCCGAAGGAAAGACATGAGCTCAAGCTGCACCTCAAAGGATACTCCCTTACTCCGAGAGCTGAGGAGCACCTCAACAACATCAAGGCCCGACTTCCTGGAGGCAGTGGCACACTCCTACCATCCATTGGTCAAAAGGAGTACGCGCCATTCGAGGGACCCGGAGATCTGATCAAGTGCAACAATGGATCCATGCTACGACCGGCTAAGCTCATGTCGGGAGAGGTCCCATTCCCGATGGTGCCTCTCGAATCTGGAACAACATTCGGCTCCGTTCGAGAAGCTGCAGTCCAACTAGCATATTCTGCTACCATTGCAGACGACGAGGCTCGGGAGGCACTCCGCCTCTGGGCGGCGGTACCACATGATGCAGATCTGCACGTTGATTCGCAATTTCCAGTCCTCGCGATATACTTCCGCCAATTTGATCGACTCGGTGGCAGACGCAGCGACAGTGACCTGATGTTCAAGTTACCACGCGATCTCAACTGCGGCTTCGTAACGTACGACCCGGCATCCAGACAGGCCCCTATCAAACTGGAAGGTTTCCTTTTAGGCACCAATCCGGGCATCACGAAGAGCGGTGGCCAGACTCCAGGCGCAGTCTTTCGGATCACGTCGCACACCAAGGAAAAGCTGGCGCAAATCTACCATTGTCCAAGCTCGAGATCATTTCCCACCAAGTGTTCGCCACACTATAGCTCCTTCACCTTCGGCTCGCAACTCGAAGCAGTGCGCATGCTTCAGGCAACAAGGAACAAGAAGTGGTGGCCAGTGTTGCTAAATCAAAAGCATGACGACTTGAAAATCGAAGACCCCACGCTGGGCATCACGTCTCACCAGAGGGAAAGAGCTGAGAAATGGCTTCGGAACTGGAAACCCTGGAATCCAGAACAGCTTGCGATCATCGATAGCATTACCGCGGTGAAAGGCGGACTGAATCTCATAATGGGACCAGCGGCCACTGGCAAAACCCTACTTCAGCGTGGTATTGCCATCTACTTTTATTCCCTCGGCTACCACGTGGCTGCACTTGCACCGGCGAACGACAATGCCAACAAGCTTGCCAAAGATTTGATCGATGTCAAAGCCGAGCTCGACTGGATTGACTTCGACTTCCTGCGACTGTTCCCAGGATCCCGCGACATCCCCGTCGACGAGATGTCTGCTCAACAAGCCGGTTTTCGCAAGGAAGGACATCATCGTGGCGATGTATTACCGTTCAAAGAGATGTTGAACAAATTGGAAGAAGATCCTGATGCCAAAGGCGCGCATCGAACGTACGGGGTCGTAGAGTCAGTGATCAGGCATGCAGAGGAAAAGACGCTCAGCTTGTTTAAAGCTTTCAACGAGGGCGACGGGGAGATCAGCGCCAAGGTAAACACATGGGACGTCCTACGTGAACTCATCGCTGCTTGGCGTGCCAATGAGCTCGACTTGGACGATTCCAAGCAGATGGACCGATTCCGGTTGGCTTACAACGGGTGCAAGGGACAAGTTATTGGCTTGAACCGCTTCATGATCACAACAACTGGCAACGTCCGGTCGAGAGAGATGCGTGAGCACTGGTTCTGCAAGCAGGAAGAGTATGGCGTACCTCGCAGAGGCGTTATTGTACTGGTCGACGAAGCCGCCAAGGACTTGGAGGTGAATGTATGGTCCGGAATCGTGTGCGAGCGATGGTCAGAGTGGGTGAAAGGCGTGTTCTTGTTCGGTGACGACAAGTAAGTTTTGCCGGCTGCTACTACCGTGCTTCGCTGACATCAAGAACAGGCAGCTGCTCCCAACCAACACATCCTCGAGAGGCAGAACGCAATACAACTATTACAGCGACCGTCTGGACATCCCTCTACCCAACCGCTTGGAGATGGAGGGTTTCCCGTGCCATCGCTTGCTCGAGCAGCGCCGCATGCACGAGGCCATCTCTGCTTTTCCCAACACTATAGTATACGAAGGGAAGTTGCGGGATGGCCCCGGCATGGATGTGTCGCTCGAAGCCCACATGCCTGGATTACGCGAAGTACTTCTCGACATCGTCAGTAGTGCGAGCATTCCTGCTGGGGGGCAGTCCACTCCATGGCTGACGGACAACGACCTGCGCCGCCATTACATCGAGGTGTACGGCAGAAAGGTCGAGTACGAGAAGTCGGTGGCAGTGCTCGAGCACATCGACGTCTTCATGGTGCAGATCTTTCCCAAGCTTTTCAAATTCTTCAGAGCGAGCGGGAGGAGCATGAAGGAGGAGGTGATGATCATATGCGCGTACAACTATGCGGTAAGTAAACCTCGACGACGAAGAAGCGACAAAGCTGACCCTCAACAGCGCTCCGAGTACGACCGCAGGATCAAAGAGTTTCTCAGACAGCGTCCTGAATGCACAATCAACGACATCCCCCGCATCATGTCCATCGACAGCAGCCAAGGCGACGAGTCATTCATGGTGTTCCTTGACGCCTCCTTGCAATCTGGTGACCGTGTCGGTGAGTCAAGCTACTCTTTCACACGACAATGGATACAACGACTGACGCGAAACAGGTTTCATGCAAAGCAAGAACCGCTTCAACGTGGCCATCACGCGCGCCAAGGGCGTCATGTGGATGATCGGAGGCGGGATGAGGACCAGAGAACGCGTGCCGCCGAACTTGATCACGCAGTACAAGCAAGAGTTAGATGCCGCGGGTCAGACGTCCCACTTCGAGGCGGGGAAGAGAGCGTATGCCTAGGCGGCAAGATGTGGGTGAGATCATGTGAATAGGTATCTCGCATGGTTGGGAAGAAAGATGCTGGGTTGCGATGGTGTCGTGTAAAGGATACATGACTGCTGCATGGGTACGGATAAGGCGACAGCAAGAGCTGCTGTGCAAGATCATCACTGCATGGCACGATGATTGAGCGAGAGGACTGCTGATTAGGCCCACTTGTTCAGATAGCTGTACAGGCAGCCGTGTAGCATAGAGACGGACCGAATGAGAATACTCACTACTCCACTTAAACCATCTGTCGCGTATGACGTGCCAAACGGAAGAGCTGCATTGACAAGCTGTTGAACGTCTACTTATCGAGAGTTAAGCTGTGTCCAAGAGTTGAGCGCGTATGAGGCAAGAGCGACACCACCTTCTGACCTCATTCATTCAAGTGCCGGAACCATGAGGTGTGGAACAGTTCTACAGTATCACCTGCTATTGTTCGTCTGCGATGCTTACTCCTACTTCCAGTGCTCACATGCTCGTGTATACGTGGTACAAAACATGTGAAGACCGTTGAGAGATAAGACAGTAGCACAGCCAAAGTCCATCGCGGCCTACAACCTCGTGGCCCATATTTTACCCCGGCTCACTCCGCCCTAATCTTCGATCACAACATGTGAAAGCTCTCTGCTTGATAGGAACAGCATGCCTTCGCTCCCCTCAAGCATATGAACGCGAAGCTGATGCCGTTGGGAGGTTCGTATCCACAAAAGTTCGCGAAGCTTTGCTCCAGTAACAGGTTTTGTACGGAACACGTATGAACGTCTCGCGGTCTGTCAGGCTACCATATTCGGCTGTCGAGATGTGTCTTCACGAGGTTGATCAGGTGGTGGAGGATGCTCGACCACAACAAACCAGAGAGTGAGGTCGAGATCGCTACGGGCGAGAACTTCTTGGCCTCGATCCCGGCTGGGAGGTAGATTATTATTGCCGAGGACCGGGGAGAATCGCAAGGACCCTGAAGGGCTGGGGAAAGCAACGTCGAGGCGTTGGGATCTTTACGATGACCCCGGGAAATCTTGTTTGTGGTTTGATGGTGGTGGTTTGCGAGGACAATTACCATTGTTTGGTCTGTAGCAATCGCTGCACCAACGTTGTGAAGCATAGCACAGTTGTAGAGGTTGTTGCAGCAGGTCGCGTGCTTGTCCGTCGTACGATGTGGCATTCCCGAAGAGCCGGTGACGTTTCAGGGTCTGGGCATTTTTTTGGTTGAAAGGAAGCGACGCCCAACCAATCTGAGTCGACCAATTCACCGCCAGAAGCCCAGCACAACGTCGCCTCGTTCGCTGGTGACGTTCCGCTGAGTCGGACCCCACATCTGCATCCTGCCGTTAAATCTCGCGTGTTGAATGATTTCGCCATTCCTGCTCCCTACTTGATACCACCTCCCTCTCACCTTCCAAACTCTTCACTTTCGTTACTCGAGAGACAACTACCTACCTCACACCACACCACCTGCTCACACCTGAGCATCACGTATCGAAGTTAGCCAG
>JAABUW010006742.1_pt1 | contig 14190 bp, 18 predicted proteins | sample 5560081 | NCBI WGS metagenome assembly JAABUW01 (sample SAMN10711882, study PRJNA513363) | rock metagenome | isolation source: Antarctica rocks | place: Antarctica: Victoria Land, Knobhead sud
ATATATTGCTAGCCACAGTCCTGAACTGGCGCAGCAGGTTGGCCATCAGAGCTCCCTTGCTACTTTGCCTGTTCAACGACTGGACATGCTGTACCTACCAGGTCATCTTGACAGTGGCTCAGTTGCAAACACCTCTGCATCTGGTCAGCACACACTTGGCCAAAGCTCATGACTTTGTAGCCACTAGCCATGCTCGGAGTCGCGCAGCTATTCTTAGAATCATGCATCATGCATTGTCTCCATTGTTTGGCTGATAAACAATGCTGTGTATAGGTGGTGGATGCTGGAGCAGTGGTGTTGTTGGTATTGTGTGTGCAAGAGCCTGAGACAGGCTTGAAGCGTGTGGCAGCCTCTGCCCTGAGTGACATTGCCAAGCACACTCCTGAGCTTGCGCAGGCGGTAGTGGATGCAGGTATGCTCTGCTGAAGCATCTGTTGATCACACATGATAGCATAGCAAACTGTGCAATCTCTTTTCAGTCCAGAAACATCTGTTTAATCCACAAACGTCATCCCTACACTGGAAATCTAAACTCAGAAACGTCTGGGGACAGTAAATACATGTTTCTACATTGTGGAGATGTTTCAGCTCCTGAAGCATTGACAACAGGACTTGCAGCATGCCTGAGTCATGGGTGGAGTTCAATGCAGTTGCAGTGCATTCTCAGATGACTAATGCATTCTCAAGGCTGTGTTGGGCGGCATGGACCACTGAGCAGCCATGGTAATGTGAATGGAAGTGTTCAAGCTGAAAATGGAAATGAATGAAGGTTGTGTCAAACTTTTGATCCCACTCACTCTCCTCTGCAGTTGAGACCAGCTTCTCAACTAGTTAGCTTTGTCTTGTCCTTGCAGTGCTCACAAAGTCATTGATTTCACAGTCGTACAGGCCCTGCAATGTGCTTGGCTTCTCTGAGCTCTCACTCTACGCGGATATCTCCAGCAGGAACAGAACAGGTTCAAGAGTTTGAGCGCAAATGGATTTTGAGGAGAGTGGGACCCCAAACATATGTACTGACTTGAAAGGCCTGCTGGTTCCAAGTGCACATTCATTGTTGATGCCAACTTCCAAGCGCAAATGCTATAGCCTATCTAGCTGCTATGCTGCTGAATCCAGTTTACCAAGCCATGGCTGCACATATGCTGTGCCTGTGTGGGGGCTACCTCACATTGCCAAGCCCAGCATGCATATGGCTTCCCCAGCAGCAAATCTTCCTCACAATCTCACATTTCTGGCCTGCACGGCAGTGAACCAATCAGCTCAGCTGAGCATGCAGGTGCTGTTGCCTACCTGGCCCCCTTGGTCCTGAACCAGGACCCCAAGCTGAAGAGGCAGGTGTGCTGCGCCCTGGCACAGATTGCCAAGCACAGCGTGGACATGGCAGAGGTGGTGGTGGAGGCTGAGGTCTTCCCTAAGATCCTCACCTGTCTCAAGTTCCCTGATGAGCTTGTGCGCAAGCATGCTGCCACAGTTGTGCGAGAGGTAAGCTATGTGACACCCAGCAGAACTGTATAGTGCTTGCTGTTAATAATAATAATATTAACGCTTTCCAGCTCATGATGAGCTAGGTACGTGCGGGACAAGTCTTGTCTTTCCAAAGCAGTCTGTCTTGCGCATCTCTTGCTGTTGCCACTCTTTAACGAGAGGGAAGCTATGTGAGACCCAGCAGGACTGTATACTGCTTGCTGTTGCCACACTCGTGCAGAGGTAAGCTATGTGACACTCAGCAGAACTGTATAGTGCTTGCTGTTGCCACAGCTTTAATAGGGGTAAGCTTTGTGACACCTAGCAGAACTGTATAGTGCTTGCTGTTGCCACAGTTTAACGAGAGGGAAGCTACGTGACATCCAGCAGAACTGTATAGTGCTTGTTGTTGCCACGGTTGTGCGAGAGATAAGCTATGTGACAGTCAGCAGCGTTGTATAGTGCTTGCTGCAAAGATGCTTTGCAGCTGTGCTGCCTTTGCTTGCTGCAGAGTGAGCTGGTGTTGTGCAAGAGCTCTGAACATGCTGCTGCTGTCAACCATGGTCCCACTGTCAAATTGTGTTGTCCAAGAGCTGAGCTGGATCATGATTCAAAGCAGCTTCTACAGGCTACGCTCCTGTGCAATTGAGCAACCAAGCTGCCTATGTCTTTTCAGTCATCAAACATAGTAATTTGCGCAATTACACAGTTGTAATTGCAGCAAACTGCTTGCCAAGCCTCACTAAAATTCCTCCTGATTAATGTGACTGCAGCAGACCCTGCTGAGACACAAATGTCCCAAAAGTCAGCAACAAGATCTGGCAAGTCACCTTGAGGCGTTAGCCCATGTTCTGACCTGGCATGAGTCAGCAGCACATGTGGTGCAGGTGGCCAAGCACACCCCTGAGCTGGCTCAGCTGGTGGTGGGGGCTGGGGGGGTGGGCGCCCTGGTGGACTATGTGGGCTCCACCAAGGGCAACACCCGCCTGCCGGGTATCATGGCTCTGGGCTACATTGCTGCCTTCAGTGAAACCCTGGGCCTCAGTGTCATTGCTGAGAAGGGACTGGTCAGTTTCCCAGCCCTGAAACTCTGCTCATAACTGTATTTTCTTTTGATGGCCACTGCTCTGACTAATGCACTATTCTGCCCACAAAGTAAAATACACATTGTATTTATCAACTTCATTCTGTGAAATTGGCACCGCATCTTTGGTCTGGTGAAGCTTGTAGAACTCCATCTAGAGTTGCAAAGCATTACTGGTAGCTAAACAGCATCTGCATGCTATCAAATGCAACTGTGCATCTGATGCTGTAAGCTCAGTGCTTGTTGATCACAGCTTGGCAGTCGTGTAGTTTTATATTCAATGGCAAAACCAGCTGCTGCTGTATGATTAGCAACAGCTATTGGCAGCTCTGCAGAAGCAAATGAAATGGACATTCTCACTGCTGGCTCTGGTGTCAGCTGGCTAAGCTGAAAATCAATGCAACACCTTATTATCACATCTGTCTCAGTTACTACTGTGCTTGAACACGGATAGCAGTCGTTATGTGAGGAAGCAGAGGACCATGTGAAGAGAGTACAGCATGGGCTGGAGGCAGCTCATGTAACTTGTGCCACACATGTCGTGTACTCAGACTAGCACCTGACCACATAGGTTCCATTGTCAGCAGCTCTGTTTGAAACAGCTCTGTTTGATGAAGCAGGGGACCACATGAAAAGCGCAACAGCCTGGGCCCTGATTAGCAACTGTGACACCCCAAGAAGCAACACATGCTTTCACACATGTTTTGACATACGTTTTGACACACATTTTTGACCACAGGTGCCATTGGTAGCAGCTCTGTCTGAAGAAGCCGAGGAGCACATGAAGAGTGCCAGTGCATGGGCTCTGGGTCAGTTGGGCCGGCACACCCCCGACCATGCCAAGGCAGTGGCAGACACCGGGGTGCTGCCTCTGCTGGTAACCATAGAGAATGACACTCACAGTTCTGAGGACCTGAAGGGCAAGTGCAGAAAGGCCCTGAAGGCCGTTGTGGCCAAACTGACCTTCATGCCTGCTCTGGACGCTCTGGTGCACAGGTCAGCTCCCACTTTGGTTTCTGCTGGTGACTTCTTTGCAGATGTTGATGTGTGTGAAGCTAAAGCCTGTTGAGGGTGTCAGTATGCACGCTGTCTGTGTGATTAGAGTGCACTGAATGCTATCATTAGGGGCTATATTGTTATGCCACACTCTGCACTGAAACACAGATAGTTACCAAGATGTGATCCAGATATGTCTCAGCTACCTGCTGCTTACTTGAACACTACACACTGGAACTGACAGCTGTCAGTCAATCCCTTGCCATCTGGCCTTGCAGCACAAACAGTAGGATAGTTTGCCAGATCAAAGTGCTGAGGCAAAACATGGCATGCAGGCAACTGCCAGAGAGCATCATGAAGATGGTTATGGAGCAGGTGGGTAAGGTACTGGCCAACGACCCATCAGGCAGGGCACAGTTTGTACACTCTGGGGGGCTGGCAGCTGTGCAGCAGATGGGAGAGGCTCCTGGAACAGCCCTTCGGGAGGCTGTTGAGATCATCAACAGCAACTACCCTGAGGAGATTGTGCACTACTACAGCCCCGGCTACAGCCAGCAGCTGCTGCAGAAGCTGGACGCCATGTCAGCCAGCAACTCTGCTGTTGCTGTCAACTAGGGGGTTGTGTGATGCAGTCTGTTTGCAACATCTTAGCCAGAGGCATACAGTTCACTCGCAGCCTGTCAGTTCTGAAAGTAATATTTGACTTCTGCGCAGCTGCTTGTAGCTGTTGGCCATCAAAATGTGACTATTGTGTTTCTTTAGTGCAGCTAATGCAAAGCTGTTGCTGTACTCTGCTCCTTGAATCCAGACCTGTTATGCTTGACTGTTGCTATGTAAATAACAGGCTGTCCCTCTTCCAAGCAGACCTGGCACATGGTTTCCTGGATGCACTGTGCAAATGCAGGAGCCTGACTGCTTATTGATGAATGCCAGCTGAAGCTGCTGATTCACAGGTATCAAATAATTCATATGACATTGTTTTCAGCCACACAGCGACCATTGCTTACTGACCACTGAAGTGTACTCTAATGACATAGACCTGTTACATGGCATGCATTGCACTCAGTGCAGTCTGCACACAGCATGCTGTCGCGCAAGTAACAGTTGCCAGCCTGCAGCTGTGCGAAGCTGTCAAATGATGACTCAACTGAGAATTGGCAAGTCCACACAAAGCCTACCGGGAATGCGCTATAAGCATGTGCACCACAGACGTTATACAATTTTGCTGAGCATGGCGCTGAGCATCAGTTCCTGTATGTGAAAGTCCTTCTATGATATGTAAGCAGACACTGCATACTGAGGGAACTCAGATGCACCCTGCTGCTTCAGAAAATCAACGACATCGTTCTGTACACATGTGACTTTTGTTTCGTCGCTTGCTCCTATGCTGTTGCTGTCAAGCTCTTGCAGTGGTCGTCCAGTGCTGACAAGATCCTGCAGCAATGCTGACCGCAGCTGGGGAAAGCGGTCGTGATACAGCAAGGAGGTCCATGGCTGCCTCAGGTAATTTGGAACGTCTGGCATGCTGCCGGCCTCATAGCTGTGCAGCAACTCGTGTAGGTACGACACAGACAAGCCGACCAGTGGCAACAGCAACTCGGGTGGCAGTTCGTGCTCTCTCTTTGCAGTGCAGAGCAATGCTGACTGGATGATGCCAGAGGCCTCCAGGGTAAGGTGACAGTAGCCATGCTGTGTTTGGGAAACCAGACGTCTGTGGCCCTGCACCACACAGGTCAACTTTGCTGACGAGCTGCCTTGACTTGTAATAGACAGCAGTGCAGTACCATTAACTGTCAGGAGTGTGCATCAACTGACAGGCATGACATGCTGGGTCCGGTCAAACACTTATGGCACATGCCATTTCCAGTACTGAGGTATGCACAGCTTCAAAGCAGACAACAAGCAAGACTGTTGTTGAGCTGGCAACTCTCACGTAAGCTTACTTGCACCAGGCATCAGTTTTACACAACAGCGTCCCACAAAACAGCACACCTGAGTGTCCATGAGGCTTGAGTGCTGTCCCCCAGCAGCATGAGCATAGGCAAAGACACCACCGCCCGGTAGAGCTGTGGTGGTCAGGCGGCCACTTTGCAGCTGCGGCAATGCTGAGTCACCCAAGAATGGACTGCTGAAGGTTGCAGCTATGCTTTCAGCCGCCTTCTGCCCAACCTCCTGGCTGTTATACCTTGAGTGACAAAGGCCGGTGCCGTACCTGTACACCAGAGGCATCACTCAGTATTTTGAATGATCATGTGTCACAGCGCTGTGACAATCACAGGATAAGCAGCCATATGCCTCAGCAATCGCCTTTTCAGTGTTGCCCCACTGTACAAACTCTTTGTTAAGTAAAAAGACAAGAAAAAGGTGTGCTTATCAGGGATCATAGCAGGAGCCTCTTGAGGCAGCAGCCCAAAGCTTTGACTTCAACAGGATATGATTGCATGCCTTTTTGACTCCTGTGCAATGCTAGATACTGCAAGATCTTGGTGTTAGCAACATCTCTGGAAAGCATTGTTTCTCTTCATCAACGATTATTCACTTAACACAGACAATTTGTTGCACAATGTGCTGCAATGCAATACCCTGTGATCTGATCAGTTAAGCTGGAACACTCTACATCCCTGACAAGGATTAATAAGACAAGCCAGACCTTGCAACAAATTGGCAGTTTCACAAAACCATCACATAGTTATGATGACATTGCCTGCATGCCTGACCTGCGTGAAAACTTGGCAAATGTCCCGGCAGCAAAGATCTTGGGGTCATTGGTCCGGAATGCTGCATCCACAACCAGTCTGCCATCACACACCAGGTTGTTCTGTGCAGCAGCTTTCACAATGCAGCTAGGCACCTCATTCCTGGCTGCAGCCAGAACCAGCAAGTCTGCCTCCTGAAGTCACATGTCAGTGCTCAAGTTTGACACGCTTTACAGCATGACACGCGTCCTCAAGCGGACCTTTGCAATTGACGCATCTTGTGCAACACAGCTCAAGAGCTTATGCTGAAAAATGCACAGCATCTGTTGAAACTTTTGCTGCGCCGTGACACGCCAGCAGAGCATGATGTGACAATGGTCCCGGTGTGCAGGTTGCATGTAGCAATGTGCAGAGCTGCAAGTTGAAGCAGCTCGCTTGAGGAAGTTGTGAAGGTCAAGCACTATGACAGGCAATCCTAAACTGGCAGCATCAAAGGGCAGCACTGACCTCTACAATAGACTCGCCACTGCTCCCTGTTGCTGTCACCATCACCTTATTGTCTTCAGCACGCTGAACCTCCAGATTGCTCACCTGGATCACGCAAAGGTGATGTGCAATGCAAGTCAACACTCATGCTGACAGACCTGCCAAAACCAAGATAAAGCAAAAGGGACGACAGACATGTACAGTACAGTTGCTGACTTGGGTCGCCCCACTGACAGATGTTGACCCAGGAACACACTCTAAGTCCATTCTGCTGTCTGTTGTGCATCATATCAAAAGCTGCAAATGGAAAGATGCAGACAGTGAGGCTGAGCACCTGTCTGGCTGCTGGGAGCGCTATGCCAGCTGCCTGGGCTGCGGCCGGCAGCATTAGGCCTGCTGCCTCTTCAAGCAAAGAAACTTCTGCTTGACGACTGAGCTGCAGATACTTCATGCTCTGCACATTCACGCCTGCTGCCTCCAGCTGCGCCATGGCTGTGCATGCCTCTGAGACAGGACCGTACACAATGATACTCTGTGTGGCTTTGACACCCTGCAGGAAGCTTCTTCATCACATTGAACCAGACGACTGGCTTGCTAAAACGACTGACTTGCTAAGATGATGCGCATGACCCCTGGAGCATGTTTCAGGCTGATCAGTCTAACGCGCTGCTGCTGGTATCATCACCTGTCACACCTTTGCTGGGAGTTTGCTTGATGGTGGACTCCTATTATCCAACCAGCGCAGGCATGAGATGCCAAGCGCCAAGATGGCATTGCAGATCGGCAAGGGCTCTGCTCATGTAGCAAAGGCACAGGACAGTGTTCAACAGCAAGCTCCAGAATCAAAAGGCAAAGTCAAGCGTGACAGTTTACCTCACAACAGCATTGGTGGGCTCCATACAATGCAGCAATACTGCTGATCAATTGCTATCAAGCCATGCAAGCACAGAGACCATGGCCCTTGCGCCCATGAGCGGTGTTACTTGCCTTTTGGATCCTGCCTGGCAGCATTGGCAGGCTGACAACTTGTGGAAGACCCAGAGCAGACTGATCCAGAACCATTGCCTCACATGACAGGCCCATTGATAGGACCAGCACGCCATACTGAAGCGTGCGGTTGTCTGACAGGACTATGCTCTGCTGCTCCCGGTCTATGCTGACTAGCTCCACATCCAGCACATTCACGCTTGCATGCAATCCCTGCACAGCAGTAAGTGACACTTCAGATGCCAACAAGGCTTGTCATGCTGTCAGCCCTTGCACTGATAGTGCTCACTGGCTCCACAGCGTCTCATGAAGTACATGCAGAGCTATCACATTGGCAAGTTGTGGCTTGCTGGTATGAAGCCAAGGTCACCACATATGAATGTTGTAACTGACTGACATACAAACATAGGCAGCTGCATTGCAGAAAGGTGTTGTGTCATATTGCATGATAGGCATTGCTTGCATCCCATTCATGCTTGGAGCTTTGCATGGAAGTATCGAAAAGATAGTATAGTATATGTGTGTCATGATGCATTCCAGCAGAACACAGGTGAGGAGGCATATGCGATGACAAGCATGCATGCATTCAAAAGTGCGTAATTGAAGCATGCATTTCATGATTCGTCAGCAGCAGTTTTGTGTGTAGTGTACTCATAGGATGAGACATAGTAAATGTGAAGGTATTGTGTGTGGTGTGCACGTAGGGTGAAGCATAGTAAGTGTGAAGGTCTGTGACAATAACTGAAATTTTGTTATGGTGATGGTGTGAAGGAAGTTGCTGAAGTCGAGTATCTGCTTCGATTAGTGGGTGCCCAGGGAGCGCATGCGCTCGCCTCAGCCTACCATAAATTATTCCGTTGAGATACCCACTTGGAGTACTCATACCCAACGCCGCAGGCTAAATGCAAGGCGAGCAGCGAGGATAGCTGGTTGGCCGTCCTGATCACCAACTCAGCCCGAACAGGTAAATATGAAGAATGTCAGCGAAATTTGCGTTTATGAGGGTTTAAACATAAGGCCATGATACGACAGGTATGGGTCATGCACAAACCTAAAGCACCACCGTTCAAACCCTGTCACCTGGCATGGGGGAGCACTCTGTCGTGCAGCCAGCCGCCGCTACGTTGCGCAGTCCCGAATATGCAACTGAATCAATGGCGACTTGCTGGTGGTAGGCTGAAAAGCAAGACATGCAGATAAGCAATCATTGTCTGCCCAGCTGCCAGGGTCTGGAAGGGGTCTGGCAGACCCAAAAAACTTGTCTTCTGGAAGACCCAAAAACTCCTTTTCTGGCAGACCCAAAAAACTCCTCACAGGACAAAACATGTTGAAATGGCTGCTGTGACAGCAAGTATTGAAGCCAGCAGACGCTTCTGCAACAAGTCTACTGACACAAAGCCAGCTTACCAGCCTGGCTATCAAGTCTGCCTTGTACATGGCAGCAGACTGCCCATTGCAGAGTCCTCCAGGTGCCAGCAGTGTGAGTGCATTGAAGGCCAGCCTCTCATGCATCAGCAAGCTCTCAATCACAGACAGGCCACAGTCTGATGCTCCCGCCACCACCACATGTGAGTTGACTGGCGTTCTGTTAGGTGCCTCATGCCAGAAGGCAAACAAGGCAAATTCAGCCTGCAAGCTGGCTGGTGCAGCTTGCAGCCTGTGCCTAGGAGCAACCTGCCTGCAGCACAACACCAGGCACTAACAGCAGGCAGTCTCAAGTGCACACCTTTCACCGCCACACAGCAATAGGTGAGGTTCACACATGATTCACAGAAATCCACGTCAGAACTTTCCTGGTTATTGTTGCTGGGTGCAGTCAACAACTAGAATCCCAGGCACCTCGAGCCCGTATGAACAACACCACTGCTGAAAGCAAGAAAGGCAACTGCTGGCAATACACACAAGCAGTGCTGCTCTAGGGCAGTGCATACCATGACCATTGTAGCGCATGTACAAGCCCCATCCCACAGATGTCAAGCGTACAGCACACAACGTGAAAAAAGGCTGCTGCTGAGCTCCCTATGATTGCAAAGTTGGTTCCAGGATGCAATTTACATCCAGGCAGGCATGTCAGTGCCTCATCACACATAGCTCTGTGCTTTGTGAAAGTAGCTCAAGGTGGGCTTACCTAAAGATTCTGAGCACGTCTATTGAGGCCTGATCAAGGGGCAGCAAGTACAGCAGCAGGTGGCCGCTGCAGCGCTTCAGAATGTCCAGTAAGAACTGCTCAGCTCGGTGCGCAAAGATTGGATTCAAGCAGAAGGAGGTCAACACCATGACATGCTTGTTTGCTGCACCATCCTGCGTCAGACCTGGGACACTGCCTATGTGGAAGTTGTGCTGCAGCTGGGAAAGATCAGTGAATGGCTGAATTGTCGCCATACCAATTACCTGCAAGCACATGTTTCATTCACACCAGTTTTTTGGAAAATCTTGTGATGAAGTGTGTCCAGCAAAGCAATATTCCAATTGCATGCTGTGTACAGTGACGGTGGAAGCTGAGCACAATCACAAAGCTGGCATCAGCAACAGCAGTGCCAGCAACAAGGGCAGCCTATGCCTTTCAAACTTCACCCATGGTCAGTGTGCAGCGAAGCACACCAAAAGCTGCACCACAATTTTCCTTGATTTGCAAACAACCTACATAGGCTGTCACTCTTGCCAGCATGCGACGTGAAGGAAGCAGAAAGGTCATGCAGGAGGTCATTTCAGGGTCAGCACACCTGGCCTTGACAGCAGACCACATACGCGCTGCTGGCCTCCATGCCAGATGTAAATGTTGCCATAGTGGTAGACATATCAGCCACACCAGTGAGCAGATCTTCGACTCCCTCCACATGCGCTCTGGTTGCAGACTGGACCTGTCATGGCATGGCAGCAGTAGGGAACAATTTCAAGAGCATGCGCTCTGGTTGCAAACTGAACCTGTCATGGCATGGCAACAGTGTTGAACTCTTTCAAGAGCTGGCAACTGTAGATGCTGCATGCTGCTGTAGGTATTACCAGGTTTCCTTGTTCGCACTGACTTGTCTAGTTACATTGATAACAGCATGACTGTGATGCCTGACTTGGGTTGATGCGTTTAAGGGTAACAACATGTTCCAAGTTGCCCCATAGGCTGATGCAGAGTAGGCCGCAGCTATAGGTCAGTGTTGGCAAAGAAGGAGCTGGATGGCTAGTGGAAGGCCTGAAGCACTGGACAGCAGACACTGGCAATGATTATTCTAGACTTGATCATACCAGGTGTTGATGTGAGATGACATGAGACATGATGTCCCCTTGTTTGATGTGAAAGATCAAACACAGGCAGCAAGTACTGACCTGGAAATCTTGCAGCAAAGCAAAGCGATGGCACAAGTACAACACTTCCACCAGTGAAGATCCCGGCGGAGGTACAAGGCGAGTGAAGGTAGCCAGCAGTGGGAGCTCTGGGGAGTCTGGAGGCAGGGTTAAAAGGCAGTAGTCCTTGTCAGGAAAGGCATCAAAGGCAGCTGCTAGGAGGGCCACAGAGGCAGCTTTCTGCTGCGACTCTGGGTCGCAGCACAGCATTGTCATGGCAAAAGCATTTGGTGCTGAGTCTCCCTTCTGCAGCTCCTGTAGGCACAAGGCACAACTGAGGCTGGATTTGAATCCTACCAGACAACCTGCTTAGGCAGACAGCGCTGCAAAGTCACATCCTATGCATCTGCTGTTACTGATATCTGCTGCCATGCTATGCTGAGCCACCTGTGCTGATTTAAGGAGCACTGCTTTGTGTGGCTAGTTACCTGAAGCAATTCTGTGAGCAGCTGCTTGGAGCTAGCAGTATCTGCAGGCTGCTGCTGCCCTTGAACTGGTACAGGATCTGACTGCGCACCAGAATCTGTTGTGCCATCGGAATCTGACACAGCAGCTGCACCTACATGGTCACTGCAAGGTCAGCATCTTGGACTTGACAGCGTCTCATGATTGTTGCAAACTGAGCTGAACCAATGGCATCATCACTTCATAATTTCAGTTATAGACTTGCCTACAGTTGCTCCAGCATTTCGTTGCGTGTGAGCTGCCAAAGCTGCCTCATATACATCAGGCTGCACTAGCTGGTCATAAATCTGCAGGTCAAAGTTCTCCTGCAGCGGGCCAACAGCCACCATGCTGGTGACTGACATGCAGCCAACTAGTTGGCCTGCAGACTGCGCGACCAGCACCTTGTCCTCAGGACCTTGCTGCCTTATTATTCGAGCCAGGGCATAGTCAGGAGGGCTTTCTTCTCGAAGGGACACCTGTGCTAGTGCTGGGCATCTGCAAAGCAGGACAAAGTTTCTCTCGCCACCGCAATCCCTGCGGATGCCAGAGACACGACCAAGCAATAGGTTCCCAAGCTCCACAACACATGTCAGCCTGAGTCTGTCCAAGAGCTGCACCTGAGTTGCGATCGGGCAATGATCTGCAGCAGTTCATCGTGATCGCGAACTTGCGCGTCCCTAATCTTCATCTTGACGCGCTCGAATGCGTTGAGGAGGGCAATATCTTGCGTGTGCCAACAACCATGCCTATTGCCGAGGGCCGAATGCAGAGGGCTGTGTGCAAAACGCCTCTTACAGGCCTGGTAAAAGCAATGCCTTGCAGAAGCGCACAACACCCTTGCAGACAGGCTCGAGAGCAGCAGCCTTTGTAGATGCACAGGTGACTGACGATAACGAATTACAGAGGGGAAAAGGGGCCAAATGAAATGGGACAAAACACTCCTTGCTGTTGAGCACTGCCACAACTCTTGACGACTGTGTACAAGAGGCAGTAATCATCTGTCATGTAAACAGAGGAGCACTTGTCATAAGTAGTCTAGATGATTGTGTTTGCTGGCTGACTGCATGCATGTGAGGGTACAGAAGAGCTGCCAGAATCAGACTGACAACTGCCCTTTGTTTGAATCAGTGAGCCCAGCTCTTTTCAAGGTTTCGGAACACCTCTGCCTCCAGAAGCTGCATCACCTTCTCATACACCAAAAAGGTGATAGCTGACTGAGGCATGACTCGCAACACATTGGGAACAAGACCCTTATACAGGCCGCCTGTACCCTCACGCTGGATTATCAGCTTGAGCGTGGCAAGACCATCCCGATATTGCACAGCCCGATTGTGCGCTTGCCGTTGCTGAAGTCGTGCTCTAACTACCTGCAGAATGTGATCAAAGCCTGATAATAGCAGGACAACAGGATGACAGTGTTGTAGAGTAAAACCCCACGGTGCACATTAGATGCCCGTTAGCTCATTGTATTCTGCTACAGACAGCATGCTCAGATGTGGGGAACATGGTCAATGTGCTTTGGAACACGTTGTGTGCATGCGTCAGGCGCCACACACGGAGCAGACCCAATGCCACAATAGAGTGAAGCAGAAAGCAGAAATATGCTATTCTGAGAAGCACTGCAGCCTGACACGTGACAACCTAGTCATCGCGGCAGCGAGGTTGCACAGCTCCTTCAGGCATGCTAAGTCCTGCAATACAAACATGCATGCAAGAAAATATCGGCAGACAAGCTTGTGTTGAACCCCGCTTAATGCCGCAACTAGATATGTGTGCTAGCCACCTGTGCTAGCTGCCTCCAAGATTTGCATATTTGATAAGCATGAGCATATGTGATGTTCAGGTTTTGTGTACTCAAGCAAAACCGGCATTCGGCTGTCATACATAAGCACTTTCTAGGGCAAATCAGCCAGGTTGGTTTGCAGGAACATGACTATCTGCAATCTGCGGGCTAACACGATAGGTGAACAACAAGAGATAGCCGGCCCTCACCTGTGATGGGTAGGTGACCACAGATGCTGAAAGCTTGGAAATGGCTCCCATGACAGAGATCTGTGCAACTGACAAGCTGGAGCGGCCAGTGTCCTTGGCATACTCACCAGCCCCAGCTGTGAGGGCCTTCAGCTCTTCGTATACCATAAACTGAATAGCTCCATGTGACACCTGATCATGCAGAACGGGCTTTCAGTTGCCTCTGAGCAACTAACCAAACCAGCTATGAGACATTTGTATGTGTGGGACAGCTCCTGACATGAAACACCAGGGCTTTTGTGAGACAAGACGTGTAACAGCAATGAAGCGTGTGTTTCTGCTCTGTGTCAGAATGCAGCACTGCTCACACTGAAGGTAAGTGAGTACACTTTGCAACATTGTCAGTCTGCAGAGAAGGGGCCTGCACCGACATGCCCTGCATCTGAAGACATACAGCAATGCCAACGCCAATATCAATGCTGCATGCTATAAGCATGATGCAGGCTCAACAGATATCTCATATTACAGATAGCATGCTGCATGCAGCTGCCACGGAAAGGGGGTGAACATACACATTGCAGTGCTGGCAGCTGGCAATGTCAAAGGGTGTAGCATGTGTACCAGAAAGAGAGAGGGCAGAAGGCCTTTGTAGAAGCCCCTGATGCCTTCCTCCCTGGCAATCTGCTTGACAGCATGTACAAAGCCCTTGTATGGCCCCGC
>JAABUW010006744.1_pt1 | contig 14189 bp, 9 predicted proteins | sample 5560081 | NCBI WGS metagenome assembly JAABUW01 (sample SAMN10711882, study PRJNA513363) | rock metagenome | isolation source: Antarctica rocks | place: Antarctica: Victoria Land, Knobhead sud
TGACTGTTATGTCAAACATTGATATTATTCAATTATTTTTAAAGATCTGAATTCAGCTGATTCAGAGCTACAAGTATGTCTTAGAAAGTTTTGTTAAATAATGAATGCATGAAGTTCAGTAGTGATCGAGAAATTGCTGCTATGCGAGAAATTCAATTGCTCAGCGCATTGAAATATTCTCAATCTCGACTGCTAGATCAAACCTTGATATTTTTTGATTATTTCTGAAGCATTGAATTCAGCTCAATCACAGCTACAATTATGTCTTTCAAAGTATATCAAGTAGTCAATGCGCAGAAATTGATTCGAGCGAGAGAAGAATTACTACTAGACGATCACTCAGCGCAGTGAATCTTCTCAATCTCATTTACTAGATCAAATCTCGATGTTTTTCAATTATTTTTGAAGCGTTGAACTCAGCTGATTCAGCGCTACAATTATGTCTCTCAAAGTATGTGAGATAGTTCGCGCATCGAGATTGATTCAAGCGAATAATTCGATAGCAGATAGAAAATTCACTCATTCATCTTGTCGATAGAGTTGATCATTGCTGCTCGAGCTAATCACTGCTTCTAGAGCTGAAAGTCTTCAATAGAGCTGATCACTGCTTCTAGAACTGAGCATAGATGAGAATAAATAGATCTTGAGACATCAACATCTTCAATCTTATTTACTCAATCAAATCTTGATATAAATTAATTATTTTGACAACATTGAATTCAGCTAATTCAGAATTACAATTATGTCTCTCAAAGTATGTGAGATAGTCAGCACGTCGAAATCAATTCAAGCGAGAAAAGATGAGAACAGTTGAGCGATTGAGTCAATCAAACTTCTCATATCTTCGAACGCATTTGCTACATCAAATCTGTGTATTTTTCGAGAATTTTTAAAGCGTTGAAGTCGTCTCAATCGACTCTATGATTCATGTCATAGAAAGTATCGAGCTTGAAAACGTCTAGTAGAAATTCAATCTATATGATGAATTGATTGAAAGACATATGACGAATCAACGTGTCAAGATGATCATCGTCGAAGAAGATTAAGAGTGTCATATGCTCATCTGATGATCGAAAATAAGAGATAGCTTGATATCAGAATCAATTATTTTTATGCATCATACAGACTTGCATCGAAGTTTCTTTGACATCAATATCAAATATAAGCAATCATGCTTACAAACAGACTAAAACTCATGAAACAAAGTCTTTTCATGAAAAAAACGTTGCTTCTGAATCTCATTCTGAAAGATCTTCATTGTTATGTCAAAAGCAAATTGATATAATGATCAAATTAGTCACATCTAGCTATGAATGATGATGCAAATCATGAGTCACGATTGCACGTGAATGTGAAGTATTAGTTTTACGATCTACAATAAAGAGAGTTTTCAAGAAAGCTGAATACAAACATTATTCATCTTGTCAAAAGTCTTATCTTATCATGATCATGAAAATGAAGCGTTTAAACTGATGTAGAGATAAAGAGTTTTGAGATGTAATATCAAGACAGAAATAAGATAAAGTCATTTATATGAATGAAACTTCTGTCAAATTGAAAGAATTGTGAAGTCTTATACACGTCACACGAACAAAAGAAGAAGAGTGAAAGTCAGATTGCTGTGAAAAGATCTTTTTTGAATACACAACGTTCATGTTTTGAGATTTTATAGCTCTGAATTGAAAGAGTTCTTGTTACATCTATCAGCTCAAGAATAAAAAGAATCGCGATGTCTTTATCTTAGCTTTTGCTGTCAAGAATCTATTACAACGCTCTATAAAACAGACAGCTCATGCAGAGAAGAAGACGAATTGTCTGCAATAAGATCTGAAGACTTTCTCATTCAGATTCTCGCTCTGCTGTTGTTTCAAAAAAGAAGAGATTGATTGATATAAATACAACAGATGCATCTTGTGATTCTTACTATTATCTGTCTATCATCGATTTCAGATCACTCACTGCTCTATGAGCACTACTCTATTAATACAGAATAAAGTCTTCTGTTATATCTCTTAATGACAAAAATCTTTATTTGCGAAGCAGAATATCATGATTCTGAATTGATCAGACAACAGTCTCGATCTGAATTCTATTGAACACGTCTGAAATCTGCTCAAGAATCATGTAGCTAATCGAAGATCTTTCATAAAAGATAGAGTTGAATTAGAACATGCTTGAATGAATGAATGAGACAAGCTCAATATAAAAAAGAATATTAATTCTTTTATATTGAATCAGAAGCATCAAGTTGCTCAAGTCATCATTAAACAGAGCGACAATAACTTTCATGAATAAATATATATTATAATTTGAATCATCTAATGTCTCTATATATATTTGATGTTATTGCTTGTATATGTTAATATTTGCATCTTTTGTTGATGTTCATGTATAGTGCAATTGCAATACGATGATCATTTTCAATACTTTAAAGCATCATCTTGTAATCACTGCTTCTAGAGCTGAGCATAGATGAAAACAGGTAGATTTCGAAGCATCAACATTCTCAATCTCATTTACTCAATCAAATCTTGATATAAATCAATTATTTTGACGACATTGAATTCAGCTAATTCAGAACTACAATCATGTCTTTCAAAGTATGTAAAATAGTCAGCGCGCATATGTTGATTTGAACGAGAAAAGAATTATTACTAGATGAGCGATCATTCAGCGCAGTGAATCTTTTCAATCTCAATTACTAAATCAAATCTCAATGTTTTTCAATTATTTTGAAAGCATTGAATTTGACTGAATCAAAGCTACAATTATGTCTTTCAAAGTATGTCAAGTAGTCAATGCACATAGATTGATTTGAGCGAGAAAAGAGTTACTACTAGATGAGCAATCACTCAACGCAGTGAATCTTCTCAATCTCGATTACTAGATCAAATCTGAATATTTTTCGATTATTTCTGAAGCATTGAATTCGTCTGAATCAGAGCTACAATTCTGTTCTTCAAAGTATGTGAGATAATCAGCGCGTCGAAATCAATTTGAGCGAAAGAAGATGATGAACGCTGAGCGATCAAGCAGTCAAAGTCATCAATATTCTTTCACTCATTTGCAGAGTTAAATCTGCGTCTTTTTTCATGATTTCTGAATCGTTGAAGTTGTCTTAGTCGACTCGACAATTGCTGTCAGAGAAAGTACTGCACTCAAACGCGTCTAGTCAACGTTCGAGCTGAATACGAATCGAGCGAGAAGATGAGTACGAATCGACGTGTCAAGTGAATCGTTGTCGAAGAAGATTGAGTGCATACTCAGAATGAGTACAATCGAGAATAAGAGATAGAAATAATCAATGTTAATTTCTGACTTGTTGCGAATCTTTTCTTGTTAATCATTTCAGATAGATTCTTTTTTATCAGTAAACAGAGATGAATTTGAAAGCTTTTGAAATTGCTTGAATGAATTGAACATGATGAAAGAAGTAAAAGTATTTTCTTTAGTCAATTGCAGTTGATGTTGTAGTTTCATCAGCTGATCTTGAAGCTTTTTAAGATTTAGATTCAATCATTTTTTTGCTTGATCAATTTTCTTGAAATAAGTCTTTCATATTTATTCGCTGAGTATTTTATTAAATAACTCACAAACTTCTACATTTAGATCTTGTTAAGTTCAAAAATTATTTAAATCTTTTAGAAAAACTTCTGAATCTTGTTTAACTCAGTATTGTAGCTGCTTTACATTTTTAATATTTTAAAGAATAAAGACTTTCAAAGATTCATTAAATGTCTGAAAGTAAGACATGAATTGATGATGTTTTCATACAAAGTCAGTTCTAAGAAATTTCAATAAATGAAAAAATAACTTGAAGTAAATAATTAAATCAAAGCTTTGATTACTCTTAAAGAGATTGAATTGAGTATTCATAAATGATTGAATCATGATGAAGATTTTGATGATCAAGCAAATAATGATGCTCAATAGTAAATAATAAGATCGTTTGTTAAAGTGTTTAATCTTCAAAGAAGAGTGTTGCTGATTTGAGAAGATTTTTTTTGTGATTCTCAAGCAATCAATAAAGATTCTTTGTTATTGATTTTATTAATTGATTTGAACTGATGTTACTGACTGAGCAATAAATTCTTTAACAATCACACAGTTGTATATTTTCATTGATTCTATTGATTTCTTGATGTTGTTCTGTCTTTCAATGTTATCAATCATCAGATACACAAATTTCTTTATACTCATTTCATTGTCAGTTGAGTGAATTTGAATGAGTATAAAAATCAATATCATGTGATTAATGAATTCTTAAAGTAATGTTGAGATCATGTCTAGAAACTAATCAGAGTGTGTACATGACTAGAATGTTTAATCGATAGAAATAATTATAATTAAAACTTTAAAAATACAGAAGAAAGAAGATACAAAAGACAAGAAGAACACACTTTATATAATAGTTACTCAGATCAACATTAGTCTTAAAGAAGATGTGTTGAAACATAAGAAAAATGTTGATTCAAAAGATGTTTATGACATAAAGAAATATGTTTATCATAGAAATCTGTTGACTATTTATAATACAAAGAAGTGTGTTTATTTAAAAGACAATAGAAGCTGATTAGAAGATATTAAAGAAGAAAAAAGATGTTGAGTCATATCTGAGTTAAATTTGAGTCAGATCTAGATCAGATCTTGACTAGATCATTGATTAATTTTAATCATTATGCAGAGTACTTGCTAGCATGCATTATGAATTGATTAAAGCTTCAGTCTTGTTCAGTCTTGATACATTCATAATAATTTGCATGATGAAGAAACTCTTTGATATCTTGAACATATGCTTTTTTGATTGAACAAGCTAAAGAATGTTTTTCATCATTTGCAATCTGAATGTTCAGATATAAACGTTGATCATTTCAACATTTCAAAACTACATGCAATAACATATTATGCAAGTCAGATTCAAAAATATGATAATGCTGATAATTTCAATACAAAGCATAATGAGATTGCACACAAGCATTTAATAAAGATCTTTTTCAATTGCATTAATAAATGAGAAATGTTTCAAAAATAGTTATTGCATCATAATACTCAACATTTAAATCTTCTTGTGATGAAAGATATTCTTCTTTACAAAGATACAAAACAAAGCAAGATCAATAAACATGTATTGATTACTATAATAACATGATTCAGTTGTATCTTTAATCTTCATAAAATTCAAGATACACTCATTTGCAAACAATGCAATCAAATACAAGAAACAAAACTCAATTCAAAGTTATGATGTCATGCATCAATCTTAATTAAGATTCTGAACATAAAGAAGCTTCTTGACATGTTGACAGTCTTCATGTGCAAGTGTCACAACATAATCAACAAGAAAGTTGTATCAGATAAAGAGTTAAATAAAAAGAAAAAAGATTCAATCTGAGTAAGATCATACTATGTAAGCATTCATGAATCACTTCAATGCTGAAAACAAGATGAAAAAAATGTTGATGATTTAAAGAATCTTGTCAGTGATAAAGTATACTGCTCATTGAACTGATAGAAAAAGAAGAAAGTTTGAAAACATGATTATGTTCTGATTCAGAAAAGATTAAAAAAGATGATTAAAGTTTTAACTTTGTTAAATGATTGATTATTTAATCAGTTACGACTTATTCTTTTCATTATAAATTTGTTGCATCAAGACAACAAAAGTAATGAGTTACAACATAATGATGTTTTCATTGAACTACTTAAATCTTGTAATGAAAGAACTTAACATGCTATGCATGAAATGATTGAGATAAAGCATTAATTTAAAGATAATGTCAAAAATTCTTGTTCACTTGAAACTAGTTGATTTTTTCATTTGCATACAATTCTGAGAAGTGTGCATGTTGTATCAGCAAACAATATTTCTAACAAGTCAAACAAAAACAAGTTCTTCTACATTAATAACTTCAGTGATTCAAATTCATACAATTCAATATATGAGAAGAATTTCTTGCATAAAGAAACAAGAATAGCAGAATACTACTTCAAATGCAAAAGCTGAAGATATTTGAAACTGACTTAATCTCATTGCAGATAAAAATCAAACAATGTATATGTATTATATTTATGTCTTAAAGCATATACAGAATCATTAAAGTCAATGATGCTACACAACTAAGCAATTAAGAAATATAATCATCTTTTGACTTTGCTTAATCAAATTTCTCTTGATGAACAGAAGTTTCAACTATGAATTAATGAGAATTAAAGTCAAAGTCTAATTTCACAAAAGCTTTGTTCTTATGAAATATACATAATAAACAAAGCTTTGCTTGTCACAAGAGTATTATCAGCTACAAATTTGATATCATGAAGTTAATCAGTTAAAATCAACTGTATCAATGAATTGATCTGAAAGAGAATTGACTTGATGATTACAAGCGATTGTATTACAAAAGAGTGTAAGTAATTCAGTAGTAAACTCTAAATAATTGATATGTATTTTATAAATTTAGTTGAGAGCTTAAGTAGTAAGTAAATCACTGAAAGCTGATATCAGTTATTACATGAATAAGATGCAGCGAGTGTAACATCAATTAAATTCTGAAGTTATGAATTGTTGATGCTAAAGTTTTTTGTGATAAGCACAATTATTAGTCACAAACATGAAAATATTCAACAAACATCAAGTCTTCTCTTTAGTATAATGAATGCATTGTCAAAGATGTTATGTAAAGAGTATATACATTACAAATGATTGATAAACAGAGTGAAAGAAGAACTCAATATTGATGAGTTTAAATACATGTAATTGAAGATGCAAATACAAGATCAGATGAAATTTCTTCAGCTTATAAAATGAAAGCTAAATATAAACAAGTTAAAAGAGATCATCAGATCAACATTTGAAATCATATATCACAAGTTTCATATTATATTCAACGATGTTGCAAGATCAAGAAGTGATTCTATGTTAATGTTCATGATACAGCGATCAAATTACAATGTAAGAAGATGATTCAGAGTCAGAAAAACATGACAAAACAATCTCAAGTACAATTCTTCATCATCTTTTTAACTGAAGACACATTCACATCTTTTAAGTTATGTCGTCTGCTATCTCTTATTCTCGACATGATTCTCTAAGTCATCTGAGCAGATGACTCAGAGAAAGCTTTTCGTCGTCAAATCTCATTCGACTAGCGAAATCATCTGCTCTTCGATCGATCGATCATCTGTCTCGAACGTCTACTAGATGCTCTCTGATGAAGAACTTTCGCTGACAAAGATTGTAGAGTCGATCGAGATCAGTTCAACGATTTAAAAATTCCGGAAAAATATGAAGATTTGACTCAGCAAATGGAATCGGGAATATTGAGGGTTGAGGCTGCTCGGTCTCCCAGCTGCCAGCATCTTCCCCCGCCCGGATTGATTTCTGCGCGCTGACTACCCCACATACTTTGGGAGACATAATTGTAGTTCTGAATCAGCTGAGTTCAATGCTTTCAAAATAATTGAAAAATATCAAGGTTTGACCTAGTAATCGAGGTTGGGGATGTTGATGCCCCGGGGCCTACCTGTTCCCACCTATGCTCAGCCCTAGGAGCAGTGGTCAGCCCTATCGGAAGCATTCAGCCCTAGGAGCAGTGGTCAGCCCTAGCAGCAGTGGTCAGCCCTACCGGCGGGGCGAATGGGTGAATTTGCTACCTGCTATCGAATTCTTCGCTCGGATCAACCTCGATGCGCGGACTACCTCACATACTTTGGGGGGCATAATTGTAGCTCTGAATCTGCTGAGTTCAATGCTTCAAAAATAATCGAAAAATATTCAGATTTGACCTAGTAATCGGGGTTGGGGAGGTTCAATGCGCTGGGTGACAGCCCACCTAGTAGTAATTCTTCCCCCGCCCGGATCAATTCCTGCGCGCTGACTATCTCACATACTTTGGGAGGCATAATTGTAGCTCTGATTGAGCTGAATTCAATGCTTCAGAAATAATCGAAAAATATTCAGATTTGACCTAGTAAATGAGGTTGGGGATGTTGATGCCTTGAGGCCTACCTGTTCCCACCTATGTTCAGCCCTAGCAGAAGTGTTCAGCCCTACCGGAGGCTTTCAGTCCTAGGAGCAGTGGTCAGCCCTAACAGCAGTGTAGTTGGGGAGCCTCTATCAATTTGGGCTACCTTTCCCCAATGCGCTCGTCGGGGAATATGATGGGGAAGCACCTACTAAATAATAGAGGTTTCCCCAATGTCCCGAGGAATGGCTTGGCACCGACCACGATCAGGGTCGGTGCCAAGCCTCGAACATCGATAACTGGGGAAGCATCCACTAAATAGTAGAGGTTTCCCCAATGGCAATGCGCTCGCCGAAGATCACGATGGGGAAGCACATACAAAATAATAGAGGGTTCCCCAATGGCAATGCGCCGACCGGGAAACACGATTCGATGGGGAAGCACATAGTAAATAATAGGGGTGTCCCCAAGGCGCTCGCCGGAGAATAGGATGGGGAAGCACATAGTAAATAATAGAGGTTTCCCCAATAACCCGATCCAATGGGGAAGCACATAGTAAATAATAGAGGTTTCCCCAATGACCCGATCCAATGGGGAAGCACCCATTAAATAATAGAGGTTTCCCCAATGGCAATGCGCCCGTCGGGGAACACGATGGGGAAGCACATAGTAAATGATAGGGGTTTCCCCAGTAAGAGCGGGTTGGGCCCATGCATGTTTTCAAAGAAAATCGAGCCCGCCGAAGAATAGGATGGAGAAGCACATAGTAAATAATAGGGGTTTCCCCAATGACAATGCGCCCGCCGGGGAATAGGATGAACCCGATGGGGAAGCACATAGTAAATGATATGGGTTTCCCCAGTAAGAGGGGGTTGGGCCCATGCGTGTTTTCAAAGAAAATCGAGAAATAGGATGGGGAAGCACATAGTAAATGGTAGGGGTTTCCCCAATAACCCGATCCAATGGGGAAGCACATAGTAAATGATAGAGGTTTCTCCAGTAAGAGCGGGTTGGGCCCATGCGTGTTTTCAAAGAAAATCGAGGAATAGGATGGGGAAGCACATAGTAAATGATAGGGGTTTCCCCAGTAAGAGCGGGTTGAACCCATGCGTGTTTTCAAAGAAAATCGAGAAATAGAATGAGGAAGCACATAGTAAATGATAGGGGTTTCCCCAGTGCGCCCGCCGGGAAATAGAATGGGGAAGCACATAGTAAATAATAGGGGTTTCCCCAATGGCAATGCGCCCGTCGGGAAGCCCGATCCGATGAGAAAGCACATAGTAAATGATAGAGGTTTCCCCAATAACCCGATTCAATGAGGAAGCACATAGTAAATGATAGAGGTTTCCCCAGCAAGAGCGAGTTGAGTTCATGCGTGTTTTCAAAGAAAATCGAGAAATAGAATGAGAAAGCACATAGTAAATGATAGAGGTTTCCCCAGTGCGTTCGTCGAGAAATAGAGTGAGAAAGCACATAGTAAATGATAGAAATTTTCTCAATGCGTTTGTTTAAAAACATGATGAAAAAGCATTGATAAAAAGTCATAAATAGAAACATAAATAAAAACATGAAAAGTGTCATGATGTCAGATCATCATCTCAGCTCAAAGCATAGAATATGTCATCAATTTGATCTAGTATCATCGATATCTTAGAAAGTCTTGATTCATCGAACTAAGTCATTAATTTAGTCATCATCATCTTAATCTAGTCACATCAAAATCTGTTTCATATCTTTGCAATCTTAAGTCATAAAACTGCTGCTCAGTTCTGACATTACTCAATTCATGTATATAAAAGTTGAGTTCTCATTCTGTTCTTTTGTTTCTTGTCTTTCATCTTGTACATTATCTGATGTATTGTTCTGTATTTAGTTCAAGTAATATAATAATCAATTCTTTATATTGATAAAATCTTTAGTTCAGTTTAATCTCTGACATTACAAAAGATCTACACTTTCTGCAACATTTTCATACATTGAAATCTCATCTAGTTATTCTTTCACTCAAATGAAGTCATTTCACAATTTCTCAATTGATGATGAGCATATTGTTAAACAGTTCACTCAAAGTATGATTGAAAATTCAGTTGAGATCTTTCATGCAATGCAAAAGCTTCAAAATCAAGTTTGACAACATGATGTTATCATCTCATTCTCATTCATCATTCTCAATTCTTCAATTTATATAGAATTGAATTCTCAATTTCTCATGATGATAACTCAGATTGTTGCACAAATCTTGAACAATTAATCTCTCTTCATCATTTATTTCTTTGCAAATTCTATCACTGTCATCATTGCTTTTAGATTTGAGAAGCTTTTTGACATATCTGAGTATGAGAAGAACAAAGATTGATTAAATGCATGAAAGCAGAGTCTGATACAGCGCATGAATGTGAATGATGATCATTATTTCTCTCATCGAGCTAAGATTATTTATATCGAGTCATGATTCATCATAAATAAGAAAACTTACAATTTAATGAGTCAATATTGAGTCAATGATCTTTGTATTATTTTCATCTTTGCAAATTGATGACATAAGTTGCATTATTATTGCAACAATTCTTTCAAGACAGAAGATGTTCATTTATATTTTCGTGAAACTTTGAAGCAAGATATGAATAGCTTTGCTGATTACTACAATCTCTTTTATCAAAAGAAAGAATGTTTTTTGATAAAAGATTTTTCATTGATTGACTGTCTGAAGTGCAATGTCAATTATTTCACTCAAGTCATTGCTTTTTTCTGACGAAATTTTAATGAAATTCAATCATTCATCTTTCATCAATGAGTTCAAACATTCTTTAACATCAATGAAGAGCTTCAGCAGCTTAAGCATCATCAATCTCACTTCATCTTCATCATTGTTTCATTCATTAAAGTCAAGATCATCTCTGCATCAATTAATAATTCTTTGAGTTCAAAGATCATCATTTCTATAACTGTTATTTCAACAGTATTTTCATCTTTTTCTCTCTTGTTTCTTGATGAGTCAATGAATTTAAGCTTTGTCATTATCATTGTTCAAGATAAGACTCTGATCATTATTGAGATCAAGAAAATCTGCAATAAGTGAAAGCTGTGCTACTATTGCAAATTGCAACATTCGAGTAAAATCACTAAAGAATGCTTAAATAAGAAGTTCTTCACTCTGTGTATCATGAACATTTACGACAGTGACATCATCAGTATAGATGAAGAAGTCTCGCTGTTTGCAAGAAAAGTTTAGTTTTTGAGCTAAGTTGCGCTCAGAAATCTGTATACATATCATCTTGTTTACTAATCTCAATCTTTTCACTCTCACTTCAATCATATAGAAAGTTTTCTGCTAAATCTGTCTTGAAACTCTTTGAATTCAATTTGACATTCAAAGATAATCACATGATAGTATTCTGTATTTTACATCAAGCTCAATTTAAAGTTCTCACTCTCATTCTGATTGATAGTGAAGTCTTTGCTTATGTCTTTATGAATAAATTCTTCGCGCAACAACATCATCTTTTCTTGCATCAATTAACTCATTTTTGCAAACTTCAAGAATTTAATGATCAAGTCACTTTAATTGATGACATTATTCATGTCATTGAAATCACAATGATTCTCAATGAACACATTGAAAAACTATTCTTTTATATCATTAAATTAAGTCAGTATTTCATCATCATGAGTTTATCATGACTTCATCATCACGTCATTGATGTTAATTTTGAGCACAATATTCTCATTTTATCTTTCTTCTTTTGTTTTAATCATTATTGTTCATTTCTCATCAAGATCTATGATCTTAATCAACAAGAAGAAAATTTCTCATTTGAAGTTAACAAAGTAGCTTTCTCTCAATCTTGTTCTCAATTTGCTCATAAGAAGTAATTCAGTTCACAAATTGCTCACAAGAAACAATTCAGTTTACAGATCATTCACAAGAAGCAATTCAGCATTTAGTTTGCTTGCAAAAAGTAATTTAGTTTCTCATTCACTTGAAAGAAGTAACTCAGTTTTCAGTTCGCTTGCAAGAAGCAATTCAGTTCTCAATTCACTTGCAAAAAGCAACTTAGTTTTTCATTTGCTCACAAGAAACAATATAACTCTTCATTCATTTACAAGAAACAAATTTCGTTCAATCTTGTTTCTTGTCTGAAACAAGAAGCTTCTAGTTGTATTCTTCAAGTCATTTAAAAAGAATACTCATCAAGAATCAAGTGTCAAAATTCTTTCTTTTCTAGAACTTTTGTTGTCTTTCAAGCAGATCAATTCAATCAATCTTTTATACAACTTGACATAGTCAAGTTAAGAGCTTGAAGCTTTGATCATGCTGCTCATGTCAAAGACATTGAAGTGCTTAGCATCATTTTAAAGAAAATCGATGTTTTTTTGAATCTTGAGTTAATCTCATCTTCTAGTCTAGATTTTAATGAGTCAAAATCACGTCACGCAACTTTGACTGTTCATTCAAAGAATAGTTCAACTTTTGCTCAGTTTTCATCTTGCTTTCAAGACAGTATGTATAATAAAAATCATTGTCTGAATCTTCATCAAATGAAAAAAAAAATTCATTTAACTGCATTCATGACACAAGAAAATCTTGAAGTTTATCAACAAAGTAAGAACATTGATTCAGTCATAATTCTATCATTCAGATATTTCAAGTTTTTAAACATCTTTTTTAAGAAAAACATCAATATCTTGTTTTTGCATTAAGCTCATGATCATGTCATACATTTTAAAGAAGATGCTTAACTCTCAGTCTTTGCTTTGTACAACATAAGTTGTGATGAAATTCTAGAACTTCATTATTATCTGAATGAAAATCTGAGCAAAGATTTCATTCAAGTTAATCACTTTCAAATAATTGTCTCTGTTCTCTTCATTAAGAAACTTAAAGAAGAACTTTGCTTCTGCATGAACTATCAAGATCTGAACGTTATTACAATCAAGAATTGATATTCTCTGTCTCTGATCTCAGAAACGCTGAATTATCTAAGTTGAGCTAAAATCTTTATTAAGCTGAATATCATCTTTGCATTCAATTGACTTTGAATCAAAGAGAAAGATGAAGTTCTCATCATCTTTTGCACTCAATTTGAATTATTCAAGTATCTAATCATGCTCTTCAATTTATGTAATGAGTCTGTCTTATTTCAGAAGTATATCAACAATACTTTTTGCAAACATTTAAACAAGTTCTGTACAGCTTATCTGAATGACATCTTGATCTATTTCAATAATAAACTTAAGCATGAAATTTATGTCAAGCTCATTTTGCAAAAGCTGCAAGAAGCAAATCTTCAGATAAATATAATCAAGTGCAAGTTTCACATCACTCAAGTTTCATATTTAGAATTGATAATCATCATTAAAGAAATCAAGATGAATTCTTCTAAGATAAACATTATTGTCATCTGACTCATTCTGATCAATGTTAAGAACGTTCAAAGTTTTCTAGATTTCACGAACTTCTATAAAAGATTTATCTATGACTATAGTAAAATAACTATCTCGCTCATTCATCTCATCAGAAAAGATGTACTCTTTATCTGAACTCAGAAATGTCAGATTGCATTCAACATTCTTAAAAAAGTCTTCACTTTTAAGATTATTCTTTGTTATCATAATTTAAATCACAAGATTGTGATAGAAATTAATGTTTCAAACTATGTGTTTAAAGACATTCTTTCTTAATACAATGAGAATGAAGTTTTTCATTCAATTGTTTACTTTTTCAAGAAGCATAATTCAATTGAGTGTAACTACGAAATCTATGATAAAGAACTCATGATCATTGTTTGTGCATTCGAAGAATGATGCTCAAAGCTTGAAGATTCTATCTGTTCTGTCAAAATGATCACAGATCACAAAAATCTTGAGTATTTCATGTCAACTAAACAGTTGAATTATTATTAAACTCATTGAAGTGAGTTTCTGTCTAAATTCAACTATTGCATCACATATCATTTTGACAAGATTAATGATAAATCAAATGCTTTAACATGTTGCTCAAAAGATCTTTTTAAAAAGAAGAATATATTCAATTCTTGACATCAATATTAACATCAGACAATTCTGAAAACTCATATTTTAGATTTTAAAATTGTTAAGAATCTCATCTTCAATGTTCTTGACATTAAAATCATGATGTTTCAGTCACAAATCATCATCTTAAATTCAATTCAGTTACATCTGTTCTCAGTTTTCTCAATTCTTTCATTGACTTTAGCTTTCATAAAT
>JAABUW010006747.1_pt1 | contig 14184 bp, 1 predicted proteins | sample 5560081 | NCBI WGS metagenome assembly JAABUW01 (sample SAMN10711882, study PRJNA513363) | rock metagenome | isolation source: Antarctica rocks | place: Antarctica: Victoria Land, Knobhead sud
CAATATTTGCATCTATAGGCTCTATAGATCTTATAGATGCAATTTATTAATAAAATGCATTATTTGCACCTATAGGGTCTATAGAACCTATAGGTGCGATTTAATTATTTTCTTTTTAAAAAGTAGTAATGCATTACTATAATACATTACCTTATTATAATTTAAATAATTAAATATTATTAAATATATATTGACTATATATTGACTACATATTGACTATTAATAATTATAATATAATTATTTAAATAGTCTTGGCAATTCGAGTCGATTTTTCGGATCGAATTTCGATTTCAATCCTAGGAATCAACTCGACCCGACTCGATTTTCGATTCCAACTTTAGGAATCGACTCGCCAAGACTTTCGAGTCGAGTTGACCCGAATCGCCAAGATTCGGGTCAATTAATCGACCCGACGCGGTCAGTCTAAAAAAGATCTAAAAAGTATCTATTGTTTTCTATATTTTATAACTTCGATTTAAAATTACAAACAAAATAAATATTGTTAAGTCGATTTTTTACTTATAAACTAGATCTATAAGAATAATTATATTTGCTATTGTTGTTAAAATTGTAAACTATATAAGTAGACTCGATAAATATAGTTTCTTTAATTTAAGAAAAAAAAGCTTTTGTTTTAATTAACATATAGTAGCTTTAAACAAATTGTATTAAACTAATAAATTATTGTATTTGTATCAAAAATAATATATTGTTTTGTTTTAAATATTTACTATTAATTTTGCTTAACTTAAATATATTTTTAAGAAATTAATTTAAATTTTTAGATTGCAAATATAGTCGAGATTAATTTTTTTATTAACTCGAAACTCGACAATTGTAATACTATTTTTATAGAATAATCGAAATTTAAATTACTCTTAACTATTTTTCAAAAAAATTAAGATATTTTTTGTTAACTTTTATTAAAATTGTTAAGTTGATTAACTAGAATACAATATCGATTTAACTTTTTTTTTTTTTTTTTTTTTATATATTTGTTATAAAATTGCGCAAAACTGCTATCTAGCAACTAATATATTAAAGATTGAATTAATATATTTAACAAATCTATATTATTAAATTAATTTAATTTAATTGGTTTATCAATTATAGTTTTGTAAAAATTGAATCGAACAAATAACAAAAACCCCAATATATTGTTTTTAAATAAATTAGAATATTCTTTGAGCTCTAAATTTTTTTCGAAATTGTATTAATCTAATAAAATATTTACAAAATAGTAGTTGTAATAAGAAACAATATTAATATTTAATTAATTTTTATTTATTAAGAATATCTTAAATAACTTGCAATTTTTGCTAGAACTAAATTTGACTTTATTTTTTAAAACTATTTTTTTGTTAATTATATTGTAGATATAGATAAAATATAGATAGTACAAATATTTGTAAACAAGAATAAAAATTCGAGATTAAATATATTTAATATTATACAAATATTGAAGAACTTATATTACTCGCAAAACAAAAATTTTAATATTAAAAATAGATATTGTTTAAAGTATTGTTTTGTTATATAGCAAATCTTTTAGTATACAAAAGCAAAAGTATTATTTAAAAATAACAACAAAATTATATTGTAATTGTTGATCTAGCAGATTTGCTAATTTTATTTTAGCAAATTTATTGATTTTATTCTCGCAGATTTATTGATTCTATTCTAGCAAATTTATTAAATCGAAGTTAGAACAATCTATTATTTTTTTATTTTAGCAAATTTATTAATTTTATTCTAACAAATTTATTAAATTGTAGTTAAAACAATCTATTGTCTATTTATTTTAACAAATTTACTAGAAAATTAACAAAATTAAATATTGTTAAATTATATATCGATTAAGAGATATTTATTGCTGCAACTTAGTTTTGTTTTGCAAAATATTTATCTAGTAGTTTTATATCTAGAACTTGTTTTATAGAACAAAAAAAATAGCAAATATAAATATTTTTAGAATACGATTTGCAAAATTGTATCTAAAGAGATAGCTAGTATTATATTAAAATTAGAGTTTTAATAACTAGTATATAGTTAATTGACAAGAATACTAGCTATACAAAACTAACTATATATAGAAAATAGATAAAAGTACTATAAGTGTTAAGACGCTAGACATTATCTGTAGTATATTCGAGACTAAAAAACGAAGATCCGAAGAATAATCGAAGAGCAAAGTCTGTCTAGTCTAGAATTGTAATATTTCTAGTCTATATTCGACTACTATAATAAGCAATATATTAAGAAGAAAGTTTTTTTTGTTGTCGAAAAGAAGAAGATAGAAGTAGAGAAAAACGCAACAAAAGTATTTTATTAGTATTGCTTATTAAATAGTTGCAAGCAAATAATAAGTAATTTTCGAATTAAGTTATCTAAACTATTTCGCAATTGCAATAAATATTCAAAAATTAACAAAATTAAAACTAGAGTACAAAATAAGTAGATTATTATTAATATTAACAAAGAGACTATTATTTTATTATTGTTTAAAGATTATAGCTAGAAGAAAATTAAGTATAATAATTAAAATATATAACTAGCAATATAACAAAAGAATATTAATAATATCTATAAGTATATAATATTTGCAACTAATTTTAACATTAAGTATTAAAACAATTTTAATAAATTTAAGAAAACGCGTAAGTTTAAGAAATATATTAATTGTATTTGCAAAAATATTATTGCAAAATTAAAATATAAAGTTATAACTAGTTGTTAGCAAGCAAAAGCAATTTATTTAATTAACAAATTTGCACTTTATGCGAAAAACAAGAAAAATAATAGTAAAAGACAAATAAGAGCGCGACAAAAGTATCCAATTAATATTGTTTATAAAATAAATAAATGCAAAAAGTTTCAAATCTTTATATTGAGTCTCTTAAATTATTTTGTAATTGCAATAAATATATAAGAACTAGTAGAGTTAAAACTAGAATATAATCTAAATATGTTATTATTAATATTAGCAAAAAGACTAGCGTATTATTATTGTCTAATAATAAAGATCTTAAAAAGCAACAATATAATTTTTGAAGATATTTGATTTAAATTAAGTTTAGAGAATATCTAAACTAGATCTAGAAAATATTTAAATTAAATCTAGAAAATATCTAGATTAGATTGTTGCTAGAATAGTATTAAACTAATTACTTAGAATATTAAGTTTAAACAAAGTCTTGTTCTTTTATTATTTGTGTTAGCTTCAAAATTTGTAGCTTTGTTGTTGAAGAAAACAACAATAATAACAATAAAGAAAATTCTATTTAACAGTTTGCAAAAAAATAATAGATAAAAAATCTTCTTCTTAAATATATATAAATCGTATTATCTACAATAAGATTTATACTTAAAAAAGCTTTTTGTATTACAATATTAACAACAAAACACAAACACAAACAAAACATATAAAAAAAAAATTATACAAAAATTATAAATACAACAAAAGAACTAAGAGTTTTAATAACTAAAGTCTTCGAAAATATAAAATTTGATTAAGATTGCTACTTAAGAGAATAACAAATAGAGTTAAATATTTATTTATAATTTATAATATATAGTTGTTAGAATTTATATTTTCTTTTAAAGTATACTTTAATATATTTAATTTTGTTTATTATTTAATCTCTTAATTTGTATTGTTTGCAATTTGTTTACTTGTTTAAAAATTTAAAAAAGAATATTTTTGTCTCGAAAGAAATTAACAAGAGAGTAAATATATATATATCTCGACAAAATAATTTAAAAAAATTGATTAAAATATATAATAATTGTTTTAAAATCAACTTTAATACAATATTGGTTTCTTTTATTGTTGTCGAATATTGTTTTATTGTTTGTTATAACAAACAATTAATTTTTTTTAGTAGATAAGAGCAATCTAAGTATAGTGCAATTAATAGAAGTAAAGTTATATTATTTTATTCTATTAAATATTGCGTTTTTGTTATTGAAATTTCAACTAGATAGTTTAATTAAGATCTTATTTATTAAACTATTAGACAACAATTAACTAATTATTTATTTTATTTTATTTTATTCTCTTGCGTAATATAATGTTGAGCTTATACTATTATATAAGAAGATTAAAGATAGAGACAATATTAAAAATAAAAATAATATTGTTAAATTATAAAAGAGCGCTCTATTATTTCCAAAAATACAAATTAATAGTAACTTGATTTGTATTCTATTTCTTATTAATTTAAATAAAGAGAGAGTTAATAATTAATTTTGCGATTAAAATAGTTGTTTGACAAATATATTTTTGTCGACAAGATTTAACTTAAGATTTTTAGAAAATAGAAACCAAATTTGTTTTAAAAATAAAGAAGACAATAATATATTGCTATAGATAAATTGCTATAGATAAATTGTATTAGAAATTTTCTAATTTTGCTATCTTGTATTGTAAAAAATAAAATTAATTAGACTAATCGTTCGGTTCCAACAGTTGGAACCGAATTGCATAAATTATGAAAATACTAACTATATTAGGTTAAAACTTGATCTAATTAGATATAACTTTCGGGTCGGGTTATAGATTTCGGGGAAAAACCGATCCGAACAATCAGTCTAAAATTAATAACTTTAAAAAAGAAACAAAACTACTAGCTAGCTTGTTATTTATATTAAGAGATTAAATATATTTAATTCGATATCTTTCTTGCATTTTTAAACAAAGTAATATATTTAACAATCTTATTTTATATTAATTGAATACAAAGTTTATAATTAAACAAAAATAATATATATCTAATATATACAATATTTGTTTTGTGTTTATAATATTTTTAGTCTTTTTCTTATTTTGTCGACGCAAAAGAGTTAACTTAACAAAAAATAAAAATTCGAATATAAAAAAAAATAAAAAAAAAGATACAAAATTAATTTTTTAATAATTTGAAATTCGAGAGATTGTATTCTTTAATACAAGAAATATCTTAGTCAAAACAATAAAACAAATTTTCGATAAATTAATAAAACTACAATTGTTTTCGACAAATTGCGTAAAAGTTACAAGAGAATTACACTATAAATTAGAGCAATAAATATTATATATTTTTTTATTTTGTTAAAATCTAGACAAAATTTCGATTAAATTTAGAATAGTTTTAATTGTTAATATATTTCAATATATTATAATAGCTTTTCTTTGTTAATTTTTTTTTAAATATTATTTTTCTTGTTTTTAAAATATGTATTCTTACTTAGATATTACAATAAACTTATACAAGTTATATTACTAATATATTTAAGTATCTTAATTGTTGCTACTTATAGTTTCTAAGCAAACTTCGCAAATATAACAAATAAATATATTATTGTTTTTTCGATTTTTAAAATAATATATTAATTTGTCTTATAAAAGAATAATAAAATTTTTAATACTAGCATAAATTTTAAGATCTTCGAACTCTTATATATTGCAATTAAATATAAAAGACAAATATTGTTAATTAATAATAAAAAGAACAAAAAAATAGAAGTGTTGTTTTTACAATTAAATTACAATATAAGTCTCTTTCTAATTATTAAGTATCTTAATAACTTAATACAATTTACAATTAATATCTTGTTTATAGAAAACAAATCTCGAAGAAGAAAAATATATATATTACAATTGTTTCAATCTTTCTACAATAAAATTGATATTTTGTTTTTAAGAATTAATAATACAAAATTTACGTCTTAAATATCTAAGTTTATAAATAGTCAAAACAATATATTGTTATTGCGCAAAACTTAATGTTGCAATAAAAAGCTTTTTTAAAATAAGATAAAATAATATTAGAAATATATCTTTATATTAAAGTATAAAGTTGTTATATCTAGTATACAAATATATTTTTGTAAATTACGTTTGTTACTAAATATTTTAGTAAAAAATATAAATCTTAAATCGATTTTTAACAAAAAATTAAATTGTTTATACTAATAGAATATATATAAAGAAAGATAGCAAATTGTTCAGATTGTATTAAAAATTAGTATAACAATAATATAAGCAATATTTTTGTATTAAAGTAAATAAAAAAGATAATATTATTAACTCTTTCTATAATAAAGATATATTTATACGAGAGTAGTTTTACAATATAATAAAGAATTGTTAATTTTATATAATAAAGTAAATTTGCAAAATAATTAAGAATTATTATAGCTTTAATAGCAATAGAAAGTCTTGCAACTATATTTAGATTTTGTTAAATAAATTTGTTTCTTAAAAAAAAAGCTATTAAAATATAAGTCTACTTAAATTAATTAAAGTCTTGTTAAATTACAACTAGATTCAAATTAACGCAAAAAAAATATTTATAAGTTTAGTAATAATTAAGATTTTTATATCTTTATTTTTTAACAAAAATCGAGAAAGTTTTAAGATCTATTTATTGATTAAATATATATTTAGTTTTATAATCTTAAAAACAATAAAAATAATAAAGATTATAATTTGTTATTATATTAAGAAATATATATACAAAGTTTATATATTAATTAATTTTAAGAAACAATATATTAAGAGTATATTCTTTACTCTATTAACAATTGATATTTAAATATTAAAGAAAATATTAATAGATATTTTCAAAAAAATACAAAAAAGATAAAAAATTCAGCTTGCAATACAAAAAGAGAAATATACGCAAAAATTGTTACAAAAAATTATATTTTGCAACAAAAAAGTTCTTAATATATTTAACAACAAAAAACATTTATACTTTTTTCTTAATAATATTTTCTCAAACTTAAATATTAATAAATTAAAAATCAAGTATTTCTCGAAACAATATAATCGACAAAAAAAGTAAAAAACTTGTATAAATACTTAAGATAAAGATTTTGTACTAAAAAGCTTGAGCAATAATTGAGTAAATAAAAGTAAATTTGTCTTTATTGTTAACTAATAACTTAAATAGAGAGACAATATTAAACAAATAAATAAACTGATTGTATCGAATCGATTAATCGAGTTTGAGTCGATTAATCGATCCGAATCTTGACAATTTGAATTAACTCAATTCGAAAGTCTTGACAAGTTGATTTCTAAAGTTGGAATCGAAAACCGAGTCGAATCAAATCGATTTCTAGAATTAAAATCGAAAATCGATTCGAAAAATCGATTTAAATCGTCAAGACTATTTAAATAATTATATTATAATTATTGATAGTTAATATATAGTTAATATATATTTAATAATATTTGATTATTTAATTATAATAAGATAATATATTATAGTAATGCATTACTACTTTTTACAAAGAAAATAATTAAATCGCATCTATAGATTCTATAGAGTCTATAAATACAAATAATATATTTTATTAATAAATTGCATCTATAAGATCTATAGAGTCTATAGATGCAAATATTGTATTTTATTAATAAATTGCGTCTATAAGATCTATAGAACCTATAGGTGCAAATATTGTATTTTATTAATAAAATATTTTATTCTAAAATTAGTAATTCTTGGCATAATAACGTTATTTTCGATTTCTTGACAATTCGATTCGATTTCTAATATTGAAATCAAATATCAACTCGAGTCGAGTCGAGTCGATTTTAAAATAATAAAAATCGACTCGGGTTTCAGGTCGATTCCTAGGGTTGAAATTGTTGGGTCGGGTTGATTTCAATAGTTGGAACCGAAATCCGATCCGACAATCAGTCTACAAATAAATAATTGTTATATAAAAGTAAGTTAATCTCGAAAAAGTCTAAACAAATCTTATCTATATTTGCTAAATATTGACAAATAAGTTAATTAATTGCGAAAATAATTGTAGAGAGATATTGTTAAAAGAAACAACAATTAAATAATTATCTCTAAATAGTAACAAAGATCTAAGTTAGATCTTTGCTAGATTTCTATTAAATCTTTGTTAGATCTTTGTCAAATTTATTAGCTAATTGCGAGAGTGCTTATAGAAAGAATTCTAGAAAAAAGAAAATATTCAAATAATTATTTCAAACTAATAGCAAAGAACTGAAGCATATCTAGATTAAATCTTCGTTAAATCTTCTCTAGATATAGAATTTAATATTACTATCTATAAATATACTTATAGAGAGAATTGAAAAAGAAGAACAATAATTAAATAAATATCTCTATTTAATAACAAAGATTTGCAATATATCTAAATCAAATCTTTGTTAGATTTTCGTTACATTTTTTTTAATTTGTTGAATAAGTTTGTATTTGTTAACTAATTGCAAGTTTGCTTGTAAAAAGAATTTAAAAAAAATTAAATAAATATTTTTATTTAACAACAAAGATTTGCGATATATCTAAACTAAATCTTTATTAAATCTCTATTATATTTTTTCTCGATTTGCTAGATATAATTGTTGTATTTGTTAACTAATTGCAAGTATACTTAAAAAGTAAAGTCAATACTAAGACAAATATTTTTAGTAGAAGATATTTAATATAAACTATATTAAATAATTTTAAAAACTAATATTTAATATAGTTAAATAATTACAATTTATTAAAAGATATAACTAAAAATATATATTAATCGAACTCTTAACAACGAAAATTAATTTGATTAGAGCTAACAAAACAGCAACAAATAGAATATTTTAAGGAAAACAAATATTAATATTTTAGATTGCGTTCTTTTATTGTTTGTATTATTAATACTAATATAATTAATAAATAAGTTATCTTTGAAATCGAAAACTATTACAAAGCATTCTTTTAAGCAGAATAAATATATAACTTGCGTCAATATAGAGAAGAAAAAGTTAATATTAAAAATAACAATTAATTAAACAACGTAAAGAAGAAAGCTAGATGCTAAAAAAGAAAACACAACTTAATATTTAAAGAAAAAAAGAATATTTGTTTTGTTTGTAAATAACATAAAAATATCTAAGAGATTCTTAATCTATATTAAAGATTTTAGAAATCTAAATATTATTCTAAGTAATAAAACTGTAAGATTACACGATCGTATAATAGAAGTGACGCTATCAAGACGCACGCTGTGCGTATAGAGAGCGGAATAGAAAGATAGATCTACAATTATAAAAGAAATAAATTGTAAGAATTCAGAAAGAAATTCTCGAAAAAAAAACTTTTTACTGTTAAGACAGAATCTGAGCGCTGTTTTGACGCATAATATAATTCGATTACAAGTTACGACAGAGTTTGAAATATTATAATTATAGTATTACAATTGTTTCTTTTTTCAAAATTCTAATCTTTAGAATTAGTACTATATTTGCTGACTGCTATGCGCTGCAGATATGCAATAATCGCGATTATATTTTGTGTCTGTTATCAATTTGTTTGTTAATAAAAATATATAAATAGACTTTTCTTGTATTGTTCTCTATATTTTTTACATATTACGGGCAGAAAATTGCTACAATAGCAACAAGAGTGTTTCTCTTGTATATTATTGAATAGCGATTCCGTAATCGAACAAGATTTCTATAAATACTTTTCGACTATAGATCGAGAATTCGAGAAAAGCTTTTTACTTATTGTACAACAGTAGTTTATTTTTAGAAATTACAATTAGATTATACTACAGTTTTGAATTAGCTAAAATCAAAATATTATATACAATATTCTTTACTAGACATTTTGTTTTTTGCGCAGTGTTAATTTGTAATTCTGCAATAAAAATCTCTTTATTCTGTAAATTATCTCGATTTGCGCGTTTAAGTCGAATCGAATTAGCTTAATATTAGATACAATAGTAATATTTATTTTCTAGAATATTGCACTCTTTTTATTATTATAATATATTTAAAATAATTTTGTAACAATCTCTTTGCAACTTCTTTTCGATATATATAATACTAATAGAGTGTGTCTGTAGTTGTAGCAACAAAAACAGTAAATTTTCTTAGCATTTTATATAAGTTTTAGAGATAATATAGATTTCTAATAATATCGACTAATATCTAACAGAACGCAATACTATCAATATAAATATATATAGCAAAATTGTTGTAAAATTTTACTAAGACTAATATCAATAGTAATTTTCAAATAAAGTCGACAATTTTTTTGTTCGCGTTTTCGATATTACTTTTTTTGTATTTTTTTACTGTCTATAGTGTTTACACTATCTGCAGAATAATAAAAAAACAATAATAAATAGAACTTTTTTTGTAGTTTTTTTTCTATATTAATATATTGTATAGTATATAAATAAAAAAAATCTACATTATATTTGTTGTACTGTTGTTTGTTGTTCTGTAGATTTAGTTTGCACAGTTGTATCAAAAACTAATATATTAGTATTTCGAGATTTTTTGTTGCTTTTGCAAGAGAATTGTTAATCTACTAATATTTGTATAGCAAATTTTAGCTAAAAATAGCAGTTTTAAATTGTCTAATTTTTTTGCTAAAATTAAATTTGTTTTGCGCTCTATTAACAAATAGAAATATAACAACAAAAAATTGCTATTTTTGACAAATCGACTAGATAGTATAGAGACTACTCTAATATATTTGTATAATATTTAGCAAAAAATACTAAATGTAATATATTATTAAATACATTTATCGAAACTTTTTTTAAAAAAAAACAACTTTGATTTTTCGAAAAAAAAAAAATTTATATTAGCTAATATCAATATCTAAATAATATATCAGATATAGTTTAAGAAAAATCTTACTAAAAATAGTACTATTTGTTTTGTTTCTAATTAGAAATTATATTGATTAGATTTTTCTAAAAAAAAGCAGTATAAATATTTAGACAAAAATTTCTTTTGTATATTAATATTGTTGTCGACAATATATACAATTTTGTTTTTTCGAGAATTAAGCTAAATATTCTAATTAAATTTTTGAAAATATACTTGTTTGCAAAATAAAGATTGTTACTAATTGTACAAGTATATTTTCTACTACAATTACAAAAACTTAAAAGTATATTTGCAACTACTATATTATCGTGTACGAACAACAACAATAAAAAATAAGTTAAAAATTAATATGCGTAACAATCAGAAAAAAGAGTTAAAAAAAAATCTTGTTATTAAATACAATTAGATTGATTTAGATAATAAACGCAATTAAAACTTATTATATATTTACTAGAAGATTATTTGGACTAGAAAATCTATCTAGAAAAGATATAGAATTAAATAGCAAAAATATATTATTTTTTATATTATTGTAATTAAATTTAAAAAGTTGCGATTTTTATTTAACTTCTTATATAATTTAATAATAGTAGAGATTCTGTCTTGTTCGCACAATACTGTTAATCAAACTATATTAGTTCTGCTTTACTAGATTGTTTCGATTTATTCGAAAATATAACTTTTTTGTTTTAAAAACAAAAATAGCAATTTGCTGTTGTTTGTAGAATTGCTTTAGTATCGTATTTGTATAAATCAAGAATTGTTTTAATATTTAACTGTTTTTGCAAAAAGAATTTTTTTTTTATCAAATAAAATAATAGAATTTTCTCTATCTCTTTTTCTTGTTTAGAATTTTCTCTATCTTTTACTTTTTGTTCTTGTCTATTAGTATTATTTGCGTCGATTTAATAGCATTAAAATTCTAATAATAGAATTCGAGAAACAAAATATAGAAAATCGAATAGATTTGTTAATTGTCTAAAAATTGCAATCGATATATTTGTGTTTCGACAACATTTATAATAGAAAACAATCTTGTATAATTGTAGAAAAGTTTTTTTTTGAGTCGAATATTTTTAAAATTCTTAATAGAGAATATAATTTTATTTTCTATTTTGTAATATTAAGACTTGATTTTTTTATTGTAATATTTTGTCTGCACTCTTTGTGCATTTCTTAGTTGTTTTTTTATACAATTGTATTTATTTTACAAGATTTGTATACGCTCTCAAATAGCAAAAATATTAGAATATTTTTTGTTATTTTAACTAAAATCGAAATTCGAATAATATTCGAACACAATTTCGAGAAACAATATATTCGAGAATAAGTAAACAGTATTATTATATATATATTAAGCTATTAATAAGAGAAATTTTCAGTTGTTTTGTCGATAGTTGCAATAGCAGCAAAAATAATATTTTAGTATTTGATTTTGTCTTTTTGTTTGCTTATTTGTCTACAAATAGAAAACAATACTCAATTTTCTTTTTATACAAATACTATAGTATATTGCAAATTAGTAGCTACTAATAAACAATACATTTCTGTCGAATACAATTTTTTTTATATTTTTAAAAAAAAAAAAAAAAATTCAAACAAAATATCGATTAAATCTTCTGCTGTTCAGATTGATTTAACTGAAATATACAGTATTATTTTGAAAAATCGATCTACAATAACAAGAATTGTATTGTAGATATTGTTGTTATTGCAACTAGAGAGAAATTTTGTAATAAAATTTATAATTTTTTTTTTTTAAGATCGAATAAATATAAATAGCGCAAAAAACTTATTGTATAGATAATATCGAAACGTTTTAAATTGCTAATATATATTATACTCTCAAATATACAATTCTATTTTAGCAGATATACAAAGTTAATAGAATTTTCGATTAATTAGTATACAAGTTTTTTTGATTTCGAAGTAATTTTTGTTCAAAGAATTATTGTAATACAAATATAGTAGTTTCGATTTTAGCAAAACTTTATTCGATATATAGACTATGCAAAAATAGTAGAATAAATTGTTGTTAAATTTCTATTTATATTTAGCGTACTTGTTGCGTTGAAAAAAAGCAATTAATTGTTGTTTTATTTTAAATATTAAAGTATTCTTTCTCTAAAATATCTCTATTGTTGTTAACAAAATCGAGAAAAAGAATTCTATTAAGTTTTTGTGTTTGTATATTGTATTAATATTGCTATATTGTAGTTGTTAAGTTATAGTACTTTTCTCTATATTCGAGTCGATATTATTAGAGATTTCGAAAATATTCTTAATAAGTAGTTTATTAAATATTTTAGTATTAAAAATATTTTAGACGCGCAAAACAATTTTAGTACAAATCGAAATTAATATTGTTTTAGCTGCATTTCTAATTAGAATAGAAGTTATTTCGATAGTTGCAATTGTAATATTTTTGAGTTTGTTCTAAAAAGTAGACAAATAGATTTTATTATTTGTTTTGTTTTTGTAGTCTAATTGTCTCGACAATCTATTGTTACGCTAATACTTTCTTCGAAGATATCAGAGTAAGTTATACTTTGGAGAAATCTGTAGATATCTTCAGACAATGCAAGCAATTATTTGATAACAAGAATTTGCAGCTATAGATAGTTTCTATATTTCAAAGAATCTTAAAAGAGATTTGATAAATCAAAGTAACAATAAATAAAAATCTATAATAAATTGAACACAATTTATAAGAGAGTTGTATCTAGAAAATCTATATACTAAAGAAGATTTTTCTTGTTTGTTATATTTGTTATTAAATATATCGAACTCTATTTGTTCTGTTTGTTGTTGAGTATATCGAGCTTATTTACTAGCGTATTAAGCAGTACTTGTCTGTTAAGTTGTCGAATATACAGATAACTGTACTATATGCTACAGACTATTCTGTAGAATATATATTAGCTGTAACAAGCTAGAGTTGTAATACTATTTCTTTTTTTTAAATCTTTTTGTCTCAAAAAACAAATACTTATATACTATATTTTTTTATTAAAATTGTATTTGTTTTGTTTTTAAAATAAATTGTTACAAAATACTTGTTAATTTTGTTTGTAAATATTGTTGCTATATTAGCAAATCTTGTATTGCTATAAAAAATTTGTTATTTTGTCTAAAATATTCGAAATATATTTGCGCAAACAAATTGTATATAAATATATTGTAGATTTTCTTAAATTGTATTAGAAAAAATCTATTTTCTAAAATAATAAAAAATAAAGTTATATTAACAATTGTAATTATACAATTGCTTTGCAATAAGAAAATACTGAAGAAAATTAATATAAAGATAAAACAAAAAACACAATATTTGTTATCTAATATAAAAAAGTCGAATATTATAGAGTTGTCGAACTGTTTTGCTACAAATACTCTAATTAGAATATTTTTTACTATTTGATTTTCTCTTGCTATACTAAATAATCTTTCGAGTATTAATAGAATTTCTAAATAAAAATATTGTAGTTGTCGAGATTGCTAGTTAATTTCTATATATTTTTTGTTGTAAAGTATTTTTTCTATTTTATAAGATA
>JAABUW010006749.1_pt1 | contig 14180 bp, 21 predicted proteins | sample 5560081 | NCBI WGS metagenome assembly JAABUW01 (sample SAMN10711882, study PRJNA513363) | rock metagenome | isolation source: Antarctica rocks | place: Antarctica: Victoria Land, Knobhead sud
CGCTACCATGGACGGGTTGTGCTGCTTGAGCGTGGCGATCCATTTCTCGCGGTCCTCTGTGTCCTGTGGGAAGATTGCCACGCCAGAAAAGTAGACGTCCTGCCTACCGCGCGTCTGCATGGCGTTTTGCAAACATCTTCAGCGGCTTGCGCAATGAAACGTCTTATCTACCTTGCCGTCAGACAGGTAGAAGCTGCATCAAAAGCATCCGCAAATGCACCCAACGCGACTCGGACTGGGCGCATGTTTCGGTGCAATTTGGCTAGGGGTCGTCAAACCACTGAGCAACCCCTCGTTTTCTGACCCGTTTGGCTCACCTCCCCAGTGACCTCGTAGCGGCCCAGCGTCTTCTGCACGCCCTTCACGCCTGCCAGGTCGCCGTCCACGATCTGCATAGAGATTGTATAAATGATACATGTCCAGATGTTTAGCTGCAGTAAATGTTGCTCCGCCGGTATGCGCCAGTTTGATAAGTTGTTTATTGACAGGGCTTGCAGTCAGCTTCGGCAACCGCCAGCATGCGGGCGAGCCGCCAACGCTATTGCATGATGCGATGTCTGGACGCACACCTCGAATGTGGCTTCAGTCGAATACTGGTCTGGCGACTCGACGCCTTGCAGCAGATCCACTTCCAGGATCCGCAGCTGCACATTGGAACGCTGGACTGTCAGTGCCGGCCCGGGGTGGGTTTAATGCAGGACGAAGATGCGACTGTGGCAGGGAACGCGTCTGCAGATGACAAAAAGGGTGTGTGTCTTTGGAACTCAAGAGTCTCAGCATGCGGCGCCACCTGCACAGCTTGTCGTAGAGGCGGGTGCAACGGCACCACACGGCCACCGGCAATCAAACCATGAAATTGTTCCATTCACGGGTTTCAATGTCATCCACGGACCTTCAGGTCCTTTGGCCCCAGCTGGTTGAATGTCAGCACACCCAAAGTCAGGTTGCCGTCTGCGTCGATGAAGTTTGTGCTGGTCAGCGCCTGCCGGAACCTGCCACGGATGCCCTCCGCCGAGATCTGCAGCGTGGCGCTGATGTAAAGGTTTGGCACCTCGATAACCCGTTCACGAGAGGTCAGCTCGATTCAGGCGCTTGATCCGAGTCGGCTGGAACTTTCAGGATGCAATCACAAGGCAGTTGATTGCCTCTGGCACGTCAGTCTCCTGCACGATCTCGTCGATCTGCTGCAGCACTGGCAGAGCGTCCGGCGGAAATGCCGTCGAGCTGCCAGGTTGTGCGATAATGTCCCTGAGTTTCTGCTTGAGCTCGGGGAGCCGCTCAGCCGTCGAGGCAGCCAGGACGACCTTCCGCTGCGCCTGGAAGCACCGCCGTCGGCGTGTGCAGAGAGATGGCCGGCTGCACCTGCATTGATGCAATGATCTAGGTGACCAGCTTCTCGCCCAGCGTCTCGTTAAAATTGAGGGAGTGGAAACAGTAGTGGAGACATGCAACTTCAGGGACTAAGAACCATGGATCGGCAGCATCAGCGAAGGGCTCACCGCAGGAGCCCTCCGGCTTGGTTGCGCACGTGCACAGGTGCATGCATGATGGATGCCATATTCTGCGAGTGAGCTGGCACGGCTTCAGATCGAATCGCGATGGAATCTCTCGCACATGTAAGCGTCAAAAATGGCAGAATGCACCTTGGCTTGGCAGTCGTGGCAGTCGTACCAGAGCCATGTGCTTCCATCGGGCAGCGGAAGTATCAGTTTGTTTCACGTGCACGATAACTCGTCCTCCTCAAGAATTTCGCCAGCTCGAGCCGCGAAGCCAATCAGGAAGTCACTTGCAGACTCACGGAATTGATCTGTCGCTCGTTTGAATTGCCTGTGAACCCATCGCGTGTATTCGGGACGCAAGACATTTCGACGGACTCTGTCATTCTCGATACGCTGAGTATCTTGCCAGCTTGATTGATGAGCTCGCGACCTTTGCTGACAATGTGGGCTCTCGAATCATGCACTGAATTCGAAGTGTGACCGTTGACACTCGAGGTGCACTCGTGGACACCATCTTTGAGTAGCCAGTGCTGCACGCCAAGCGGCATGCTAAGGACGAAACCTGTACAGGCATGAGCAGTAAGGGCACGCCGCGCGGCACCGGCATCTTCGCCAAGCACTGGGAAGACGACTCGCGCACGCCCATCAACGGTGTGTGCGCCATGCCGCATCCCTTCCCCCGCCCTTTTGCCGCCGCTGGGTGCATCACCCGCATGCTGTTAGATTGCTTGTATGATGTGACTTGGGCAGCCAGTCGCACCAAGCTTACAGTGTGAACGGTCCTCTGCCTCGCCAGGAGACGACGATTACTCATACTGCGGTTCGGAGGCCCAATCGACGCCGCTCGATGGCGGGTATGATCGGCCCGACCAGGTGCAGTGTTCCCAATTGTTTTTTGACACGCCGCACCAGGCTCATTACGTGCCCGCCTCCCTGCATCTGCTTTGCCCTGATTCATGTCTGATTCAGTGATTGAAGCTTGTACCCGGATGAGCGACTGCCGCCGCCAGTGCTTCGCCGGTGCCCGCGCCGCTCACGGCCATATATCACATGCTACCATGCCAGACTCCTACGTGTGCAGATATTTAACCTGGACTTCGACGACGACGACGGTGACGTGCTGCTGGACTGGCGGCCCAACCGCACGCGGCTGCTGTGCTGCGGCAGCGTGGTCCTGCCGGAGTGGTGGTACCGCCTGCACTCACGCCAGCGCAAGGTACGGCGATACAAAGCCAAAAGACACATCCGGTATTATATAAGGTATGGCTGTGGCACTCTTCCACCGAGGGCCAGCCCACGACAGCCGTTGACAGCTGGTATTTTCTCCGTGCCGCCTGCACTCCTGCCAGCGCAAGGTGAGTCTGTCTCGTCCGCAGCACTGCGACGACCAACTGCGCCGGCTACGTAGCGCCTGAGACCTGTCCTGTCATCGCTTGGGCAACATGCGTGCAGAGCTCCGCACCATCGGAAAGGATGATGCCATGCTCTGGAGTACGCTCCAGAAGTCGGCACTGTCACGCGCAGCATGGCGTGTCTCGCACGTGATCCTGGGTGCGCGGGCGGGCTGCTGGCTACAGCGGTGGCACGGGCAAGGATATGTCACAAATGGAGGGTTACATCACAGACTCAGAACCGCCATGCCACGCGCCAGTCGCAGGTGATCCTGATGAGGTGCGCAGGCTGGCTACTGGCCGCGGCGGTGGCACGTCTTGCGACACGAGTATCGAAAAATGCCATAAAATACAGGAGTCGCAGTTTTCCATGTTGCAGGTGACTCTGGGGTGTGCGGGCGGGCTGCTGGCTGCTGGCTGCACGGGTAGCACTGCTGGCTGCGGTGCACAAAGGCGACGTGATAAAGATGCCACACATCACAACGACAGTTCACCATTACAGATTCTCTTAAGCGCAGGTGATCCTGGGGTGCGCGGGCGGGCTGCGGGGCACACTGGTGGCGCTGCTGGCCTGTGGTGTGCCGAAAAGCACAGCTTTGGGCTCCAGAGCAGCATCGTCACACACAGCGTGGAGGATCTCGCAGGTGATCCTGGGGTGCGCGGGCGGCCTGCTGGCCGCGCTGGTGGCGCTGCTGGCCGCCGTCGTCTTCCTCGGGTTCCAGCTGCGTTTGGGTGTGCCGGCGTTCCGCAGTAGTGCGGCGGCGGACGGCAGTGCTGCCGGCGGGGAGGGCATCTGCGGCTGGACAGGCTTCCAGCTGCCGACGCACGTGGTCCCTACAGGCTATAGCCTCATGTTCGATGTGGACCTGGACCTGCCTAGAAAGGTGCGGCACCGTCATTGAATCTGCACAGTATGTCAGAGTTGCGAACAAATCGAATTTTTTGTCCTGGTTGAAACAACGTGCGACCGGGTGCCGACGGGCTTCAACCTCACGTTTGACGTGGACTTGGGAGCCGCCCAGAAAGGCGCGTTGCTGCGCTGCAGAACTAGGTCATTAGCGATCGATTTTGAGGCAGGGTTTGCACTGCTGCACGGCTAATGCTCGGCTTCCCATGCGGAGTTGTGCTGCAAATCATGCATTCCTTGACCTGCCATGCAATAGTGTACCCGTCTCAGCACACGAAGGTAAAACGGGGCTCCTGTGCTCCGTCGTGCAGGTGGAAGGCCAGGTGGCTATTGGCATTGATGTGTCGGCCGCCTCCCGCTGCGTCGTGATGCACGCCGCACACCTGGACATCAGCAGCGTCAAATTTGGGTCCATGACGGGTGGGTCGCGGATGCGGTGCCAACGTTGCTGCGCTTGCTGCCTGCTGCTCACCCACAGCTTTGCTGTGCACTGACACTGGAAGGCAGTAGAACCTAGGCACCGTTTTGTGGTCTGTGTCCCAACTTGCCGCACAGCCCAGTGTGGTAGACCTCAATGTTCTACCATCGCTGACAGTCTCCAACACTGGAAGCACTACTTGCGTGCAGGCACCCGGGCAGTGTGAAAGGCGCAGTCCGGGCAGGTGGTGCTGCGATGTCTGCGGCTGACTCCCGAAGGCCGCGGCATGCTGTATTTGCTCTGCATTTAGGACTTGACACTTCGTTTGGTTTCCGTAGGCACTCAGGCGGCGTCGAAGGGCGCAGTCCGGGCAGATGAGGCTGCGTTATCTGCAGCCGCTGCCAATAGGGCATGACACTGTGTCTTTGCTCTGCTTTCCAACTCAACAACAGCCAACTCAACAACAGTCGTGTTTCTGGTTCCCGCAGGCAGCTGGGCGGCGTCGAAAGCGCCGCCCGGTCAGGTGGTGCTGCGCTTCCCGCAGCCGCGTCCGAGAGGCGCGACACCCTGGCTTTGCTCTGTGTTCCAGACGTGAAATCAACTTGATTTCTGGCGTCTGCAGGCTCCTGGGCGGCGTCAAAGGCGCAGCCTGGGCAGGTGGTGCTGCGGTTTCCACAGCCGCTTCCCGAGGGGCGCGGAACGCTGTCGCTGCGCTTCCACTACAAGCTGCGCGCCAGCCTCAGCGGCTTCTACCTAGCCTCCTCCACCAGTGAGCTTGTCTTGTCATGCATCAAACAGATCCACTGGCCACATCCACCAGTGGGCACCACCGGCATCGCAAAGCTGCATGATGCACGAACACCTGGGCAAGATGCATACGGAAAAGTGCATCAAGCTTTCGCGTCTGCAGCCGGTGCATGTCAAAGGCATGCCGCAGCACATTGCCTTCTCCAACTCGCCGGCTGCAGTGGCAAAGCCTGCATGCAGTCTTCAGGTCTGAGTGCGCACTCATGTTCTGTGCAGTCGCCGGTGGCAATGTCCACAGTTTTGCGATCACGGACTTTGAGGCGACGTCCGCGCGCAAGGCCTACCCCTGCTTCGACGAGCCGCAGCTCAAGGTGCGTGTGTCTGTCTCAACGGAAGCACATCAGCCAACCGCCAGTCTAGGTGCGCATGGCTGGGTCTCGCCGCAGAGGCTTTGAGGATCCGCGGTGCATTGTTTCGAGGTTTGTGGCTGGCAACATGACGAAGTAGTTGACGGTGTCTTGCCTGGAACGGTGTTGCGCCAGCCAGCATCCTGTACACAGTCAACCGGTGCAGGCATGCGCGTTACACGCAAACCAGGATGAAGACATTGATGTCAGGACTAAATGCCGTCCGCTGCCAGCGCAGGCGCCCTTCCAGCCGGAGCTCACGACCGCTGCAGGGCTGGCAGCGCACTGAAAAGTACAGCCACTTGTTTGAAGACAGAACGTCATTGAAGACAGAACGTCATTACCGCGCAGGCGCCCTTCCAGCTGGAGCTCACGGCCGCTACAGGGCTGGCGGCGCTGTCAAACACGCAGGAGATTGCGACAGAGCCCGCCGCCGCCGGCCGCACACGCCACACCTTTGCGCGGACGCCGCCCATGTCGACCTACCTGTTCGCCATGGTGACGTATTTGCTTACTAGGGCAGATGTTGCTAACTGGGGGATTGCTGTGGCCCGATTGTAGCCTCAGCGTACAAGAGTCGTCATAGTTCACACGCGTGTGCAGCCGACCGTGTTGCAGATGCATTCTGGCGTCTGCCAGGGGCTACTGATGTTGCAGCTGCGCTGCTGGTGCTGCACCGCGCCTGGCACATGGACGTGCGGAACATCCTCGGACCCGCTGGTCGTGCATGGTGCACAGGTGGTGGGCGAGATGCAGTGCCTGCACTGGAGGAATGAGACCAGCCTCATCCGGGTGTGGGGCGCCCCCGGCAGGTGCGGCGCCCCCCAACATCCGAGAACAGCTGCACAAATAGCCTTTCGTCTGCTGCAAGCTGTTGCCTTTCGGCTGCTATGGTAGTGGAACAGCCTGGTGTACGGACCTGCAGTGCTGCAACGGGCAGTGCCGCATTTCTAGTGCTGCCGCACACCCGCAGCCCATTGCTGGCACTGCAAGCTCCAGCACCCAGCTACCACGCCTGACGTCAGATTGAGCTCTTGGCACCAAGCTTGATTTGCATCAGCTACAGGCGCCGCGCTGTTGATCCGTTTCACCGTCCGCTGCCGGCAGGATGAAGGCGGAGCTGCAAGTAGCGGCCGATGCGGCGTCGGCTCTGCTGCCGTTTTACAACAAGCTCTTCAATGTGCCGTACCCGCTGGAGAAGCTCGATCTGGTGGGTGATCCGCCTTCGAGTATATCTTGGTGTTTCTAGGATTTCAATCAGACGCCGCACAGGCTGGAGATGCTTGTCCTGGTGCATGCTTGGCGTCTGCACATGCTACCGTGTTTGCAGTTGTGCCGATATCGAAACCAGATCTTCAAGTTTGTTGTTTGTCTCGGCGTGAAACATGCTGCGGTGCTGCATGCATGTTGCCGCACATCCGCAAGTCACCATGTGCCGCAGCAGCCAGAGCCTTGCTCAAGCACCGCTGTAGGTGACACGAAGGTGGCGGTTGCCGGATTACGCGGGCGGCGCCGTGGAGGACCATTGGCGCTGAGTACTTTCGTAATTGCAAACTGTGTTGTCGTTATTGTGTTTGTATTCCCCCCAATTATGCAGGTAGCGGTGCCGGACTACGCAGGTGGCGCCATGGAAAATTGGGGCCTCATCACCTTCCGGGAGTCCTACCTGCTGGCGGACCCCACGAGCGCGGGGCTCCAAGAGCAGCTGGGCGTGGCGTCCATCGTCGCGCACGAGATGTCGCATATGGTACGGTGGCTTGGAATTCGAGGGACAGCTGGAAATGTCCGGAAAACTTCCCCGCAGCTGCGGGCTGCAGGAGCGGCTGGGCGTGGCACATGAGACGTCGCACATGGTGCGATGCATGTTTGAATTTTCGAACAGCAGCCAGAAGGCCGTCGAAAACCTCTGGGAACCCGTTTGATGAGTTGGGGAGAACTGAAGAGGACATTGGGGAATTACTCCGGGCTCCAAGAGCAGCTGGGCATGGCGTCCATCGCCTCGCACGAGATGTCGCACATGGTGAGGTGTGCTGGGCCATGATCTCAAACTCACTGAAAGCATACCTGCAGGTGCGCAAGAGGCGTCTCGGTGTGGCATCTGTCGTCCGCTCAGGAGTCGTTACACATGTTCAAAGCCTGGCAGCTGGTTGGCTGTGCGAGAGACGCTTGTAACCGGCAACCCTGACCAACCCTACCATCGCAGAGCTGCTCGAAAGGGCTACTGAAGCACAGCTGGGCAGGCATGTGAGCCCGGCGAATCCTATCTCATAGCTGCGGTCTGTACTGGCAACTGTATCTCCCAGAATGCCGACTGCAGGCCCTGCTGTGGACGGTCTGGCTCCTGTCTGGCAGGTTCAGGCGGCGGCACTCGTCCTGGAGTCCCGCGTCACGCAACATTCCACAACGCCCGCACCCTGGGGAACGCTCCCTGCAGCCGACGCCGCCGCAAAATCAGCAATAAACCTGCTGTGCTCCCTGCAGTGGTTTGGCGACACCGTGACGTTCGCCCACTGGGGCTCCCTGTGGCTGGCTGAGGGACCCGCGACCTACTTCGAAAACGTGGGCGGCGAGGCTGCGGTTCCAGGGTCGGCGTTTCTTGACCGCTTTTTCGCAGACTCCATGACGCGCTTCCTGGAGCATGACGCTGCTTCTGGGGCGTCGCACCCGCTGGCGGTCGAATCAGGCACGCGCACCTGGCGTCTGCATTGCTCGTTTTGCCTGGCCGTCGCATGGCAAGTATCGCGTGGTCCATGGTCGACGCGAGTTGATGTGTCGATGATGCAGACACCGCAGCTCACATCGTCACTGGTCACCCTGACTGCTGCACAACGCCGCAGCTATTTGCCCGGTTGTGACGAGAACACGCATGATCGTCATCAGATGCGTCGTCCGAGCAAGCAGCCCGGAACAACCCCGAACAGAACGGCGCGCTCTGTGACCTGCAGGCATAGACAGTGACGACACCATCGAATCCTTTTTCGACCCCGTGGTCTACGAGAAGGGCGCCTCGCTGCTCCGCATGCTGCGCGCCTACCTCAACCGGGACGCCTCGCCGCCGCTGCGGCTGCGGCGGCGGGCGCTGGCGGCCACTGCGCCGCGAATTGCCAGCGGGGCGGCAGGGCAGGGCGCGGCAGCCGGCAGGCTTGCCTACGGCGGCGCTGGTTCAGCGGCGCTGAGCAGCGCCGTCAAGAGTTTCGGCGGCGGCGGCAGGCGGCTACAGAGCGGCAGCGTCGCGGCAGCGTACAGGCAGCAGCCGGCATTGACGCCTAACACGGCAGCACACGCCTTGGGACATGCGGGCCATGAGCCGGCAGCGGCAGCCGCTAGGAGGCTGCTGTGGGCGTCCGCAGCAGCGGGCGGCGCCAACAGCAGCGACAGCGGTACCAGCAGCAGCAGCGGCGGCGGCGGCGGCGGGGGCAGCGGCGGCAGTAGTAGCATGGTCAGCGGCAGCGGCAGCAGCTCTGGCGGCAGCGCCGGCGTCACAGTCAGCAGCAGCAGCAGCAGCAGGAGCAGCGCCAGCGGCGCCGCAGGTGTAGCTGTCAGCAGCGGCGGCAGCGGCAGCATCAGCAGCGGCGAGATTGGAGGCGCAGACCCCTTCATCGCCGGCCTGCGAGCGTACCTCAAGGCGCACAAGTTCGGGAGCGCCACCAGCGCAGACATGTGGAGCGCGCTCGCAGATGCCTCAGGTGCGGTTTCCAGCAGCGCTCACCTTGAAAAGAACCTACATTCGCAGAGTGTCTGGCCATGACTGCATGCGAGACGCAGCGCAAAGTGCTGTGGTTGCTGGGGTTTCTCTGCTGGCTGCCGATGACTTGAGCTGTAACGCCGAACCACGGGCAGACACGGCAATGGTTCAAGCCCACTCACTGTAAAACGGCGGGTGCCACCTTGCCAGCGCCGCCAACACCGTTTGCGCTTCACAGTCTGCAAGATTTTATAGTTTCCAACTGCAGGCGCCGATGTGCAGCGGTGGATGGCCTCCTGGACGCACCAGACAGGCTTCCCGCTGGTGACGCTGAGCTTCGCCGACGGCGGCGGCGGTGGCAGCGGCGGCAAGGAGGGCGATGATGACTCTGATGACGACGATGACGACGATAACAAGATTGGCAATGGTGACGATGATGACGACAGCGGCGGCGGCAGCGGCAGCGGCAGCCGGAAGCAGCTGCGCCTCGTGGCAGAGCAGGTACGAGCTCTGTCATTGCGCCTGCGGCTCCTGCCGTGTTTCTCTTTCCCGCCCATCTTCTTTTGTCGGCGCTTCAGCTGAGGAGTGTCCGGTGTTGCAGCGTTCAGGTGTTTTTTTTGCTGGCGCCTGTAGGACACCTCCAACCAATGACGCCACAGCTGCCGCGGTCGCAATTATCCACAGCGTCCCCCTTTCGTCCAATCTGGACGCCATGCTTGAACCCTCTGCAGGAGCCATTTGCAGCAGGCCAGCAGCTGCAGTGCGGCGGCGACGGCGGCGGCGTGCAGGGGCCCTGGTGGCTGCCGCTGGCTTTTGTCAGCGGCGGCGGGTCGGCCCCCGTTACCTGGGTGGAGCTGGACAGCTGCAACTCAGGTCAGCGCTTCCCATAAACAAGGGAATTTTACCACACTGTGTGATGCTTGCACACCTGCAGTGCTGTCTGACATGCCCTTTTCTCAGAATCAGATTGCGAGCGCCGTCGCATTGGTGGAGGTCGACAGCTGTAGCCCAGAACAGCACTTACCAGGCCTCAAACGACGATCGAGGACAACAAACAGCATGAAAGAAAAACGGGACCTTGGCATGTGCCAGAAAGTTGGGGGTCTATTGCCTGTCTGCAGGCAAGCCGCTGCTGGAGGTGGGAGACACGGACGGCGGCTGGGTGAAGCTCAACGCCGGGCAGCTGGCGCCGCTGCGGGTGCAGTACCCGCCGCGGCTGTGGTCACGCCTCGCGGCGGCCGCCGCCGACGGCAGCCAGCTGCAGCAGGTGCCGCTAGATCACCTTGCATCTGCACAATGCACACAGAATCACTGCAGTGTATCTGTGACCTAGATTGTCACGCCTCGCGGCGGCGGCCGCCAACGCCGACCAGCTGCTGCAGGTGCCGCCAACATGCACCTGTTCCAGCTGCACGATGCACACCGAGTGTGATCCTGCTATCTGATTGTCCTGGCTTGGTCATCAGAGCTCCTGAGGTTGCGTCCTCAGGTGTGCACACGCAATCGGACACCTGTGCATGTCTGCGTCTTACAGATTTGCGAATAACATGTGAGCCGATCACAGCCAGTTGCACGCACTTGCAGGTCGATGTTGCGGGCCTCATTGACGATGCCTGGGCAATCGCCCGCGCAGGCCGCGGCCAAATCACGCCCTTCCTCGACCTGACTAGGTGCGCCCGTGTGCACAAGGCGCAACAGCGGTTTTCGTGGACACGCATGCCAGCTGTGCCGACCAACGTTTGGTTTGCTCCACCTGCTGCAGGTTGATGATGATGATGGGGGTTGTGAGGAGAAGCAATGCCAGAGGGATCAGCGCTTGGACACTTGGTACAGAGAGAGTCCCTTTCCACAACATTCGCAATTTCAGCACGTAATCACTGTCACAAAGGTCCTTGACGTTCTTCTGGTAAATCTGTGCAGGGGCACTGGGCCGGCGGGGCTGGGCGGGGCGGAGCACTCCTAAGAAGCCATGAAAGTCAGGTCAATTTTGTGTAAAGTTTCTAGTCTTTCAACTTGCACTGCCTTAATTTAAGCGAGTGTCAACATTTTCTTCTGCACAGGGCGCTGGGGCGGCGCGGCGGGGCTGAGTACTCCCCCTGGGCGGTGGCGGCGCGACACCTGGGGTCCGTGTCGGCGCTGCTAGGAGGCAGCCCCGAGCACGCCGCCTGCGCTGGCAACTGGACCGCCTTCGTGCAGCAAAAGGTGATCGTTTTCCACCAGAGATCCTAAACCAAGCAGTTGACTCCACGAAACGAGCGGCAGCCCGACCACGCTGCCTGCGAGGCAACTGGAACATCTTCGCGGCGAACAGTGCGCTTGTTTACCAGAATCCCAAAAGGAAGTGAGTTGAACCAAGAGGTCGGCAAGTCCAAGAATGCCGCCTGCGCCGGCAACTGGACCCCCCAGCCTTTTGCACAAAGGCTGGAAAGCGAGCATTTGCATCATGCATAATGTAACCTGCATGGAATTTCTCATCATAGATGTTTCGAAAGAAGGGATTGGCAGCCCCGAGCACGCTGCCTGCGCCAGCAACTGGATCGCCTTCGTGCGGCGAAAGGAGTGCGCGCTGCCGCACAGAAGCGAAGGGACATCTGACAGGCTCCCGCTCCCTCCCCTTCTCGTCCACCCAGCATTGTGCCATTGTGCCGCTGTCTTCCCGGCACCGCGGTCTCACAAGGTAAGTTCCCTCCTGCAGGTGCTGCCGTCGGCGCTGGCTGCCGTGACGGAGCGCGGCGGCAATGACAGCTTTGTCGTCAGCGCCGGCGACGGAACGGAGCTACGCCTCGCGCGGCCGCTCACTCTGCGGCTTGCAGGTGCACCTTGCACAGGCGCTGCCGCCACAGCATGCAGCGGGGCGTCTGCAGGAACCTGCCCTTGTTGTGGTGTTGGCTGAGCAGTGTGGACCCGGAGGGCAATGGTGTGGCCTTTCGGTTTCTCATCCGCCTGTTAAACATGTCCAGTGCGACGAGCAGCAGCAGCCCTGCCCTGGAGCAAGCGACATGCGTGTTGTGACCGTGTCTTAAAACTCTCCAACAACATATCCTGACTGCTGCGCGCAGGCGACTTTGGCAACAGCACGCTGCAGGCGGAGGCGGCCGCCAGGCTGGTAGCCGGCGGTGCGGATGTGCCACCAGACCTGAAGGCGGTGGCGGCGCAGCTCGCGGTGCAGGGCGGCGACTGGGACGCCTACAAGGCCGTCAAAATAGCGTTTCAGACGGTGTTCCTTGACTGTAAACCTGGGCTACTTGCAAATGTGATGGTGCAAGCCAAGGCCGGTCCTGTGCCATCTACAACCACAGCCAAAAAAAGCCTTCTGATAATGTGCGGTTCACCGTGCGGGACCCGTCGCCCGCGGAGCAAGACCGCACGCTAAGCGCCCTTGGCGCAACGACTGAGGCGACGCAGCCGTACAATCCTTGCACATGTGATTGATATCAAATGAATCAATGTCCAGCTGACAAGCGATGCACCGTTCAGGACCCGCCGCCGGAGGCGAGGGACCGCACGCTCGGCGCCCTCGGCACGGCAAGGAGCAGGCGCAGCTGCAGCTTGAAGCTGTGTCTTTCGACGTCTTCACACAATTTGATGCACTGTTCAACAGGAACCGTCGCCGGCGGTGCGTGACCGCGCTCTGAGCGCTCTCGGCGCGGCGACGGAGCCGGCGCAGCTGCAGCGGATAACGGCCCTGGCGAGGGACAAGGCCACCAAGCCGCAGGTCCGTTTCCTCCAGCTTCATTCGCTTCCTTTTCAGTTTTGTTTGCATGCCGCGTGTCGCTTCTGCCGAAGCCTCGCCACACGCCGCCAACCCTGTTGCTAGGCACGAGACGATGCCTTCCTTCCTTGCTTATGCAGGATGTGGCGCCGTTGCTGAAGGCGCTTCTGAGTTCTGGCGGGCCCGGCGCAGCAGCTGCGTGGAGGGACATGCAGTGGTGAGTCCAGCATGCCTGGAGTTGATTCACCTGTGAGGCGTTGCCTATGTCGGCAGCCGGTTCCGCTTGCTGGGGGGGACATACAGTGGTGCGCCCTCCATGCCCGGGTATGCCTTCTGCCTAGCCTGCGTCTGGGAAAGAACTACAAGCGACCGCCAGTCTGCACGAGCAGGCATGAAGCACATTGCTCAGCGGACTCGGAGCAGACTTTGCCCGCGGATGCTGCAGGCATGTGGAGCATGTGTGCCTCAAGCTCGGCGGCACGACGCAAGCAGCAGGAGCGGCGGCGGCCGCACGTGACTTGAATCATTTGAAAGACATACAAGATGCGAAAGATATAATCTTAGCACCTTTGGACTGCAGGCACATGGAAGGCCTCTGAGTGAAGCTCGGCGGCGCAACGCAGGCGGCGGGGGCGGTATCAGTTTCGAGTGTCTATTGTAGAAACCATGAAACCAAGCTCAAGTTGAAGCAGAATATGTACCCCTGCAACTTGCAGGCACATAGAGGATCTCTACGTGAAGCTCGGCGGCACCACACGGGCTGCGGGAGCGGTCGCAGCCCTGGTCGTGCACGCTGCCAAGTCCCCCGCCGCCGGCGTGACGGCAGAGACGCTGCATACCCTGTTCCAGCGCCACGCGTCGGCTCTGCCGGAAAAGCCGTACCTCGCGACAGCGCTGGCGGCCGTGTCCGGCAACGGCGCGTGGCTGTTGCGCCACACAGAAGAGCTGTGCAGGTGGCTCGAGAGCCAGTAGCACACAACATTTCTGAGAGCTGGCGACGGCATGTGGCTTTTGCGCCATGCCGGGAAGCTGTGCGGCTAGCTTGAGCGGCAAGGTGTCAACCTCACCTGGCAGCATCGTATACGAAATAGTGACAAGATCAGCATGCCGAGGAGCTGTGCGGCTGGCTCGACAGCTGGCAAAATGAGCACCAGCATCCGCCACAGAGCGCCTTGCTTGTTGCGATAGAGCGCAGCATGTGCACGGCGCAGCGGACCTGTGCCCACTCGACGATTAGGCGGCTGGCGTCAGTGGCGCTATGAACGTATGGTTTATGAGAATGGAGTAGGAGGCCCTCTCTTGATTTTCCTGTAAACGTCTAGGCGTCACCCGTCTTTTGTCGTCACTGGCCTCCTTTGTTTCATACTTTTTAAAAGAGGGAGACGGTCAAGTCGGCTTTCATAAAAAGGTTAAA
>JAABUW010006756.1_pt1 | contig 14172 bp, 14 predicted proteins | sample 5560081 | NCBI WGS metagenome assembly JAABUW01 (sample SAMN10711882, study PRJNA513363) | rock metagenome | isolation source: Antarctica rocks | place: Antarctica: Victoria Land, Knobhead sud
GAGGAGGAACAAGAAGCAGGAGGGGGAAGAAGAAGCAGGAGGGGGAAGAAGAAGCAGGGGGGAAGAAGAAGCAGGAGGACAGAAAGAAGAAGAGTTTTGCGGCAGCAGATCACCTTGAGATGGCAATCGTCAGAGACCTGGAGGCCCTTACTAAGCAGGCGGACCAGCTGAGCCTTCTGATGAGCCTTCATGCGTGCCAACACGCCAGCGCTACGTACCACCATCTCCACTGTTTCTGAGTCCACCTCCTGCAGAGACGAAAAGAAATTAGTACACCTTTTGGCGTCAGCATGGCGGCATATGATTGCAGTACGAATGAGTGAGTGAGTGAGTGAGTGAGCGAGTGAGCGAGTGAGTGAGTGAGTGAGTGAGTGAGTGAGTGAGTGAGTGAGTGAGTGAGTGAGTGAGTGAGTGAGTGAGAGAGACAGTGAGTGTAGATCAATGTAACGAGAAGCCAAGTATTATAACGGGCTGTCCAGTCTACCTCCTGTATTGTATTATCAATGATAGCATGTAATGATGATGGTAATGCGTCAACAATGCATTACTGGCTCATAGTGAGCTAGATACGTGCAGGGCAAGTCTTGTCTCTGCGTGAAAACAATGGACTGGTGGAATGGCACATTATCAATGTAGCAAAGAGCAGGAGAAGGCAATTGCATCAACTTCTTGGGCATCCTTGTTAGTGCTCATGCATCGGCTGCCTAGAGCAGACATTTCATCAACTAGCGCATCCTTGTCAATGCTCATGCATCAGCTGTCATCAGCAAACGTTTCATCAACTTGTCACCTTTTGTGCTTCGCCAAAATACATTCAGCACCTAGCATAGGATTTGATCCGTGAGGGATTAGTGACATGTCACTGATGCCGCACTGCACAGCACTGTCAACAGAAACAGCCAAGACAAGTGAGCGATGAGTCACCTTCGGCGTGTGATCCAAAGGCAAGCAAGCAGTGAGTCACCTTCAGCATGTCATCAAAGGCAAGCAGGCAATGAGTCACCTTTGGCATGTGATCGGAGGCAAGCAAGCAGTAAGTCACCTTAAGCATGTGATCAAAGGCAAGCAAGCGATGAGTCACCTTCAGCATGTGATCGGAGGCAAGCAAGCGATGAGTCACCTTCAGCATGTGATCAAAGGCAAGCAAGCGATGAGTCACCTTCAGCATGTGATCAAAGGCAAGCAAGCGATGAGTCACCTTCAGCATGTGATCAAAGGCAAGCAAGCGATGAGTCACCTTCAGCATGTGATCAAAGGCAAAGCCTGTGATGGTGCTTTGAGCCCCTTCAGCAATCATCTTGAAAGCATCTTGGCTGGTTATGACCTTCAACATCCCTTCCTCCACAGACATGCACAGCATCTTCTCACCCTGAGGCAGGCTTGCTGACTCAATGCTCAACCTGATGTTCTTCAAATCAGCTCTGAGTAGATCTAGGCTGCGAGTGCACTTGCTGTCCTTGAGATCAAGACTGTTTTGGATGTCTGAGACTGCACGGCTCTGAGGCTGGGTTTTGCCTTGCTCTCTGGCCCACTGCCTCAACTCAAAGCTGGTTCTCTCTCGATCCTTGTCAGCTTGAGTGTGAGTCATGTTAGAACTGCGACTGGGATACTTACCCTGAGCTTTTGACTCACCACTGGCACTGTTTCTGAGCTCAGCCCAAGTCTGCTCAGGAGCCTGAGACTGAGTAGCAAGCTGGAACTCGCTATTGCGATGAGCAGCACTCGACCGAGTGGAGTTGGCGTTGAGTCTGATATCCTCAACCTGAGTCTTGCTCGTGCTGCTGAGCTCAAGCTGTGAGTCACTGGCTGTGGGACTGTTGCTGCCAGCAGTTCCGGGTGACTCAGCACTCAGCAAGGGGTGATTGGAGTCCATGCTGATCCTATCATTATCTGAATCATGCGCGCTGATCTGTCGCAGCCTGTACTCACCACGGCTGAGTGCTGAGGCGGCTGAGGCCTGAGGCAAGCTTGTAGAATGTGAGTCAGCAGGTAGCTGATGCTGATTCAATCTGCTCAGCTGTGCCAATGCAAGCGCCTGGTTTGTTGACTGGACAGACGCGCCAGGCATCCTGGCAAAAGCAAGAACAATGATGTCACTTGAGTGTGATGGACTGCAGTACGAGGGAATGTTGTAAATCGGTATTGGTACACAGTTTGTCGCACTACTTGGTCAGAAAGGGATCAGTTTCTATGCATCTTGTGTTCCTTCTGTAGTAAATGCTTGGCTAAAGCATGTGAAAGGCTCACCACAGTAGCATGGCATGATCCATGCAAAGGTGCAATCATCAAAAGGCGCTTGGCTAAAGCATGTGAAAGGCTCAACTTTCATTCATCCATCCATTCATTGGTACATTCATCCATCCGTCCGTCCATCCGACTTCATAGGCTGTTGGGGCCGAGTATGATGACTTCACCAGTAAGTTGTCATCGCAGACAAAGTCATCTCAACATTCCAAAGTCAACGCTCTAAGCCAAAGTAAAGGCTATGTGCTGAGTGTGGCACAAGGATACAAGTATTTACCTGTTAGCAAATCTGCTCTGAGCATGCAGGGGGGCAGCCTGCGCTGATCCTGCCTGAGCCTGAGCTGATCCTGCCTGAGCCTGAGCTGACGCTGGCTGAGCCTGAGCTGATCCTGCCTGAGCCTGAGCTGAACCTGCCTGAGCCTGAGCTGACACCTGCTGAGCCTGAGCTGATCCTGCCTGAGCCTGAGCTGATCCTGCCTGAGCCTGGGGTGCTGCTTTTGCCATTCCCATGGACTGCAGATAGGAACCAAGCAGTGGCGATGGTGCCTTAGCAGGTGCTGGAGAAGCTGCTGGAGAAGCTGCAGAAGTTGCTGCAGAAGTTGCTGCTGTTGGTGAAGCTGCCTGCAGGGATGAGGAGCGGAAGAGTGCTGATGATGCAGCTATGGTAGCAGCTGGAGAGGCAGCTGGAGAGGCAGCTGCATCTGCAGCTTGTACAGCAGGTGCACATGAGAAGGAGCGAGCAGAAAGCTGACAGGCATTGGCTGCAGCTGACACAGCAGGTGCCTGCTGGGAGGGAGCGGCCGCTCGGGAAGCTGACACAGCAGGTGCCTGCTGGGCGGAAGCAGCTGCTGGGGAAGCTGACGGCGTCCGTAATGACTCCTCCAGTGAAGCTCTTACGGCAGCTATCTTACTGTCCTCATTAGGGTTCAACAGGAAGGTAACCCTAGAGCTTGGACTGCTCGTCACCGTGAGTCTTGAGTGTTGAGCCACGCTGTGTCTGAGTGCAGCCTGACTGGGGTCTTGATGATTATGCTGAGTGCCCCCAAAGCGAGAAGCTACTGCAGCAGTTGCCTTAGAGACGTGCAGGGGCGCGTTGGCAGGTGCCTCAGAAGCTGCTGGCTTAGTCACAATCATGTCAAGCAAAACTCTTTTGCCGCCCTTTTCAAATATGCCCAGGCTGTGCGCGACGGCACTGGCTGTCATGTAGTGGTCGCCGGTCACCATCATCGTGCGTAGGCGGCCCCTATACATGCAAAGATTGCATCAGACATACAGGCACATGGATGAATCAGCAACAAACAGACAGCCATTCAGCGGTCCTTGCAGGTCCTTGCAGTGAGTCATCTGCAGTGAGTCTTCTGCAGGGAGTCTTTCACAGTGAGTCTTCTGCCAGGTACTCAACAGCTGCACAAAAGCTTTCTGGAGAAGAGTAGAATGCCCGGTGGCAAAGGAGCCCAGGCCCAAGATGAGATTGGTGATCTGGTCCCCAATCACCGTCCCCAAGCCCCACCCCATGGGGAAGGCCAAAACGTCCCACCCTTGAGCTTCTCCTTGTTACCGCCAAGACACCTGTTTTTCTTTTTCTTGCTCTTGCAACAGACTCTCATACACTCAGCAGCTGCAAAGCAGGCAATAGAACGAACAAGGAAAAGAGTAGATGGAAAAAGACAAAGGAGCCAGCAAAACAGAAAAGACAGAATTCTGGAAGGCAGGAACAGGAAAGAGAAGGGGAGAAAACGTCTGTTGGCATTGATGAAAGAACAGCCTAGAGGCGAGGTACTTTGGGTCTTGCCTAGGGGAGGCACTCCAATGATCGCATGGCATGGCATGCAGGATTAATCATATTAACACCCGTAATAATAATAATAATAATAATAATAATAATAATAACAACAACAATGATAATAATGATAATAATGAAGATGATAATAATGATGATGATAATAATAATGATAACGATGAACATAATAAAAACAACAAGAACAACAACAAGAAGAAGAATAATACAGATGAAGATGGCGATAGCTCAGAGCTGGAAAGTGTTCTGATGCAGCAGCCAGGCTTACTTCTTCTGTAGCTCTGCTATGGTGCATCCCGACTCGCCGCGAACCGGGTTGCTGATGACCATGAATCCCAGCAGCCGCACATCTCGCACGTTGTCCTTGATGTTAGCCAATGAAAGCTTTGCCAGGTCTTGCTTGCTGCTCACGCTTGCTTTGCCACAGACGACGCCCATGACCCTATACCCCATTGCAGCCCATGACAACATCACCTGCAGCATGAAGACAACAGTTACAACAATGCGTGTTGGAGATTCTGGCGCAGCAGCTACAGCAGCTGGGAGGGTAGTGTGAACAGTAAAGATTGATGCAATGCAGGCTGAGCCTGCAGGCCTGAGGTGCATGCTGCGCGAGTCAGCTCCTTCCAGACAGGCTTCTTCTGAGCAACACAATTATAATGCCAGGCCGTCTGATGAATCACAACTGGCTCCACACCCCAGACTGTAAGGTATAAAATTGAAAATGAAAATAGTGATTCAACTTTCATCTATGACCATCAATCATTACACCGTTGGTGGAAACAGTCCTAACACTGGCCTGCAATGAAGTCTGGCAATGATGCGCTTGTTGACTCAGGCAAGGGCATGGTTATCCAGACACTGAAAATCAAAACAAGACAGCTCAAAGTGCGCTGCTGTGTCACTGATATGACATAGCAAAGCACAGCACACCACGGCTCAGCGCAGCACAGGTACTTTGTCAGAGGGAACTGGCCTAGACTACCCTCATACCCAGTTGCTCACACATGGTGTCAGGATGGCAAAGTGCATCGACAACAAGACTGAGATGTGCAAAGCGTACAAAGCGTGCAAAGCATGCAGAGCATGCAAATCATGCAGAAACTGACCGGTACCCAGTTCTCAGGCAAGCGATTGTGAGCCACCAGCTGGATGACAGAGTGCGTTGACAAGGAGACCATAGCGTGCAAAGCATGCAGAGCATGCAAAGCATGTAGGTACTGACCGGTGCCCAGTTCTCAGGCAAGCGATTGTGAGCCACCAGCTGGATGACAGCATGTGGCGAGCCCTTGAGGAACACCTCTGCCTCTTCTTCTTCTTTGCCGGAGGCCGCCCCTCTAGCAATCACCCCAGACATCATGTGATCCGCATCAAATTCAAATCGATGCAGGATGTCCAGCGTGACAAATCTGGCAGGCTCTGATGGGTCTTGCCTCACTGGCAAGCATACAGTGTCGCGACCCTGCACCAGTTGGAGGCTGGTGTGAAGAAGAACACTGGATCAAGGAAGCTGATGCAAAAACCCAAGTCGTGACAAAGTCGGCCTCAGTGCCCGTTGTCTCAGTTTGCCAGCTGTCGCTCACCCTGCTGGCTGTGGAAATGACTTGCTAGCTGCTGTTAGCTGGTGCAAAAGCTTACTCATCGCTGCTGGAGACATGATTGGTCGTGGTCTGAGCTTGCTATAGTGGTCTGTGCCAGCATTTTTTGATAGTAAGAAGAAGATGTCTTGAATGAGGGCACCTCTGCTGAGACTCACTTGTTTCACAAATGACAATGACAATGATGATAGTACCAATAGTTCTAATAACAGCAACAATAATAGCAACTAAAACATTTGTGGGCTTTCCAGCTCATGACGTTTTAGGTATGTGCAGGACTCACGTGTTTGGGCAGCAAATGGGGCTTGATTGATTGCAAGTGATGGGCATGACTTTGGCTAGACATGTTCTTACTTCAAACGGTTCGTTGCTTGTGAACAAACTTGTTGCATTGAGAACACTGACTGGGAGACAACAACACACATTTCCTTGGGAACAGCAAAATGTCCTTCCCTTTGCTGAATTGGCGTGTTTCTGAATGCAGTGGAACATGTGGTGTGTCTGCAAGTGTGATTATGCCTTTGTGTTAGCTGGGGAGTTGGTGGGCAGTACATGCTTGGTGGTGATAGTCAACCTCAATGCGCCACAAGCCCTATGGCCATGCTGACTTCACACACACGTTAACAGTTTGCGTGACCACAGACCTTACAGTAGTTTGCAAGCCTGGAATTTGGTCGCGTTTCTCCAAAAGTATTGCCAAGTGATGGTTAATTGCAGATCCAGCACAATGTGTCATAACATGCTGTATGACATCCCATTGTATAGTAGTAAAATCGTATGATGCAACAAGGTATGTGATGTTACGCATTGTCACGTCTTTGATGCAGGCAGAAGGCAGACTAGCCTCATCAGAAAGGCAGCTTCTGTTGCATGCAAAAGGCAGATGATCTCACCAGAAAGGCAGCCTCTGTTGCAGGCAAAAGGCAGTTTGGTCTCACCAGGAAGGCAGCCTCTGCTGCGTGCAAAAGGCAGATTGGCCTCACCAGAAAGGCAGCCTCTGTTGCATGCGGAAGGCAGATTGGTCTCACCAGAAAGGCAGCCTCTACATCAATGAAGGCCCTGCGCTCATCTGCATGCCCACTCACGTTACGGCTGCCTACAGGCACCAGGTCATTGCACAGCGCTATGGACTTGCGCATATCGCTGCTCCACGCAATGGGTTCCATCTTAAGCCCACCCATTGTGCGGTCTTCACATGGCAGCACTCCGTGCAGCGAGCCCTGAACAAATACATCCATTGATGGTTTCATGCATGCATTCATTCACTCGTTCATGTTGTTCATTCGTCTGCCACTCATTCATTCAGTCATTGAATCAGTCATGCAGTCATGAACTCTGTTCATTTCCGCCCCTTGATTTTTTTGATCGTTCATGCATTCATGGAACCACAAGGCATTCATGGACCCACCATGCATTCAGTCCACATGCGTCTTCCTTCTACTTCAGGTACATGTAGTCCTGAGTACAGCCAGATGCTTCTTCTGCACCACTGCCGGATAGTCACAAGCGCAGTCGCAGGCAATGCATAGTTGGCGCTTGCATCAAATTCAAAGAAGTCCTCTGCCCTAAACCCTAAGATAGTTTAGCGTAAATCGCACAAGCCCTAAACCCAGTGATGCTGGCAACACATGACGTGGACGTCAATGATACTGCATGGCTGCTACATGACGGCGGCTGCAGATCACCTTGCCACTTACCACTCACAGTAGAAAAGAAAAGAAAAGAAAAGAAAAGAAAGGAAAGGAAAGGAAAGGAAAGGAAAGGAAAGGAAAGGAAAGGAAAGGAAAGGAAAGGAAAGGAAAGGAAAGACTAGACTATGAAAGACTACGCCTTTCAGCGTCAATTTAAGGAGAAGCCAAGTGTTTATAGCGGGCTGCCTAGGTCAGACAGGTGGTCCCGGTGCTCTTGTGTGCATGTAATGTAGCACATAGAGTTTGTGAGTTTCAGCATGTTGGAACACATACATGTATGCACACATGTATGAAGGTGAATGCACAGCCAGTCCCTTGCTCTTACCTCTCCAACAGTCAGGGTGCCTGTCTTGTCAAACAGAACAAGGTCCAGCTGTGCAGCTGTCTGAAGCTTCTGGGTGTCAGACACAAACACGGACTGACGCCGCAGCCGCATGACAGTCACCGCCCTAAGGATGACTAAAAAGGTCGCTAGCAGCGGTGGCAGGGCATTCAGCAGGGTGCCAAGCAGCTGAAGAAGAGCAACGCTGGCTCCTAGCTGGAGCTTGACTATGCCTGGTAGGTATGAGATGTAGATGATCATGTTGACAGTCAGGGAAAGCAGAAGGAATCTCGCAGCGTCCTGCATACCACAGCAATACTGTGAGTTCTGTTGTGTCTGGAATAACAGCATACTCTGACTGAAGCTGACACAGGGCAGCCCCCCCCCAGGACACAGGGAAGGGTCCCCCCAGGACACTGGGAAGGGGCCCCCCAGGACACTGGGAAAGGGGCCCCCAGGGCACAGGGAAGGGGCACCCTAGGTCACAGGGAAGGGGGCCTCCAGGACAAGCTTGAGAGCAAGGGCATGGACATTATGAGAACAGAACAGCAAGCAGAGCATAGCATGCTCGGCTGGAGGTGCAAGCATGACAGAACACAGCATCTTGAAAACCCTAAAACACAGCCTAAAAACCCTAAGATGCATCCTGAAAACCCTAAAACGCATCTTGAAACCCCTAAAATGCAACAATGTATCCTAAAAACCCTAAAACACAGCCTAAAAACCCTAAGATGCATCCTGATCATATGTCGAGCTGCTTTCAGCAGCCGTGCCAAGCAAGCAACTGATGTAGGGCAGCACAGCAGCTTCAGGTTTGAAAAGCCACCTTGAAGTCAGGCTCCCTCCACAGGGCACTCCATGCCTTGGCCTTGCTGTGGATGAGTGGCCGTAGCATATTGCCTGTGGTTGTGTACTCCCCTAACCAGAACAGAAAAGAAGGGTTATGCCATTTGACATTTGATGGACACAACAGGCCTGGGGGTGAGGTGTACTGGGGTTTCATGTGGGGGTCAGGCATGTCTGTGCAGCTGCACAAATCAGAAGCCTGACATGCAGTGTCAGGCGCAACACAGAAACTAGGGTTTGAAGATTTAGGTTTTAGGGTTTGACAGGATGACAAGGGCATGTTCTGCCTGCCTGTCTGTCTGTCTGTCAGCAAAGCATAGCATGCACAGTGTGGCGACAACAACATGTGTACAGCATAGAGATGGGTGGTAGATGGCTGCATGTACCCGACCTAAGAGAGGACATGTGTCTGATAGATGGATAGATGATAGATGCATGAAATCAGGAATGTATGGAGGAACAAATGACAGCATGAATGAACAAATGCTTGATGACAGCATGCACAACAGCAAGCATGTGTCAACATACACAGGACCTCCAGTGTGTGGTGGGTGAAGGTGGGTTTGTGTGTGTGCGTGCATGCGTGTGTGTGTGCATGACAAACCTCAGCAGGCACAGCACAACTCACACTGCAAGACGACTGTGCGTGACACTGATCAAGATGAGACTGTCAGTATAAACCAATCTCGCACACAGCTTGGAAACAGTCACATCTGGATGAGGCATAACCACAGCACAGCAGGTCACAGGTTTGTGTAGCCGGATCTGTATTTGAATTTTGAATATCTGTATTTACTCCGGCGGTTACTCCGGCGGTTATCCCGGATATCTGAGAATCTGTATTTGGGTTTACTCTGGCGGTTTGCTCTGACGCAGTTTTCATACGGCCGACTTCAGATATGCATGGGGTGAAGTACAACATGCATGGGAAACAGCACAACACCATATATTCTTGTCCTTACTGGCTAGTACTGGCTAGTCATGCCCTAAACCACAACAGCACAACACCACACCTGTGCGCACAACCATTGCAAGGGCTTCTGCCTGGTCATCGTCATCATCAACCCATACCTGCACATTATAACATAGAGTGAGGACCAATATAGCTGCTGCCAGTGCAGGATAATGGGTCTTGTACACAAGCCCCAAATTGACCAGTCAACTCAACACCTAGGAAGTCATGTGTGCCTTTGATTGCTTCTCATAACATCCTCACTAGCCAGGCAGGCTATTTTGTAGACTGTTTGAGAGATTTAGTGAGACCTAGTGGAGTATTTGAGCAGATTTGTAAAGCGCTTGAGCAATTTTGTAAAGCGTCTGAGCAATTTCGTACAGCGTTTGAGCTGTGAGGCATTCTGCTGGCTTCTGCTTGCTAGCCAAGCAGGCCTGTTCTGCACCTACGCAGCAGCAGCACTGTACCTATACTGATTGGGTTGGTACTGGCACATCAATGTCCAACAGTTGTGGAAAAATTGAGGACCAGTTTTGGAACAATGAAGACCATTTCGAAACAAAAATATTATTCGAAACAAAAACATGAAAAATTGACTTTTATTTTTGATTCAAAAGAAATTCATTTGTAGTATGACAAAAATATCCATGGCCATGGTATTGTTTTTGTGATAAATGCTTCAGCAGTGTTTCATGAATGATGCAGACATCAACATGACACAAAGCAGTGTTTCATGAATGATGCAGACATCAACATGACACAAAGCTTGCCATTCTCTTATGATGTTGCAGTAGATTGGCACAGATGCTGTGTCCAGCACTGCAGCACACCAGTCCTAGGTGTAGAAACAGAACCTTATATTCCGAGACTCACAAGCAATGCAATCACAGATTATCGAAGTGTGAGTCAAAGATGTAATTGAGGAGATGCATGCAGCAGCTAAAGCAGCCAGCAATTGGTTACTGTTGATGTCCTGCAAGCAAGGGCAGGACTAAACCTTTTGGCATTGATCAAAGACAAGAAAAGAAAGGAAGGGGTCAAAAGAGAAAAGAAAACAAAACAAAATAAAACAAGTCCTATGATACCTTGAAATCTGCAAGCCCAGACACAGTAACCATCTGCTGCAATACAAGGCAGAGAACTAACCTGCTGCACTGTAGAACACACATGTCACACAAGCTTACAGAGCCATGAAACACACATGTCACACGAGCTTACAGAACCGTGAAATACACATGTCACACAAGCTGACAGAACCATCATAACATATGTCACACAAGCTTACAGAACCATGACCCATGCATGGGGGGCAGAGGCTACCCACCTGCTGGACCCATGAGCCTGCATGGACTGTGGATGACCTATGCACATCTGGAATGTAGCACACACCAGCTGCCTGAGGACTCTTCCTGACCTGAGATGCCTGCACAACATTTCATTTCGTTTTATCCCTTAGAAAAGAAGAGAACAGTTTACGCTTTTCAGCGATCATAACGGGAGCCTCCTGAGGCGGCAGCCCTGAGGTTTGATGCCTTACAGTCTGGGGTGTGGAGCCAGTTGTGACTTGACAGACATCCTGGCTTGAAAGCACAGGTGTAGAGCATGAGAAGAATGTCTCACAGCTGTTCTGAAGGACATGCATCAGTTGTCTCTCTCTGTAAGAGGTGCAATGCTCATGGGCTATGCAATGCTGCCGATGTATGCTGCTGCATGGTTGGAACACAGCTGTCCTACCTCGCCTGACAACATGGACTCTTGTACAAGACGCAATCTGTGATGAAATGCAATACCCATGGGCTATGCAATGCTGACGATGTATGCTGCTGCATCTTTGGAACACAGCTGTCATACCTCGCCTGATAACATGGACTCTTCTGACAAGCTGTGCAATGCTGACGATGTATGCTGTTGCATTGTTGGCACACAGCTGTCATACCTCGCCTGACAACATGGACTCTTCTACAAGACATCTGCCCCTCAGCAGCACCATATCGCATGCTGCCCTGCCTTTCTGGACCACGATCACATCTCCTGGCACCAGCTGCTTTGCCAACAGCGCTCTGACAAACTTTTTGTGCACCACTGGCACCAGCTGGCGCTTGGTCAGCAGGGTGACTAATCGCATGCGCTGGCGATACTGGAGATAGCCTGAAGCTCCAGATCCGAATAGCATGGTGCCGAATAGCGCGGCTGGATATGAGTACTACTGAGCTCTGCTGACTGCATCACACAGAAGGCATTAGTGTTGACGAGTACAAGCGCGTTACATAGTTGTGCAGCCTTTACAAAGCATGCTTGTGCTTGTGCTTGGTCAGGCACTGTGGTTTGGCTTGTGAGTCCATCTGGATGATCAGCATGAGATCACATGCATGATCAGCAGGGCAGTATCAGCATGATCAGCAGGGAATTGCCTGGCTGAGCAGCAGGGCATTACCTGGATGATCAGCAGGGGATTGCCTGGATGAGCAGCAGGGGATTACCAGGATGATCAGCAGGGGATTGCCTGGATGAGCAGCAGGGGATTACCTGGATGATCAGCAAGGGATTCTGCAGCAGCGAAGTTGCAATGGTGGAGAGCCTAGGCCAGGAGACTGGAACCTGGTTTGAGCCATAAACCAGCACTCGCTGCCTCCTAGGCCAGCTCCCAACAGGGTTGAAAGACTCCCAAGAACCGCCATCTGCATACAGTATGTACGTTGTGGTTCAAAAATTACAACATGGTTTGGTAACTACGGCATGGCTCAGATCGTACGGCATGGCTCAGCGATTACGCCATGGTTCAGTAACTGCAGCATGGCTCAGTGAGTACAGCATGCTCAGTGAGTAAATGATGAAGAAGCAAAAGTACGGCTTGACAGAGGAGGCATAACAGAAGGCAGTGCATGCTGCTTGATGCATACGCCAGCGCTGTTGACACTCTGAGCCAGGAGCCAGTGGGATTGACAAAAACCCTGTGCACAGTGATCAATACACGGCAGAGGTGTGATGGGTGCCTGTGGCCCCACACAAGGCAAGTAATGGTCTGCAAGTATGACAGTGCATTGTGCTCCAGCCACGTATCCCTGGCCATCAGCCTACTGCTGCTTCATGAACTGCTAAGTGATGTGCATGTCGTGTGAAAAGCTGTGCACGTCTTGTGAAGTGATGTGCAGGTCTTGTGAAAAGCTGTGCATGTCCTGTGAAGTGATGTACATGTCTTGTGAAGTGATGTGCATGTCTTGTGAGGCAATGTGCATGTCTTTGGAAGTGATGTGCATGTCTTGTGGAGTGATGTGCATGTCTTGTGAAGTGATGTGCATGTCAGCATGCATGCGTGCCGGTGTATATGCATGTGTGTGAAAATACTTGACAATCACGGGTTCCAACCTTGGTTGATGGCTGCCAGGGCCTGCTGTGCCTGCTGCAACTGGTCTGGCAGGTCCATGGGCATACGTGGAACCCGTGTAAAGGCTCCTGACTCCCCAGAATACGCGTATGCATCTCCTCTGATACGCACAAGCAGAAAGCTGGCATGACCTGAGGCACTCTGCATGGCAGACCAAGTTTGAGGCCATGGTGCATGGCTGTTCTTCTCCATGGGTTGCATGTGGATTTTGCAGGAGGTGAAACAAGAAGAAAAGAAAAAGAAAGAAAAAGGCTACGCCTTTCAGCGGCAATCTAATGAGAAGCCAAGTATTATGCCGGGCTGCCCAGGTTTGGGGGAGGTGCATGAGATGGGGCTCTGCACCTGGAGGGCTCTGCTCAGTGTACCACATTCAAGGCCATGGTACATGGCTGTGCTTCTCTGCAGCAAGCAAAGGATGCGCGTGAGAAGGCACGAGACTTGCTTTCTGGGTCAAATATGCCCCATGAAAACCTGGCAGACGGCTTGTGTATGATGTTTTTATGGCGCTGAATCAGCTTTGGTACCTTGCACTGCTTGCAGTTTGATGCCTGTCTGCTAACAGCAGTCAGTGAGGTTGACAGAGGGCTTGTGTATGATGTTTTTGTGGCGCTGAATCAGCTTTGGTACCTTGCACTGCTTGCAGTTTGATGCCTGTGTGCTAACAACAGTCAGTGGGGTTGTACTGATCCTCCCAGTTACCCTGACACCGCCCTTATGGGTGACTCATGCCGCCCAGGTACATGTGCAATGACAATGCAAGGATACATCTGACATGCAGGCCTGACTAAAGCCCTCCGAGCTGCCGCCTCAGGAGGCTCCCGGTATGATCACTGAAGAGCGTACACTTTTCTTTGTCTTTTCTGTCCTGGATAAAGCCAAGTTTGCATACGCTGTATTGAGGTGGTGATTGCCCCATGCCCAAAGGTTACTTGATGGGATGCGTTACATTGCTTATCTTTAGGACTCATCAGGGGAGTCAACACACAATAATTGGAAAATACACATGTCACACAAGCTTGCAGAACCATGAAATACACATGTCACACAAGCTTAGCTAGAGGCAATAGGAGGAACAATGGGGCAGGCTAAAACAACTTCAATAACTCTTGATTCCTGGGCAGCCCGGTATAGTACTTGACTTCTCAATGAATTGATGCCAAAAGGCATAGTACTTTCTTTTCTTCTCTTACCTGATGGGTTGTTGGTCTCCACCAAGCTGTGGATGGCTTCCGGTGACTTCTTTCCACCTTGCAGAACACCTTTTTCCCATCTCCTAACTGCAGCCGTGAACATGAGTCGTGAATGGGGCATGAGGTGGCAGGGGGGGGGGGGGAGG
>JAABUW010006757.1_pt1 | contig 14170 bp, 18 predicted proteins | sample 5560081 | NCBI WGS metagenome assembly JAABUW01 (sample SAMN10711882, study PRJNA513363) | rock metagenome | isolation source: Antarctica rocks | place: Antarctica: Victoria Land, Knobhead sud
TCCGTTATAATTCTAATCATGCGGTATTTCGTTGGGAGGCCGAGATTGCCAACAACATACTTCATGTTGGCATTTCCAATATCGCTGACTGGCTGAGCCTTTACCTTGTGATTTCGCTATATTACTCATCTAATAGCCAGGAGAATCTGTTCCTAATTGAGAAATCATTGATTCTCCCCTTTACAGTGTTGTCAAAATCCCGGAACGACCTTTCTGTAACACTTCACAGAGAGTCGCCTTGAAATGAAGTGTACCGATTCTGGTGGCCGATAGAACCTGAACCATGCATTTCGTAGCGACATGTTCCCGAGAAAGACATGTTCATTTGTCGTCGGAATCTATGGAGTTAGACTATGGGTCGGATTGACCAAAACCATTGGCAGGCTTCCTGTTCTTAAGGTATTTTTTCCAAGGATGGCTGGTTGCATGTAGCGCACGACCATGATTTGTTGAGCTAGAGCTGTTAACCTACCTTTTGCAGGTCCCTAATACACACACTGATTGCATAGTGAAATTCGACGTATTCTATGGCGACGTGATTAATGTGGGAGATTGCATGAATTAATTTCGGGGGAAATGTGCAGGTTAGATGCTGAGTCATTCACAACGCTGTTTCGAGTTCTTTTGATTGGACAAGGAGCCCTTCTTTCGTTCCTCAGCTAGGGTGCGAAATGTATTAAACATGTTTATTGCTTAACCAAATTAGGTTAGTCAAAAACGTGTTTTAAACACGTTTATTGAAGCATGTATTAAACACAGGGGTATATATAAATAGCATCAATTATTTGGGTGCTTCATTGCCACCTCACCGTCGACGATGCTATTCAAAAAAATCCTCCAGCACCTCATCGTTTGAAGGATTTAGCCTGGCCATTGCAACTTCCTCCTGCAGCAGTCTATCTTCCATATTCAAAAGCTTCTCCTCATCAATTTCAATGCTCTGTGTATAGCGAAGCTTCTTTTTTAAATCCCGTGATCGATTAAACGTGCGTTCGTTTATATAGATAGATATACATTAACTTATCGACGTTAATGTTGCTCAGCTGATTTCTAGTCTTCGTCTTTATGAGATTCATGATAGATCAGTCACGTTTCGCTAAAACACTGTTATCAGGTATTCTGTTGATTCGTATGAAAAGCTTCGAGAGTTGATTGGTGACAGCGAGGTCAAACCCCCCGAGCTAAACCAGCTGGGTTTAGCTTGCTTATATAATATAAAACCAATAAACATACATGAATAAACCGCTAGTGAGTTTTAAACACGTTTATTGTAGAAGAAACGGTTTTATTCGCTCCCTATGACCTCAGCATGAGGAAAAGGCTTGTGAGAACATTTTTTTTCCAGAACATGGCGCCCAAAGCAAGAGTCATAATAGACACCGATCCTGTAGGAGCCATGTCTCCTTGAAAGTCTTTCGAAGCCGCTCATTGCTGATGTATCCATTCTACTAGGGCGTCGATGATGTAGCCGCCCTTTTACTCGCACTTGCTTCAGATCCTGAAGATATAGAAGTATTGCTAATTTCAATTACCTATGGGAACATAGACGTGCAGAAGTCAGATAAAGTCAATCCATCTCTCTGTTCGTAATCCTAACTGGTGAACGTCGTAGCTGCCTTCGCAATGTCGTCTCAATGTTTCATGTCATAGACAAAGAAATGCAATGGCGGAGAAAACTTGAGCGGCTCGAAGGATTTGGCACTTTGAGGAAACACAAGCCCGTGGTTGCAGTCGGTGCAGAGAAGCCATTGAATGACCAGATAATGATGGCCGACTACTTCCGTTTGTCCCCTAGATTGAACTCCTTAGATGATCATACTAAGGGCGTGGACCTCCAGATGGCACCGATGGGCTTGGTGGAGTTCACATCAGCGTAGATGTTAATCTTTCGATATACGTCAACTGATTCTAACATGAGGATAGCACCCTCACCACACCAGTCCACAGGAAACGTGGAAAACACTCTTTGAGAAACCACCTCCAGACGATTTGATATCTTCTGCAGCGGTGGACAGTGCTCAGACCGATCCTGCATCTCCAAACACACTGTTCACGCCTTCGAACCGGCCATCTCATCTCGAAATCTTGCGAGTTCTCGAGAAGAATCCGCCGAATACTATTACCGTTATTGCCATTGGCCCCCTTACAAACCTTGCTCTTGCGGCTTCGCATGCGCCAACTGTACTGATGCGTGCCAAGTCTGTCTTGGTAATGGGTGGAGCGATCTCTGTCCCGGGCAACATCACGCCCGTCGGAGAGTTCAATACATTGGCAGACGCCACTGCGGCTGCCCGAGTCTTTGCTTTGACCTCGCCTAACCCTACCAGTACAATGCCGCCTGCACCACCTCAAAGCACTGACATGGGTAGATCTAAAGAGGTAGGCACCAGCACGCTGCCACCGTACCCTTCACGGCATGATCTGGGTGACCGGAGGTTGAATATCATCCTCTTCCCACTGGACATCACGACTCCTCATACCCTTCGGCGTGACGAGTTCGAGGCCAAGGTAATGCCACTCATTCACGAGGGTAGTCCTCTAGCTGAATGGGCCAATGCAATCATCGGCTCGACACTGCGTAAGATGGAGACGCTGCATCACGGTCACGAGGGAGCCAGTACAGCTACCAGTTTACATGACCCATTATGTGTCTGGTACGCTTTAAAGGCTGAGACCCAGAAAGAAGAATGGGTCATACGTAAAGAAGAAGACATAAGGGTCGAGACCGCTGGCCAGTGGACTAGGGGAATGTGTGTCGTTGATCGAAGAGACAGGAAAATGAGAGAAGACGATAATGGAGAAGATGACGAAGTCCCCGGCGACACTGGAAGATGGCTAAGCAGACAGCGGGGAAATAGAGTTTCCCGGTGCGTACGCACGCCAGGTGAGAGGAGCCTGGCGCCCTTCATGTTGGATACAATATTCGGACAATGAGGGTCAAACCATCAGTAGGCTTGAGTACTACCGATATAGAGCTTCACCACCAATGAAATGGTACCGAAATGCATATTGAATTCATAAGCCAATGACAACTAAATTCTATCGTTACATCCTGGGCCCTGAATCAGACAGGACGCATATTTGCTTGCATGCACAGAACGACTAACTCATCAGAATAGCATACAAGATCCAGGCTACCTCAGCCAGGCCATCTGCCCCCGTCGCGACCCTTAGAACTGGTTATCCGGGTTTTCGTTGAAGGACTTGAGATCCTTCGCCAGCCGGTCATAGAACTCTGCTGCGTTTTGGGCAGCTTTCTCATTGCCACTTTCGCGAGCTTCCAGAGCGGAACACCTAAACCACTGATCCCCACCGGCCAGCTTGTTCGCGAAGTCCTCGAAAGCTTCCATTGGGCGTTTTCGCTCGCCGGCCTTCTCGGTGATGACGGCCTCTCGTTCGTTGAGAACGGAGGTGATCTTTTTCATTGCCTCTCCAATGCTCCTTTTCTTTGCATCGGTCCATTTGCCTGGGTCGGCAAGGGAAAAGCCTTTCCGGTGCTGCAAAATCCATCCCGCGACTGAAATGTGCACTAGCAGCTTAAGTCCGTCAATCTCAGTCTTTCCCCCGACCTGGTTGCCCAGAGCCACAAATCTGTCGGCAAAGTCTGCTGGAGTGCCCTTGAAGCTAATACCATCGTTGATGGCTTCGTCATGCCATTTGTCGCCGAGAGGGTGACAGTCTTTCTTCGAAACGAATGGTTTGATGATTAGGTCCCCTTTGAGAAAGTCATAGCCGATCGCCCATCCTTCCGTCAGTCCTCGCTTATCCGTCTTCGCTTTGTCAATCATACCAATAAGAACCATTACCGGACGTGGAGACTTCCTCATGGATTGTTTGCTGAGTGTTTCCAATAATACCCGCATACCCTCTTTATCCTTGAGCTGGATGAAGAAGTCTACCAGCGGGGTGTTTAGCATAGAAGAATGGATGGCCCTAGTAAGGCAAGCCTCCGCCGCTGCGTGGCTATCATCTTTGTCTTCATGGTCATCACCGTCTCTCTTATGTCGAAGGCGAGTCATCAAGTATTCCACGGGCACTTCCTTAATAGCCGCCCCCTTGTTTTTGTTCACGTCGAGAGGTGGCTCTTTTGCTAAGATCCCGTAGACTTTCTTTTTGTGTGCCGGATCCTTCTGATTGACGTCAGCGTAGACAAGTCTGCCCTGCTGAGCAAACGGGTAGCAGCCTGAAGAGAACTCGAAATCTGCCAGCCGATCGCCAAGGCGCTCGGGCTTTTCTTGTGCCCACTCGTGCTCGGTCTCATTGTCGTATGCGAATATCTCTTGCCTAATATATTCCGCTGCCTCACCTACGAGGGCATAGTCTTCCGTCATGCAGTCATACTCCTGGTCCGGTACGAACCATCTATTTGCAGTAGCGCACGGCATCTTGGTATCTAGCGAATAGTGAAAGGGCTTTGGGATGGTCGCTCTGCGGATCGATGATGGGTGCTTTGAAAGATTTGCTCGAATGTCGATGAACTGCTTAGTCCTAGAGCTGTTGGATGTAGGGGATAAGGTAGTAAGATAAACAGTATATTTAAGAAAGAAAGAGAGGTATACAGAGAGATCCGTGGCCCTCTTATACCCACCTCGGAGTCACCAATTTTTCCTAGGGACTTTGCTCCAACCCTGAAAATGAGTAGGAATTACTGAGTGAATGCTCCGAGCTTCACCATCAAACATGGTGAGACTCGCTTCCCACCTTTGTCGGTGCAAGGACTCCCCACGAGCCTGAAAGGGGGGAAGCTCCAGTACATCAACATTCACTGATCTCCTACATGCATACCCCGTCGTTCAGGAGTTTTTTTGAGACACGTTACTGTCTCTTCACAAATGTTCTGCCTACTAGAGTAGTCGATGCTAGAACAGTATGAGCCACACGTCCACCACGTTTTTTTCTGCGACTTACATCCTGCCTTGATCGGGCAGATTGGTTGACTCTTCAGATACTTCTCGCCCATCGTAGACGGTGTTCGCGGAAGAAGAAAAAAGACTCGGACGCTGTGATCGATGATAGGAATTGTGTGATAAATATGAATTCACCGTGGACGTACGGAATCGATGACTGGGTACGGAACTTCACTCCATTGCTATGTAGTACGACCACCAACCTATATATACTACAAGGCTAATCTTCAGTTTGTCCACACCATGGTTCTTGCTGTAAATTACAAGTTCAAATGGCACAGTCGCGTAAAGATAGCTAACGAGATCACGGGGATTCCTCCGCATCGTTCAACTCGAATGCTTCTTTGGTCCTCCTCTGGCTTGTTCAACCACCATAGATTTACCCCTTGGCTGTATTCACGCAAAAGTCTCCGGATCCCAAATGCGGGGACCAAAGCAAACTGCATAGCACGATGCGGCATGATGGATATATGGCTTCGAAACCGACAGGTGGATGAAAGTTCATGGTTCTTGGCTGTACATGTTGTTGTGAACAGGCATTATGGTTCTTGCTTATGTCCTTCATATTATGCGGAAACTGATCCAGTTAGCCGGACAGACCAGCAGGGCGGGGGGGCTACATATACCTTTTCATTCCTTTCACACCTACAACTCCCGGGATTGCCGCCGGCTTAAGCGAGTTCTGGAAGGTGGTTGAGGTACCTTAGTCTTCTAGCTGTTCTGGTGGCTTATCTCAATTTATTCCACAATTCCTTCTAGGACGACATCCATGACAGCTGCTAGAAATCCGACTCGCAGATTCCCTTAACCCTCAGTAGTTCTATGCATATCTTACTCGCCAGGCAGTAGCTCGGTTCCCCGCCAAAGTCCACTAGAAAATGAACATCATCCCTCCAAGCAGATGCATCTATCCCACAGATTCTTCAAAAAAACACCTTGGCTCTATGGAGGTACAGTGGCTTGAAGTTGGGATCCCTTTGGTTGTAATGCTTGTCCTTGGACAGATAGAACTGCTGATGGTGTGTTTGGCTTGGGAATCTACCCCACTAGCCAGATGTGCCATGAAAGACTGACATGTCTGCAGAGCAGGTGCAGCTGTCCCATGCAGGCAGATCTGTAGAGAATCTAGCTATTGTGCTGCAATTCCAAACGCAGATGCATGACTACCTGTTATATGAGGGTTTGATACAGTAGGTAAGGTAGGTAGGCACGTCTTACGGAGGCGTCGTCCTTGGGCAAAGGACGGGAACAACCGATTACCCTGCGGTAATCGTTTCTTACAACCTTGCCCCCACTTTATTTACCAAGTATTTTCACCTGCCACGTATGTATTATGTGATGGCTGTGAGGAACCTTGTAGGATCTATTTTGGGCCCCCCACATGAATATTCCGAAGGCTGCGATGGCTTCGCCTGGCTGCAGCGGGACTGACGTCGGTGACGGAACAGATAGCCCAGCCCCCAAAGCCACGACAGATCTCATATCGGTGTACGGAGTACTACACGGTGTGTATTGCCGGTATTTATAGCGGGGGTTGGTAGATGAATTTTCATCTTAACGTGTTCGTTGATCGACGAGATCCCATGTCTAGCACATGGTTCGCCTTGTTTCATCATCCTCTTTGTCTTACGGAGTTACACCTACCGCTTCTCTTCTCGGAGAATGAGATTCTTGTATGTATGTACTGCGTAGGGTAAGGCTGGTCTTTACTTGAAGCTTTGTCGAGGATCGAGGTAACATCGTGGGTCTTACTTCGTTCTTTCGCCCATCTACGCAGTACAGCGATCTCCTACGTGTCATGCAGATAAATGCCTTACTTCGGTAAGGGTTCTCCGAGAGCCCCTGTTGCAATTCTAGTTTTCCCCGCAAACACATCATTTCGAAAGTTTGGTGCTGTTCGTTGCCTCTACCATGATGAGATGATAGGCGCCTACTTATCCATATGAACGGGGTCGTCCGAGTGAAAAGTACGCTGCTACTCGTAGGCTGTTTGACCCAAGACCTAGTTCGAGTCGGCTCGAATCCTTTGCACTTCCAATTGATGATTGGTCCGTCCCTCTGTGTTACCTGAACCCCTCTTTGATGTTTCTCTCCAAGCATGCCAGAGCCACGGGTCAGCATGGGTGTTGCGTCAAGAAGCGGTGCCGGATTGAATGGGACCCCACGCTCAGCCCTCCATCGCCAATCCACCATGAGCAATCATCATCCTAGAGCCCTACTTACAGGCAATCCTCCGATGCTCATTGTAAGATGAGCCGGCGTCACCAGGCCGTGCTGATGTGCAGCCTGAATGCAAGATGAGAATATCTGTCAAACCGGCATTATGGCCACGTGCTGGCCCATAAAAGGAAAGGAGCCCCTCTCACTCTTTATCAGCAGCTGTAATCTTCACGGTGAAAACCACTTCACTTCAAACTTACTACACTGCAAAGACCAGCCCGCAGCTCAATAACTGAATAGCCCGTCATGCTTTACCAATCCCTCCTCCTCGCGGTCTCACTCATCCGTCTCTCTTCACAAGCCCCTCTCGTGGATCTTGCAAAGCGTTCATACTCCAATGGGCCTGTTATAACCGCCAACTTTCCTGACCCAGGTTTCATCTACGCTCAAGGCACATACTATGCTTTTGCAACGAACAATGGCCAGCAGAACGTTCCTCTGGCGACTTCTCAGGACTTCAACGCGTGGACTTTGACAGGCCAAGATGCGCTTCCGACTGTTCCATCCTGGAGCACTGGAGCTATCTGGGCGCCAGATGTTATTGAGCTAGTAAGTTCTCGAGTTGGCTTTGCGTATTGCCCGGCATGCACTAACCATGACCAGGCTGACGGATCTTATGTCATGTACTTTGCTGGAGCCTCTTCACAAGATCCGAACAAGCACTGTGTTGGTGTTGCTACGGCTTCAAATCCAGCAGGTCCCTATACTCCCTTAAACACTCCTCTCGCTTGTCCTCTAGACCAAGGTGGCGCTATCGATGCTGCGGGATACGTCAACGACGACGGAAACGTGTATGTTGTTTACAAGGTTGACGGAAACTCACTGGGCGGTGGAGGTGCTTGTGGAAATGGCGACGGCTCTCACGCCACACCCATCATGCTACAGCAAGTGTCTCCCAAAGACGGTATCACCCTGATAGGCAATCCCACTCAAATCCTCGATCGTAGTCCGTACGATGGTCCCCTTATCGAAGCCCCCAGCTTGGTGAAGTCGTACGGAGTCTATTTCCTTTTCTTCAGCAGCAACTGCTACAACGGACCGTACTACGACACCAGCTACGCCACGGCCACGGATATTGCCGGCCCGTACACCAAGGCCTCGGGCCCATTGCTCGTCACTGGTGGTGACGGGGGACGGTTGAACAGCCCAGGAGGCACAACCGTGAGCAAGGATGGCACCAAAATTCTGTTCCACGCCGACCTGAACCCGGGTGACTCAAGCACTCGGCAGATGTGGACGGGGGTTATTAAGATCAGCGGGACGACTGTTACTATCTGATGGGCTCCCGGAAGCTGTCACGATATTAATGTACATAATTACTTTCTAACCATACCTACTCAGCAATAGATACCCATTGAGCATGAACAGCACCTTCCACCAGTAACGTACCTCTACGAACCGCTGAATTTTCGCGTTTGGCCGTAGATTGTAGTGAATGACAAGAAGCGAGTACTGAAGTCGCATGTAGGCGGTTATGCCAAAGCTCGCAAAGAGCGGATGCGCATACTGTTTCAATTCTCGCCAGCGGTACCCAGTTAGTTCGTCTCAACAAACGCTATAATTGATTCTACAAACCTCAGACAACGTGGAAGTCGAAAAAGATGGTGCTAAAATCTTGGCTTCCCATCTCGCCGAAATCACACTTCTCCCTCGCCAATATTCCGTTTGGTATCATAACCTCACCGCTGTCAAAAGTTCCAGCACCTGCTATTGCAATTGGAGACCATGCTCTTAACTTGGCTGTCTTTTCGGCGCATGATGGCTTCTCCGGACTGCCGTTGATACACCCAAACCTCTCCGTGTTCTCCCAACCCACCCTGAATAGCTTTGCTGCACTCGGCCGCTCCATCCATGGAAAAGTACGGAGGTATCTCCAGGATATCTTTTCTGAGGATACTCTACATCCGCAGGTTTTAAAGACGAATGAGGCGTTGCAAAATGCTGCTCTCTTCCATCTCAGGGAAGTGAGGAACCACCTCCCACTATACATTGGCGACTACACGGATTTTTATGCCGGACGGAATCACGCCTACAACGTTGGAGTTCTCTTTCGAGGCGCCGAAAACGCATTGCAGCCAAATTATACACACCTTCCTGTCGGCTACCACGGAAGAGCCTCGTCAATAGTGGTATCGGAAACGCCAATTCGCAGACCCTGGGGTCAAATACTCGAGAACCCTACGGCAGAAGCCAAAGTTCCTATATTCGCACCATGCCGGCGGTTAGACATGGAGCTGGAGCTCGGAGCTTTCGTTTGTCAGGCGAACCAGATGGGCGAGCCGATACGGATCGAAAAGGCGGAAGACAGCTTGTTTGGGGTAGTGCTGCTGAATGACTGGTCTGCGAGAGACATACAGGCATGGGAGTACGTGCCCCTCGGGCCCTTCAACTCGAAGAATTTTGCAACTACAATCAGCCCGTGGGTAGTGTTGGTAGATGCGCTGGAACCGTTCCGGACCAGAGGGCTGGAAAACGGGACGGAGCTGCTGCCGTATCTGCGGGAGAAGAGAAAGGAGAATGTGTATGACATCAAACTAGAGGTTGATCTCACGAGTACGTCTATGTGCCGTAATCTACGTTCCGCCTAACTGACGTCGGAGCAGGCATATCGGGCATGACTACTACCATCACACATACTAATGCCCGAAATCTACTATTCTCCTTCCCACAGATGCTAGCCCATCATTCAATCACAGGTTGCCCGATGCAAGTTGGTGACCTGCTTGGATCAGGGACAATCAGCGGTACAGAGCCAGGAACGCATGGCAGTCTTCTTGAGCAATGTTCAAATGGGAAGTCAAAGATCAAACTCAATGGCAACGAGGAGAGGACATTCTTGGAAGACTATGACACAGTGACGATAAGAGGCTGGACTGGGGGCGCAGATGGAGAGTTGGTTGGATTTGGTGACTGTGTAGGATGGATCGAACCAGCGCACAAATTTCAATGAGAGATCAGCTCAATGAGGCGAGATGACTACTTCCAGGATATGCTCGGTGGAGTGGTCTGCGAAGCGCTAAATAGGCATACGAAACTCCTACATGCAGTCGAAACCAGCAAGGGTTCTATGCTTCCTGAACCCGACAAGATCAGCCTTCTTTCTAGCGACATGTTAACAACACTACCCCGGATCCCCTGTATTGCAGTCCGGTCAGATGTGGGGTAGCGGTTTGCCGCGGATGCGGGGCAGCTATCACTAAAAGCCGTTGTGGTAAATGTTCATCTACTGATATTGACATTGAGTCACTTCGCTGCTTCAGTACCTTCAAATAAGCTGCTGTATCTTTGGCGTTCCTCACCTAGAGCGATAGATGGTTCAGCTTCACACCTTCACCATGGGATATCTAAATATCGGCATTGGCCTCATTTCGTTCGTCTTCTTCGCTGTTCGTTACTTCAACCGAACAGACGTCCCAAAGATTAAAAATCTCCCGGAAATCCCTGGCGTGCCTTTGTTCGGTAATCTCATCCAGCTTGGCAGCGAGCATGCCAGAAAAGCGGGTGAATGGGTAAAGCAGTATGGTCCTGTGTTCCAAGTACGATTGGGGAACAAGGTATGGTGAGCCTCTGAGGGTGCTCCACTGTGTCTCACAGCTTACAGAGAATCGTCTTTGCCAATACGTTTGAGAGCGTAAAACACATCTGGATCACTAACCAGTCTGCCCTAATCTCTCGTCCTACTCTCCATACCTTTCATACCGTCGTATCATCTTCTCAAGGTTATACGATTGGTACATCACCGTGGGATGAGTCTTGCAAGAGACGCCGCAAGGCCGCCGCCACTGCGTTGAACAGACCCGCCGTGCAAAGTTACATGCCGATCATTGATCTCGAGAGCAACGCCAGCATCAAAGAACTACTAGCCGACAGCAAGAATGGAGAAGTTGATATCGATCCCATTGCTTACTTTCAGCGGTTCGCCTTGAATACAAGCTTGACTCTCAATTATGGTATTAGGATCCAAGGAAATATCGACAATGAATTGCTCAAAGAGATTGTTCATGTGGAGAGAATTGTTTCGAATTTTAGGAGCACAAGCAACAATTGGCAGGATTACATCCCCTTCTTGCGGCTGTGGCCTAGTCGGAACACCGAAGCGCAAGAGTATCGATTGAGAAGAGACAAGTATCTGACTTTGCTCTTGGATATGCTCGAGGAAAAGATGGCCAAGGGGGAAGACAAGCCCTGTATCACTGGTAATATTCTCAAGGATCCGGAAGCAAAGCTCAATGACGGTGAGCTATACCTTAGTAAAACCCGATATTCGCTAACACAAAGCGCAGCCGAGATCAAGTCGATCTGCTTAACAATGGTCTCCGCCGGCCTCGACACCGTCCCGGGAAACCTCATTATGGGCATCGCCTACCTCTCTTCTCCCCACGGGCAAGAGATCCAGCAACAAGCCTACGATGAAATCAGAAAAGTCTACCCCGACGGCGACGCCTGGGAAAAATGCCTCGCGGAAGAAAAAGTCCCCTACATCACCGCCTTTGTCAAAGAAGTCCTCCGCTTCTGGACCGTCATCCCCATCTGCCTGCCAAGAAAAAGCATTAAAGATATCCAATGGGAGGGCGCAACCATCCCCGCCGGCACAACCTTCTACATGGTCTGCCCTCTTCCTCCCCAATCCCTCACACACTATAAGCTAACCCCCCTCCCCCCCTTAGAACGCCCACGCCGCCGACTACGACCCCACCCACTTCCCCAACCCCCACGCCTTCCTCCCCTCCCGCTACCTCTCCACCCCTGACGGCGGCACCCCTCACTACGCCTACGGCGCCGGCTCGCGCATGTGCATCGGCTCGCACCTCGCCAATCGCGAGCTCTACACCGCCTTCATCCGTTTGATTTCCGCTTTCCATATTACGGAGGGCAAGGAGGAAGGGGATCGCCCGGTCTTGGATGCGTTGGAGTGTAATGCCATCAAGACGAGCTTGACGACAGAGCCGAAGAGGTTCAAGGTGCAGTTTGGGGTTAGGGATGGTGGGGCGCTGGAGGGGTGGATTCGGGGGAGTGAGGAAAGGACGAGGGATTTGTGATATACTTGCGGATGAGCAGACGGGCGCTGATGGAGTTTCTTGGAGCGAGTGCTCACGGGCTTGACTGGGCAATTCGGATAGTTTGCTACTTCCTTCGGCTTATCCGACAATCGACTGCTTTAGCTTGCTCGTTTAGTCTCTTACTCTACAACTCACAGCCCTTTTTTTTCTTTTTTTCTTTTTTTCTTTTTTTAATTTCTGCCATGGCTACAACTAGCTACGTGAGAATATCTACAGTACAATGTGAAACCATTATTCTAGGTGATGCGATCAATCCTCGTGCCAGCACTTCCGCAAATCCAGATTTCATTTTACTTTACTTGTTTTAATCGTTCACTCGGACACCTATCCTGTCCTGTCCTGTCCGAGGCGTGAGTGGGTTGATATAAGACAGAAAGGACGGATGTGCAGGGCAATAACTCCCACCTCCCCAGCAGCTCCCCTGGCCAGCCCTCCCCCAGCCCAAGCCCAAGCCCAAGCCCATCGACTCAGCCCAAGCCCAAGCCCCCTCGCCACATTAGACCCATTCTTCCACCCCCACCAATATCACGCCCTCTCCCTCTCTCTCTCTCTCTCTCCCCCTCTCCTTCTCTCCCTCTCACACACCTACTAGCAGGCCACCCCTTCTCCTCGGCACATCACCCCCTTAAACCATAAGATTTCCGAACCATCGAAGATTCATCGATTTAAAAACGCAGCAAGTCCGCAAGACCGAGAAAAGCAATCTGGTCGTGCGGCAGCTGCCTCAACGCGCTAGATGGATTCACAAGCCCAAAAGCCTCTTTGCGCATTTTGCCGTGGGTGAACTTGAAGGAACCCCGGGAAGGAATCTGGGGATAGATTCGGAAGAGCTGCGCGGGCGGGTTGATTTTTCCGACCAGAATGAGAGACGGAGCGAAGCGTCTGATAAATTTTTCTTCCTCCACCATCACTCAACTTCTTTTGTAAAAAAACTCGACTTAGAATATGTGGGGATGAGTTTTAGGACGAGGGCCTTCGCAGCTCGCTTTCTGCTTAATTTTTTTTTTTTTTTTTTAGCTTAGTAAAGAAGTATTACGCTCTGAAAAACCTACAGGTGCTATTTACAATCTCCAACGCACGTTTTCCCGGGGGGGTTTGGTCAAATGGCATTTGACCATATATGTACTGGTAGCACCACACCGCTGCCGCAATCTTGTTCTCCCTCTGTTCCACGAATCGTGAAGTTTTTGATGGTTCCCCAAGAAAAGAAAAAAATAGTAAACGTTTCTTTAACTCGCATTTTAGAAGAGAAAGATGATCACAACAGCCATTGTACCAGCGCTGTTAGGAATCGAACCTAATATAAGCAAATTACCCAACGACTACAGTATTTTGAGAAAACGAAGAATTTACCCGCTCAACCCTATCCTACCTACCACGGGAAACAATTGGCGCACCTTCAGAAAACGAACACGCATTTACAATACTCTCCATGTACGGAATACAAAATACCATCCACACACACATCTTACGCTACCAAACAAACAAGAGCAAAGAACCCCCCCCCCCCCACCCCCCAAAAAAAACAAAACAAAAAAAACAAACCCAACCCCAACCCCCTCACACCCTCACATCCCCAGTAACATAAACCCCACTCAAATAACTCACACACTGCGCCACCTCGGGCTTCACCGTCCGCTCCCGCGGCCCATCCCGCCCATGCACCGTCCAGCTGAACAAGCCGTCCGTGGACGAAAACCACGCGCTGCGCGACCCCCAGGGCCCGCCGATCGTTTGCGACTGGTGCTTGTTGTCGGGTTTGACTGGGATGGATTGGCCCAGGTAGGTGCAGGCGGTGTCGTAGAAGCTGGTGGTTGGGGGGGGGGGAGGTTAGTTTTTTGGTAGGGGGGTGGGGGAACGTACAATTGGGCGATGGCTGGGTTGGTGGCGGTGCGGGGTTCTAGGGTGGTGTTTTGGGGGGGGGAGGAGGGGGTTTGTTGGATGGGAGAGGCGGAGGCGGAGGTCGCGAGGGCGAGGAGGGTG
>JAABUW010006758.1_pt1 | contig 14169 bp, 15 predicted proteins | sample 5560081 | NCBI WGS metagenome assembly JAABUW01 (sample SAMN10711882, study PRJNA513363) | rock metagenome | isolation source: Antarctica rocks | place: Antarctica: Victoria Land, Knobhead sud
CAGAAAAGTCTGAAAGAAGAGAGGAGAGATAGGTGGGATAGGTGGGACTGTACTTGTCACGGATGAGTAGTGGAATGGTGGGAGAAGGGCTGTGAGTGGTGTTTTTGCAGGGTGGTTGTTGGGATGGGATAAGGATGAGGGGTTGACGGTGAGGGTGCGATGTTTGGATGAGGGTAAGAGGTAGGAGATTAGTGGGGTTGGATGATGGGTGGGAGAGTAGGTATGATGGTGGTTTCTTGGGTTAAGGAGTGATGAATGGCATATAGGTGGGGGTTTTGGGTTGAGGTATTGATGACTTGGGGGGATGTCCGAGCAGAACAGGTGACAGAAGACTTTGCCATAATTGTAAGGACATGCATTTTCTGTTTAAGCTTTCCTTCCGGAAATACTGCCATCATATGCCGGCGCATGCTGCTACACCTTTTTGACTCTACTCTGTGACGGGCGCCGAAGGCGACTGGATGGTGGTAGATCCGCTTTCATCTATCATTGGAGACCCGAGGTCAATTTCTTCCAGCGTACTAAGTCTCGATCTCATGAAGGTGGGAGACTTTGATGGTTTTGTAGCTTTCTGGGTCGGTGGAGGCTCTGTCTTTGTACAAATCCAAGCTGAAGCATACATATTGACTCTAATCACATTGTCAACATTAGCAAGATTCAGGCATCTGTTGCCGTTCGCATGAGGGGCGAATTACCTGTCGATACACGCTCCCGGTAGCCTAGCTCCGACTCTCGTCACGGTGAAGCCACGTTTCTCAAACACTGATGTGTACCACGGTTTGAGACCAGCAGATCGTAGGAGAACCTTGCCGCCGGCCTTCAGAGCGCGGTTGAGCGCTTGTACCTGAACATCCGCTTCCGAGTCATCAGGGTCGAACCAATCCATGCTGTCCATGACCTACGGCAATTTTAGTACTCTATAGGCCCGGAATCGTTGCTATCTGCCGGCAGGTCACTTACGATTGCATGGCTCAGACTGCCTGGCAAGAATCGAGCAATCACCTCTTGGAGCTCGTCGGTATGTATACGTAGTCCATCGAACGCTCCTGGTTGCGAAAATTTGCGGTGTGCGCCTGCTGATAAATACTGCGGATGGCACCTGCCAACCTCGTTAGCCGGGTTTGAATGAGCATCAGCTGCTTGTAGATCCACTTGCCTTTGCGTATAGTGGCCTTGCAAGCACAGTAGATAGAAGTAGTTGTCGTCGCTGATCAGGGTGTTCTTGATGACAGGATCGAGCGTATCGACGATATACTGCCACACGGCTTCGCCGCGTAGTTCGAGGTCGCCTTGTTCTCGATGATCACCAATGATCATTCGGCGCTGGGCAGGAGGGACACCTGCAGCTTTCCAAGCGAACCATTCAGTGCTGACCACAGACCAATGTAACGGTCTGCTTAGGAGCACCCGGCGTATCTTGGGCCACATCTCTTGCTGCTCCCTTAGAGTCTTCGCCTTGCACAGATTTCTCACATTCGAGCCAAGTCCGAGCAGGGTAAAGAGCCAGCGAACGAGCTTGATTGCATGTCTGGCGTATTTGCTTAGCACAAATAGGTAATTGGATAGTGTATGCATACCTTGAGCCGCCTGTCTCATAAAGACCCCGAGATGAAAAGGTGCTCCCGTGGTTGAACCAGTACTGACAAGCCTGCGAGCTTAGATGTGGACTGAGTTTTGTGATGAGCGCTTCACGGAATGCCGGAAACCTGCCTTCACCGAACATCTGCCAAACCTGCGCATAAGGGAGACTCTGAAAAGCGGCAATCTTGAGCTCTAGTAGATGGTTCTGATTCGGATTGAGGTCTACCGCATGAACGCGTCTTGGGTTTGCGTTGTATAGATAGTCTAAGACGTTGTCGCCTGCCGACGTGACGCAGAGAACCACATCATCGTCACGGATTTTGAGCAAACGGTGGTCTATTCGAGGGTCTTCCCAGGTAAAAGCGTAGATGTACTCGTTCTTGAACTGGTTGTGTTTTGGCAGCTGATCATCGTAATAGATACGACGGTGGTTGTTTTGGTAGAATACGGAGGGAAGCGGAATGTTCGAGCTAAGATTGATGATAGCGCATTGGTAGGCCTTGGACCTCATCTCGAGTGGCCTGGACCTCTCGACATCCTGGTGCATCTTGGCTCTGTAAATTTGGGGAGACAAATAAGGAGACTCGGTACACGATGCATCCAAGGTTTCGAGGAGATCTGGGTTGGCCGAGTTGGAAGGTACAAGAGTGCGCTGCGTGCCCAAGAAGACTTCAACAGATGTCAGTAATGTCTGGTTGTATACCGCTGAGGACGTACTATAGTATGGTATCCCGCATAGCCGGTAATTGCGTTCATCTACCGTCTTGAGTGTCCCAAATCGATACTCAAGATAGTCCCTTCGAGCACCCTCTAGCCCTACACGATCGACGTCGAACCAGGCCCGCCAGAAGACTCGCCCTAGCCAGGTCACATGCCGATTGAATGAACCACCAGTGTATGTTCGCCCACTAATCTCGACGATGCTTTGTACGTAGAAATCTACCACGCCTAGAATTCCGTCTGGAGACAATAAAGACGGTATGGAATCGACAACGCTATAGTAGTCTGGTATCATGCTAAGACTGTACGAAAGCGTCACAAGACCGGCTCCAATATTTAGCATACTGTCACCAGAGTCGGTTGAATCCAGCGAAATAACGCCGCTTTTTTGTACAGTATGCCGACTTTCATAATCTTGTAATCGAAATGTGCGAGCATCTTGGCACACAACCTCAACGTCCCAGCCTAGCCGGTCGAATCGTCTTCGCGCCACATCGAGGAGTGAAGGAGAAAGATCGACGAGGTACACTTTGCTAAAGAAATTAGGGACGTCAAGGTAAGCCTGCATTGCCTCGATGTTGTAGCCGGTGCCACCTCCAATATCAACCCATATTGGCTTCCTGTTCGAATTGGGGTTTTGCTTTGCTTTATGTTTTAGTTGCGCAGCCACAAGGCCGAGCATATCTTCACGTCCCTGAAGAAGTATCTTCCGAGTAGCGTCATAGACGTCGGCCTGCCAGGGCAATTGTCAGTCTCAGGGTAGAATTCATCGTTCCGTACTTTATCAGCTTGGGAAATCGAGCAGAGTGCGCTATAGACTGTGACTGAATGTGAACAATAATTCGTAGTAGCTATCCATATAGTGATCATTATTTTGAGCTTTTTGAAATCCACTTCCAAAATAACCATATGTAATGTAGATGATGGGACAGGACTTCTTCCCTACATTGACTGCGTTATCCGGAAGGTGTACCTACCTGTGCTTTGTAAAAACTCTCGAGAGCCGCTTGCTGGCCAGTAAGTGTCCCATGTCCGCAGTGAGGTTTCAAGAAGCTCGCATAGAAGAATCTGCCAAAGTTTACAAGTGCATTGGAGCCTTTCGGAGAAGCTGGAGATGATATCGAGCCAAGATAGGCCCGTCCAAGAAGAAACAGGGTTGTAGCTACTGCCAGGAAAATGTAGAAATACTGGAAGCTGGTATTGGGGTTAAGCAGGCTCTTCGCTGCTGCTGCAAAAGTGAGCCACATCCTGTGGGCGTGAACTTGGATTGCCGGCTATCAAGATCAGGTCGAAGCAGGTATGTAGCAGGAATTGATGAAGGTTGGCGTCTTTGACCTCGTGTGTATTGTTGGAGTGGTGAGCTACCTTATGCAGACGCATATCTGGGCAACGGAGGCTGCGATATCGCTCGCACGTCCCAGACGCAAGCACCACATGTTGCAACCACCCAATCATGACCCCACATGTTGAGGCAAGACCCCACAGAAGTCGAAGCAGCGTCACAAACGCTCCAGATGACCTGCAGGTTGCGGTTAAGCATGAATTAAGGTCCAACACCCCCACACAGTGAGACAGCCCTGCATACTACCGTGCCCTGTCACATCGCAGATAGAGCCCATGTGCAAGCATCCGAAAGCATGCATACGGAACGCCGATTGTCTATGCCCATGCATGTAACCTTTGGCTCTCGAAGATAAGACAAAGGTCTGAGCGATGCAAAGTAAAAGCTGAAGGGTGAAGGATGCGAGTAGCCAATAAGGCTCGTAAGGCAAGCACGAGGTTCCAAGGACGTCGAGGGAAGGGTACCCGAGGCTGCCAAGCCAGGGGACACTGGCGCTAATCAGATAATCGCTTGTCGCCTGTCGCGACTCTGAATCGTGACTACCTTAGCATCTCTGTCCATTTTCGTTGGCTTTATAGTCTACATATTCTATTCACAACATCTGTGAGATACGGTGGAGCTCTCCTTGTTACTACTCGCTTGCCTGGCCCAGGTCACTGCGGCCTCATGCACCATATCTCGAAGCTGTCGTTGATGAACATTGCCGCGAAATCAGTAGACTCCCGCAATGGAAGCTTACATACCTTTGATCAGCTGCCTGCATTTAGGTAGGTGCATGGTTGAAAGTCCCAGAGATCAAAATGCTTGAAGTGTAGCGGTTGTACTCCATATCACTCGACCGAGGGATCTTTGTCTAGGATGCTTGGGAAGCCAGTTCAAATGGGTATGTTTGGATTAACGCAGCCCAGATATTGATACACTCAGTAAGGAATGCGGCTGAAGTGACACTAATGCAGTCCTAAGAGCTGACTGACATGTCATGGTATGCTTATAGGGAAGCAAGTGTAATTTCTTCGCCCCAAAGCCATCCCCGTGTTCCGGATCTTGGGCAGCTCGGTTTCTAGCAACAACATCCTCCTTCAACTCTATTCCACTTCTGAGATGCTATTTTGCTATATTCGCTCGCTACTCTACAGCTGATATGTCCCTTCGTGACACGGAAATCAAGTTCTGGATGTCGCCCAACTTCAACAAGCGAAGTCACGCCATCTTACAACCGTTGAGACGTATTGCCTGCCAGTAAGATGGGTCTGAGAGGGGGAAGCGCTAGTTGACCCATCGCAGGACCGTGGGGAATGGACCGGACCGACCGACATATGACATTGGAGCTTTTTGAAAGCATTACATTTTGGGAGGTCGCATACTCGGAAGTCGCGAGCTCCTTTCGTCGTCTTGGGATAGATTCAACATTTGATTTGAGACCCTTAGGTTGACATTCGAGGTCAGTGTGGAAGGAAAGGCTACTTGATCAGGTAAGACCCGAAAATTGCGGGTGTGAAGACGTTGATTGGAGCGACATCAGCATGGAGATACCCAGCATACTAAGCAAGCTCGCAAAAGAGACGTTGCTTGCGAATGGTACTGACCTGACTCTAGGCTTTGGGAAAGGCCATGATTTACACCCAGTAGTGTCAGGCCACTTCCCCAAACCTCTTTTGAGGTGACCGACCGCTTTCCAGGCTTACCATTGCGAAGCTGCAGGAATAACATTGAGTATCCTGTAAAAGTGGAATCACCAGAATTCCCAAAGATCTGGGTTCAGGTTGGCCACAGGACGAGATCATGGTCATTCTCAGATTACCTGAGCTAATCTCCCAACAGCCCATTGCGTTATCATACACGTGCTTGAATCACCCCCTTTGCAGATCGCTCATGGGCTACTACTTTTCTTCCCACCTACAAGAGAGGGCTTCCAGTCCTTTCCGATCTATCATCACCATCTTGTGACGAGCATCAGGGTCACGAATAGGTTATTCGTTCTGAAATGGAATTGAGCAACAGCTGAAAAAGCAGAAGCAGAAGCAGAAACGTAAGGTCGTCTTATCGTGAAGCAGTCGTGCTCCACGTGAGCAACTCTATGCCTACTTGAGTCATTCCGTCGGAAAATAAAAACCTTCAGCAATCTCGAATTGCCAATCATGAAATAGCGTCAACGCAATTGCTCGATTCGGTCACTCGGCCCTTCTCTAGTTGCGCTTTGACCTCGGAATGCAGCCATCATCTTGTTAGGCCGCGGCCAGACGGCCACTAAAAGCTGGGGTAACAGATAACCACATGTCACTAGAACACGACCATTCCAAATCTACACTGGTATACGACCACGTAGACGAATGAGATCCGCGCTATGGGTAACGGCGTTTATCTTGTCGAGATGTCTAGGCCCGGCTCGTGTGGAGTCACGATTCGCACGCCAGATGCTGACAGCCGAGATTCAGCCACCGATTCATCGTTGCCCAATAATATGCTGTTCTACAACAAGTTCAACGCCCAAGTATGGTGGTTCAGGTGCAGCTTGATATGGAGACTCGCTGATAACATCGCGTACCCCTCTTTTCACTGTAGATTCCCCTTCCTCACGATGGGTGTTGCTTTTGTTAGTATAATATCCCAGCAAGCGTGTGTGTTTCCACCCAGCAATCACCAAGGTAGTCTTCGCCTCGAGGACTGTGCTACTCCCTCCACACTCACTCCCAGAATGGCGCCGCAAAAGACTATTCCCCTTGCCGCCAACATCCTCGGCACAATCGGAACCGTCTTCTGGTGCATCCAGCTCATCCCGCAGATATGGTACAATTGGCGGTAAAAGAAAACCGATGGGCTGCCTGGCGTGATGATGTTCCTCTGGGCGACTGCCGCCGTTCCATTCGGTGTCTACGCTATCGTCCAAAACTTCAATATCCCCATTCAGATTCAGCCTCAGGTCTTTTGCGCATTATCTCTGGTGAGCTGGGCGCAGATACTGACGTACAACAATGGCTACGGAGCTTGGAAAGCAAGTATGCTTGCAGCAGGCTTTGCCATGGCCTTTGGAGGCATCGAAGTGTTGTTAATTATCACATTGCGGCCACTCTATGATAGAGGGATCGCGTGGCCGATTATGATCGTCGGGGTCGTCGCGGCCATACTGTTAGCTGCGGGGCTGTTACCGCCGTATGCCGAATTGTGGAAGAGAAAAGGTAGAGTTGTAGGAATCAATTTTGCGTTCTTGACCATTGATTGGTTGGGCGCATTTTTCTCATTGATGGGAGTAGTGGCCCAGGAGACATTTGATCCACTTGGAGGCTGTTTGTTCATTGTTTGGTATGTGTACTCGTTTCTCTCAACGGCTGCCACGTTTCTTGATCGCTGAACAGGCGTGTATCGGTAGCATCGTTATTGAAGGCGGCATCTTCATCTCTCATGGTAGTTGGCTCCTACGCACCCGGAAGATTCGCAAAGCCGCCAGAGCTGCAGGAAAATCATTTGACGACCTCCCTGAATCAGATGAATATCATGTTGATGTTCCACGCAAAGGCAGCATCGCCGCTTCCCGAGATGTCAACAAGGTAGAGATCGCAAGAAAAGGTAGCGTGGCGCTTGGGAGGGATCTGGAAAGCGGGGAGGAGATGTTACCTGGGAGCGTGAGCTATGGCCGCTCGGGATCTTTGTCCAGGCATTTGGAACCACTGTCGGAGGCTTCGAGCAGTGAAAGCGGAGCAAATGTGAAGGTGAGGGGAGTGGAAATCAAAGAGGCAGGGATCGAGGCCGCGGACTATGGGACCATGGCGAAACATCTCGGAACGTCAAGGACGAGGCCAGGGTATGTGAGGCAAGATTCCAATATGTCAAATTTGACGTTCTTCAAAGAGCCGCAGTGGTAAGACGATGTAACGGAAGTAATGACGAGAGGCAACCGGCGATAGAAGTTCTATCTAAGTCGTGGTTTTGCTCCTCTTTATGCAGAAATATGTACTGGGTTACCGTAGACAGAGTCCATCAGGCAGACCGCAAGTCTTCACTTATATATCTGCAGTTCATGCTCTCCAGTGCTTTAGCAGCGGTACAGTGGCCGCTCTCTTCTCCTTCCACGTTTGAAGGAAATCTCATATCTAGGGTTAGCTCTTGCATGGTAGACAGCCTTCTATCAGTGGGGGATTTCGCCCTTGTTTTTGCCTTCGCTACAGATAGATGCTCACGGAACAATTCCAATCGCTCCCGATTTCTCTCCAACAAATATGAGATGGAACAGCTAGGGCTGATGTTGTATTTTGAATAGGCTAAGAGACTTTACCATAATGTCTTGGGCTTCTCTTTCAAGCCGGAAGCGTGTGGTATATGATGGGTTGATTCTGACAAAGGGGAAGTTCTTAGGGTAGTGATATCGCATTACTTCTTCCCGGGTCTAACGGCTTGTATCAGGGTATATTAGTATCGTCTGTAAGTATACCAAGCCTTCATCCGTCATAAGTAAGTGGGAATAGATCTGACATCGAACCTCCAGAAGGTAGAATAATGGACTGTATGCTATTATGTTCCTGGCCATACTAGATATTATGGTAGAATATAAGTACTTTATCAAGTGAAGGTGACGCCAAGATTTGATATCTTTAGCGCGACTAGCGCATTCCCTTATCCGCCCCCAAAGATCTGACTCGTGTGCAGCGAGGCAGCTTGTATCCAACCTTGAATATCACAGACAATCATTGGACCTGGGCATCGTCCTCTTCTTCGCTTGAAATACGGACCATATCACTGTCGCTAATGTACTGCATCTCCCGCTTACTGCCTTGCGATGGGCCGCCCTAACAATGTTCGGAAATCCACGACACCACACTATCAAACCTTTCCCACTCCTCCTCCCAAATCCAAAGGCCAGCCTCCGTCAGACACGTCGCCCTCACGCGACGACGGCGCACATCATACTCGCCATGGCTCTCAAGGCATTGACCACGACCAATCGCCCCTCCCTATCAAGCAGCTCGTCATCCTCGCCATCATCTCCCTCTCTGAGCAGACTGCCCTAAACTCTATCGGCCCATACCTCCCACAGATGGTCTCTACGTTCCCCGATGTCGATCAAGGGCAGGTCGGTCTTTACGTCGGGCTTGTGGCATCTGTATTCGCGCTGGCACAATTCGCGACAAGCTTTTTCTGGGGATGGTGCTCGGACAGGATAGGAAGAAAGCCTGTGGTGCTGACAGGGACAATACTTACAGCTGCAGGCTTTATAGCCTTTGGCTTCTGCAAGACACTCTGGCAGGCTGTTCTCGTCCAAGTATTCATCGGGCTTGTGAATGGCAACCAGGGTATCGTGTCGACTTGCTTGGGAGAAATTACGGATCGCAGTAATCAGAGTAAGGCCTTCATCTACCTGCCGGTTGTCTATGGGCTGGGCGGTGTTACTGGGCCGTTAGTTGGAGGACTGCTAGTCTCCAGGGGTGCGCAATCCTCTAAGCGCGACCCATATCCATACCTCAAGCCGAATCTGGTGTCGGCAGCAGTGCTGGTGGTGGATATGATCATCGCCATGGTGTTCTTGGAGGAAAGCTTGGAAGAAGCCAGGGACTTGCCACCTTTGGGCAAGCGGGTTGGGAACCTTTTCTCTTGGGCGTGGCAATTCGCCAGCTCGAGCCTATCGACTTACCTCCGAATCCCCGAAAATAGTCACAAGCACTCCTCGCACGTTAATGGTGACGCATTTAGTGATCGGCACGAAGAAGAGCATCCCGACTCAGACTCGGCATCTCAAGTATCCTTACCAACTCTGATACCGCACCACACGACTGACATCACGAAACCTCAGATCTTCAATAGAGATACCATGCTACTGATGTTAACATACCTAATATTTCAGCTTTCAAATATCTCCTACAATTCCCTGTATCCAATTTTCGGACAAGCTGGGCCACCGCGAGGACGAAATCTCTCACCCGAGGAGATTGGGTTCTCTTTAGCTTTCGCAAGCGGAGCGACAGTCCTTTTTCAACTTGGGTTTTTCGGCAGGCTCAGGGACAAGATAGGGAATAAGATCACCTACAGAGGCTGCTTGGCAGCAATGGCCTTAGCGTTCCTACTGACCCCGTGGGTGGGTTATAAGGACATCCAGAATGGAGACGGTGGGATGTCCAGTGGCAAGGCCTGGCTGTGGATCGAGTTGGGCATCATACTCTTGATCAAGTCACTGGCTGCGGTGGGCTGTTTGACGAGCTTCGTCCTACTTGTAAGTGCAGCATTATTCTCATATGCAATTCAGCTGACAGCGTCGGTGCATCAGCTCACCAATTCTGCCTCGAACCACTCTATTCTCGGTACCCTCAACGGACTCGCTCAGACTCTCTCCGCTGCTGGCCGAGCTGCCGGACCATTTTTAGCTGGAGGCCTGTTCTCCCTTTCAACCCATATTGACCCGAAAGGCGAAGCGGTGGCGTTCAGCGTCTTCGGAGGCATAGCGTTCATAGGCTTTCTCATGAGTCTAGGAATACGGGGCGGGAGTCTTGAAGCGGAAGGTTGGGACGAAGAAGAGGGAAGCGAGGAGGACGAAGACGATGAAGACGATGAAGACGACGAGGAACAGCCGCTACAGCCGAGGTAGCATGGCAGAGAGGGATTGAGATAATGTCGCAAGCCATGGTTTGAAGAAATTCTCCTGGGGATATACAGGGTCACAAGTCATATCATAGCGAAGGAGCTGGAGGCGTCATCGTATTGCATTTGCGAGGAACATTTGCTGAGATCGGGATTGTGTAGCGAGTACATGTTGGGTTGATACCCTAGGACTCTCCTGTTTGGTAGGAAGGGAGCTTGCATAACGTATCATGTTGCTTCATCTGCATCTGAGAAGGTAAACCGGTCGACAGCCCCTACCAGTGTCGCGATCAATACCGAAGTCAAGCAAGAGACGTCTAGTACGCGAAAGAAAAGGCGCTGCATTAAGCGTATGAATAAGGGTCACTCCTTTCGAAGTGGCCCTATGTTTCTTGACGATCGACGGTACAATGGAAGAGTATGGATTGTGTGGCTGAAGGTTTGTTAAATCTTCACCACTCGTTACATCAATAGCGGCTTCCGATGGACCAACACCCTGTGCAAATTCCTAATCACCTGCCAACACTCAATCTTCGCATCATGCTCAACGTTCCAAACAAGGCGTCAACAACATGATCTACCTCCCACCGCTACGTCGCTTCCTACTCCCAGCTCTCGTCTTCGTGACCGTCATAATCTTCTACCGCGCCACTCCCTCCAACACCACCCTGCCATCCTTCATCCTTCATTCACCGCTGGTCCCTCCGGGAGGCATTCACGTCCCCATCTGGAGCCTTAGAAAGTCGTTACTCATCGCGACGAATGTGTCAGATAACCATCTCTCGCCACCAAATCACTACTATTACAGCTACGACAAAGGCGTGAAAGCCTCCGCGAACAGTACCAACTCAGTGCTGTGGCAACCAGTACTCGATCCGAACCTAGAGCCACTCTTTAGATGTCCAGCGGAGGCGAATGAGATTACGGGGCACCTACGACTTGTCGACAATATCGTGCAGAACATCTCACAGATTCCACCTGGCTCGCTGCGACCCGAGACTCGCACTTTCTGGAACCCCACAGTCATTGCACTCCCATATTGGTCAGAGAACCAGTATCTCGTCGTCAGCCGCATTGTCACAGATGGAAACCATCAGGAGAATGTGCTCTGTGAGGCTAATGTCTGCTACGTCCCTGGCCAAGAGGCAAGACCTGGGGAGAAGCCTTGTACTGATGACGATTTGAGGCATGTTGGGCCTGGTGGCGGTATGAGATGTGCAGCTTTACCGATAACGCTGAGCGTACCGCCGACTCCAGCCGAGAAGTGCGTGGGGAAGTTTGCACCGTATGTGGACATTCCGGGATTCCATGATCCAAGGATTTTCTGGAGTGGGAAGGGAGAGCCGCTGATGATGGTCAACACACAGTGAGTGCCATTGCGTCAAGGAATCTTGAACACCACTTACAGAGCTCTAGGTCTCGTTACGCCTGCTTCGGCCTTTGGATCATCGACCTCCGTAGTCTCCATCCGCCTCTAGAGCACCTCCTTTCTTCATCACCATCGCTACCGTCACTCGGTCCGCTGAAGTCATATCCTACACTGACAGAATTGACTCGCAACCCAGCAGATACCCGTTCTGAAATCGAAAAGAATTGGCTTCTCTTCTTTCCCTCTTCTGGCGAGAATTACATCCACTACGATCTTTCATCTCCATACGGAGCACCTCGCGGCCGCACTTTCGCCAAAGTTCTCGGCAACGGCCTAACATCTACCAACCTCACCGATCCACTCGAGCAGCCTTGCCTGCGTGAGCTCACTGATGCTGAAGAGCCCGACAAGAGGAAGCGTGGAGGCACTTGGCATCAAGCTACCAATTCGCTTCGCCTCATCCTTTGCAACCGCTCGGATCCGAATTGCAAAGCTACTTCCGACAACACTGTCTTCTTCGCCATCGTGCACCGCAAATTTGCCAATTACCTAAAGCTGCCTCTACGTTACGAGCGCTTCTTCATGGTCTGGCAAGCTACACCACCCTTTTACATGCTAGGCATATCGCAACATCCGATCCTGATGCGCAACGAAACAGCCTCTGGCTGGTCTCCCTCAGACAACTGGTCCGACAATAGCACCAACAACGCCATAGTCGCTGCTACAAAGCAGAACAATCCAGATGCCACGGAACCGTTCAGCGGCAACGATTGGTGGGCCTATTTCACGTATACAGTCAGCATTACCTATGCCTGGGGTCGGCCGCCAATGACTGGACGGGCGGGAGATGAAGTGGGAGATATGCATGTTGGATACCTGGACGATGAGGTACTGTTGGCGATAGGGGTCGATGACAAAGGGCAGGCTTTCTCGAGGGCGAAAGCAGGGGATCTAGTGCAATGTTTGCGTGCCTGTCCAGGAAGAATAACAAGGAGAGGAACGGAGCGATGACATAGGTGATAGGGTGGGCAGAAGAAATTCCGCTGAAAGCAATCTTTGATGACTTGAAGGGAAGGATTGAATCCTTATGTGACTAGTCGTATTTATGCAGATCCTGGCTTATATGGTACATTGGCGTTGCAGCGAGTGCCACTTGATAAAACTTTGATAAGATGTGCCCCGTAGATAGGAAGCACAAAGTACCGCACAACAATTATCTTCGCACTTGGAGCTTGCTTGACTGGCACACGGCCCCTTTTCTTGGCGCCGAATCTCGGAAATACTTCCGTTCTTTCGAGTCTGGCTCGGCGAACCTTCCTTCCATAATCGCGTTCTCCACGCGTTAGAGACCATGGCCTAGCACACCCGTGTATCCCCGTCTTCTAAATACATCAAGCCTTGACGTTACTCAGACTGAGCCTGCCAGTAATAGCGGCGACATAGCTCCAGTCAATATGAGACAGCACCACCAAGAGTTTGACGACGATTGGGAAGATGGTTGGTTTGAGGACGAAATGGAGAACCAGGAACATGATGAGCGCGGCGAGATAATCGGAGGCGGTTGGTCACATGCACACGACGACTTCGGCGAGATCTCGGGCAGTTGGTCGAATTGGCCTCCTGCACGCATCCAAGCTGCCCTGGCGGAAGCCCTCAAACTCCGTGAAGACGGCAACGCAGCGTTTCGTGCCGGCGACTACAAAGCCAGCACCAAACTGTACGGCGATGCCAGATATGACGTGTCCTATCTCAAAAGCGTGAGGGAGCTTGGTGGGATCTCCAAGAGCGATAGTCAATTCACACGGACGATTACGGAGATGCAATTCAAGGCCTGCTCCAATGAAGCTGCCAGCTTGTTGAAGTATGAAGATGATGTGCTAGAAGAAGGAGGTGTGTCCAGGTTTCAGAAGGCGCGTAATGCGACATCTGGGGCATTGGATGCGTTGAAGGATCATCCGAAGGCTTGGAAACCTGGAGATAAGGAGATGGCGAGGCTGCTGTATAGGAGAGCGCTTGCTTGTGAAGGTCTGGGGGACTTCGAGGGGGCGGAAAAAGAGATTCGAAAGGCGTGCGAGCTGAGTCCGGGGGATCAGAGTCTACAAGAGTTGAAGAGCAAGATTATCAATGTGAGGAACTTGACGAAGCTTGTCATATGAGGGACGTTTGTGGGAGGGCTTGAGTCTTCCACGAAGTAGCTGTGAGCGTGCACCACGAATCTATCACACAAAGGGACCTCCGCAGGGTACCCCATGCTCAACGATCACTAAAAGCCTGCTGAGAAGATCATGGTCAAAGAAAATACTCTCTGGAAATGTCGATGCCCGCTTGGAGTTTCCTGGGTCTTGGATTAATGCATTGTTTGGCTAGATATCCCAGCCAATAAACCCGGCCCCTGGAAGCCTCTCAATCCGAATCATGCCTTCTGACGCATTTCGCGGCCGTCATTGCAAAGGTAAGTGTGAGAAAACGAGAGTCGCTTTGCGAGCTTGATGCACCATCCTGATGGACTGTTCGATATGCACTTGGCTGCTAGCCCTTGTTCGGCCTAGGATACTTGTCTTACTACTGTACAGAGGTATCTTCAACACAGATT
>JAABUW010006761.1_pt1 | contig 14161 bp, 17 predicted proteins | sample 5560081 | NCBI WGS metagenome assembly JAABUW01 (sample SAMN10711882, study PRJNA513363) | rock metagenome | isolation source: Antarctica rocks | place: Antarctica: Victoria Land, Knobhead sud
CGGCATCTGCGAGGATCTCGTCGCTGGAGGATTCGACCATTTCGCGGTCGGCAAGGATGATCGAGCGGCCATAGTAGGACTCCTACTGCGGGCAGATAAGAGACATGACCTACCGTGAACGTTGTCATTTCTTTCTCACCAGATGTTCCTTGTCGACTAGTAGGATTGCAGTGTACGCTTCGAGATATACTCGTTCAGCTCTGCGCGCGATCTCTAGACCTTTGACGGAGATGTCTTTCTCGTCGGCTAGGCCGAGGCCGATTATGTACAGCATCGTGCTTCTTTCTCACTTTTCAACAGTTCTGAGAATGGAATGAAGATGTGGTTGAGGCATTGGCTGATTTAAGCTTCTTCTAGATCCCGGGCCGCGTAGAGCTACAGGGATCGCGAGCTTAAATTTAGTGCTATGAAATACGCCCGCTTGCGCCTCCCTTCGACATCAACATTGCTAGATCGTTTCAAACATATATCTACACAGGGCAACGCGAAGCCATGGCGGAAGCACGCGCGAAGTATCGCACGGAGATCACGCAGGTGGGCTGGCAGCGTTCTCGTCGAACACGATCCCTTCGATGCTACCACATCGGCTGACGTTAAGCCTAGATGATGTTCGTGAGTGGCGAGACGGGAGATCCAGCACCGGACACCACAACCATGATCGAAGGCATCGTGCAGCAGCAGGTCATGGAGATGCTCAAGCGAGCGACAGAGCTGGCTGCCCGGCGTGGCGTACGAACCATCAGCACAGACGACCTCATCTTCTTAATCAGACACGACAAAGCTAAAGTTTCACGGCTACGAACCTTTTTATCCTGGAAGGACGTCCGAAAAAGCGCCAAAGACAGCGACGAGAAAGGCGGAGGCGGCGCTGATGCTGGTGGTGTAGAGGACTTCGACCTAGCTGCAAATGACCCAACCTTAGGCACTGGACCGAATGTCAACACCCGCACCAGCAAGAACAAGAAAGCCAAAGTCGGTCTACCCTGGGACGTCTCAAGCTTCTATACTGAGCAAGTCCCGGAACGCGAAGACGAAGAGGACGAGGAAGAAGAGGAAATGAACGCCGCTACCCTCCAACGCCTTAAGCAGGCCGACGAGCGCACTAAAGGCATGAATGCAGAAGAGTACCTGCACTTCTCCGAGTGTCGACAAGCGTCCTTCACCTTCCGTAAAGGCAAGCGTTTTCGCGAATGGGCGGGATTCGGCGTGGTGACAGATTCGAAACCGAATGATGATATCGTCGATATCCTCGGCTTTCTGACGTATGAGATCGTTACGCTGCTCACGGAGGAGGCGCTGAGGGTGAAGGCTACGGAGGACGCTCTCAAGCGGGAAAGTGGTGGGGACGAGGAGAAGAGGGGGCGGAAGCGCAGGCGGGAACCTGGACTTTTCGATCCCCCGGAGGAGGCGAGGACGCCTGTTGGACCGAAGCATATCCAGGAGGCTTTTCGAAGGCTGCAGAGACCCGATTTGAAGGCGAACTACATGAAGCACATTCCGAAGGGCACGTGGCAGCGACCGCTGAAGCTGATATGAGGATGACACAGCTGCTTAAACTATTCTTTTGAGCGAAGGCGTTGGATGGAATTCTTGGTACTGGATAGTTCGTCAACCTATCCTTACTTCTACTATTGCCCCATGGAATTATCAGATCAACTGCCTCGCCTCCCCAACCATCGGCGGCAACATCCCAATTTTGTTAAACTCTGTGTACGCCAGATGCAGACTCTCAAGCGTATCCACATGCCCGGTCCACCCAAAATTCAGCGCCTTGTTCATGCTCAGCGCCAGACTCAGCGCCCACGCCGCCGCTTCTGCGAACTGCCAGCCCTCAAGATCACCCTCGAAAGGATCATCAGTGAGGTTATGCTTCGCCATAATCTCCTTCCACGCTTTGTGGTTCTCCTCCTGCGCCGCCCAACCGCCGAGAGTGAAACTGAATCGTGAAACCAACCCCGGGCCATACCCCAGTGGGTGCGGCTTGTCGCCAGGATCAACGACAGTGAGCTTTGACTCGTCCAGCTCCGGCTTCCCGTAATCTGGACATCCGAACCAGCGCGCCAGCTCCGGCCACAAGCGGTTGTTGGGCAAAGCGCAGGTATCGCTGGCGTTGAACTTCTGGTTCTTGCACTTCTCCTCCAGCACCGCCCATTCCGACAGATACCCTGTGAGAGTCGCAGTGCTGTGCTCGCTCACGTTGAGCCAAGCGTTAATGTCGCCGGGGAAATCCAGGATCTTGCCTTGGTGCGCTTTGACGGCTGCGTATACGGCGAGCGGGTGGAGGGCGTTCATGGCGGCGTTGTTTACGGCGCCGATGATCCAGGCCGGGCAGATGATGTTGTAGCCGATGGAGTGCTTTTTGGCGTAGGCGAAGAGGAGGTTTTCTTGGGGGTAGTAGAAGTTGGGCTCGAGGGTTGGGCGGGGGTCGGATTCTACGAAGGGGGTTCGCGCGCGGCCGAGATGTACGCCGTAGTTCTTGGCTCCGGTTTGGAGGCAGAACCTCTTCAGACTAATACCAGCAGCATCCAGCCCCTCGAGAAAGTTCCGCAATAAAGCCGTGTTGGTGTCCGCAAGTTCTTGTGCATTCGACCACGCCGGAGCACCAGGTTCAGGCTTCGGCTGCGCATACGAGTAGAAGAAGACATAGTCGGCTTTGACGTTCTTATCCTTGAGCTGCTTACCGATCTCCTCCCCACTGGACAGGAAGTCACAGGCGACGTGCTCGACTCTGGAACGTTGGTCCTCCGTGAGCAAGGCCATCATCTCCTTGGGCGGCGGACGACGGCTGGCGGCCCAGACTTTGGTCCAGCGTTCTGGGCTCTCAAGAAGGACACGCATGGTGTGGAAGCCGGAGATGCCTAAGAAACAGTGTCAACGAGTCGTCTTTGATTGAGGTTGGATGTGACAAACCATTGGCGCCGGTGACAACGGCAGTCAGGCCCTTGATTTCTGGAGAGAAAGTTGGGAGGTTCTTGTAGATGCCCTTGTTCTGCAAGGGAAGTCGTTCGGAACCCATGATGTTGATGGTATGTGGTTGATGGATTGTCCCAACGTTGCCAGCAAAGCCTTTTATACGTATCACTTGTGCACGTACAAACCTGAAGACTTCAGACTATTCTTGGTCTTTTACCTAGAGGGCGATGTGGACATGTCATCAGTAAGCCGTGGTCAGAGGGAGGTCGTGGATCCAATGGCCCCTCGGGACGCCTCAAATGTCTACGGCGGGGTAAACTCTGTTAGAAACCTACATCGGCATCAGGCCATCGCGCTTACCATTTCCACGACGGTTTGGAATCCTTCGATCGTTGGTGGTACTCGTCGTGAGGATGACTGGAGACTGGGATACTAAGCCGGCAGCACTCGGCCGTTGTGGGTGTCGTTGCAGCTGACTGAGCTGACAGGAGCCAGCTTGTGCCTTCGCCAGGTCTATTGCAGTCTTCATCGAGGCTTGCTTCTCCATCACCGCTTCATCACCATGCCGTCCGTTCGTACCCATCCCTCACCATGGATGTTCTCCAATAGCCTTGGAAACGATATCGCTCCCTGCACGTGACAAGCCCGTAAATATGACTAATCGGGCGGCTCCACCATTCTCATTTTGCAACCTCACTTCCTCATCTGCCATTGCAACACGCACCAACATCGGACATGATGGACGATCTACTCGCAGACGCTTTGGTCGACGGTAATAGTGCTGCCAATGTGCAGTGAAGCTAGCCATCGCCATGACCGCAACAATGGTCGCTCCAATAGTAGCCCTGCCAAAGGCGGAGATTCGACCGAACCACTGGCCGGACGACATCAGCTTCCTCACAGATCAGACCTACTCGGCGGTAGTGACTGCTGAGGCCAAAGTCTCTTTGAGCAGGATCACAGCTGAGAGTCCGACCTATGCAAAAATTGCTACTGAGGCGCTCGTAGCACCCTGCACTCGACTGGATATACGAACGATCGACGACACCAAGCATCCTGCCCACGGCCAGAGAGGTATCTTTGCATCTCAGCACCTCGTGCCGGATTCTTTCATCTGTTTGTATGTCGGTCACGTTCACACCAACAGCCAGTCCGACACGGATCCGTACAGCGACTACGACCTCGCGTTAGACAACGAGCTTGGGCTCAGCGTAGACGCCGCTCGATCGGGAAACGAGACCCGGTTCGCCAACGACTACAGAGGCATATACGAGCGTCCCAATGCTGAGTTCCGCGACTGCTTCATCAAGGTGAAGTCGGACAAGCGAGCCGATGGGACGAAGTGGGAGCGGCGGGTCGGAATTTTCGTGATGTCCGCGGGCAAGGCAGGCAAGCTCAAGGGTGGCATCAAGGTCGGGATGGAGATCACGGTCACTTACGGGAAGGCTTATTGGGAGAGCCGAAAGCTGCTGGCGACTTTCCGAAAGGATGCCGAAATGCGTACGAAAAAGTCTTGAGCGGACATTAATTGGACTGACTGTGACCAGTCAGGATAGCGGACGCAGCACTTCTGATATAGCAGCTGCTACGGACCCTCTGACGCATGTGCTCTGCCAACGGAAGCAGAACACCGTCAAAGCGAGACCGCGATGAATACTACGCGAGTCGCTCGATGATTACGCAAGACTACGAAGGCCTATCTAAGGACTTTTGTTTCTGTGACTTCGCTTCCCACCGCAGCATCTAGAACCCAAGGGCGGCCATAGACTCCTTGGAGAAGTCTCCGGACTCTTGCAGCACGCCCTCGATCGCTGGAATCCAAGGCGCGCGACTTCTCGTGAAGATCTCGATGTCCGGCACGTAAGTGTCTGCTGGGTCCTCCTCGCTGTCGATGGTGCCTGCCTTGGCCGTGAACACTCCGGGATATCCAGTGCCTAGACGTACACAAGCTTCGTTAGCGGGTGCACTGGATAGAAGCTGGCTTGATGCGCAGATCACTCACTTGTGCGATACAACAAGCTACCGCATTGCCCGCAGGCGTGGTTGAACATGGTGCTTCCACTTCCGGCCTTCTTGCCCCATTTCTTGAGTTCGCCTTTGATGACTGTCGGCGCTTCCTGTGGGATCAAGATGTTGAGGGCGAAGGCCGCGCCAGTGAGCTTGCGCTCGTCTACGCAATGACATCTAAACTTGAAGGCGGGTTCGGCATCCCAAGTGATGACGTTATCGCCGCAGAGACAAGAGGCTTGAACCATGTTTGGTTTATGCGGAGGTTGAGGTTGAGATTGAGATTGGTGCAGATAGGGAGACGGTTACAGTCTGGGGGAAGGTCGCTATGATGTTTGTACGATGTCGGAGACTGATGGTTGTGATACTACATCATTGCAAGAGAATTTCAGCAGCTTTGTGTGAATTTGAGCCCATGAAGTTGGAGGATTCCTCAACATGCCATGTCAGCATTCGAGACGACTGCTCATTCGATTAGATTCATGTATTCACACCGAGGTCTCGCTCGATCACGCTCGATCAGTAGGTATTATTCCGTAAGGTTGCATCTGCAAGTTTAGCAATCACAATGACATGCCACATGCAGCCAGCGCCTCATCAGCGCCTCAATCTGAACGCGGGAGCTGTGTCAACACTCGGCCGTTAGATCAATTCTTTGCAATGATGTTAATTGATGTACGTCAAGAGCGCTCTGTGTTTGCAATCATGCGGCGGCTTAATGTTTCGACACGCTGCAGGCCTGGTGATAAGCCTGGTCCAGCATTGAGCGTTGTGGAAGCAAACATACGATCCTTAACCCTCCGCTTCGAAATGCAACCGTTCCTCGCATTAAGAATAGGCTGAGTATTTGCAGGCAGGATTCAGAGCCATGGAATTCAGGTATTTGATCGTTGAAAGCAGTTTTCCGTTCAACGGACGATCGGGTAATAGACAATCAATGATGGAGATGGATGCAGTGCCAGAGCCTCTGTCATGCTCAAACACACCGTAAGTGGAGCTCTTCGTGATATATACCACCTCAGCAATACACGATCATGTACGACCTCAGCCAATTTCTGATGCTCTTTGCGCCCGGTACGCATGGTATCGCTGTCCACTATCGAGCTCGGTGTTCGCGACGTTAGCTGGAAGCTCATACGATATCGGCCGAGCATTCCACTCAGCACTGTATGTTGGCGGGCCTGGTGAGTATGCTGGCTGTGAGGGTGATGTCGGAGATGTTTTCGAGCTAGTGCAGTTGTCTAGATAGTGTTAGCAACTCCAATGAAGTCGGTACGAAAATTGGCTTATCTGGGGTAGGAGAGGCATATTTGAAGTCGACCGGCGCCTCATATGCCGGCGCAGGAGATGCTCCATGCTTTGAGCTTCTCCGTCGGCGGAGGAATAGTACGCCGAGTATGAATGCCAGTATCACAGCGAAGCCGCCTACCGCACATCCAGCGATAGCACCTGCGTTTGATGAGTGCTGGGGCGCGGGTGACGATATTGGGGTGGAGGATGCGTTGGGTGGTGCAAGACCTCCGTCCGCCATGGTGCTCGTGTATGAGGTATACTGAGTCGATGGCGTGGACGAGACTTTTGAGGATGCTGACGCACTCTCGACCCAGCTGGAGTTGAGTTGTAAGAATGGAGTAGCTTCTGAAGGATTGTCGCCCAAGAAGGCACCAGCGAGGTCGGTGGCTGGACATGGCTCGCCAGCAGCGCACGGATTGCTTTGACAATATCCCTGACGTATAATCAATGAATGAACGTGTTAACGTGGATGTGGTCCTCACCATGAAAGTAGCATTATTCTGCGACTCGAATACGCAGGTATAGTATAGGCCAGCGTTGCACTGCAAGTCCGGAAATTGGTCGTATTGTGCTGCATCGAAGCTGCTCGGCTCGATATTGCCTGTCGCGCATCCATTTGTGCATGGGTTCGAGCGACAGCAGCCAACGAAGCGGCTGCCGTCTGCGCAGGTATAGAATGATCCCCCAGCCTGGCAGGTTATCTGTGGTGTGACCATCGTGCTGTGGATGGATGCGAGAGCGAACAAGAAAGTAGAAGTAGGACGGCTGTTTCAGCTTGAACGCGAAACGAAGAAAAAGATGAAAGAAACATAGCTTCGTGGTAGAGATTCCTGACGTATCCACCACATGTCCAACGGCAGATGATCTTAGGGCGCCGTTGACATGCACTGCGCCAGATGTGGGTATCAAGCACCGTATCTGGAGGTCTAAGCCTGAATCCGTAGCGATCTGGGCATGATGTTGCAGGAACAAGGCTGAGAGATACCAAAGTCGAACCTCATGGTCTCAGACTCCATCGGCCGCGCGGAGCATGTGCAGAACTAGCGCGTGTTCGCGTTGGCGGTGGATACAAGAGGGCAGGTGTATGATATTCCAAGGCCTCAAGATCTCTTCAGGACGTGGAAGAGAGACCTAAATGAATTTCATCGTGGTTAATGGGAGTGTTTGGAGCCACTAAATCCGACCTCGCAGACGAGCTAGTGTCAGTCTAAAGCTCCGGGCCGCGTGCCGTCCGCCACTAGCGAGGATGGGGATGTGAGGATGTCTGGCATCTTCCTTGTCCGCCTGCGTGATATGGTCGACGGCATCATGGAGAACGTCAGTCGACTCGCTGACCTTTTCGTATGCGTGCTGGATGGCATCGTCGGCAGGCTCGTGGCTGTGTCGGATGTGACCGACCGCGATGCGTACGTTGGCAAGGTCGTGAGCGATGTTGGCTGAACCTGTCTCAGCACCATGGCCAACAACAGACGGGAAGTAGAGGAGAGGGTTGAGTTGCAAGAAGACATCACTTGTACTTGGGTTCAATCTTATCATCGTCTTCCCATCGACGGGCTGTGCGCTGATCATACAATGAGACTCGCGGTTGGCCGCCCAAGGAGTGAACGACACAGCTCTCGTATGAACCATCGACGGGTCTTGGGAAGATCCCACGTACGTAGCCGAGACCGCCGATCCCAAGTGTACCTGATCAGGCTCAATGGCTCTTCGCGGCGCCGGAGGTTTGGAGTACGTCTACGGAATTGTGCAGCGAGGTTGTCCCCAAGGAACGAGAGGAGAAAGGCGCAAAGGGGTGCCTGCGTACAAGAAGTTGTTCAAATACGAGCGGTATATTGCTGTAAGGAAGAGAGTTGGCTGCCGTGCGAGGAGTTGGGGTGACATAGATCTGGAGATCGACGCTGAAGCAGATTGCGAAAGTCCTGCTTGTCCAGACATGTTCGCTATTGCTCCGCCATGAGTCTGCTATGGTGAGATGATATGCACTTGACCCCGTGCAGCATGTGAAAAGCGAGTGAGGTGACGTCGAATTAAGCTTTGTGGTTGAGCGTTCCTTCCCTATCTGGCTTCAGAATGATGTGACGTTGAAGATGTCGCAGGCTTGAACAACTGAAACGGACCATCAACTGCAGGAAGTGAATACTCAGTTACTGATACCGCCAACAGTGAAGTCGCTACCGAAGGTCCGCGGGCTAGACTGCTTGGTCCGTCCACACCTGACTTTACAACGCTCCTCTGAACTTGAAGTGCTCAAGATAGCAAAGCTATCAACACGGCTTCAAAATGTAAGGCACCCCTTGCTAGACTTTCAGCCCTAGCCACTGACCAGGAGACAGGGCAGAGGCAAACAGGGCAGAGGCACCAGCGCAAAGAGGACTTCTACCGAGCGAGGATACTCCGCTATTTCACGAGGCACCGCGCCTCCTATTAGGCGCAGCTCGAACGCCAAGCAGAGCAGAAGGACGTTCGCAAAGAAGACTGCTACCGAGCGAGGCTACTCCACAATTCCGCGGAGTACTTAGCTATCAGCTGGGGCGACGTCCACTGCCGTTTCGATTCCTGGCCCTTCCCGCAGAAATCCGCAACACGATCTACAGATTTGCTACGTACGAAGACCGCGCTCTCAAGTTAAAGCTCTTCAAACTGCGGCCTATTACTCGTACCGCCCACCAGCTCCGTGCAGAGGCACTCCCGGTGTTCTTCGAAGTCAACACGTTCGTCGCCGAGACACTTGGTCCATTCGGAGCTCGCACTACATGGCGCAATTTCACGATGCATGATCAAAGCACCGTTCAGGAAGGCGGTTATTTGTCTGTCACAGACTCCCGGCTTTACAAACCCGGCACGTTGTGCCTCTCTCCGCACATCGCTGAATTCCTCGACACGGCCGAGGGCAAGATGAACATAAGGTTTCGCAACCTAGACCTGATCATCAAAGACCGCTCTGCGGCCGTCGCCAGCTATGAGAGGATCCATCGCCACGAGACTGTCCATGTCAAACTACACATGCGGAGCAAGATATCATCAACTGAGGATACTGATTCGCGGATCTGGACATCCTATCCACGTTTGATCTCCCAAACTAAGAGGTTTCCTGGGAACAAGCATCATCCCGACGAGCTTTACAAAAAAGACTTGGAGTATATCGCTGACCCTGCCAGAACGATGCTCGGGGAGCATCTCGCAAAGAACGCTTCCAAGGGTTTGACATTTGAAGAGGTGCAGGAGGTGGCTAACTGCGTACGGGTAGCTCGGCCAAAGGATGACAGAATGCCGTGGTGCCAACAGAAGAACCTGAACTTCCCGGGCAGTGGGTAGCATGTTTCTCGGCTCAGAAGCATGATTCCAACACGCAAAGGCGGTGGCTGGTGTTCAAAACTGCTGGCGTGGCGGAGGTTCGAATTCAATATCACCAGATCTGAGACGTTACAGCCGCCCAGGTGCGTGTGAAGAGGAGATTGAGACACATGACAAAGACCCTACGACTGATGAATGTACGTGGGCGCATGGAAGCTGCTCACGTGCGCGGTGTAGCGAGTAGCTCCCACGCAGATGGTAGCTGAACAAAGGCCAGGTTTGTAGAGTAAGACGAATGGCAGATCGTGAAGCTTCCAGCTTGACACATCTTCTTCGACAACTGAAACAGAGTTGACAGACTTGCATTGATGCTAATACAATAGCAAACCTGGTTTGACTTAAGAGAGCTCGCCAGCTGGCCATATATTTCCTATTCTCACAAACTAGCTCCTCCAGCTCTTCCATCGATCCTGGGTCCGTACTCGCCAGCACTCAAAACGCCATCGAAGGACAGCAGCGTCAACATGTGAGTCTCACTTGCCAACAAACCTTACTGATATGCTAACAAGACATCAGGCTCGGCACTAGAGCGCAGAAGAAGCGTGAGGCTGACGAAGCTCCGACTGACAACACAGTAGACTCCTCCGCATCCATCGAACAAGCCACAGAGCCGCACTTCCGATTCATTGACCTTCCTCCTGAAATCCGAAAGATCGTTTACACGGTAGCAACCAAAACAGAAGGACCACTGCGCCTCAGCGAATTTCGACTGCCGCCAATTACCAGCGCGTCCCGCCAGCTCCGGCTCGAAGCCTTGCCCGAGTTCTTCGGCGTCAACACTTCCACCGTCGACGTCACCGCACCCTTCGGCGCTGGCAGCTATCATGTCAATCGTCTTCCGTATCGTGGGTGGCGATATGTCAGTCCAAACGCCAGCAGGTATCGAACCTTCGGCACCCTTGGTCTGCCACGCAGCATGAATTCTTTCTTCCATTCGCTGGATGGTAAGATCGCGGTCAGATTCCAGAACTTGGACGTCGATATCAGAGATTCGAGCACATCTCCGGACTTCTACAACTGGCACGGCCACGAAGCTGTTCAGCACACCGTGATTCACATCCGTGCCGCGGCGCCGAGCACGGACGCGCGCATGTGGACATCACGGTATCAAGATAATTGGGGGATGTTTCATCAACTGGTAGACAGCGAATATGTCGACAGAGGCATGGAATACGTCTCAACTCCTGTCAAGGCGTTTTTGAAAGCGAACTTGGCTGAGCCTGATTACACGGGATTGAGTATCAAGGATGTACAGCAGATGGCGAACTCGGTGCGAGTGGCCCCACCACCAGGAGCTGCAATTAGCGGGGTGCATAGCGACTGGTATGTATGAGGCGTTGCAGATATGGAAATAACAAGATGCACGAAGGCCAGCGGTGTTCTACAAGAGGGCGTGCGGAAGCCTTTTCGGGATGGAAGTCAGTGATGCCTACGGAAGATGAGTTTAAGCATGGGTCAGTTTCAAGCGCCAAGTCAAGCTGCAGGCGAAGCAATCATGAGTGAGTGAGTGTTCTTTGCTTGGCTGACTACTGCAGACGCAATCAACTGGTCGGCTAATGATGAACAAAGTAGAGCAGCATACCTAGGTGCAACTAAATTCCAGCAAGTAAGTGACCACTACCCCTTTCCTACTATACGCTCAATTAGTGCCTCATTGTCTTCAGCAGCGCAGTATATCTTCAACGTCGACCGAAGTGTCTATGGACCTCATCTCCGTTCACGTGATGTAAATAGGACCTACATCTGCGTCTGCAACATATTCACTCTACAGCGTTCTTGCGGCAAGCCTCGGTGGTTGCCTCACCAACCACCATCATTCATTTATACGCCAGTGCCTTCTGTCTTTAGCGTCCAGCGTTTCACACCACTCCAGAATCAACCCTTCTCTGGCAGTTCCGCCGCAGCACTCACCTGGCTGCCAGCGCCCTTGGTTGTATGGCCGCAAAAGGGGATCTCAACAACGCGGATGATAGTGAGTGCTCTTACCAGTCGTTACATACTATGCTGACTCCCATCAGATCCTACGCGTACCGTCATGGCTCGGAGTCAATCAAGTTACTCTACAGCCAGGCCTGATCCTTTCCGCCTCCTTGACCTACCGGCGGAATTGCGAAACCTCTGCTACCGTTACGTTACATACAGCCCCAACGTCCAATACCTTCGACGTCTCAAGCCCCCGGCAATCACTCGAGTATCACGGCAACTCAGATCCGAAGCGACGCCAGTCTATTTCGACGTAAACCACTTCACGATCGAGATTACTCTACCATACACCATCGGCTTTCATACAGATGGACCTAGCAGCTTCAACGCCAGCTTTCTGCGCGAGACGGACTCTCGATGCAGGAAGACCGGCACTCTGCAGCTGCCTCGCGAGATCCGCGCTTTCTTCAAAGGGGCCGGACCGGTCGCCGCTCGCATTAAGAATCTGCCCACCGATTTCGTACTGCTGGGAGACTTGAAGGGTGGTGACCGGCGTGGCTACGTCACTTTCCCGCTCTTCACCGTGCGTTTGAGTCACGATATGGATCCCGTTGTGTTGCGAGATCAGCTGTACTTCGCTAGTCCCGAAGACTGTCAAGAATATGACGACGACATCGACTATTTTGGTGATCCGGTTGTGCTTTCCATTGAAGCGCAGACCACTAGGCGTGGGTATAGTGGTCTCACAATCGGAGATGTACGACAACTGGCGCGTACGGTCCGCTGTGAACCAAAGAACGGTGCGCTGAAGTTGCGGAAGGGCGAGTGGAGGTGAGGAAGGCAAACATACTTGCGTTTCGAAGGTACGACGGGCTACTGGTGGTCAACAAGAAGTCTCAATGGTAGTTCCAGCAAAGCAAGAAGCGGGACAGTGCGAGGAAGAATGGTTTCGGGCGATTCGGCTTTGTTGGATCGTAGCTCAGCTGGCGTTCTCTTTGTTCGCGAGGTTGCTCTAGGAGAAGATGTACCATGTAGTGTGCTATCGAATGTCTGTATCAGTATCAGAAGCGAGATCTTTGCCACCGCTGGTATAGTACGGATGGAATCTCTTGCACACGTGCAGCTCTGTGCACATTCACTTCGAAGCGGGACTACCCATGCACTCAGCGGCTATTGACGTCAAAAGTTGGCGGACCAACGCCATCTGGATCCAATTACCTTCACTTCTCTCTGAACACCCGCCGCCTTCACCTTCCTGAAGACCCATCTCCGCCCTACATCGCCGCAACAAGACAGGCATGCAGCCGTGATACTGATCATCGACCTTCGTGGAACGCCGCCCTTGAGCAATGACCTGTGAGTCGATACGCCTTGCGAATGCCGAACGCCTCTGACTTCAAGCAGCTCACTCACTATACACGACTGACACATCATGGATCGAACTCAAAACGCTGTCGCAAGAGCCCAGGATACGAAGGCGCTCATCCCTCTCTCACCGCTGCAAGGCCGTGGCAACCAGCCCTTCCGCTTCCTTTCTCTGCCGCCGGAGCTGCGCAACTCCATCTACGCCTACGCCACCAAGGATCCAAATCCGAACCGCGCATGTCTCCGTCTCCGCCACCTGAAGCCGCCCCCAATCACCCGAGTTTCTCGTCAGCTGCGCACAGAAAGTCTCCCCGTCTTCTTCACCGTCAACACAATACTCGTGGAGACGACCGCACCGTACACTGGTCACGGCACAAACGATATCCCCGTGGACCACCCAGCTTTCCTCTCCAGAAAGGATCCAAGATGGAAGCAAACAGGCACCCTCCAGCTCCCACCAGTTGTCGACAAGATCCTTGGAGACGCCAAAAAGCTCGGGGTGAGGATGCCTAAAGTCCGGATCCGCGTCAGCAATCTGATCAGTCTCTATGCCGGAGGTGACGGCGATGGTGGTTCCATTCTCTTCATGGGCCTCCTGCGCCGCGACAGAGAGGTGAAGATCATTGCTACCCCGGCAGGGGACGAGGGCGCTGGTAGGCGGAGATTTGAAAAGCATTTGGCGTATCTCTCGGCTCCGATGCGCAAATATATGCTGATGGTGAGATCAAAAACGGGTTGGGTGGGATTCTCGATTCGTGACTTTCGACTGCTGGCGTGTATGGTTAGACGCGCTCCCAGGGAGGGCGCGCGCGCGTGCTTGCAGAAGGCTGGTGGATGTAATGTGTGAGCTTTCTCCAGTGAGCGAGATAAATGTTGAGATTGGCGAGATGCTCTTTGGCAGCGGACAGAGCTTGGACAAGCGGCGGAGGTACTCGACGGTGCTTGGTAGATGACTGCGTATTGCGGAGATGTCGATGACACGTGCTTTGGATAGAGCCTCAATAGTCTAGCATGATGGTCAGCAAAACGCTCAGCGAGTATAAGTCTACTTACATCCATCCGTCCTTCCCCTCATGTCTTCCAGCCGCCCATCACTTATCATTTCTCTTCCACCGCATCATCTCACACTGTATGCTTCCCGCTCTCGTTCCAGTCCAAGGTCTACACGTGCAGCTGCTTGCACATTCACTCTGAAGCGGGACTACCCGTGGCAAACCTTACAGGTAGTGACGTTAAGCGTTGTCGGATCAACGTGGCTTAGATTCCTCACCACATGACTAGACAGCCGGCCCTTTCACCGTAGTCC
>JAABUW010006765.1_pt1 | contig 14151 bp, 13 predicted proteins | sample 5560081 | NCBI WGS metagenome assembly JAABUW01 (sample SAMN10711882, study PRJNA513363) | rock metagenome | isolation source: Antarctica rocks | place: Antarctica: Victoria Land, Knobhead sud
CCTGGCAAGGTCGCTCGATGGTGAGCTTGGTCGTACGAGGTGGGGTCATTCCAGGCAACACCTCGACTCGCTCCTGTACCGATGAGAAGATGAAATTGAGTTCTATTGTTCTGTACACCGCCTGCCAGTTCGTTGAATGAGTCGCACCATGCTATGCTGTACATCTATGCATGCTTGAACGCCAGCAATGTGGAACGAACGCTCACCCATCAGTCATATTCGTGTTGCCCATCACCAGGTTACCTCCTTGAATGCAGGATAGCGATCAAGTCACTGTCCATCCCTCGTAATTAACGCAGTCGTCCATGCCGTCCATCCATTTCTCAACGCGGTCGAGAAGCCACCCTGACTTGTATCCAATCTGCTTTTCGCCTAGCATTACCTCCCGTGTCGAGATAGAGCAACCATCTCTGCCTAATGAGTACTGCAGACAGTCCGCATTCTCTTGGCAGATATGCCGGCAGTAATCCTCGTTGCCACCAGCTGTATCGTCTATGGCCTCAGGAGAAAGATTGTTCCAGAAGCCGGGGTGTTCAAGGCGTATTCGAGGCCAGACAAATTCTCTGAAGACGTCCCGATGCTCGAGAATGTCGCTGTGATCCCTCCAGAACGACCAGCGTTTGTCGGGGTTTTCCTCAGCGGAAACCTTGTCCAGTCTACTTCGTACCCAGGCCTGCTCGAAGTCCCACATTCCCTGCATCTCCGTGGGCGAGAAGTGGTGATACGAAAGTGCTGGGGCGCACCAAAGCTTGCTGTTGCCTTTCTTTTCGGTGAAGTCCATCTTCTCTGGGTGTCCTCCTTGGAACATCGGCCAAGAGAACTCCAATGGTGCGCCAGCTTCACGCAGTTCCTTGCCTAACACACAATCCCCAGCCCAATGGCCGTCAGTGAAATCGTCCCACTCCTGTCGGCGCTCGGCGTAGTACTTTGCACCCAGTTCGATGGCTGACTTGGACATGACGAACGTAGACCCTCCGTGGGCAAATATGTCAGGACCAATTTGCACCTCGCTACCATAATAATGAGGCTTGGTGGGATCGAGTCTCTCCAGCCATTGAAGCATGTTTGAGTAAACAGGGTAGCTGTCAGGTTCCACAAAAAGATACCACTTCTTATCGGGCCGGAGCTTGAGTGTCTCGTTCATCCTAAGTCATCGTCAGTGTATCTTAACTCATTATATACCGAAAGGCCGTCAATACATACATGGGTAGGAACTTCCATTTGTCAAGCTTCCATCCTGGGTTGTCACCCTTGCCGCTTTTGCTGCCTTCAAAGCTGGCTTTGCCACTGAGCTCGTCTTCGGAGAGGCTCTCGCGGCCATGCTGCAGTAACCTGGTGTACAGTTCGAAGTCCGAGTGGGTAATCTTCAGCGTTGGGTCCATAGATGCGAAGACATCGTGCACTTGATGGCCTTGGAACGTTTCCGCGTAGTCGGAGAAGATGATAGTGTCCCCATAACATCTAAAGGTCGTGTTGAAGTGGACTGGCAACTTGTCCTGGATCTCGGTGGCGCCGGTCCTCATGACTACCACGACGTCTTCAGCTCCAGGGAGTTTCTGGCATGGCAGAATCTCGGGATCAATCTTGACATTGGCCTGTTCTCCGACCACAGCCTCGCCATCCGCTGTACGCCATCTGGGAACGGACGGTGGGTGGCTGCGCAAGACGTGTGCACCTAGAAAGAGGAGTAGCACCGCCGCAGTGATGGTGACTGCCTTTGATCTTGATGGGTGACCGTATAGCATATCAGAAGGAGCGAGCCAGAAACTCAAAGATGGAAACCGTGCTGTCGAGGTTTCTCATGCTTGAATTGTTGACAATCGTTTTACATAGAACCGAAGTACGATGTACATCCCAGATGTAGACAGTTTTGATAAGTCAAATGTCGAGCACCGGTACGGATCCGTATAGGAGTTGGAGAGACGTCGTCGTAAGCAACGATGAGCTGATGAGACAAGGCTCGTACCAAAAGAAGCTCCACTTGGTATAAGCTTCGTTAGCTTAGTTTCAGCTAGTGGCCCGGTGCCGGCCAAGTAACGGTAAAGCTTGCACTCCGCCCGTGCTTCTGCAACAACATCTCCCACGAAGCACTGTTCCGAGAAAGCAGCAAGTGACCTGCCACACGATCGAGGCTATCGCCGACTCCTCTGAGAGGTTCACGTGTGGAGGGATACCAATGATACCTTTTAACGACCCGGCTGCGCCCCCTCTTGTGCTCCAGGTGGGATCTTCACATCAACAATTCACCCCTTCAGTGTCTCCCAGCATCATTTCAACGGTAGGTCTCCAGGCCATACGCATCCCCTCCACTGCAGACTCTTCGCCAACACATTCGCGATTATGTCGGCTACGTCGGCTAAGACGATGGTCGAGAACGGTGGGTGCAGCTCTCGCCTTCTCTCGCTTCCGGCAGAACTTAGAGTCCGCATCTATGAATATTACTTTGGCGAACGGCGTCCGTACTACATCATCATTACTAGTGGTGACGATGTATGGAGGCAGGTACGCCTTCAGTCACCAACACTCGATACCGCGATATTGTTCACATGCAAAATCATGTGCCAGGAGGCTGCACCAATTCTCGGACAACAAACACGATTTATCTTCGAGATCGACGCCAATTGCGTCGTTGAACCCGAACCCTCGATGTGGAAACGACTTGGATCTGCTGCATCACTCCAAGATTGCTCACTGTTCAAGCACATGCAAGTTTTCCACCTTGTGGTTCAGACAGCGCTCAATGACCACCAGACTGCGAAGCTCCTCAGGATGTTAGTTGAATCTATCTCAACTTTGCAGACTATCAAGGAGATCGATGTTAGCATTGAATGCGCGCGCCCAACGATACCAGCAGATGATATGACGGAGATTGTGCGTGTATTAGAGAATGTTCATTGTAATGGCCATGCAAAAATTCACTCAAGGACGGATGAGCTTGAGCACTGGTATCGAATGCATGTACACCCTGGATATAAATACACGACGAACGATGTTATACTCCCGAAAGACGAGGTCGGTTATGTGGAAGGTGATGGGGGCGGGGACGATCACGCAGGCCGAGGCCTGTGTACCGGTGGCGACCTGGTGGAAACGGGTGGGGACGGGTACGATTTCGGGAACTGGGGCCCGACCACGGGGAGTCCTCCGTCGACGCCGCCAGAAGATGATTGTGTTCTGGAATTTTGTCGAAGGGTGCAAGTGGCAAGGGCCAGTAGAAGGCCGTAAGACCAATCTGTAAGATCGCGTCTCAAAGCTGCCGCTAACCATGCTGCGCACTTTACGCCGGTAGCCGAATACCCGTGCCCATGGGAGACGACGCTGCGTGGATTTGGTGAACGTTTGGCAGAAGTGAGTATGCCACAAACCGCGATACACTCTGCTCCGCTGACCAACAGATAGGAGGGTATGGACGTTGAAACGGACACGGCGCACGAGCACGGTGTTGACAGCATTGCGTCGGACCAGTGATGAGATTTGGTGGCATCCAGACTTGAACTTCTCCACCGTCTGGGTAGATTCGCCGCTGTCAGCTATTGCGATGAGCAGCTAGTTTGATGACAGAGTTTGCGGAGACGGGAGTAATTGCGGTCGTCGAGCATGCTGGCGATGCATGATCAGTACAGTGGTTATGACATCGGAAATGCAGGTATCAAAGGAAGAGTTTGTCCCGTCTATGGTCTCCGAGCGCTTTCTTGTTGTTGGGTGGAGAACCGCAGCCTTCATTGACGGCAGATCTCCTCGATCAAGGACGTCACGCATCTCTCCTAGTAGCACTCTGCAGCTGCAACACTTGTTGACTCAAGGTCAGTTCCCTGATGATACGTACTCATTCCTCCCAAGACGGCAAGAGCAAGGTCTGCTGACCGCCCATATAGCGTAGTGCACAACTTCAGCCTCACGCCACATGCCGAGTGCATTTCACAACCTCACTAGCACCGAACGGACAATCACATGTCATTAGGCAGCATCTTTTGACGCTGCCAGCCTCCCCGATCTCTTCCTCTCCACAAACACAACATTAAAATGGCCGCCAATACGTCCATGGCCACCACCACCATGCCACCAGCGGGGGATATGGAGGCGGACAACCAGAATCTTCTCCTCCAGGACCAACCCCCAGCATTGGGTGAGGGTCCTGCGCATGGCGGTACGAATGAATCTCACCAAACTCCCACTATGGCCTCCAGAAGTCATGACTAACATCTATCTTGTTAGGCACGCCAGCGTCGATCCAAAGATATGGCCGATATGAGAGCTAAAATTCCTAAGAATGGAAGGCTAATCTGGGTGTGTTAGTATTCGGGATGGCTAAGGGTAATAGAGATGTCGGATCTACTAGACATGTGCTGTAAAGGTATGCCGTAGTTCCCTTTCTCTTCCATTACCTACTGATAGTACATTCCAGACTCGAAGCTTCGCGTTACTAGCATCACTGTACCACGGTTCCGGCGCCGAATCAACGTTCTGGAGCGGGACTTTTACGGCCCTCTAGAAACATTTGATTACTGGTCTTGCGAGCACCGCTGTGTCTTTACGATCCGCATATCTTGGTTTCGGCGCCTCCCCCTTGCAAGGTACAACAGGCTCGTTCTCCTCGCGCATGGAGAAGAATACAAAGAAAGGATCAGCATTGAGTCAAGAAGCGCATGAAGCTAGCCAGCAGTGCTGCGATGTTCGTCCATATGGACTAAATCGGCCGTATGGATACGGATCCGATATGGATATAGGGATGGAGAAGCCATATGGATATGGATATGGACTATGGACTAGATGCCAAGCCCATATAGCTAGCCTGTCAAAACGCCATATTCCGTAATCCAAGTCCGCTTGAGGCCAGCTTATCCGGCCAACCCGCCGGAATACTACCGCCAAGGATAGCTAATCCATACCCGGTCCATATGTATATGGAGGGCGAGGCTATGGATATGGATGTGGAGGGCCAAAAGCTCGTCCATATCCATATGACCGAATCCATATGGACCAGCACATCGCAGCACTGCTAGCCAGTGTTGGCAGCATACAGCCATCTGCAGCAGGGTTACATAGAGGATCATGGCCAGACAACATACTACAGTGAGTGATTGGAGTCGGGAGAACAGTTCGGGAGGAACTTCTTGTCACGAAGTAACCGGCGTGATCGGAGATCGGCCCAGGTAGGGAAGCATACTAGTGGCCGCTCTAGCAGACGTTGGAGAAGGCTAGGAGCAGGTTCGATGCTTTGAAAGGTGCCAGCGCTTCCAAAATCTTTCCAACGAGCATGGCCAGAGACAACAACATGGCTACGACAGCCGTCGAGGCTTCCATTGCCGCACATGGACCTGCGATCCCAGTCGTAACAGACGACCAGAAGTGCCACCTCATGGAGCTACCACCAGAAATTCGCCTTTTCATCTACGACCAGTACTTTGGCAAAACGGAGCCTTACTACGCCACGATAACGTACGACGGTGGTCGCTGCCGTGCCTATCGGCGTCTTCGACGCCCAGCCTCACCACTTCCCACGGGTTACGATAGAAGCTTCGATATGAACGATGCTTTGCTCAAGACATGTCGTCTCATCCGACAAGAAGCCGAGCCTGTCATGTTCCAGAAGATCAAGGGTGTATGCTGTATTCACTACGAACAGTGCAGGCAAGCCCACAACTCAAGAAGCAGAAAGGGCACAGAACTCAGGTCGTGGAAGGATGTCTTCGGGAGTTGTCCAGGCGAGGCAACAATCAAAGCAACGGAGATCAAGGATCTCAAACAGTGGAAGGATCTCACAATAGTCGTCGGAATGCAGCGTTCAATTGGCCATCTTCCAGAACAACTAGGCCGACTCCTGAAAGGACTGGATTGGTGCGCTTCATTCCAGCAGCTAACACTGATGCTACTCCTGCCCAGCGACGGTGTGCCTTCGAAATCGATAAACGCCGTAATGGAGGTGTTGAAGTGCATCAATACCAATATATCTATCAGAATCGCCGTCGAGGGCGACAAGCACATGAAGTGGGAGCACGTCGCTGACCACAAGCAAGGATTATATCAGAGAGGCTTAGCACTTGCGCATGATCCGAACGGGTACGTAAGCATGGCAATTATTATCTTGCCACTTACTGACTGAACGCAGCACTGTCGTGTCGTGGGAGGAAGCATGGGAAGATGCGGGCATGTTCGATGAGATGGAGTGGCTCAAAGCCTAGGGCGGTTGAGATTGGATCTTCTTGTGCGCTGCAGGTCTTACCCAATCCGCGGTTTTCACAGGCTCTTCATCCCCATAGAGACACACTGCGACAGAGGACCCGCCATGCGTCGAAGTGGGACGATGAGAACATAACCGTGGAGGTCATGAAATACGCTGTGGCGCCAGCAGCAGAGGCCGAACTGGCACCGTAGTCATCGCTCTCACGCTCCAATTTCCCGATCCATATCCTTCTCGCCACCATAACCTTGCTCACGCCTCTGCTGCTTCGCATCACCATCCTCTGCCTTATCGCCCACCCTCCCATACCCCTCCTGCTCTCCCCCGTCGTTCTGCCCACTCGTCATGCCACCCATCCCGCCTTCGCTAATCGTCTGCACATAGCGTACATTCTCCGCAGTCTTCTCTCCACGCTCTGCTTGCTGCTCGGCCGCCGCGGCAGTATTTGCTGGATCGTGGGTGGTGTTGTCGGACGCATCGCCGAGCTGGCCGGTGGACTTTGAGTGAGGCTGGCCCTCGGTGTTCTTGCCTTCGTATCTGAATTGTACAGTGTTAGGAGGACTGCGAGTGGAGATTGGTACTGATAGTATCATACTGTGTTTGCTCGCCGCCCTTTTCTGTCGCCATGAGACCCCCAGACATGGTTGCGATTTAGCTTCTGGGCTGCGAGTAGGTATCTGAAGTGGAAGGAATGGCAGATGGAATGTATTCTTGCAGCTTGAAACGGCAGTATGTGAAAGTAGAAGCAGGAAGTTCGTTGAGCTTCCAATGGTACCTGTAGCTCGCGTGTAGTACTTTTCGTGACGTCCTAGCAACAGCACAACAGTGACGTTATCGAGCAGGCGCGAAGAACCCTGCATATCAAAACGCCGCGCTAAGGCCGAGCAATACCAAAATCGTTTATGGTGTCAACTTCAGTCGTCCCAGTCGATGTCCATGCCGAGCAGGTTGCTATTGGTTGTGTCAGCTAATTGCGATTCCATTCATCTGAAGAGCAAAATCGGACGTACCCTTCATATAGCCTCATGAACTTTGCCACAAAGGCTTCCAGGTGGAAGATGACTTTCTGCTGAAGTATCAGCGCTGCTCAGGCAGTTTAGAATGCAAGTACTAACACTGCCCATCCGTATCCTGTGCTCGTAGAAGGCACTCCACTTCACCACGTCGGCTTTCAAGCTATCGTCAATCTTTGGCATGAGCTTGAAGGTGAGAGTCTAGAGCGGATTAGTACATCAATCGGACAACGCAAGGCTTCGTTTTAATCATCAATGTACCTTCAGGACAGTCGTGGCAGGTATGCAATGCGTGAGTAGATCGTACAGCTTCGCGCGAACCTGCAAGATTCTGGCTGGCGAGCGCTCTTCGACGATCTCCTTCGCAATGACATCGATGAGTGCTTCCCAGTCTGGTGGTGGGATTGGCGTCTTCTCGTTAACGATGTCACTGTTGCAGTTGTTAGCAAGGTTGATCTGCCATAGATAACCAGTCATTCGGACATACTTCTGAGCATGAACCGCTTCGAACATCAGTAATGCCCGCCTCAAATTCCTCGCACTGTCTTTCGCAATCCTCTTCTCTAACGGCTCACAGCTCTTGTAGCCTTCCTTCTTGCCCACCTTCGCCAGCACACCAGCAATTTCCACTTCCGTTGGCGCCGCGACCCTCACAAGCAGACATCTACTGCGAATGGGAGCAATGATGTTGCTCGTGCTGTTCGCTAGCAAGATGAGTCTTAGATTGGGACTGTACTTCTCCATCGTACGACGTAATGCAGCCTGTGCATCACGAGTCAAGTGGTCGGCCTCATTGATTACGACCACCTTGAAGCGTTGTTTCGCCGCCAGATCTACTTGCTGCGTCTGGGCGACTTCCTTGAGCAGGTCTTGAATGACCACGCGGTCGTAGTTGCCGACATCGGATGGTGTGATTTCGAGGTGGTAGTTGGAGGAGACGATGTTGAATTCGAGCTTGCGGTTGCTTTGGTGTGTTAGCTAAAAGGTTGCCGCATCTTCTTTATAGATTGTACCTTGTGGTCTGGAAGACTCTGCTGTCAATCTTAATCTTCTCCACGCCTGGACCATATAGTGCTCGCAATGTGGCCGTGATGCGAGTCTTCTTGCCCGCCCCGGATGGTCCATATATGAGTAGGTGCGGGAAGTCGCCGCTGGCTGCCAGGGATCGCAGTCGTTCGGAGAGATCAGGATGGTAGCTGAGCGTATCGAGGGTACGCGGACGATGCTTGTCGACGAGGAGCGCCATGTTGCTGGTTTGTTTGAGGTTGGAATTGACTTCTCGATATCTCCTAACGCGTGAGGGACGCGAAGAGTCCGTGCGCGTAAACCACAATCTGCAGGCACTTCGGCTATTCACCATCGACTTAGGTACACCTCACTCCCACCACAGTTTCATGGTAACAGCACAGTGACTACCGCACGGTACAGCTTGACAGGACCTATACCACTCTACAGAACACACGCTCCCGACCAGGATAGCTGCTGCAATGACCGAATATCTTCCCACCGAACCACAGATAAGTCGCCCTGTTGGCTGCCAAGTAGTACCTTTCAGACGGAAGAAACGCTATATAATCGACTGGACCTTGACCTCAACACATCTTACAGAGCAGCATCATGCTTGCTTCCCAAGGATTAATTCATATCGCTCTGATCTGGACCTGACGCTTCTGTTTACTTTTGTGACAACGAAAACCGTGACTGGCAGTCTCGTGCTAAGCACGATTTAGGCTCACATGCACGAGACATTCCAGAAAGATCTTGGCGTGCGAGGGCTGTGAATGGGGTGCTCAGGAGAATCTATGAGTGTAGACTCGCCGTCTGGTAGCTGCTGACTCCGGCCTCATGCTAGGTAGCGACCATACAGACTCGGCTGACTGTGGACTGTGGACGAGCAACATCGAGCGCGGAGGGTCTAATTCTGTCTAGACATACCATCCTACCAAAAACAACATTGCTGAAGTCCCACGTCGCATTCTCTGTCCAACTTAGGTGGGCTTGACGTCAAATCAAGCAGTAGTCAAGCCGTGGACTGGCATGACAGTCTATCCCATAACAGAAAAAAAGACCTAACCTCTGTCGCTGCGTCGAGCGCTGTAGAATCTGCAGCCAGACTGCCTTCGTGAGTCTGCGCATTCCCACGAACCATACCAGCACACGGCCATGCTGTCTTTAGCTTCACGGCAGCACAATGCCATTAGTCACACGTGGCGAGGCAGCGGGTTCCTGCCGAATCACGGCAACCACGTTACCGTGTTGCATATGTTGGGAATGCAAGACTCTAGCATGAAATCAATGGGCATTCCTCGGCTTATGGTCCTTCGAAAACAAATGCAACTGACCAGCTTGCCTCGAGCCTATGATATCATGACTGTGAGCTCGAATGTTTCCACCACTGGCTCCAGCGAAAGAAAACTTTATCATATCACAAGCAGTGTCGTATCCGACGAGGTGGGTTGCATTGACCTGTCAAAACCGTACGCGTTGGCCTTCCGTCTGCCGAACCGTTGTCGTCCCAGTCTGCAGGTACACCGATCGTCAGCCCTACTGCATGAATACATCAGATTGGAGAACTACTGCAGGCGAAAACAGGTAACCTGCAGAATTGTCAACATCGGCCTTGGTCTGTGGGTCATGCTCCGCTTTGTTTTCTCATCGAGCAAACTCTGCTTTGGAGTTTCCTTTCGCGGCACAATGCGACGGCAGGGAAGCGATGAGTTTCGGGTTCGCGCGCAAGGAAGAATAATCGTTCGTTACCGACAGCGACGATGATCTGTCGCTAAGAATCTGCAAGGCGGGCTCAGAAACGCATCTCATACAGCGCTTCGCGAATCCCACGGCTGAAACAGCGGCCACGTCAAGGATTCGGCCATCCATTTCTCGTGCCACGTCTTGGAATCTGACTGCGCTGACAAGTCGAAAGAGAACGCTGTTCGAGCGACGGGCGTCAACTCATCACACCTACAGTGGACCGCATCATGCAGTATGACGGCGACGAGCATCGAGAGCGCATTTGACAAAAAGCCCTTCAGCTGCGTGGTTGAGCGAGTGCCAAGTGCGGTACGGTAATGGCCCCGAGCCTCATGCGAGCCACCTTTGGAATGTGGTCTCGATTTCAGAAGCTCGATTCACAGAGCGAGCGCGGTTCCTTCCTTTGGCCAGTTGCTGTTGGATGGTGTCAGAGAGATTTGTGGAGATCTTGAACTTTGTGAGACGCACCTCTGTCCAACCCAAGCCCAACGCGTGGGCGACGGGAACAAGTATTAAACGTCCGTGCGGATACCCCTGATCAGATGCAACAGCCGCTCCATCAGCAAATCACAGCCCTCTGTACCTGAAGCCATCGTCGGGAAGCGGTTGAGTTACCGACAGGGAAGAGTTCGATTGTCCGAAGGTTCCTGCGGCGGGCTGACACGGTAAGCTCTCTGATTGACCAGATCCATCACACCACACCTCAAGGAGTATAGACTCTCCAGAACACGCTCTCTAGGGCTCTGACAAGGATCCACCTGTGGTGTTGGCAATCTTGTTCGCAATAAAGCCCCCGTCGGTCGCGAACTCGTTTTTCTCTTTCTCCTTTTGTCACGCTCTTCCACTATCATTGTCGCATCATTTGGAAAGCCATTGTACCATTGTTCGCTGCAGCGCAGTTACACTCATTCACTGCAACGCACACACTCCTTCAATTACCAGATCAACATCCTATCCAGCGGACAAGACAGACCTTCATTTCAGTGTATACCACATTTGACAAAAGCCACGCGCTTTCACAAGATCACGCCTCCTACGACAACATATACCCAACTTATCCATCTTCCGAGATTCCACCGCAACAATGCTTCGCATAACCCTCGCATCTGCGGCGCTCGTTGCGCTCGCTCAAGCCGTCGGTGACGCTATCGTCGTCAACAAGTGCAGCTACGATGTCTACATGAGCAATACCCCAGCAATGGGTGGTGGCTACTCGAACATCGACCAGACCCTTTCCTCTGGAGACACCTACACCCAGTCCTGGACCGAGTTGTCCAACGGCAACGGCTGGTCGATCAAGCTCTCCAAAGTCGCTGGTGCGTTCCAAGACAACATCCTCCAGTACGAGTACACTTTCCACAACGACGGCACGATCTGGTATGATCTCAGCGCGGTCAACGGCAATCCATGGGATGGCAACTGGGAAATCACCGCTAGCAACGGCTGCACACCACGACAGGCCGCTTACCGTTACGCGACTGACGATGCATATGGCATGCAGTCCTGCGGCGATGATGCCACCATCACTGTCACACTCTGCTCTGGTGACGGCAGCGGAACCTCTCAGCCAGCCCCAACATCATCGTGGGGTACCACCACTTCGGCTCCGTTGCCCGTCAAGACCTCTACCACCAAGAAGCAAAACGGCGGCCACCACACCTATCTCGCTGCCAACAAGGTCCAGGCTCCAGCCGGCGATGCTGTCCTCGATGTGGCCAAGGCTCCATCCCCGACTCCAGAAGCTGTGACCGCACCAGCGCCTGCCCCCGAGGCTGAGACGCCAACCGATGCCTACAACGGCCCAGCCGTCACTGTTACCAACGTCCACATGGAGACCATGACCAAGTACGTGACCGCGACCGCCGCGCCTGCGAAACGTCACGAGCACCACGCCCGTCACCCTCACCACCGCCGTTAGGCACTAGCCCCGACGGCTTCATTTCTTACGTGTCGTTGACGCGACGCGTACCGTACAGTTCTTGTTCATACACACAACTCATTACGCGACGGTGGTTTGGTGTCTTTGGTGAGCTTGGAGAAACGCAGGTCGCTCATACTCAAGGCCAGCGAGAGCGAACGCCTGGACGTTTGCCCGCGCCATGACGATCAGCTACGACTTTCACGACAACAAGCGTTGGTGCTGGGGGCATCGGGTTCACCGATTCTGTTGGAAAGATATCCCACCCCCGACGTATCGATCCATTCTGGCGAATGGTGCACATATCAGCTGGGCTTAGATATAAGATTCCTCAGTGTTGTATTTTCCTCGGTCTATCTGATTAGATATCGCTGCTATTGTCAGTCTTTACCATTACCACTCTCATATTCTCTTTTCCAAGATAAGAAGTGAAGTCGCTGTTTTCGTCGTACTGAAATCCGGTGCCATGCCGTAGGGCTCCTGGCCTCCCTGATTTTCGGCTTCGTACATGTGAAACGACTTGTATCAGGTCTGACACGCCATTGCGGTGCGCCTTACGTGTCACGCCTCACTCTCCAGCCTCACTCGACAAGGAGAGGTCCAAATATGGTTCGACAACTTGCTCGAGTTCCGCAATGATACCTGACGGGCCGCTCTCTGGCGTGTGATATCACTGACTTGACGCAAAAGCCACGACAATACCCGGCCAGTTTCAGTATAATTTCCTGGCGGTATTTTCCAGCCTGGCAAAGAGGTGAGGTTACGCTCCTGTTCAGAATAACACGGGTCGCACCTTCCACTTTCGGAGAGCTTCGGACTCCTTGAGCGTCCGACCTCACTCCTTGATACCATGGTGGGTGTCCCGGATATCGGTCACACGACCTGCTGCAGATGATGTGAAGGAGTGCGCGCAGGTGTTCGCGTTCGCTCTATGCTTCTAGTCTACACTCTGCTTATTGCCCTTTGCCTTGCTAGGTCATCCTTTCGTCTGTTTGCCTCCGCACAGCATGGCATAGCACCAGCGAGCCAGTCTCGAGCGCGTCTGCCACAGGGGCATGATGCTCCCTGTCACAGACTCATTTTGTAGGCACCCAGCGCTCGATGAGCTGACGTGCGCGGAGCGTCAAGTGTGCCACCGTCATGTGCTCATGTCGCTTCCGCTCAGCTCCCAATCTGCATGTGCCACTTATTGCAACAGCTTCAGCTTGCTGGTCACCTGGTCGACAACAGACTTCGGACCAGGTCCTACGCCGAGAACGGTCGCGGAGCCAGCTGAAATCTGCGTACGCCCAGCATCATGGATCACCTGCGCGCAGAGTCCCAAGCTCACAGCCTGCGCCTGCAGCATAAGCATCTCCTCCTCGCTGTCGACTCTAACGGCAATCTTCGCCTGGCCTAGCCTCTCCCAGCGCTTCAGCACCGGGTGTGCGGGGTCTGCGCGCGAGAGAGCTTTGTAGCAGGCCAGCGTTGCATGCGAGCATTGCGCAGCGATCTTGCCTAGACATGTTATCAGTTGACGATGACTCAAGTGTTACACTAGAGCTCGAGGAGGATCGAAGAATGGTGGGATGATGCAGAGCGGGAGCAACGGCAGAGGAGCTGTAGATAAGGTGCTGCGGAATAGATGGAAAACAAGGTAGTATCAGGCATTCATATCCGCTTACCTTTGCCCATCCCAAGATCGGTCCGTACCACGAGCACCAGCTTGCATTCTTCGGTGGCGTCTGCAAAAGTTTTCAGGTCGCCTAGCTCATCATCCCCACCTTCGGAGCTGGCGTCACTCATGTCGGACTCCTCCTCATGTGGTTCTTTGTTGGAGGCCGCATGTTTCGATGCAGAGCCTCCGAATAGCCCTAATGAACGTGCCTGGCCAATGTAAAACCCAGTCAAGCCAGATACAATTGCTGTTGCGACGACAATGGCTGCCACCGTTGGTGGGCCTTTGTCCTGTGGGCTTGCAGCCATGTCGAGACCGGATCGTCCGCGGGGTAAGGCGAGAAAGACGGCGACGGCGGCAGGAATGTGTAATTACCTTAGCATCCGAGCTGTGCTGTGCTGTCTCAGGAAGGTAAGAGCGAGTCGGGAGACGTTGCGTTACGAGAGCGGTCAGAAGCCCAGACAAGCAACCATCAAACGCCCCTAGCAAAAGGTCAGCTTGCCACCCACCGAGCCACCCAACCGTGAACAGCGAGGCAGATCTCGCCGACCGTACCATGAAACCTCGCAACTCTTGCACTGAATCAAGACGACATATACTCCGCAAACGAGTTCGAATTTTGTAGCGTTGA
>JAABUW010006767.1_pt1 | contig 14147 bp, 25 predicted proteins | sample 5560081 | NCBI WGS metagenome assembly JAABUW01 (sample SAMN10711882, study PRJNA513363) | rock metagenome | isolation source: Antarctica rocks | place: Antarctica: Victoria Land, Knobhead sud
AATATTTTTTTTTTTTGTTGTTCCCCCCCCCCCCCCCCCCCCCCCCCCCCCTCCCCACATCATCGCCGCGAGGGCGTCGGCATCCAGCTACTTTTCGCCAGAATACAAACATGCACTCACACAAAACTCAACAAGGTTTAGTTTCGACAACGCCACCTCCAAGAGTGCCTTCAAAAAGTCTGCGTCCGGCGGCTCCGCTTGACCCGCGGCCGCCGCCTTGGCCGCCTTTTTGGCAAAGCTCTCCACGTCCTTGGCGGCAGCGCGGTCGCGCGAGACGTGCGACGCCAGCTGCGGCGCCAGTGATGCCAGGGCGGGTAACTCGGTGGCGCCGGGGCGCAGCGGCAGCGATGCCAGCACCTGCATGTGATGCACAGCCATCAAAACTGCGTCTTGAGGCTTGGAAACGGTGTTTGTGTCCATCACAGAGGCAGATTGCTCGGCTGAGCAATTGATCATTTGCTGCGGCTGTAAGCCGCGGCGCGAGTGCCGCGAGCGCGGGGAGCTTGCCCGCTCCCCGTCGCATCAGCAGCGACGCCAGCCCCTTGACGCAACAAAGGTCAGGTATGGATATAGGATTCTGATACGTGCTTGTGAAAGATCACTTCGTGAAACAATGTTTGTTTTCCAACGAAATAACGGCAGCCGCGGCGCCTGCCCCGCGAAGCGCGGGCAGCGCATTCGTGCCCGGGGGCAGCTGCGACAGCGCCAGCACCTGCGTTACGCGGAACACTGTTGTCTCCGGAAGCTGTGGATTGTTTCTGGAAGTTGTGGATGGAGACACATTCGCTTTTCTGAGTATTGCGTCGGTGAAGACATCGTCCATCATGCGCCCACAGCAGTGCGCTGCCGTCGCTGCGTCTCTGCAGGTATGACACCGCCGCCGCCGCTTGTCGCACCTTGCAAAGCGCTGCGATGTAGGGCTTGGAGGCGGGGCTCGGCGCGCAGGAGAGCACCTCTCGCGCCAACCACAGCGCGAGCGCCTCCAGGCCCCTGTCTTCGCAAGCGTCGGCGCCTGGCTGCTTCACCTGCATTTGGAGGGATCTCGTCAGGATTGAACGGTGAGGATGAACTGCAGAGGATGAAGCCACAGGCAGCATCTCCCGAGGCGGCACTGAGTCGATGAGAGACCGACGCAGATACTGGAAACACCCGGCTCAGCAGCAGCAGCTGGCGCGTGAAGCGCAACAGCAGCGGCGCCTGGCCGTATCTCAGGCCGAGTACGGGTCTTGGTGCCTAATAAAACACTAGACTTTGATAACGAGAAACGCTGGACCCTCCACTTACCCAAAACTAGCTGGCCCCTGAAGCGTAGTGGCCGCAGTCGAGGCGGCTGTGAGTCACTTGTTATTCGCGACCCCAAAAATGAAGAACCCTTGATAAGAAAAGGCTGAGCTCACCAGCGGCAGCCGGCCCGTGCAGCGCAGCTGCGGCGGCGCCTGGCTGCGTCTGAGGCGGCGCCAGAACCCCATCTCTGTGTGCACTCACAAGAGCTGAACTGTGAAGCATGCGCACGCATTGCGCTCACCAGCAGCAGCTGGCCCATGAAGCGCAGCAGCAGCGGCGCCTGGCCGCGTTTCAGGCCCAGGGCCAGGCCGCGGCGCGCCGCCGGCAGGAACGCGCCCGCCAGCGCCTTGGTCGCCGCCGCGCCCAGTCCGGCGAAAGCCTCCAGCGCCACCGACAGCGCCTGCCGCAGCGCCGGCGCCGCCTCGGTGGCCGGGTCGAACATCAGCGGCAGCAGCCTCGCCAGCACCTGCAGCCGTGCATTGTTATTTGTGTCGTGAATTGCCATGACTGTCATGCAGATTATCTGAGTGCGCTTCCCTGAAAAACAAAAACGGCATTTCAGGGCACAACGCCAGCCAGCAGCAGCCACCCAGCTGGGGGGAAAAGTTCATGACTGCATATCTTTTCGATATGCCGACTCGCCTTGAGCATGTCGCCGCGCTCGAGGCCGGACTCGGGGTCCACGGCGCCAGCCACCAGCAGCTTGGCCAGCCCGCCGGCGGCCGCCGCCGCCAGAGCCGCACAGGCAGGATCCCCGCCCCCGTCCTCCTCGTCGGCGCGCCTGTGGCGGACGCATGGTAGCTGGTGTCGATCGAAAAACGACATGTCTGGTGAGAATAAGTTGAACTGGAGACGTGATTGTAGAGGCCTCAAATCAGACGCGCCGAGCAGAGCACTGTCTACACTGCCGTCTGCAGCGCACAGGCCGGCCCAAGGTCTGTGCGCCTTTGCATCCCTGACTTGCAGCCGCCCAGGTGAAGCACGCAGCTGCGGCAGCTGCGACGCAGCAGTTTAGGGTTTCACTCAGGGACCGTAAACACGAGATGCGTGACGCACCCGTTGGCCAGCGCAGAGTCCAGCGCGGCCAGCAGCATGTCCGCGAGCGGCAGCGATGACGCATCGGCGCCCTCGCACTCTCCAGCGCACGCCTCTGGCAGCATGGCGTCCATGTTGCGCACGCCCCTGCAGCCTCAGCAGATTGCATCAGTGCAGGTTCTGGTGCAATATGTACCAGGCGCGACTGCTGAGGGGCGGTGCCTTTCGTCAGCTGACGAGGTGCGGGGGCACAGGACGGATGAATGGTGCTTGCAGGGACAGCAAAGCTTGGCCGCCTTCTTTGTGATGTACCCCGGCTTGTGGGCTGCAACTGTCATATGTGCTGGGAATGCCACCAATGCAAGATGTGAAGGAGGAAGCCCTGCATCCAACCATCGCGCACCTGACCATGGCGACATCTGAGAGCGCAGCGGCGGCCACGGCCGCGGCGGCGGGCTCGTCGGCTGCCAACCCCGCACGCAGCAGCGCCAGCGGCGCCGCCAGTGCGCCGTCGCCGCCGCCGCCGCAGTCAAGCAGGCAGTACAGCCCCACGCAGCGCAGCGCCTCCCGCCTGCGGTGGCAATCGACTCAATCAAAGTAGCGTCGCATCGCGATTCTGCTGCGGCATGTCGTCCCCTGGAAGCAGCGCGTGGGAAGGGTTAGGGTTTAGGGTTTGCATGGAGGCATCCGAAATAGCGATATGTACCTGACGGGCGCTGCCTGTTGCATGGCGGGCAGCAGCAGCGCCTCGGGCAGGTCCCGCACCGCTAGCGCGCCGCAGCCGGCCGCGCCTTCAGCACACCGAAAGCAAGCGGCTTTAAACAAGGGAAACCGACTTCAGAAGCGAAAGCAAACCACCTTCAAACGACCAAATCACCCCTTCCGACAGTAGCAACATCTCCAGGCAGGAGAACCCAACAGCGCCTGGGTATACAATACACAAGACACACACCTTCGGAGGCGTAGCGGCCGGCAGGCTCGGCCGCCGCCAGGCCACCCAGCAGCACCGCCGCGACACCCAGTGAGTGCAGCCAGGCGGCCTCGTCTTGCTCTGTACATGGCAATCAGAGCACTGCATGGTCAGGGTTCCGTCGTTTTCGTGATCAGTGGGATGCTTGAAACGAAGCAGAGGACCCCGCCATGATGCCCAGCAACTGCAGCAAGGCGGCGTCTGCAGCCTCCGCGGCAGTCTCGGCCAGGCGAGACAGGACACGTCTGCTCAGGTGGCGGGCGGAGGTGCTTGCCGCAGGGACAGAGTGGCGCAGAACGAGAGGGAATTGCTAGAATCAAGCTGCCGGCAGGCTGGCGTGCCAGTCCTCTTGAAGCCGGTCCTCTTGAAAGTCCAGGAACCGGCATGGTGTGGCGGATATTTTGCGCTTCCATATTTCATTCTTTTGCAAGAAGTGCTGTACCTGCGTCCGTGCCGCCGATGCGTTCCGTATGGCGGCAGCACGGCAGGATGTCAGAGACGGCGCCCAGCATCGCGCTTGCCATCTCGGCGGGTGAGCCGTACACCTGCGCACATTCCAGCTGCAGCTCGGATCTTCACTCGTCGCTGCGAGGGCAGATGGAAACGAGCAAACGAGCAACGAGCAGAGGGCTTCGGGGATGCCTTCAGCGGCTGAAAGGCTGTCTGAGGTGCGGTGCAGGTTTGCAAGCCTAGCCTGGCGTGCGTCGGTACATGCAGCACATCAAAACACACGGAGAGAATTTGTGCGCGCCTTGGCAGCCAGCTCGGACAGCGCCTCGCCCCAGGCGCCGCCGTCAAAAGCGCCCACGCCGGCCGCCTCAGCTGCCGCGCCATCTGCCGCCGGCCCCCACAGCCCAGGGCAGCGCAGCAGTGACGACAGGACGTCTGCTGCGGCGGCTCGTCCCGCCGCATCCGCCATGTCCTGCATCAACATCGATGCGGAAACACTCTGCTTGCTGCCAGCCAGACCGACAGCGGACTCGACACATCTTCCGGAAAGCACACGCGCGTGTTCCAAAGGTAGTAAATCGGGTGCCAACGGCCGTGGCAGAGCAGGTGGCCCTTCCCTGCGAGGAGATCCATTTGGGTGTAGGGTTTAGGGTTTGCCATCACCGTTTTCGGAAGGCAAAGATCCCCGCTCATCCCGCTCATCTTGGCTCTGGACATGCCAGCATCGTCAGAGGCATACCGTGCAGCGCGCTGCGATGTGCAGGACCTGCCGCGTCGCGAAGGCGTGCTTCGGCCCCGCCTCCGCGTGCGCCGCCACGACCGCCAGCAGGCCGCCGACGGTCTCGGGCAGCGCTGCCTCCAGCGCCTGGCACCAGCAACACGTGCGGGGCCATGTCAGGCATCGTGCAAGCCTACATCAGGTCGGTGGAATCGATTCCCTGTCTTTAGGGCCCCTGGTCGCGCGGCGGCAGAGCCTTGACATTTTGGGCATGGGCGGGGCGGAGAAGGACTGGATGCAGGGCAGGCACGAGCGGACTTCTGTCAGGTTTTTCAGCCCTTCCGCACCTCCAGGCAGTCGCCGGCGAGCGCGGCGTCGCGGGAGGACGCAGCGCCGGAGCCGGCCGCCGCTGCGGCGCCGCGGGCCTCCGCCTCCGCCGCCAGCCACTCGCAGGCGACGCGCCTGCAGCACCAGACTCGATGAGCAGGGGCCGAAGCTCGTGTGCCAGGGGGCAGCAGTAGCATAGGGCTGCAACGTATGGGGCAAAAAGGCGCTCACCACAGCAGCGCCTCCTCAGGCGCCAGCAGGCCTCCTGGGCCCGGCGGCGCGTGCAGCCCGGAGGCGTCCTCCGATGCGGCGTGCGCCATCGTGGCCGGCTCTACCGCTCCCCCGGCGATGAGCACCTCCACCACCGCCTCCGCCACGCCTGCAGTTATGACAGAAAACCCTTGGAGTTTGGACTTCCCTGGAGTGCGCCATTGTGGCCGGCGCCACCGCTCCCCCGGCGATGAGCACCTTCATTACAGTACAGCCTCCGCCACGCTTGCGGTCATGACAGGGGCACCATTGACTAGCTGCTGTTCCGTTCGGAGTGTCCAGGGGCTGGACTGTCGTCACGTCTAAGGGGACCTGGCGTGGAACGCTGTGCATTCTGCCAGGTCTCGCATGCAGTATGCAGACAAGTGACAGCGGTGCGCCATTGACCAGTGCGGGTAGCCATCGAACGAGCGGTTGCACTGCATCCGTCCAGGCTGATCACTGGACCAGGCAAGAGCGGCACCTTCGTTGGCGGCTACATCCAGCAGCGACAGCATCGAGGGCACGTTGTCATCCGCCTGATGCAGCCACCCCGCCAGCAGCGCCTGCCGCATTGCCACACGCGCTTTGTCACTCTCCGCAATCCCAACGACAAGGGCTCTGCATGCATTTGATGCACTGCTCGAAGCAAAGTGCTTCGTTGCATGCGGCAGCAGTGCATGGTTGACATGGCCATGGAGCACAGCTGTTGCGTGACAGGCTCCACGGGATGCAGTTTGACAGATAGAAACGCATTCCCGCAGATGCGTCGATTTGTGAGCTGCCAGCATCTCAGATCACCTGCGCGCCGGCAGCAACGCGCGGGTGGCGATCCGCCAGTCCGCGCTTCAGCAGCATCGCCCGCTGCGCCGAGCTGCTTCCAATCACAGACAGCCCTCATGGGCAGTGGCAGTACAGTACAATACAATACAAGCTTGCAGACATGCAGGAGCTCAAGGGGGACTCCTCCACAAGCCAGGTGCCAGCATGCAGAATCGTTCATCGCTGAAAAGCTGTGTGGCCACAGGTGTGGAGAACAGGGCGACAGCGGGTATTGCCGTGAATGTTCGGGCCGTTCGGTTTCGACAACATGAGGTGTTAACAGACACGTGCAGAAGCCAACACCGCACCTGAGGATGTCAATTTGCACCTTTTCGCCCAGCATGCGGTACGACATACGCCGCACCTGCAGAACACAAGGCAGCACTCCTGGCATGACGATGCTCTTCAGCCTAACATGCAGTTCACATGACAGCATATACTTCGTGCCTCCACGACAGCCTGCAGGTCCAGGGCGATACCGCTCCACTTACAGACGATGGCCTAACTGCGGTTTCGAGGCAGATGGCCAGTCAGGTGCCGGCGCGGCTACCACTGCCAAGCGTCACAGCCGGGCGAGGGGCACACCTCTCGTGTGTGAGGCACAGAGCAGTTGGTGCTTTTTTTAAAAGACATCGGCACCACAGCGGCCCAGTGCCTGCGCAGCCTGCCGCACCTCGGGGTCCACGTCGCGGGTGCGGTCGATAATAGCGGGCAGCGTAGTTTCAGGGTCCACCGCTAGGGCGCCCACCACTGCCTTGCGCACCTCCTGCAGTTGTGGAACGGCAACAGCATCACGGTTGCATCCCAGAGCTCCTGTGGATCCCGTGGACGGCTTCGGTGTTTGGCGTCACCCTGGGGCGCAGCTGCGTGCCCTGCTGAAGGCATGCGGCCTCGCGCGCAGGCACTTCTGCGCGCCTGTGACTGCCAAAGGCTCGAGCTTTCAACCTGAGACGCATGGCAGGATGGTGTCTGGGCAATATGGAGGGGCACGGTACCTTGTTGCTGTCGCTGGCCAAGAGGCGCAGCAGTGCAGTAGTGACCCCGTCGTCCGCCAAGCTGCCATCCTGCACGTGCAGCACCAGTACATTCAGTACCTGTTCCTCGTTTCTTTGCTGCCCAGGCAGATGCCGGTGTTTGGCACATAGCTGTGGTGCCTGATCGCGAGGTAAACCCTAAACCCTAACCCGATCAAGCCAGTGCGCCTGACAATGCAACTCTGTGCGGGTACAGATGCAAAACTTGCTGGCGGATACGACGCTGCAGCTCGAAAGTTAGAGTTTCGATTGGGATCGTCGTCACAGCCAGGTCTTTACGGCCCAGGATCCGCACCTCGTCAGGCTGGGCGAGGCGCGCCAGAACCGCAGCGGCCTCAGCACGCACGCCCGGCGCCTTGTCCTGCAGCCGCTGCATCATCGCCGCCTCGACGCCGTCCACCAGATCCTGCACAGCATTCGGAATGACAACCGTTGACAAACACCTGAAGAAGGTGATGGCGGGGAGGGCGTGGTGCCAGATATCCGCATTGTGCAGAGTGACAGGCCAGGGGCACCCTTCACACCAAGTGCTGTGCCACACGCATGAGGCGTCTGGGATGACCACTTTGGTGGCCGTTTCGAAAAGCAGCCCACCTCGGACAGCTCGATTTCCATGGGCAGCGATGTGAAGATAGCGCCCATGAGCTGGCAGGCGCGGAAGCGGACGGCCTTGTCCGCCGCGGCGGCGCCGCCCAGCAGGAACGCCAGCAGGCCCTCAGTCAGCTCGACTGCCGCGGCGGCCGCGGGCGCCGGCGCGGCCGACGGCAAGTAAGCCACGAAGCGCACCACCCGCTCGACATGCGCGTCCCTCTGCAGGTGCAGGCATGTTTTGATCGGCGCTGGGAAGCCGAAATGGGGTGGACACTGCGTTTCAAGCTGATAGTGAGTCAGAATATGCACTCCTGTGCTGTGTGCCTGTGTCGTGCTGCATGATCGCCTTTGCAGATCATTCCCATATGCTCGGATCACGCCGCACTGTGCATCAAACCTTCCATGCATGTGCCCAGCTCGTTGTTGGCTGCACGCGGCAAACTCCCATTGCTTGCCCGTGAAGGGCGGACTTGGAGACAGCAAGCGACCCGAGAGTCCTAATGGTTTGACATGCACAGTTTGCTTGTGCTGGTGCGTGCTGGCTGACTGAGGCTCCCTGCTACCAAACAGCAGATGTCTAAACCGCAAAGTCCTCACCTGGCCAATCGGCAGCACGTGGCGTAGGCAGGCACACAGTTGCTCCAGCACCTCGGCGGGCTGGCGGCTCGCCAGGCGCCAGAGTGCGGCTGCGCACTTTCTGTGCCCCGCCACAGAGCGCTGGGCTTCATTGAGGATCCTGCCCACCGTGAACGCCTCGGGCGCCGGGGCGCCGCGCACCATGGCTGCTTCTCAGTGCTGATGCCACAGCTTTTGCTGCAACATGGTGCGATTCTGGCTGGTAACAATTTCACGCTTATTGTCGCAAAGCACGCACGACAGGCAGATTTGTAAATTTCATTCCAGACCCTTTTTTGGCGCGAAATGCGCGGGTGCGGCGGCCCGCGCTCACAACCACAGCCTCCAAGCTCACACAGTCAAACTTTGTGCGGCGAGCGTGCTGGGAGGTCTGAACTGTCTGCACTGCGCTAGGCCCACACGCGAAGCCGTAGCGGAAGCTCCCGAGCCCCGTCAGACATTGTGCCTCTTCGCGGTTCGACCGGAGCATACCCCAGCACTGTACGTAGCGGTCCGCAGAAGCCTTCGCGGGACTATCCTGTTTCCATCGCTCGGATTGCACCGTCGCTGACCTTCTGTCGGCCCTAGAAGGCTTTCCTGGGTCAGACATCCGGCTGCCAGCTCGGCTGCGAGTGTAGTCACTCATACCGTGCGAAGCAGAAGTCCGAAGCATCTGTCCAGGCATTTGCAGCATATCTGGGTCAAACAGGGAGCATTGTCGGAGCTCGCTCAGAAAGGGGGGCCAAGCCAATTACCTCGGGAGGTGGACAGAGCACAACCTGATAGCACCATGGAGGTGGGTCCTTCATGAACTTTGAGGATGCCTTATCAAGCCCGGATGCCAGCAGCTCCTTGCCTTCATCCTGCTGCCCCCCTAAGCCCAACAGACGCTCCTGCAGCCCTCCAATCCCTCACTTTCCCGTTTGACATCCCTTTTGACATCCCCTTCTGACAACCCCCGGCAGGGTGCTGGCGGCGTGGCGGTGGTGTCGCCGCCATCGCTGAGCACCGATTTGGGTGACGACCCGATGCGCACGGGCGCCTCGCCGGACGTCTCCCGCTCCGACGCGTCCGACCGCCAGGCGGCACGCTCGGGGCGCTCCGTTGACTCGCACACTCTCCAGGTTCGTGGCCGGCCCTACGGCCCTAAACCTCACACCCAATACGCGTGGCACGCCCCAGCATGTGCAGAGCGCGGCGTGATGCCGATGCGGGTCCAGGCATTCTGCCTGCCTGCCGAGGAGCTGTCAGAACGCATCCATGTCATTTGGTCACAACACAGTGAAAGCCTGACCAGTCTCACACTGTGCTCCAGCATCCAAGCAACATATCGTCTGTGTTGGAGCCGTTGATGTGGAGCTCACCTTTGCCACCGTCTACATTCCGCAGCAGCGGCGGCATGCGGCGATCGGCGCTGCGCTGCAGCGGATGGGCACAGAACTCTCGGGCGACGCCAGTAGCGGCACGTCGCAACAGCGCTGCACTAAGCGGCCCCGCAATGTGTCGCTAGAAAAGGTGCCGCTGCTGCTGCTGTTGCTGCTGCTGGATGACTGTCGCTGCTGGTGGATGACTGTCGCTGCTGGTGGATGACTGTCGCTGCTGCTGGATGACTGGACCCTGAAAGGCAGTTGTATGTGTCGTGACGGTATGTGTTGTGACGGTATGTGTTGTGACGGTAAGCCTCCAGCCACCGCCATGCGCAGCACCAGGCTGGGACGCTGCTGGAACCCGCAGTTTCCAGTTGAAATGCTCCAAGCATACTGTCCGCTTTGTGAGGCCCAGCTTGGCAGCACCCCCTGGCTCATGCTCAGACACGCGCTGCGGCAGGTGTGGGGCTGGCTGGAGGCCGGCACTGTGGGCCAGCAGCCGCAGCCGACGCACGCATTCTTTGGCAGCCCCTCGCCCGGCTTCCCGCTGCAGCCGGCCGCTGCTGAGCAGGACGAGCGGCAGTCGGCCGCAGACGCGCCCGAGGCGCTGCCGCCCTCCGCAGCGGCAGCGGCGTCGGCCACGATGGACATACCCAGGGGTGAGCCTGCCCTTCATGCACAGCAGCCAGACGTGTGGAACCGCACCGACATGCCGAGTCGCTGGTCCATAGGCGTCGAGTCACTGAACCCACCCTGGGTTAGGTCGACAGCTGCACCAAGCGCACGAAGTGTCCCGCTGGCAGTATCGCCGGCGCCGCCGCGTGCAACATCAGCAGGCAGGGGGGATGATCTTGCGGGGCTGGTGACGGTGGCGTCGCCTTTGGCGCATGAGGAATTCCTCGATTTGAGTACTCCCCTGGGCTCACAAGTGCCTCCACACGTTACAGGCGGCCTGTCATACGTGATGGCGCAGCACAATGCGCAGTCCAGCCGACCGCTGAAGCGGAAGTCGGCCGGCCCCGTCGACCTGCCGGCATCGCTGCCGTCGCCCAGCGGCGGCGCTCCAGAGGTGAGCTGACAGATGTTCTCGTTAAACCCTAAACCCTATGCCATCCCCCTCTGTGCCTGCGTCGCCTTGCGGGGCCATGGCGCAGCATGGCTCCTATGATTCGTCCGTCCACACCTCGCAAACAGCCGGACGCCTCTGCCACAGCACTGTTCACGGGTTCTGAAGGCAGTTTACATCAATGTGTACTCAATTACGTGTTGAGCTGGGCGAGTCCGTGCGACAGGTGGACATCGACTGCCTTTTGGCGCACTCCAACCTGGAGCGCTCCAGGGTGGCCCGACTGGACGACGCAGCTCTGGCGCAGCACGACGCTGCGCTGCTGAAGGGTTTAGACGAGCAGCCCGCGGCGCAGCAGCGTGGCGGCGGCGGCGGCGGCGGTGGCACCGCAGCAGAGTCTCGGCCGAACGCTCGGGCTTCGAGTCCCGCTATTGCCGTCGCGGCGCCGCGGGCGCCGTTCGGGCTGCCGGCGGCTGCTGGCAGTGGCTTCGGGCGCTTCAGCTTTGGGACCGGCGCTGCGCCGCCGGAGTTTCGCGGCGGCGCTGGGGCCGGCGGCGGGGGTGGCGTGACCGCAAAGAGCGCACCCTCGAAATTGAGTCCCGTGGCGGCGGCTGCGGCAGCAGGGCAGCGGCGGCGCCGCGGCGCGCATGCTGCATAGGTCACGGTCTGTCAGTGGGGTGGGCAGCGGCGGAGCAGGGGCTTCTGCACGCAGCCCTAAACCCTAAACCCTAAACGATGTGGTTTCAGCGTCTGGCAGGCTAGAACAATGGCCGGCAGGGGCCGTGACCGACACAGCAACTGTGTACCAGAATTTCAGGTGTGTGTGCCGTTGACAAGTAGAGACAGTGCCGGCGCAGCAGATGCTGCCGACGTAATCGTCTGAGATAAGCAGATCTGCTGTGTGCGCTGCAGCACAGTCCGCAGCATATCATAGGTGTATTGCCGATCACCTCGGATTGCAGTCGCTGGTTTCACTGCTTTAATCTGCTCTTGGGGAACTGTGGGGGCTCTAGGCGTGAAGCAGTAGGCCCTTGACTGCTGTCCTGTGTACAGACACCTTCGAAGACATCTGGCGGGTGTCCTGCTCCAGGTGCCTAGGTTCTTAATCGCACAGGCGGCACAGATGGCACAATTGGTGTGCACCTTGACTGACTGGTGCGCCTACCGTGGTGTCACAGTCGAACCTGGAGTAGCCTTGAGACATGACGGGCATGTGAGGTGGGAGCATCATGCGTTGGCCGCAGTGTGGCACAATGCATTATTACATCTGCAGCACCAATGCCTCGGCGGTGCACTGAATCAGATCGTGATCTGCCATAGCCGCACGTGCGCCTTGACTCGCGTTTCCAACTTCACCGAAGTTCTGGCAACCCTCCGAACACGCTGAGATCTGCCTCCTCCAACACGCAATTCCCACTGTGTGCCAGCTCCCTCGAAACCGATGAGCGTCTCTACAGAACACCAGCAGCGGCCGCGGGCAGCTCCCGTGACTAGCAGCAGGCTCGTGGCTATGCAAAACTTTCAGGGCTTGTAAGTTTGGTTACTCCGCCGTCAGGCACCGGCTGGCACTGTGCTGTCGGCGTGCCGCGCTCACGACCCAGCAGCGGGGGCGCTCCACGGCTGCCGCTCAGGTGGCGCGCAGACTTTCCAAGATCACGTGGTGTACTCAGCGTTGATCTTGACGTAGTCGTAGCTGAGGTCGCAGCCCCACGCCATGCCCTCCCCTGGGCCATCGCCTGCGCGGCGGAACAAATCGTGTTGGTTGTGTTGTCAAGCAACGTGTCACATGCGCCCAATCGAGGTGTGAGTAACAAGATCGAGGTGTGAGTAAGAAGATCAAGGTGTGAGTAACAAGATAAGTTGTGAATCTGCTTCTGCTCCTGGTTGGACTCCAATTTGGCGGCGACCACAGCAGTCAGCAGTCCCACCAAACTCACACGACACGCGCCGATTCCACGCTAGAGCGCGCGCACCAATGGACACTCTAATCTCCACAGTGCCGTGCTTTGACGTCTGCTCAGTGAGGTATTTGGACGCCGCCGCGGCGTCAAAGTCCAGCGGTTGCCCCGCCTCCATGAGCGGCAGCTCGCCCAGCGAGATGCGCATGTCCGCCTGCTCGTACGGCACGCCCGTGTACCTGTCAGAAGGGTTTGCAGAATGCAACGGGTCAACGGAAGCACGTGAACCAGAACGGAAGCTCGGCAGAGTTGGCCTGCTGCTGGCAACGGAAATGTTGCCCTGCGAGGGCGCATGTCCGCCTGAAGGGAACGGCCCGCCCGTGTACCTGCACAGAGGAACTGGTTGCAGTGGAATCATTGGTGAGTCTAAAACTCGAGATTACTTCTTACTCAAAGAAACTTCTTACTCAGAATTGTCTCCAACCCTGCACCCCATGATGCCCAGTTAGATGCGCATGTCGGCCTGCTCGCACGGCACGCACGCCCGTGTAACTGCAGGCGAACCTCAGGATTCATTGCAGATGCAATGCGCTTGTGAGCGGACAACCATTACAGAAGAGAGGTTACGCGCAAGCAGCTGACGTGCTGCCCTGCGAGATACGCCTGTCTGCCTGCTCGCGTGGCACGCCCGTGTGCGTGTCCAGTGCCCAGATTCTAAACCCTTCTGAACAGGCACCTGCACAGTGGCGCAGGGGGCAGGAAGGCGGCGGCGACTTTGCAGGGCACGCCATCGCCTTGTCAGCTGAAAGCTGCACAAGACCCCGCCAGCGGTGTTTCATTCGACGACTCGCCAATAGAAAAATTGCCATCTCCGCAGTTTCAACCCTTTGCATTGGTTGTATAACGAAGTCGCACCCGGCGGCGCAGGCGATGCGGCCCCAGCTGGGGTCGAGCCCGCAGGCCGCCGCCTTGACGAGTTCATTGCTTGCTATCGACTCTTGTGGGCCACAGATGTAGGCGAGAGGTGTTGCCCAGGACGCTTGACACAACAAAGCCGCACCCGGCGGCGCAGGCGATGCGGCCCCAGTTGGGGTCGTGCCCGTAGACCGCCGCCTTGACGAGGCTGCTGCCGGCTATCGACTTTAGTAGGCGACAGATGTAGACGGAAGGTGGTGCCTGGGACGCTTGACACAACAAAGCCGCACCCGGCGGCGCAGGCGATGCGGCCCCAGTTGGGGTCGTGAGACGCCGCCCAGACGAGGTCGCTGCTTGCTATCGACTTTAGTAGGCGACAGATGCAGACGAAAGGTGGTGCCTGGGACGCTTGACACAACAGAGCCGCACCCGGCGGCGCAGGCGATGCGGCCCCAGTTGGGGTCGTGCCCATAGACCGCCGCCTTGACGAGGCTGCTGCCGGCTATGGATCGCGCCAAGGCGTTGGCCGCCGTCTCGTCCGGCGCTCCGGTGCAGGACACCTCCATGAGGCACGTCGCGCCCTCCCCGTCCCACGCGATCGACTTGGCCAGGCCCTGCGGCGGCGAAGGTCGCGAGCTCAGGAGCTCGTGCGGCTTCCGCCGGCGCGGGACACCTCCATGAGGTACGTCGCGCCCTCGCCGTCGCACGCAATGGACATGGCCAGACCCTACGGCAGCTTCCAGGTACGTTTTGCAGTCGGCATGGATTGCAATTGAGGGGGCAGGACGCCTCCATGCGACACGTGG
>JAABUW010006770.1_pt1 | contig 14145 bp, 15 predicted proteins | sample 5560081 | NCBI WGS metagenome assembly JAABUW01 (sample SAMN10711882, study PRJNA513363) | rock metagenome | isolation source: Antarctica rocks | place: Antarctica: Victoria Land, Knobhead sud
CAAGCCGCTTTGGGCTGCCCTACACAGCTCAAGCGGTATTGTCATGAGCAGAAAGTGGTTCACTAAGAAAACGTGGGAAGGGCACTTCCCCGAAGTCCGATATGAAAATCTCACGCAGGGACCGAAGCTAGGTCACATCGAACATGGGAGAACATCTCCATGGATCAAAACATCAAATGGAGAAGCTTAATATCAGAGCCGAAAAAATCAAGGAAACAACCTGGACTTCCTGCCATGGTACCCGATCCCAGACCAAGACTCATCTCTTTCGCGGGCCTTCCTCGTCGCACGTTGGCCGCCCCATGAGACGTGTCTCATTTCGTATGAAATGTACGTAAGTACGTTGTATAACTCTCCCTGTTATGTTGAACGCTCTCCCTGCTTCCGAGACTGTGGTGGGCCTTTGGTTCCAAGGCACCGATGTTGCTGCCCGTCATAGTGCAGCACTCGTCCAGATCATGTACTCGTGTCTTGCCTGCATGGCGGTGAGCCCGGTCCATTGTGTTGGGTTGTAAACAAGGTCAATGCGAAATGCGTGAGCGTGAACATTTTGCAGTCAATCTCTTTTGGCGGAGATAAGTAGAATGCCATACTGGAGAGGCAGTCAGAACTAACAAACGCGATCTAGTCCTCGGTTACCAGCGTCAGCCGGCACTCGCATTGCTTTTCATGCTTCAAGCGTGCAATATTAATGGCAACTGGTACCGTTAGACTTTCGTTTCGAATCCACGCTGCCTGAATCTTGAATTGAACAGTTTTGATGCACGGCGATCTTCGGTGTGGCTCATACGCGGGAGCCAGCCTGACATAGACACTAAAGTACGTATGCACAATACGGTAGTCATCTGATGGACGACTTGAACCTGTTTCCCTCTACGCCCTCACGCCCAATCTCATCCTAAGCAAAGCTTGTCTGCGGAGGCACGGCCGGTCTGATAACACAAGGCTGGCGCATAAAGGGTTACATCCCGATTGTTTGGCTACTCTAAAGTAGGTGATGTGGCAGATCGATCCCTTGCAGCATGCACGTTGCGAGGCTTGCATATGCGAAATGGGATGGAGACCTTCACACGTCCTTGAGCTGCAGTTGTACTTCGGAAATGTAGATGTATTGAGTCTGACTAAAGCTTTGCATTCGCAATGGATCTGCCAACTCTTCATCTGCTTAGCATCAGGTGGCAGGCTAGCGATCAGAATGATGACTGGCAGTCCGAGCAGTACCATCTACGAATTGTCAGACATCACCGTTCTCGGAAGTGAAGCTCTAGTACATAAAGTCCTGTATTAGAATCTCTTCCAACACAATCCTCTACACGCTGTAATCAATTTCCGGGTTATCCAATCCAGAGCTACACCAGCTCCAAACCTGATATGCTGGGCATGTTACCCTCATGCTCTGATAACGAACCGCTTGAAGAACTCCATGTCTTCTCGACAAGCGAGATCTGCACCAAAGAAGTCTTCCCGCACCATACACCGTGGCGTGCATGGAAGGAGCGGCAGACCCCTCCTCTCCATCCTTGCCTGTCAGTCCCAAGCAACGAACCTGTGCTCTTTGCTGTCCAAATCATCGCACTCTGGAAGGCAGCAAAATCGTCACAGGAATTCGAGCCGTGGTCGACAAGCTAGCTGTGAGTGAGAAGCCAAGCATCAACTAGCTTGAAATTCTGTAGCCAAGGGGGGGCGAACTGGAGATAATCGAAGAGTTTGATAGCGTTGATCATCGAACATGAAACCACATCTGAGATGAGCGTAGATTCCTCTCGTAGCCCTCAGATGTGCCTGCTCGAAGTTGGCGTTCACGTTCCACCTTCTCAATCCGAGCGAGGGCATCCATTCCGAACCTTCAAGAGCAGGCTTCATCGTCTCGCTGTAGACTTTACTACCATATTGGATCTTTACTCGGCAACGCACATCTGAATGGCCTCTGCTTACCAATAAGACTTACATGTTGTAAGTAGTAGAACATGGACCTTGCGGATAGTGATTGCTCGGGAATTCTCTGCCAGATATGACCCTGAATGTTTTTCGCCTACTGCCAACGGCACACAGATTGTCATCAAGGTAGTATGAATCAAAGGAGGAGCTTATCCAGACGTCGAAGGCACACGGTACACTTCCTGGGCAAACGAAAACAGCACATATGATGCGAGCAATCGGCAAGGCAGCCCACGACTGAGGGCTCGCAGGGCCAAAGCGTGAAAACCAATCCTGTCCAACAGGAGCCGCAGGACTCGAACGCTCGTGCTCCATACCGGCGGCTCGAGCACATCTCACGCAGCAGATCTCAGACAGCACACGTAACAGTACGTAGCAGAGTACGTAGATAGCTACCGCGGCCCAATAGCACAGGTGCCCAGTCATGCAGATGAGATCTTGCACGCTTGTTGAATCGAGGGGCATCCACTAACAATGGCTATGGGCAGGGCACGTGACCGGTCCTCGGCCCCTCACACAGGCAGTAGTAGTACTTTAGTCACCACCAGCGAAGCATGAAGTGTGAAGTGTGAGGGGGAGACGTTGGAAAGATCTACCCTGCACAATGCAAGCTTCCGCTGCGGGCCTAGTCGCAACGGTCGCTGGGATGTTGCTATAAGCGCTTGATATGTCACGAGCGTTTGGAGTATTCCTGACCAGACCGACCTCTACATCGTCCAGTCTTTCGGCATCTACGGAGGCCAGTCGCCGCTCATTCGTCAGCATCCTGCGCGCAAAGCTTTCAAAACCCCGCCCTCTGCCATTTTCCCGCCGTTGCCAATTTGCCATTGCTATCCGGCACTACAGTACTATTAGGTACCTAGTACGGAGTGGCACGCAGAGAATGAAGAGCCGATGCAGGCCTCAGCGGCCTAGTCTCAAGCCAATGGCGGGTCAGATCAGCCACTGACCCTTACTCCGTAAAGTACCTTACTACCACTCGCCTTGCTCCCTCCTCCCCACGCGAGGCCACGATCGCTTTCATGGATGCGACCCGCATATTCGTTGTTGACACATTTCAACCTTCTACCGTTTCGAAGTGTTTCATTTCCCCCAGTGCATGTACCACCAACTCACCATATCCACTTTTCACCTTCCACCGAGGCTAACAACAAAGGCGCGTGTCCCTGACATGATTCTGCACACTGACCGACCAGTCAAGATGGACTTCCCCATCGGCGCTATTCACCTCTTCGGTTCCTCCTACCCAAAGACCAACATGGTGCAGTCTGCCAGCCAATAGCCACTTTCCAGCGGAGGCGTAGGCACGCGAAGCCGATGGTTCCCCAACCGACGTTCGGTGGCGTCGAAGCTTGTGAAATCCGAAACACGCACCCCGCTTCATTTCGAAACGACTTTTTGCTGAGGTAGCAAGTCCAGTGAGCTGTGATTTGTGCTCCCCATAAACATAGGCTCGAACTTTTAATGAAGGGATAGTGGAAAATAGCACGACATTTGGGCCCAGATCAATGAACAATCTCACTCAACCAACCACAAGGCACCCTCGTTTTTCTCTTTGGAGGTTGCAGGCCGCTTGCTCACGCTTGGAAGGAGCCTTAAGGCAGGCAGAGCAGCCACACGTGTATCAGAATACGCCTCTGCGATTAATTTAATCACTCATTTTGTTGTGGTGCTAGCGAAGAAAGTGACACGACTTTTGCCAGCAATGAATGCCATCTCAACAGCCTAACAGCCAACAGCATAGTACTCCGTAGCGGTGCATCACAGAGGCAGGGCGATAAAGCTCGGGCGCACTAGTCCGTCCGGGCCAAGTGGTGATGACAATCTCTCGCCCACCAGTACCACTATTACTTACTACTTCCATTATTGCCCAGTTCCCACCAGGCCGCATAAGCGTCGTCGACTTGATTAATCAATTATTGATCATTTAACGATCATTTAACGATCATTTATCAATTCGATTCAGCACGGGAGCATCGACAGGAAAAAGGTCGCGCTCCCGCTCACTCTTACACTTTACGCTTCATCGCCACGAGTCAGCGCCCGCCCTTGGTCGCCACGGATTTCACGTGCAAAACGGCCGTCCGGTAACCCAAAATCCTTCGCATTTCCATTTCCATTTCCATTTGCATTTCCAAGGCTCAGCGGAAAATCGATTAGCTGATTACCTTATGGGAGGTGTCTATAAGGAAGAGCCGGCGGGAGATCTCGTAAGTATCTTACGGCCTTTTCTATACTTCCAAAGCTTCTTCATTCTTTCCTTTTCCTTTTGCTGGTCCGTTTCCTGGTCCTTTCACTTCTCTTGCCCTTCGTCTCTATCACATTGACCCAACCCTGGCACATTCGCCGCATACTCGCAGCTGGCTGCTGCGTGCATGAAAAGTGGCCGCTAGAGCCTCTACATACATGGTACATGCTCACCGCAGCCGAGACTACTTCGGCAGCCTCCCAGCACTTCCTTGTCAACGGCGGGGCTACATTTTTTTCCTTAGGAAAAACCCTGTCCGCTACATAACGTCCCACACCACCAACCCTGCCCCCTACCCACTGTCTTATTCTTCTTGCGCATTGTTGACCTTCCTCACGCCCCAACCCATCCCTCGCAAACTGGGCGCGCTCCACCACCCTCTGCACCAGCGCACATCCTAGATTCAATGTACGAGGTCATCCCTACCCTCAACGTCCCTGCCTAAGCTTTGCGCGAACCTCACTTCAAGAAGAACGTTTTGACTGGCTTTCGGCGATCGCGCGTTGTGCGTCTCGTGCTATGACAGCGATGAGGTTTGGAGGAACACTCAGCTGATTTGTGTATCGGCCTCTACAGCATCATCCTCTGCCGCCTCACCACCGCTCGATACCACACCAATTGCAACACCGCCCTACCAACATCTCTCAATCGCATCCGAACTCGCCCCATCAGAATCACCATTCAGGCTCGTACCCATCTCCACACTCCTCAAACCACAGTGCGCCGCTTCATCGGCCTCCATATCCGCAACCAGCTGGCCCTAACGGTCACGTTCCTCCCGAGGTATACTATCAAGCGATTCCCTACGACGCGCCGATACCGGGGCACTTCTCGTCTGCTGGTCCAGATCCGCCCGACAACATGGCAGCTGCCCACATGCAGCAACGACCCTACCCAGCCCCTGTATATCATACGCCGCAGTCAAACTCTCCAGTCTCGGTAGCTTCATCACAAGGCCACGACCAACACGCCCGGCTGTACACGCAACCCCCACCACAACTGCAACAATCAATGTACGGATATCCTCAATTTCAAGTCCCACCAAATGCGTACCCGCAGCACACTGGGCAGCAGCAGCAACAACAAATGATGAACTCTCAACCTCTTTTACCACACCAATCAAGCCAAGCTCCAATGCCGCATCAGCCAGCCGCTCACGCAGCCGGCATGACCAACAGTCCACGTCAACAGACAAAGCTTGAGTCTAGTATACAAAGACCGATGGACTCCGCAGCGCTACAGAGATCTCCGCCGGGAGCGATGAATGCGAATCACAGCACGTCTTCAGGTCCATCACAAAGCGGGAGCGGGCTACAGACCAATCAGTCCGGCGGACAGGGTATCAACCCCAATGCGGCGCCAGGACCAATACCAGCCACCACACCCCTCGTCGTTCGCCAAGACGGCAATGGCGTGCAATGGATTGCTTTCGAGTATTCACGAGATCGAGTCAAGATGGAATATACAATCAGATGCGATGTTGAATCTATCAATACCGATTCTCTCCCAACCGATTTTAGGACGGAGAATTGTGTCTACCCTCGAGCGTGTTGCAACAAAGATAATTACAAAGGTAACCGACTTCAGTATGAGAATGAATGTAACACCGTCGGCTGGGCTCTGGCACAATTGAATCCATGTCTTCGGGGGAAAAGAGGTCTCATTCAGAGAGCCGTGGATAGCTGGCGAAACAGCAATCAGGACCAACGGTTACGGAGCAGACGAGTGAGGAGGATGGCTAAAATCAGCACACGGAAAAATGTCGCTCCAAATCACACACCTAGTAATCACATGGCTGGTCCACGTGATATGGGGTTACCACCACCCAGTACAAACGCAATGGCACCATCTTTACCTCAGCGGGCGCCTCCGAATATAAGCATGGCCGGTTCAACGCAGTTGCACCATCATCACGCACGTCCAGATGGAAGCCAACCAGGCGCAGACGACGTCAGCGGTATGTTTCACTAATTGTCATGACTGCGGCGAGCATTGTGCTCTGGCTGGACCAGTTTCTGCCAGCACCAATCCTGTACATCCTACCTACGATAGCATGAGAGCTACCCTAGAACCATTCAACATTGTTTGCACACCATCTGAAAACCTTCAAACTTCAGTACAACCAAACCAAAAAGGCGTAGGCTGACGGCAAATGCTTTTGGATCTCTTAGTGAATGGTGATTTCGACCAACGCCAGCGACTTTCCAAACCATCACCTGCTCCATTACGTCCATCCAACGTCTTCCATGGGAATCCAGCATACCCCACTCCCCCAAACCCCTACAGCTCCTCGATGCTTCCACAGCTTCAAAATGGCATCAACGGGCTACCCAATCATACTACTGTTTCCGCTTCAACGGCTGTACCTACGAAGAACGAGGATTCGTCACCATCCCCGGATAAAAAGCCTGAGCATACCTCTCTTTTTGGCAAACTCCCCGATGGCAAGCAACGTAAGTTCTTTACTGTCGAGGATCCCGACCGAAGTAGCCATAAAGTACGCGTCAAGATGGCGCTTCACGAGTGCCCTATCCAACAAGTGCCCGATTCTTACCGAAAAAACAACTCAGTGTATCCGCGGAGTTGGTATCCCGTGCAGATGCAGCTCTCCCCATCATCAAGGGGCGCAAGGGGACGATTTTTGGAGAATAGAGACGAGGCCGAAATAGAAGGAGAGGCAGAAGGCCAAGTAGGCACTACAACAGTCCAAGTCCCCATGCTCGAGGGTCGAGAAGGCGAACTTGTAGTCCCTGGCCTAGGAAGGCAGGCGAGGAAGAAGGAAGAGCAGATCAATGAGATGGGCTACCGCATCAGTTGGGGCGCGAGCAGGACATTTGCGGGGCGAATCATGTTTCTACAGCACAGCATAGATGTGTATCGGGCAAAAGTGAAAGACGGGTTGGTGGCCGGAGGCAAGGAGGTGGAGACTGTGGCGCCGCTGTATGAGACGAGGGTGGGGAAGAAGAGGTGGAGGGAAAGGCGACTTCACGCGGGCAAGGGGAAAGGCGCTCGTGAATGAGTGATTGTGGGGGGCCTTGCCAAACGGCAGATTTGCTACGCATGCGGATGGGTGGTTGTGCTTCACCGACTGTCTTTGTAGCAATCAAGTCCAGGAGGCAACATATGGACAGCTACGGCGTTGGCTGGATTGGGCCTGATACAGCACCATCATGCGGTAAAGGAATTGTTGACCGAACATGGTATGTACAGAAAAAGTCCATGTATGCGAATGAAACGTGCTGTTAGGCCGTGTGTTACTGAACGGAGGAGGCAGAACATATTATTCATATCGCTGCATGCGATACTACTAGCTTGCCGGACAAATGCAAAACCTTGGTGGAGATGCCTTCTGGAAATTGTGATTTGACAATGTGCTCCTGAGTCACAAATTTGCTTCCTATTGAGTTCTCTTCCAGCCGGGCTGATTGACATGTTCACCTGAGCAAGGCAAGGAAATGTGTGAACAGCATGGACTTGAAGAGAGAAAGATGGCTCGATGGCCTTGCTACTCGCTCGATATGGCTCATCTTGCATGACTCCGCCGAAGTCAAGACCGCCCCTCCTTCGTCACCCCAAGTATCTCAGAAATCTTCCAAATCGAGTCGAAGGACTGTAAAAGGTCCTTCCATTCTCAAATTAAGTCCAACAAGCTAGCCCCTTCCTTCGAAGTCTCCGTGTTTTTGTCTTCCCGCGGAACCTCGAAGGTGCCCTTCCAAACCCCGCGACTACCACCTTGCCCATCAGTCTTCGTACGTATTAGATTCACATTGTCAGGCTTCTCGGTGAGAACTCCACCCTTTGCGACATTGACCTCGCTGAACAGCGCGGCGAAATTCTCCTCATCTAATCGTTTTAGCCGGGCTTCTGCATTCTCCCGCTCGGCAATGGCCGCGAGATTCTTGTCGGACTCGATATGGCCACCTGCTGCGTAATCTTGAAAAGCTCTGGTTTCCATTTCGATGTTGCCCAGAGCAGGCACTGGAGCGGGAGTGGCACGTGGTACTGTATTGGCAGTGTGGTCAATGACATCTGTAAAGTCGATCAAGTGAGCAGAGGCTTGGTCATGGAGTGGAGTACGAGGCTGGTTCTGATTTTCTAGAGAGGGAGCTCGGTGAGTAGGGGAAAAGGTGGATGGCTTCTTCTTTGTTGGCGATGAGTTTGGGGTTCCCTTGGCCCGATGTTTGTTCTTCTTTGGGGACAGAGAAGTGACATTAGCGGCGTCTTGATCGTCAGCATTGCATTCGCAACCCCCCTTACATGCTTCGTAGCATAGTTGAGTACATGGGTGACCGCATTCGAGGGAGCGAGTGCAGCGCTCCTGGCAGTCGACCAGATCATGAGAGAAGCTACAGCACCTCCATTAGCGTTAAAGTAGTAGCAGAAAAGGCTGCTGGTTCTCACGGGTGGCAATTCAGGGTGCAGACGTGTCCGCAAGGTATTTCTTCTCGGCATGACCTTGTACAACCTCCATCGAGGGCCCGAAAATCATAAGCATCTGTTCCACGTCAGTCAATTAATACTGACGTGACAATACTGGACTGGCCCACTTTGGACGTAGGTTCTTGCATTATGCCTCTGGCACGTCAAGTGCAAATAGAAGCCGACTCGGCAAGGGTTTTCCCCCATAGTCTGAACCACATACCACCACAACATGCTTGATTTGCAGAGGTTTGGAGCATCACCAAAGAGATAGAAACCGCGCTGAGCACGGGATAAAGCGACACAGACACGGTTCTCGACCTCAAGAAATCCGATATTGGCCCTCTCATTGCTGCGGACTAATGACAGGAGTACCATCGCGTTCTCTTCACCCTGATAGGAATCAACGGTGGCGATTTTGAAGTAACTCTCGCGCTGCAGGTGGTGGTGCTCGCGCAACTTCCTCAGAATCAGCTTTCGCTGACCGTTATAGAAAGTGAGGACTGTGATTTCGCTTGGCTTCATGCCGTTTTGGACGAGGTAGTTAAAGAAAGATACGACAAGGTCTGCTTCCTCAACGTTCACCTTCGACATCTGACTGTCCACTGATTCTCGGCTCTTGTGTGTGAAGAAAAACGTATTTACACCACCCATGCCAGGGACTGGAGCCCGGTCACGAACGGATGGATGGTCTTCTAGTCCTTCATATATGGGATTTAGAGCGCGACGAATTTCCGGTATCATACGACGTTGACGCTTTAGCTGAGAGAATTCCATCTTGTTTCGGACTAATCGTTCAAACATTGAAACCCCAAGATAGAAAGGCTTGATTGCTAGCTCTGGGTCATTACATTGGGCACGAAGCTGCCGGTGGTCGCCGACAAGGATCAGATGTTCCAGTGTTTCGAAGCACGCCACCGCAATAGGGGCTTCTAGTGTCTCCGCAGCTTCTTCAATAATGACCACCTTGGGATTGAGAGCTTGAAGAAGCGCACGGTATTTGCTCAGACCCGTGGTTGTCATACCAATGATTCGAGCTTGCTTTAGGTAGTTGTAATCTATCTCCCAACCGCCAATCTTGTACTCCTGGGACAGCTTCGCGTATTGATGGGCCATCGCCCGGAAATTGACGAGGATTCTTTCCTTGACTAATTGCTGCATATATCGGTATACGGGTCCCCGATATTCGGTCGGAATTTTCCACAAGTTTCGCTTCTGTAGCTCCGTCTGCACGGTCTGCGGTGTGACCCCCATGGTTTTGTGGCCTGTGAAGGGCTCAGCGAAGACAATCCGCGGACCTCTCAGAGTATCACGGTCTTCATCATCGACCATCTTACTCTCGGCCTCTACTTCTTTCAGCTGCTCGAACTCGAGGTCAACCTCCTCAATCTCAATACCAAAATCTTCTGGCAGAGTTCGTTGCTTGGCTTCCACCCGCTCGTCTCCAAGCCACATGGCAATCTCGCCTGAGATCGTATCCTCTGCGCCGGATCTGACCCAATCTTTCGCACCATTGACCAGTGACTCGAATTGGTCATCTGTGATAACACCGTATTTAAGAAACAGACTTGCTGACAAAGGTTCCTTCCCTTCCGTAAGCGGTCCCAATAGGACGGTCATCTCCTTCCGCATTTGCCGGATCTTGATTCTAGCCGGGCCCCTCAGGCAGCGCACTGGGTCGCTGTGCTTGACTGCGTTCTTGACTTCGTAAAGTGTTCGAGGTTTGATAACTTCCATATCCGTAGTATATCCTCCTAAGCGAATGAACTCCGGTTCAAATTCAGCGATACGACGAAGCAACTGGTCGAGAGCGTGATTCGTATGGGCAGCTACAATGATAGGTGAGTCACCTGGAGCCATGTTGTCTATCATCAGGCGAATTGCCATCACTGATACGTGCGTCTTCCCCGTCCCTGGGGGTCCCTGCACGATCGCCAATCGTTTAGTAAGTATACGTTGGAGTGCTTCTGTCTGCGATGTATCCAGTCCGCTTCGTAGGTCTTTCTGCCAAGCCTCCAGTATATCCACGTTAAGAATATCTGAAGGCTCATGGTCATACCCTGCGAATAATTTCGAAAGGTCCCTCTGAGGTTGAGCTTCAACATATTGGGGCGGCCGAATATCTCGTTCGATGTCGACAATGTGCCGTGCCAAGGGGAATCTGGTCTCCATTAGCTTGCATCAATCTGTCGGATAGACTGCGAAAGGATCCTTCTTACTTTTCTATTGCCAGCTTCTGGAGGCCCTGCAGAGTATGACGATGCCCTTCGTAGAAGCCGTTCCGGGATTCGACCATTAGCCATTCTTGCTGAGGATCAATCTCCACTTCGTCTGATGCTCCAAAGAAGACATCTATCTCTGGAGGATTTTGCTGTAGCCCAGCAATTGGTCGAGCGGCTATGACGGCGACGTGGCAGATACTCTGGAACATATCCTTTGCAGGCGTCAAAGCAACCATTGCGCCGGTAAGTAATCGCTTAGATTGTTCCCAGTTGACCTTTTTACCTATCCGTCGAAGAGAGAAGGTGATCCGAGCAGCGATTCCACTATTTGCGAATGTGAGGCCAGTAATGAACACCTATTGACAGTAAGTAGCTGTTGCAGAATAGACGATAATTTGCGAACGCGTCCGTACCTTCTCGTAGATGCATGCGCTGTCACGAGAGTCGGCCTCCAGGAGATGTGGGTTACTCTGTACTTCAGAGACAGCGTTTCGCAATGGAGCCACTGCATCCTCCCTGAGTAAGGCGTAATGACGCTCGAGATAGTCTTCCCTCGACTCGTACGGCCCTACAACAATGTTTTCTGATACCTCGACATCCTCGTGATGATGCTGACGACCTGAATCAAAAATCTCTTCTGAAGAAGGGATATCTCGGTATCCCGTCCAATTTGAGAGATCAACTGGACGGTTGAATGTCCAAACGTACTCTCGAATACTCTGGTTCAATACCATAGATGGTCTCCCGGTTTTGAGAGATGCACCATCATGCTGACGGAAAGCAGAACCACGACCAAAACGCTCAGTGAGGTATTCATTCATGTCTGAGAGCAGGTCTAGGTCAGTAGAGCCCTTCACAAGACCGCCCAACGGAAAAACGATCCTGCATGACCCAACTGAAAGTGGAGTACATTAATGACATAGTACAAGGTGGGGAAGGCATGAAAGAGATGAAGTGAATGGAGACCCATACCCTGCTCTTCATGAGGCGTGTCAGAATTCACACCACCATGGCTGTTTGCTCGAGGATCACGTGTTAGGTTTCTATTAGAGCCATCTCTAATGCCTTGCTGACTAGCACCATCCTCTCCTTGCTGGCCTCGATTCCCACGTGCATTGGACTTGTTACTGGCCGGCATGTTTGGGGAGACTCTTACTGGCTGGACTTTTACTTTTGTAGCAGCTGTCAATGGAGGAGAAGAGGCCGCTGGCGGTGTCAGTATATGACGTGGATGATGTAGAGGAGCTTAGAATATACCTTGTGAGGAGGATACAGCTTGGCTGTAAGTCAATTTTAATGGTAGCGGATTGATCTGTGGTGTGGACCGGGATGGTGCATAGCCAATGGGAGAGCTAGTGCCTGTTCGTCCTGCTGGAAGAGGTACCTGATGGCCAGTGTTCGGACCCATCATCCCCGGCTTGACAGGATTCTAGGTGAAGAAAAACACGTTGAATAAGAAGATTCACTCTGTGCCGCGGAATGAATGTCACTGAATCCCTCAAGAGGATCGGTAACTCGGTCACCTAGGCTTCAAGTACGAGCATTCATTTTGTCACAACGGAGAACTCGATTGCAACGATGGCAATCTGCGTTTGCAAATACCTGAAACAAAATTTGCAATAAGGAGAACGGAGCCGGAGAACGGGACTGGATTTTGTGATTATTGGTCTACAAATCCACCAATGCTCAGTGGGTGCTCAGCCATTGACATATAGGTTTCTCGAGGCTTCGGTTTGACAGAGAAATGCATCATCGGGCTACCCTCCGCGACCCTCGTGGGCAGACCTCAACGCGCGAAGCTCATAGCTTACCTCGTCGCAGAGGGGGAAACTCATCCTACGTAAGTCCGAGGCCGGTTGGTTTCAAGTCATCAAAATGCAGATACAAGTTGAAGAACAGGGAGAGGATCCAGAGCCGCAACATTTGGGGAGGCCATTGCCAAGACCCTGCTTACATATCATAAACTCTAATTGTGTGAGACATTCTATCATCAAGTTTGAATTTCCCAAACCGCTCCGTCGGTCAATTTCTCGGAGGAGTCGCAGGAACCTGGATATTATAATTGGGAACAGGTATTCCAGGGCATAGACGAGGGGGGAGCACTTCGATGCGAAGCGGCATGGAACGACGGATATAGCCTGGAATGCTTCATGCATTGCAAAGCTTGTGATTAGTTTTATACTAGGAGAAGGCCAGATCTAGTGTCTTCGTATTCTGTCAGATAGGAATGGATCCTTTCGGTGGAGATGAAGATGATCGGGAAAGTGGAGGCTCTCAGGAAGGTAGTTCGGATAACGAGCAAGATGGCCAGATGGATGACAGAGAAGACGAGGAAGTTGACGCGAATGGGGATCCAGATGTTGACGCAGAGGCCGGTGGTGATAACGAGGAAGAGAATGAGGACGAGGAGGATGACCAGGATCAGGACGACTCCCAATATTCTGGTCACAAGCTTGCTCCGGCCTCCCAAACCTCTTTGCAGGGCAATTCGTTCGAAGTTATGCAAGGTCCAAACGGTCGGGCACCTACTTCCCATCCGAACCATTCAATGCCTCTCACATTACCATCGCCAACCCAAGAATCTACGCCCTCGAACGGTCTCGGCATCGAAACCCCCAAAACACGTCCTGAGGCTTTGACAGCTTCGGTCTACGACATAGTGCCTACCATTGCCGCGCCCCATAGCACGTCTATAAATTCTATAACAGCAACTCCAGACCTACGTTGGGTATTCACTGGCGGTGCTGACGGATATATAAGAAAATTCAACTGGTTAGAGACCGCCAATGGCAAGTCGATGTTGACTGTTGCTCAAAGACACCCCTTTGTTGATAGTGTAACAAAAGCTGGAGTTCTCATGAGCTACTGGGAAAATAATGAGGAGTCAAGTGGTAGTTGAATTGTTCCAACCTTTGTAGACTTTACTAACGCTCTTTGACACCGTAGGAAAACCTTCAGAAGACAATTCCTCTATATCCTCGGTCTATTCGCTTGCTGTCCAACGCGAGGGTCTATGGCTTCTTTCCGGGCTGGAGTCTGGGGGCATCAATCTGCAGTCTGTCCGAGTAGATGAGGGAAAGCGGATAACGAAGCTCCAAGGACATACTTCCGCTGTTTCTGTTCTGAATCTTGCTCCAGATGAGAGGTCGGTTTTGTCGGGCAGCTGGGACAAGACCGTCCTCGATTGGGACCTTAACACTGGCAAGATGATCCGCAAATTTGAGGGCAGCGGATCGCAGGTTTCAGCTTTAGAGATTCGACCCCTGTCTAGCTTGCCTGTCCCAGAAGCTTCAGGTGAAATTTTGGAATCAAACGGTA
>JAABUW010006772.1_pt1 | contig 14143 bp, 20 predicted proteins | sample 5560081 | NCBI WGS metagenome assembly JAABUW01 (sample SAMN10711882, study PRJNA513363) | rock metagenome | isolation source: Antarctica rocks | place: Antarctica: Victoria Land, Knobhead sud
GCCTTAAAATAACCTTACTCCGTCAACTTGCACTCTGGGCCTAGCGCTCGCTCCTGCAGCCTCTCTAACCCATCTAGTATCCAAAATGTGGCTCAGATTTTCACGCCTCTGGGTCGCGCACGGCGATCGTCGCCGTGGGCAGGGAGTTACGCATTTTCTCCCTCGTTACAAAACTTTTGCACTGCCCTATAGCTTGTACAGATCCCAGAGAAGGTGCAACCTTACAGTGTGTGAACTTCACCTACAAGTTCACGGCGCCTCTTGAGAAGCAGCGAAGGTGCACGAATTCTATTGCATGTCAGCCAACACCGCCACCGACGAATGTGCAGCGGCAAAAATGCGTGGATTGCGTTCCAGCGGGGCGTACTGAATGCGCGCCACTGTCCTCGCAGCCTCAAAATGGCGTTGAATGCAGCGCAATTTCATGGGCGGGGTGATTATTCACAGCATCATTGATTCCCGGACGGGTTCATACAGCGTGCCGCTGACAGTCAGCGGGTCCGTTGGTACAATGTGTGCTGTTCCGTCAACGGTAGTACTGTACACGATGCCTTTCACCAAGGCGGCGCACGCATCTCGATATGCAATGCCCCCTGGCGTTGCAGCTCGAGACGTGCAGGCTACCGCGCAAATCAATGCTGCGGCACACGCTTTTGGCGGCAGACGCTGCTGCAGACGCAGGTCGGAGGCGACGACCACTCACGATTGGCGATGGTGGAGCAGTTGTCGATGGTGTAAATGGAGAGATGAGCAGCGGTTCAACGTGTGCGCAGCTGCTCAACGTGTGCGCAGCTACCCGCTGCCTGCGTCACCGCATAATTTCATGTTTATCAGGTATATATATCAGGGTGTATATATCAACCAGCAGGCCATCTTGTGCTGCCAGTACATGTAATGCCCTTGGCCGTCAACGTGCTGGATGAGTTGATACACTGTGACTTGCTGTAAATCCACTCCTTTCGTTGCCGTTAGGCCGTTTGAATTCCTGCTGGTCGCTACCACTACTCTGTGCTGCAGCCACTGCGCAACTTCATTGCATGGGCGCAAAGCGAACACTGCTACATCTATCGCACTCATTCAAATGCAAGCAAAGCCAGCTATATCCTTGTTGTCGTGCTGCCAGAGGACAGTACTTCACCTGAGGCAGCAGAGGAAGCAGAGGAGGCGGAGGAACCCGAGGCAGCGGCGGCTGCCGCTGCGGCGGATGAGGACGCAGCTGCCGCCGCAGCGGCGGCGGAAGATGCGGCGGGCTGAACGACGACAGGTTGCGACCGCGTGACCACCTGCTGCTTCTTGGGCTGGACGGCGACCTTCTTCTGCGCGGCACACACACATTCCGTGGAGAATTGTCCTGCTGTCGAATGAGTTTTCCAGCACTGCTTGATCGTTAGTGAGCAGGCGGCAGAGCTGCGGTGGTTCCGGTGGCTCAGTATCGCCGCTGTCATCAGGCAACACCAGAAATTGCAGTGGGCTCAACAAAACGCATGACAATAAACCGTCCGTTGAATTCAATCATTTACAGTGTGCAATTCATTTGTGTTCATCTAAAAATCACCCACAAATAACCCACGCACCTTCTTGACGGCAAGCGGCGGCGGCGGCGGCGGCGCCAGGAGGAGGGCCTTCTGCTTGACAATGGCGAGCGGCGGCGGCGGCGTCTGCGTCAACAGGAGGAACTTCTGCTGGCCGGCCGGTGTAAGAATGAACTGCTGCGCCACGGGCGAGGAGATTGGGATGAAGGTCTGGGACGCTGGGAAGAAGATGGTGCCGGGAGGAGCTGCCCCTGTAGCGCAGCACAGAAGAAAGTTTCAACTCTGTCAAGGCGGTGAGATGTTTATCGCTTGTGGCCGCCAAATCACAATTCGCGCTCGCAGTTCATAGCAGAAGGCGTATTGATGCCAGCGGGAGGAGAAGGACGATCGAGTGACGCGCCTGAGCCTGAGGCGGCAGCTGCCGCCGCGGCCGCAGAGGATGAGCCTGTGCGGCATAACACATAAATTGTGACTGTGATTGTGAGATATCCTCGCTCCGAGCTCGCCGGGCATTATATTTCCAATCGAGTGTAAATGCAACAACACATACGAGACTCGACTGTGATCCTGATCATGTTGAAACCTGAAATGCAGGAGTAAACAAACATCGAAGTGCTTTTGGCCCTGGCACACACCTGTAGGACTAACGCCGACTCGAGCCAAAACACAAAACACGATAGTGGCTGGCAGGGAAGAAATTGATGTACAACCATCCCTAAGTCCAATAGCATGCATCATTTGAAGCTGGCAGAAGTGGAGCGCTGGGCCTGCACCTCCCGGCGGCGGCGGCGTCGTCGGAGCCGGCGTCGGCGCCTTGGTCGGCGTTCCAGCAGGCACTGGGCTGGGCGTCGGCGTGGGGCTGGGAGCCGCGGGCGTCGGCGTCGGCCCGGCCGGCGTGGGGCTGGGAGTTGCGGCAGGGGCCGCCGACGGTGTTACAGTGGGCACTGCCATGGGCGTGGGCACTGCCATGGGCGCGTTGGTGGGGTTGTTGTTGCCGCCGCTGGGGGCCTGGGTGGGGTTATTGTCACAGCCATTTCCAACGGTCAGGTCACAGATGACGCCGCCGCTGGGCGCCGAGGTGGAGCCGCCGCCCGTCTGGAGGGTGTTTGTTGAGAGCCCCTCGTTTGAGACGGTTGTCGGCGCGCCGCCGCCGCTTACGGTTCCACTGCCAGACAGCGTGGTTCCCAGCAGCCGGCGGGCAACGCCAGTGCGCCCCGCCACTGCACGCGCACAGCTCACGGTGTGTGACTGCTAGGTAATTGCGACTCCCTTGTCTTCAGGTATACTGGCAGCATCCGAACAGTGCAACAGCGGCTGTGCTGCCTCTACTCAAGATTGGCAGCACGCGCCGCCAACAGCATGATGTGCCTGCTGCAGCCGCAGCCGCACCCCGCATGTTGTCGTGGCCAGCAATGACAACGTGGTCTCAGCCCCGCTGCAGCTCCAGCTGGTCTGTGCATCGTGCAGCGTGCATAATCTAATGGGGCGAGCCAACCTCGCTGGCTGAGTCGGCACCGTCGCAGATCCCCCCAGATTGCACGTGATATGGTAGTGACTTGATGAGAAGTGAGAGCCAGATCGCCGCCGCCTGGCTGCACCACTGCTACAGCGCTCCTGGCCATTGTTCTCAGCAAACTCACGCGCAGGCTGGCTGGCATTTGGTGCCATGTACGGCTGTATTGCTGTAGAGATTGTGACTACCCTAAAGACTTGAACGGTTCATATGCTCGGCGCTGGCAACGTCTGTGCACCGTCGTCAAAGAACGTGGCGGTGACATCAAGCCCTTAAAGTGCAACAACGGACGACGGGTTCATCGGCCTTTCCGCTCGCGCGCTTCCCCGCACGAGCCGAAAACTTGATAATTGAACAACTCTCGTGGGTGATAAGTGGCGGCACTCGGGCCCTGACCGTCCCAACGCAGCGATTCACAAAGCGTTAGAATGCAAGGAGAAGGCACGCACCCGTCTGGCAGGCCAGCAGGCCGAGCACAACGATGCAGATGCTGCTGCGCCCCATTTTAGGGTTGTCCCGCTGGGCTAGTGCGCGGATGCAAAGAGGCTGGCGGAAAGTCTGGCAGCGATGCTGGGAGATTGGGGAACTGACGATTTGTGGTCTGAAATCGAGTGAATGTGGCGAGGCATTGTTGCGGTCGGATGGCCTGCGACACCTTCATTCTGGAGTTCAGCTAAGGCGATTCTGCCCCTAGCCGATGTGTGAGGGCAGAACAACGGCTGACCATCCTGGGACATTTACAGGTGCAGGCAGGAGAGGCGAGGAGCGAGACAGTGGGTTACCTAAGCACTGAATCCAGTGCTTCAATGCGTGTTGGACTATCTATCTGCGGCGTGCTGCGCTGGCCGGAGTGGCTGCGTTTTCAGAAGCTGCAAAACCAAGTGCACGCGGCATTGCTGCGGCCGTTCAAGCGATGACAGCGCTCTGCCTCCTGGGTGGACCTGCCCCGCTGTCCCAATGATGAGACCGCGCTGCGGTTGGCGGCGCATAACGAAATTACCATGCTGCGTAGCATCGTGTTGCCGCCGCCATCAGCCGAGCATCAGGTAGGGCCGCCCAGCCAAATAAAGCTGAGCTGCTGCCACGCATGAAACATGTGGTGCTGCAGAAGTCACAAGGAGGCCGACAGCTTTCTAGCTGCAGCAGCGCAGCTATTGGATGTCGGCGACTCGGTGAACATGCCTCGCCGCCGATGGACGCCACAGCCCAAGGCTTGACGATGAACGAAGAAGCAGCCGTTGGACGAAGGCTTGGCTACTTGCCGCCTGTTGCACACAACAAGATCGTCCTCGGCAGTTCGGTCATGTTACGAAGTAGGGACACAGTTGTGGCACCGGCGGGTCATCTGTGGCAAATGTAAAAGCGAAGGTTGTTCGCCTGCACGAACAACGACGATGCGTGGTCTTCATGTCGTCATCACGCACTTACGACGCTGTGAGATTGCTGCGCGCTGTGCATTGCCCGCCACTCAATACCTGCGAATGCCCGGGGACCTACTGCACACATGCACTTTGAGGGAGCCTGCATAGCCTGCAGCTTGAAATGATCTGCCTTCCTGGTGGTCAGGGACGATGAAGATCCATGGTTGCTGTCAACCTGCTGTTCAAGTGAGACACGCCCTGATGATGCAAAAATGTTTTGGAAACCGTCCTTGCCTGACGATGCCGACGAGGCAGACGAGGAGGAGGAACCGGATGAGGCGGCGGCAGCCGCTGCGGCGGATGAGGACGCAGCCGCCGCAGAAGCGGCGGCCGAGGATGCGACGGGAGCGGCGGCGACGGGGCTCGACTGCTGCTTAACGACCGTCTGCTGTTTGGGCTGAGGTTCCACAAGTTTCTGCAGGGCACGCATTCACCACAGGGTCAGCTGCTGCCGAAACAACGTGAGGCATCATTGTGGTGACATCCAGCACAGGTTGTTTCGTCACAGGGACAGCTGTGGTCCAGTGGCGAATTACTGCGAAAGGGTTCGGCAATATTATGTAAAGGATCAGGCGATATGTTTTGATTGCCTGATTCTGTATGAAGATTATATGTTTTAGACTGAATGGCAGAACGCGTGGAGAGAGTCGCTGTCTCTTACTTGATTGCACTCATTACAATATCACCTTCTTGACGGCGAGCGGCGGCGGCGGGGGCGGCGCCAGGAGGAGGGCCTTCTGCTTCACGATGACGTGCGGCGGCGGCGGCGGCGTCTGCGTCAGCAGGAGGAACTTCTGCTTGCCGGCCGGTGTAAGGATGAACTGCTGCGCTACGGGCGAGGAGATCGGGATGAAGGTCTGGGACGCCGGGAAGAAGATGGTGCCGGGAGGAGCCGCCCCTGTAGTGCATCACAGGGGAAAGGTCTCTATGTGAGGCGGGCGGATGATCATCATGCGCTGCGCGCAGCTGCATTGTGCTGGAAGTTCAACACCAAGATGCAGATTTCGGAGACCGAATGTGAACCAAAAACAAAGGGCGATCGATCGAAGCACGCGCCTGCGCCCGATGCGGCAGCTGCAGCCGCAGCCGCAGAGGAGGTGCCTGTGTGACAAGCAAAGGATGCCGGCCGTCAGTACTGATGTACTGGCATAACAGCATGCACCAAGCAATAGGAGCACCATAGAGGCGATTCACTGGGCCCGCACCTCCCTTTGTTGGCGCCTTGGTCGGCGTCTTTGTTGGCGCTGCGGCAGGCACAGGGCTGGGCGCTGCCGGAACGGGGCTCGGAGCTGCAGGGGTTGGCGTCGGCACAGTTGGCGCGGTGGTGGGGCTGGGAGCTGCAGGGGTTGGCGTCGGCACAGTTGGCGCGGTGGTGGGGCTGGCGGAAGGAGTGGGGACGGGGACGGAGGTGGGAGCTGCCATTGGCGAAGTCGTGGGCGATGCCGCAGGCGCGGAGGTGGGGGCTGCCATTGGCGAAGTGGTGGGCAATGCCGCGGGGGCGGAGGTGGGCGTGTCACAGCCCTTTCCGCTCTTGGGGTCGCAGCCGCCGCCGCCGCCGGTCGGTGCCGAGGTGGGGTTGTGGTTCTTGTTGGTGAGGCTGTTGGAGACAGTCGGCACATCGCCGCCAATGGAGCCGCCGCCGGTGGGGGCGGCATCGAGGGGGATGGCGCCATTGGTGTTTGTGGTGGAGACGCCGCCGATGGCACCTGTGCCGGTGGCGGTATCGCCTATCCCCCCGCCGCCAGACGGTGTGGCGGCGCCCAGCAGCCGCCGGTCGATGCCAATGCGCCCGCCCGCAGCTGCACACGCAGCTTGAAACGTGTTCAGCCTAAAGTGTGCTCAGGCCAAAGTGCGCGTGTTTGAGGGATTGATTTGTATGACACGACCATTCGAGGAATCGCCAGAACTGTCGCAAGAGCTCGTGTCCTAGACTCCTCCAGGGTGGCAGCCGCACGCGCAGCCGCCGCCCACCGCACACAGGTGCTGCAATGTTGGCCACAATTGAAAATAGCTGAGCCAAGTGGCTTGCAGCGTGGCAACTGTTGCAGCTGTGGGAATAAACCTCGACTCGAATGAGCCCGGTGCGCTCTGACCCGCGTAGCTAGATCGCATTGATAGGAGTGTTTGGACGGAGATCTGGTGCAAGTCTTAGTCGGCAGCCAAGGCGGCAGCAACCTGGCTGCAAAGAAGCTGCCGCGCTGGCCATCAATCGCTACATTCAAGGCCCGCACGCCTGCCAGGTTGTGTGGCGTACGGTTGTATTGCTGTAGCGCCTGTGACCCTAGCTGACAAGCAGTCTCGGACGGTTCATCTGCTGACAACGCCGACCTCTATGCTCCGGCCGTCGGCAACGAGTGTGGCAGCGATGTCAAGCCCGTAAATCGAATTATCAGCCAGTGGGATAAGCCCGTCCGCTTGTGAGCTGCCTTGCACGACCCACTTTGTTGCCGAGAACTGCCTGGGAGACGCACACGTGCAGTCTTACTTGGAAGGCGGCGCACGTCCCACAACAGCGTTTCAGAATGCATCAGAATGCAAAGATAACACACCCATCTGAGAGGCCAGCAGGCCGAGCACGACGATGCAGATGCCGCTGCGGCCCATCTTGAGGCCTGCGGGTCGCTCGCGCGGGACTGGCGTGCCGGAGGATGCGTGGTATTATTGGCGGAAGGTCTGGCGGCGCTGCTGAACGAAAAAAACAGGTGGTCGACGACTCACGGCCCGCAACCAGGCAAATACGTCGAGAAAGTGCGGGCGGATAGATTTTTATTGTGCGCCTGAATTTCCTTCCTTGGCGATGTGGCCCCCGGCTGATCTGCCGGGACCAATTATGACTGCCATCCTGGGTTTTTACCACACACTGTCCTTACACACTGGGATCGTACCAATTGGAGGACAAAGTTGAGGCAGATGCACGGTACGGAGACATGGGTGCGAGAATGCATGGCGATGACTTTGTCAAAGCATTGCTGCAGCATCATGGTGGCCATGGAAAAGATCCACCGCCCTCTTCCTGCCGTGCAGTCGGCCCTCTCAACCAGCGACAATCAAGGTGCGCTACGCTGGTTGCGTCCTAGCGCATGCAGATGCCTTGAACGTGTGCAGATGAGGATGGCGGCGACGGTGGAAGCAGACCAGGGGCAGCAGGATGTGACATAGGGACTGGCATGTGCTTGCAAGTGATGAGCCCCTCTTTACACCGAGTTTGCGTCCGGCAAGCCTCGTGAGAGGCTCCTCAGACGCTGATCAAAACATTGCGTCGACATCATTGTGAAGAATGACTGCACTCCTTCAGCGTCTAGACCCGCAGGCGTCGTCGTCAAGGTGCAACACCGTCAGCATTCGGCAGCGGGTTGCCCGATTCTGCCAAGAGCAGCATGGTGCCGCCAATGAAACAAGGCAGAGCATCACATAAAGAAGGCCGGCCGCCACCGCGGCAGCCGCGGCTGGGCCTCTGCCGAGATTTCCGACGCCGTGAGGTCGTCATGGAGGCGCGTCAGCATGCATCCGCGGTGCAGCCGCCAGCCGGCCAGAAACGCCTCCCGCGGCTCGAATGCCATCCGTCGCCGCTGGCCGCCACAGCCCGAGATTAACAAGCGTCTGTAAGCGCCGGGCCCGGATCCAGCCACCCAAGGCTTAGTCCTCCAGGTACTGCAGGCCACGAAGCATAGCGGTCAGGCCAAGCTAATAATTTATGGCTGTGACACCCACTGATGTCGACGATACTCGCTGCATGCCGGCGGCTGAGAGACAAGAAGACGGGCTGAGGCACGACTGAAGCACATGGGCATCGCCAGTATGTCTGAGCGCGCGCCGGCATGAGAGTCCACAAGACGTGGGCAGTCCAGACTTGCCCACGCGGCAACCAGCAGGAGCAAACACTCAACTGGCAACGACACTGATTGAGATAACAGGTACAGGACGGGCGGACTGATGTGGGGGTGGGGAACGCACATAGTAGGTGCCGGCCAGCTTCTGCTCCCGGTCCTTTGTGGACTCGTGCTTGTTGATGCGGGGGCGGTAATTGGTCGGGTCCCGCCGGAAGGTGATGTCCAGGTTCTTCAGGAACGTGTTCATGCCTGCGCGCCGGCACACAGGACCAGGGTTTAGGCCGCTGCGTCATCATAGCGGGAATTTGACCCCGTCGCCGCGGCGGACGCGGCGGCTGCCGGCGGGCTGGCGGAGAAGGCGGCGGCGGAGCCTACTGCTGAAGCCGCATTTCTTGTGTTGCATCTCATGTGAAACTGATCCATCAGCTCTTCCAGAGGTAGCCCCGCATCCCGGCAGCGTCCTCTGGGCATAGGCTGCGAGCGTTTGGTGGACACAAAGCAGGCGCGCGCTCACATGGCGCCTGCTCACGAACCCGCGATTCTCAGGATCAACGTCAGATGACCCACCTGTGAGCAGCGACTACCGCGAGCGGGCCATGGCGTTTGAGGAGGGCTGCCCTCGTACACCACCCGGTCAGCGGTGCAGGCGGCCATGATGAGAATTGTAGCCTTCGCAATTCATATGTCACGATTCTGGCTTTCAAAGTCCACGCGCCTGTGAGCAGCGACTGCGGCGAGCGGGCCGTGGCGTTTGAGGAGGGCTGCCCCTCGTACACCACCACCCGGTCGGCGAGGTAGGCGGCCATAATGAAGTCGTGCTCCACGATGAAGGCCGTCTTCTTGCTGTGCATGATGAAGCGCTTGATGACCTGTGCGGGCGGAATAAGGGCAGAATGAGAACCATTGGTAAGCATTGGCTGTGCATGGAGTGGAATGGCGTGCTCCACGATGAAGGCCGTCTTCTTGCTGCGCATGATGCAGCGCTTGATGACCTGTGCGGGCAGCAGTAAGACTTCAATGATATCAAAAAGCCATATTTTGATGCAAATTATGGTAAGCGATGAACGCTGTCTTCTTGCTGCGCACGACGGAGCGTTTGATCACCTGCGCTGGGGGGTGGCGCAGCTCAGCGGGAAATGCACTGATGAGATGTGCCGCAACAGGCACCCTGTGCAGGGTCTGATGCACCCCTTGCAACTTGGAGGCTGCAGCAAGTGCGCTTCCAGGGTTTCCCTCACACCCCAAGTACCCCGAAGTTCAACCCGCCTTGGCCGCGATCGTGTAGCTCAGAGTCCAGGTAGCGCTCGGCTCGTCGATGGGGTACCTGTCTCGCTGTCTCCAGCTTTGGGAAGTTGGTTTTCCCTCACATCCAAACGTGTATCAGACCATGGTATCAATCCCACCTTGGCGGCGATGATGCGCTGCTCGGAGTCGAGGTAGGCGCTCGGCTCGTCGATGAGGTAGATGTCGGCGGGCGTGCCCAGCGCCATGGTGATGGCCACCCGCTGCAGCTCACCGCCTGACAGGTGCTGCACCTCCTGGTCCATCAGCTCCTCCACCTGCGCGTGTTGAGGATTTCGAGCGGGTCAATACTCACGCTCTTTGGATGATACAAGCTGACGCAGAATTCGAAACCCTGAAGGGCGTTGCGATGGTTTGCAGGTTGCAGCCGGACAGGCGTGCACCTCCCCTAGTCCATTCGCTCCTCCATCCGCTCATGTCCACGCTCTACACCGTTGGTTGGTACAATTTTCGATCCGCATGTGGGCAGTCACAGATTTGCTGCAGGGGTGAGGTCCACCACGCGCCTGCATGGGGCGCACGCGTCGGTGACAAACTGCAGGGGGAAGAGCGCTCCCAAGAATGCAATCAAGAGAAAGTTTTCATGGATATTGTTAACACGATTTTTAAGAATATGTAGTCCTGGAGGCCACCGGCGGGCGGTAAGGCGCGCGCCTGCATGGGCCGCATGACGTCGGTGATGAACTGGGGGTGGATGTAGGCGTCGCGGATGCGCTTGTGCAGCAGGTTGCGCACAGTGGACGTGAACTTGGGGCTGATCTTCTGCGGCTTGTAGGACACGTTGAACTCGGGCAGCTCCACGAAGTGGTCGTCCGGCTTGATCATGCCCGCCAGCAGCCGGATGAAGGTCGTCTTGCCTACGCATTTGAACAGTCGGTTTAGTCTTCACGTTGATAGGAGGAACGTTGTGCTTTTGATGAATTGTCGATGTGTCACGTCCGGCTTGAACATGCCCCAGCAGCCGAATAAAGGTCGTCTTGCCTGCGCAGCACAGGGAAATAAACAGCAGTCGATGTGTTTCTGTTCCTTCGCAAGGGCGGCTCCACGAAGTAGTCGTCCGGCTTGATCAGCCCGCCAGCAGCCGGATGAAGGTCGTCTTGCCTGTGTGGAAGAGGAATTAGAGAGTGAGTATTAGCCCATCTTGGTTGGGTTGCATTCTTTTCCGGGTTGCATTATTTTCCGGGTTGCATTCTTTTCTCTCCACAAAGCGGCCGTCCGGCTGGATCATGCCCGCCAGCAGCCGGATGAACATCGTCTTGCCTGGACATCGGTAGAGGTCACACTGGTGAGCCTGGCCGTCTTGAGGTGGCCGCGATATCGTCCGCACGTCAACCCTCAACCCCCACGACTGCATAAGTTCTGCCGCAACATCAGCCGCCTGCCGGCTGGTTGGCTGACGCTGCCCGCACGCACTCTGGCCGACCCAGGTAGACCAACGACGCCGGCAGTCTCTCTTGTGCGCAGCAGAAGGCACCAAGTCCGTGCGGCCACCCGCGAATCTGGAGGACTGGGGACCAAGCAGCGCTGAATGACGAAATGTTCTCGGGTGCGGCATGAGCGCGGGCTCACCTGTGCCGTTTTCGCCCAGCATGACGACGATCTCGGAGTCTGTGAACTCGCCCTCGTCCACCTGCGGCGGCAGGTTGCGCTTCTTTTTGTCATGTCTAAGGCGGTCAGCATGACAACATGCGGCAGAGCCAGGGTAACACTATCGTCTGCCCCTGTCGCTGTGGCAGGCAAATTCGCAGCTCAGCTGACAGCCGACCCATGCAGCGCAGGAGTACAGTGTGGACAGCACGCTGCAGAACGAGGTGCGCAGGACTGCGCACGTTTAGGCGGAAGTTGCCGAGCGTCTTGCGCATGGAGGGGTACTTGTAGCGCAGGAACTTCTTGTTGCTGCCATCCTCCGCACCCTCCGCTGCCTGCTCCGCCACCTGGCCGACGGAACAGACGCTATCAGCATTGTGCCAACACATGGCAGACTAAACACGACAGCTGGTGTACGAGTGTCTCGCAGGCACACAGCCCCGCTTGCACCGAGAGTGCAGGATCAAGTGCAGGACTTTGCTGACTTTATTGTCCGAGTCGTGCACACAGCAAGGCGGGCTTGCAACCTGGCGACACATCTCCGAAGGCGGGCGCACCTTGAAGGTGAGCGACTCCTCCCGGAAGCGCATGTTCTCCGTCGGCACAAAACCCGCCAGGAAGATGTTGATGCCTTCCCGCACGCTGCAACCCACAATATTGGCAGCGATCAAATGCGGTCCATCTGCAGGTCTGCCAGTGACGACATTTGCAGCGCATGTGCAGTGCAGTGAGCGCGGTGGCCACTCCCATTCATCTCTATGATCTGAACAGGATATTATTGTCAAACCGCATCCAGAGGGCATGGTAACGGACGCCGTAGGCGCCGGATGTGAAACACAGGCAGCGGATGTGCCACACAGGCAGCGGATGTTGCCGGACAGGTTGCTTCGCAGAGTTTTGCAGACGCCAAACTGAAACATGGTTCACTAGCGGCGCACCCGAAGGGCATGGTGACGACGCCGTAGGCGCCGGGCTTGCCGTACAGGCAGCAGATGTAGTCGGACAGGTAGTCCAGCACGCTCAGATCGTGCTCCACCACGATGACGTATGTTTTCGGCCCCAGCAGCCCCCGGATCACCTGCATTGAACGAACTGCAGCGTATTTCACATGTGGCTTATAGCATGCGGCAACAAAGGTTTGAGTTTGCACCAGCACGCCAGGTCGTGCTCCACCGCGAGTGACACATTTCTTTGGCCCCAGCAGCCCCCAGATCGCCTGCAAATTGGGAGCACAATCATTATGTGTTTGCATGATGGTTGACCGCGCGCTCGGATTGCGCTCCACCACGGTGACATGCTTCTTCGGCCCCAGCAGCCCCGAGATCACCCGCAGGTGCAGAGGGTTGAGGTTTGCGACGGGATTTTGATTATGCGGTTACTGGCAGGTCCTGATGCGCAGCTGTCGCATGTTTCGTGGGGCCTTGGCAGCCCCCGCACAATCTGCACGGCTCGCGCCGCAAGCATTGCCAGCTCAGCGCGGGTTTTGCGTTCGATGCTTTGAGCTACCAGGGCATCGCGATCCATGCTTATGATGATTTTGTTCAGCCCAGCAGCCCACAGGTCGCCTGAGACTGGTGGGAGTGCAACCAGCGAGAGCCAGCATGTCGCATTTCGTCATGCCGTCGTGCTTCCGCATTTCCAGCAGCCCCAGCTCGTTGCATGACCGCAGAGTCAGGGACCTGTCGCGTTCAGGAATTTTATACAAAAAACTATATTAACTTTAAAGCTGATATTTAATAAAACATTATTATAGTAAATTTTAAAAACTGACACAATGTCACACAGTATGCTGTAAAGAGTGCTACAGGATCACTGCCGGTACCGGCGGTGGCTGCAGCTGATCCGAGGAGACATCCCAGCTGACAGCCGGAACAAGACTGCCGACATAGCAACTAGCCGTGGAAGGGTGCAAATATCACGGCCTGGAAAAAGGGGCGGCAGCGGCGTGCCTGGGCCGCCTTGAGTCGTTGCCGCACGTCCAGGTAGGAGGATGGCTCGTCGATCATGTACACGTCCGCCTCCTGCGCCGCCACCACCGCGATGGCAAACCGCTGCAGCTCCCCGCCTAGTTGCCACAACGACATGTCTCGAGTCAGTTTTCAAATCCCAGATCCCGAGTACTGGAAACAAGTGTCTGCCTGCCGCCCCGCCGCCACCGCGATGGCCACTGCAGCCCTCCGCCTGAAGAGAAAAAGGCATGGTGTTCGATAAAAGATCCCTCAGTCAACGTGGACGCGCGCACCCTGCGCCGCCACCACCGCCATGGCAAATCGCAGCATCTCCCCACCTGGACAATACAAATTTGTACGTCGCTATTAATCGCTGGCCTGTGACAGCATGATGGAAATGGCCGCCTGCTACATCGCCACCACCGAGGCAGCAAACCGCTGCAGCCAGCCTGGGGGCCATCGCGGCCATATTTGAGGTCGAATCTGCCAGTACTTGTGGAATGGTCATTGACTGTCAGCAATGCCAACATTGCCTGCTGCGCCCCGACTGCGCCCCATGTCACAATCAGGAGGCCTGTGTGTTGAAACTGACATGCATCAGCACATCTGTAACAAACTGTTGCGCCGCGTTCACTGCTGCGGCACTGACGGCAGCGCCCGCCGGCACGCCGCTAAGCCGACGGAGGCACCTACGGCGGCCCCTGCCGGCACGCCGACAGAAGCTGTGTCCGGCGGAGTAAAGGGCCTCCTGGTACGTCTGTCAGGAGTCCAATAATCGACACGACTTTTTCGTGACGTACCAGACAGGTTCTCCACGTTGCGGTCCAGCACCTGCTCCAGGTCCAGGTCCTTGAGCAGCTGCGCATTCTGCCCCCGCTCATCCTTCGTCTCCAGCACCTCCCCCACGTTGCCCCTGCAATCGGCGCGCGGGTGCTTTCTCAAGTGCTGATGGCTTGCCAAGCTGTTGTGCCGGCATGCAATCCGAGGTCTTTGAGCAGCTGCCGCGTTC
>JAABUW010006773.1_pt1 | contig 14143 bp, 14 predicted proteins | sample 5560081 | NCBI WGS metagenome assembly JAABUW01 (sample SAMN10711882, study PRJNA513363) | rock metagenome | isolation source: Antarctica rocks | place: Antarctica: Victoria Land, Knobhead sud
GGATGATCTTCAAAGACGTTCTTCCCTGTTTGGACAGTTCAGTGTGGCATTCTGCTTGAGTGTTGTTGGTGTTTCTTGCTGGCATGGGATGCATCCTGTTGTGCGGCTACTGCTTTTCCGGATAGAGTTGGCTCTCCTTTCCGCTTCAGACCCGAGTCCCTTCAAATCCGAATCGACCACATTATGCTCCGGCAACTTGATTGACCCGTTGCTAAGATATACTTCCTCCATCCTCCCACTGCCGAAAAACCCCTCCTGGGGGGGAGGGATCTGTTTGGTGGATCGGTGGGGCTCGCTCAGACCCGGCCAGATTGAAGTGTTAGGAAAGGGAAGGAGAAAAGCATCCTCTCAACTGGGAGAGTAATCTTGTGTGTCCCGTGAATGTGAATCGAGACTTTGTCAAGACTCCTGTTGACTTCTGTCGTGCCATCGTGCTTGACCAATAACTTGAACCCCTCCCTCGCCTTGTTTCGCCATGCGCTTGGTGATGGATCACATGTGTCGCCTCGGATACGCGTCGCTTCTTGGAGATCTGACCGTTGATCAAGTTCTCGTAGAGTATGGCGTCGGGCCTAGCGGACAAGCCGTCACCCGTCTCCTCCCACGAGGGATAAGGCAACTTAGGAGTGCACGCCGACCTTGTCTGATGATATGGTTTGACCTTGTTGATGATGTGACACTACCTTGTTGGTGGTGTGACTCAGCTCCGTCCTGACATTTCTCTCGTTCGATGACGCATCGAGGATTGATCGGTCCGACACCAATGACCCTAGACGGTTTCTTGGAGGATGTGAGGTCGAGATGGGTGATACGCCATTCGAGCGCGTCCAGCCTATGATCGTCCAGCCCAAAAGGAAATGCCAGTGTGGGCCCACAATTTTGATTGTTGCCCGGGTCTACAGTCGTATCGATGACATGGAACCCTTTCAAGAAATCGTTGGGGTCAGGCGCAATGGAAATTATCGATGTCGTCGATGAGTGAAATTGGGCGGTGTAAGGTCACAAGGGGAGACCCGGGAGAGCTGGTGGTGGGTGGTGTCAGTGATGGTGTTGATGGTGATGGTGTTGATGGTGGTGGAGGTAGTGGTAGTGGTGGTGGTGGCAGCGATGGGGCTTGAAAGACCTCATCCTTGCACACCAACCTTTCTCTATATCCGATTACGATAAAAAAAGAAAAAAAACATCAGCTGTCTCGGATTGGGCAGGTGATCACGCGGACCGTCATGTTTTCCCTTCGTCCATCCATCACCTCAGCCTTTTTCTTCCCTTCCATGTGATGAGGAGTAAACCACGGACCCCTTCTTCTTGTGACGAAGCATCAAAAGTGGATCAAGACATACTCCCCAGCCCTGATCGGCTTCACGAACCTTCCCCATTTCTTGTTGGTTTTTGTCCATCTAAGCAAGGTAAGTCAGTCAGGTGAATCCTCTGAAACCCGCCCAACTCGACCTCATATCAACGCAATCTCATCCCGAACGCCTTCTCGAACCCTCCTTGATCTACAAGACGATTTCTAGATACTGACACTTGAGGGTGACGCACACTTCGGTAGATCTCCCAATCGCTGTCTACACTTCCCTACCCCTCGCCGATTCTCATCTTCCGGTAGAAGGCACGCACGGGCCGAACGGGTGCCGACCCCGGGGCTGCGCTGTTGGAGGACTTTGGGGTTGCAGATGAAACATACGCCAGAGGACGACAGTGAGCTGTCGGGTTACGGCAAAGGGTAACCAGCTGGTAAGCGCTGTTAATTAGTCCTGTCCGAGAAATAGCCAACCAAAAGGTCCCATTGGGAAACAATCCCGGCCACAACACCTCGGTCGCTAATGAAATGCTGTCCGGACATGCAGTCGAGTTCGTCTTTGACGGGAACGGAGGGGGGGAGGGGGGACACTGACGAGGAGATATCGAATAGACAGTAGGTAGGGTCAGGTCAAAGGAGACGGTCATATCATCGTCACTTGCCATCCATTCGGCAATCGTCCACATCCTCGTCATCAAAAGCTCGCCCTTCCGCCCTCTTTCACACCACGACAAACTTCATGCTGTCCTCTTTTCTCCTCCACGTCGAACGGTGCCTCGTACTCTTACGAAAACCATTGCCACTGGTCCGCAAGCTATCTCCGAATGGCGAATCCCATACCATCGAGCCGGGGTGCTACCGTCTGACGTTCGCCCAGCCAGGACGATCTCCTCACTCGTTTTTTTGAGAAGGGGAGCCAGTCCTTTCTATCCGACCTTCCCGTTCAGAGTCATCATCTCTCAGTCCCTATCCATCCGCTCGTATTGTGCATAATTGATATCTTCGAGGGACAGCAGCGCGTCCGAAGAGCTTAATATGCTAGAGTATGATTGAAGCATGTAAACCGCAAGGTCCTAGCATCTAGTTTAAGATGGTGGGCGATCAGATGAATGGCGTCGCAGAGATTTCTGATCGTTGTAGCTGTCCGTCACCATCCTTCTCCTTGGAGATTGTTATGCTGCACACCTTTGGACTGGTAGCTCTGGGTCAGGGTCAGTCAGTATCACGATGCATTAATGACCAAATAGAAAGTGCTGGGTATCACTGTCGAAATCGCGCTCGCCTCCTGCCCCACTGCCTCCTCGCATGTCTCAAAAAGCACTGTACTTACACCACCTCTCGTTTCCCCCGCACTCACGACTTGGGAGTCTACGCCAGCATCACCCTCACCTCCTCGATCTCACCCCGCCACACGCCTCGTCATAAAGTGCTCTACACTCACATCCTCCCTCACAACATGTCACTCCCCCAATACTCGCCGACTCCCGGGCTTAGGCCAGCATCGCCATCACCTCCTCGATCTCACCGACCACCAGCTCGTCCCACTCCTCTTCCGTCACATTCCCCCGAAGTATCCCGGAATCAAAGTCGATGAGACAAATGCCGTCGCTGGGGCGACGTCGCCAGTGATGTGGCGCGACGTCATTGTGCACCACCCCTGCGCGATGAAGCTGGGCGTACAGGTCGAGTATCTCCCGTCTGACCATGCAAAGTCAGCTCCGACAAAACGACAAAAACGATCACTGGCTCACTTTCCGTCCTCGGACAGAGTCCCCATGTCCACCGCCTCGCCCACGTCTTCCAGCAGACAGCACCAAACATCCCTCTCGTACCCGCTCCTACCCTCCAGGGACCATTCCCCACCCCAAAGACCGTGATATGCAGGGACGAGCGTCTTCTGCATGCTCTTAAGCGGACCGCGGTAGATCCGGTCTTCGTGCAAGATGGCGGCACGGGCTTGGAGCTCAGAGTATGTGTCGTTGGTTGGCTGGGAAGGGAGGAGGAGGGGACATGCCAACTTGAAAACGAGACTCTCAAGCGGTTCGACCCCATTTTGGGGAAAGAGGGTGGCACTGGCGCGGAAGGCATCCCAGAGCCGACCCGATCCGATCGACTGGATCAGGGACAGGGAGGCGAGTGAACCGGTCTTGGGCCTCTTGGTCGCCGGATGAGTCGGTGAGTCGTGATCTTTGGCGGCGAGGTCGAGCTCTGGTGAATCAGGGCGGTAGTGTCGAGCGGGAGATAGGATCTGGGGGACGATTCTCGAGCTCGACTCTGGCGAGGGGATGTATGGACCGAAGAGCTTGCCTGGAGAGAGTCGACTTGGAAGGATGTACTGGGAGACGTGCGGCTGGTCGGAGAACAAGTCGAGCGAGACGGAGAACTCGTTGAGTCCGAGCTGAGTCATCATCAGCCTCTGCAAGACATGACAGCGAGGTAGACATACATCGGCAGCAGTCACGACTGGGACGGGTGTGGTGGGCAACGGATCATCCTCGCTGGACGAGAAGCTTGTGTCTACACCGTCGTCGCCCTTTTTGTCCCATCAGCAAAAGACCTAGACAGTGGGAGAGAAGACGCGCAGGTTGACCAGAATCACTCTCGGGCCCCTCTTCACTCGGTGTGATTGATTGCAATACCAACTTCTTCGCCACCCCTTTTGACGTCTGTACCGCCTCGGCAATCCGAGCAGATGACCGCGTAGACTCTCTCGCCCTGGATCCAGATCCTTCTCCCCCTAATTTCACGCGGTCCGGTTGAGGAGCGACCACGGGTATTGAGCTAGCCAAGCTGGTAGACGGCGGCGTGTCGTCGTCGAGCGAAAGGGCCAGCATGAGGCCGAGCGGTTTGTGAACTAGGAGGGGCACTGCCGCCGGTAGGGGAGAGAGGTCGTTGACGAGGGAGGATAGGTTTAGCGGTCCTCGATTGCCGATGGGGAGTGAGAGGGCAAAGTTAGCTTCCCCGTTGATCGTCCCGCCCGTCTTCTTGACCACAAAGTAGCGCGATCTGTCGGTGACGAGACCGTGCGAGGCGGTTGGCTTGGAGAAGAACTCGTTCACGACCTACAAGGGGTCAGTATATCGCAGAGCATGTAGGGGCGAGAGACCTACCTGGTAGAGAAGTTTATCTGTACGCTCCCTGATCACCGCCGTCGTGTCGTCACCGAGATCACCATAGCATTGATCCATCTCCAATGAACTCTTCCCAAGGGATGTGACATTCATGACGAGCTCGCCACGTCTCTGCAACCAGAGAAACAGGTTCTTGACGACGGTCCGGAGATGACGACCGGTCTTGATCTCGCCGAAACGGACGGGCTCTATTTTGGAGAGGGCAAGTGTGATTTCCTCGTCGATGAGGAAGAGATCGGGAATACCAGACTCTCTCGAGTTGGGGAAGGTCTGCCATGCTCGTAGGATACCATTGCGATGGAGCAGTCTTCGAACGGTCGGGATCAATTCACTGTCCAGCAACGCGACAACATGCGGTTCTTCCCAGATCGTTCCGACATCCGAATTGGGCTGTCCAATATCGGTAGGTGCCGGCTGGTGGAGAGGGAGTTGGTCGAGACGACGCTCTAGGGAAACGAGGAGAGTTGGGTCAAGCGTGAAGTGGACCCGTTTGAGCTTCCAAGATCTAATCTTTGTGGGTTGGACTTTGGTCGCTGACTTTGGGAGACCTGCTGTGGCGTCAACAGGGTCAAACAGAGTCCAGTCGCGGATAAACTCGGCAAGGTCGGACATGGCGCATGACTAAAGGATACTTTCCTCCTGAAGATGATGATTTGGTCACGAAGATCTGTCTAAGGATTTCCGAGATGGAGTAGGGGGATTTTCTTTTTGAATTAAAGTTTTGGACGATGTGCCACAGCCGGGCCCGATTCGGAGCATTATGTTATCTCCGTACCCATTACTCCTTTTTATTCTTTTCTCACTCGAAGTAACTCCTTGATCCATCCCATCACCATGTCGTCATCCCCTCCCAGGCCATCCAGTCCAATACATCCTCCCACAATGACTCTTCTTGATCATCCCTCTACCAGATCACCCCATTCATCTCACCACTCTGAAGAGCAATCTGCAGATCACTTTCTCCGGCGATCTACATCCGATACATCGGAAGACTTAACGACCCCAACCTCAGCAAATTTCCCAAGAGATAATCAGGATGGTGGTGGAAACGGTTTGATTCCCATCATCACAAACACGAATACAACCACCGCATCCGGTTCCCACACCACCACCACCACCACCACCACCACCACTCAATCATCACGACGACCGACCCCATTCCTCTTTCGCGAAAGTGTTGAATCCTACCACCCTCTCCAGGAAACGATGAGTCTGACAAGGGCGAAGTGTGCAGAGCTGGTGAAGGATTACAACAACCAGGCCGAGGAGTGTAATTTCGCTTCTCGATGGAAGGAGGTTTGCTCCACTCCTGTTGAAAGTTTCCTTCAAGGTCCCTTCGAGTGTCAGGTCAAGCTCACCGCTCAGACCGAGATGGATCTTGGATCGATAAAGACCGAGGATGGGTTGATGTTTGAGGAGACTTGTATGGCGAAGATTGTGAGATTGGCTATGGAGGCCGCAAAGTCCATTGATAGGGCAAGGATACCGGGATCTATAGGTGAGCTGGCTTGACATTCGTGAAACAAACGCAAACAAACCTGTTGTATTCACTTTCCTCACCCCGTCGTCACCTAGAGCTGAATGAAATGAAATAGGATTACCACCGTCTGATCACTCCACACTCTCCCACGTCAACCTCGAAGCTTTCGGCATCGCCAATGACGTTACCCGACCACCAGATGTTCATGGATCCAGGAGAGGGAGCGTGCCACCTTCCATCACTTCCACCACTTCCAATACTTCCTCGTCATCCACCAGCATTCGAAAACGTTTCCGCGACTACACGACCACCACCGGCATCCGATGTCCCGATGTGACCATAGTAGCAAGCGTCGGAGGGCTGGTACGACCTGATGCTCCAAAGCTCAAACGTTTAAAGCGGAACAAATCAACACTCAGGTCCACTACCACAACCACTACCACCGATACCAACCTCTCGGAATCATCGACCACCTCTCTCAATCCCTTCGTGGAGATCCCATCTTCCTCCTCTCAATCCCCATCGCCCTTGCTACAGTCATCCACAGCTCTTGACTCCATCACTCGACCCTTCCCCCGCATAGGATCCAAGAGGCACGTCAATGGAATTGCTCTGCTCAAAGTGTTGGCAGTAGGGGAGGTGAAGGTAAAGCGGAAGGCGAGGATGGGATGGGGACAGCTCATCTCCTACCTCTTGAGCTGTCACGAGGCATGCGGGACCTGGCTTGGCTTTCTTTTCGTCGATCTATGCTATGTCCGGACAGTCGTCATCGATCAAGGTGTCGTGGCGATAGAGACGGATGATCAGAGCTTGTGGTCAACGTCGGGTCCGATTTGGCAACTCCTCAACACGCCTCGACCCGAACAACTGGTATTTCATCGGATATGGCACGATGAACGGCTTGACCTCAACGAGATCGATCTACTTGCGGAAACGATTCATGCCGCGTATGGAATCATTGCGGATCTCGACGCAGAGGGTCCTTTCCACCGTATACCGTCGCCGGAAGAAGATGGTATAGGTGGAGGGGTTTGGGGTCAGGTGAAGGATCGGGTGATGGCTTGCAATTGTGAGACGCCTTTTGAGAATTTGTTCACCGCTGGGATAGCGAGGCGGGATTCAATAGGGAAGGTTTACGATTTCTTGCTTGGCAAATTAAGGCTTCACGCATCGTCGACCGCAGCATCTGGCCTCGAGGAGGAAGAGGATGATGGAGACAAAGATATGGATGAGAAAGAGGAAGAGGACGAAGACGTCGATGAGGAAGAGGACGAGGACAAGTATGAAGGCGAGGACGAGAATAATGAGAATGAGGGAACCCACAAAGGCGGTGGCGATGAAGATGATCACGTCCTTGAGAGCGGGTCGACGTTAGGTGAGAGCCAGTGGACCAGTATATTCTACCGAGGCTAAAGCCCATGAGCAGTCCGCCGTCACTCAGCAAAGATCGAAGCATGGAAGGAAGGAGTAGCCGGCGTGGGACCCGACTGGGTACAGCCGAGTGCCCAAGACGCAACGAGCCAAATTCAAGATCATGAGGACGAGCAAGATGTCAGGCTTCGAGACCTCGAGGTCCCGGTCAACCTGCTTCTCGAGGAAATCCCTCTTCTGGCCGCGCTTGCCGTCACCGACATCAGAGTCGTATGGACATCTCCGACCGACATGACCCGACTCATCTCTTCCCGTTCGGCCCGCGCCATCGCACGGGCCTCACACGTCAGTCGTCTCAATCCGGCCACCAATGATTTCCATCCCGACCTCCGCGGCGATGTTCCACCGCGAATCTCTCACTCGCTTTCTTCAAAGCTCCAGTCCGGATCCACACTCCCGCTGCACTTTGTCTCTCCCCCTTATCATACGCCCTTCTTTATTCCTTTTTGACTCTTCTTTCAATCGTCCTGCTCCTACGCTTAAGTTCAGACCTCCTCAATTCGATTCAGTTGGTCCTTCATTCGCTTGGTCACGAAATGGTCTTCATGCATGCAATAATTCCTCCGATGTCAATGGCCGTAATGCAGGAGATCCCGATCTAAGGGGTTCCTGCAATGTCTATCGTCCGTTCCTGTCCCTCTTTAGCTTTCTTCTTTTCTCGCCCTGTCAAGCTTGACTTTGAGGGAATGGCTGGTCGGGCGGAACAGTTCAAACAGCTTGATATCCCCAACCCGTCTTCTCCCCCTGCATGATTTTCCACCTCATTACCCCTTGTCCTGTGCGGTTTGCACCTGAGTCCGACAGGGTGGTAAACCCGATCTGTTGACAAGAGGAGGTCAGGGCAAATGTCTGGGTATTTGGAGGAGAAGAAGGCTTGAAGGGTATAGATTCATTGATGGGTGGAACGGTGGGTATAGTGGTGTTCGGGACTGGAGCTGGGTATTGGAATAGTGATCCTTGGGCGTTTCCCGTGGAAGTAGAACTGGTCGTAACTTGGTCTGGCGTTGCAAGGGGTTTCTTGGCCGGACAGTCGGCGAAATTATGGCCACCATTGCCGCAATAAGTTCTCATTTTGCCGACGCTGCTTTTCTGAAGGGTGCAACCTTGTTCATTGTACTACGAAACGAGGCTATCACTGTCAGTATTCAAACGCCTATTATCTCTGCTCGCCTCTATTGTCCTCGCTACGTTTCCCCTCGCCGACGAAACACTATTGAACTCGAAACGAGAAGGACCGAAGATAGGCCTGGAAGACGATGTACAAAATTGACTCATTGAAAAGTCACCACAATTACCTAGCCTACTCATAGCCTCTGCATCTATAGCCCACGCTACTCGACCGGCACTTAACCCGGCTACACCCACGCGTGTCCTCGAGTTATTCCAGCCAAGTTCGACCACGGTAGTCCAACTTTGCCGAAGCTCAGACGACCGTCGCCGATTACAGGAGCTGAGCGTCGGGCCTATTTGCGGGTCGACGTAGCACCGTGACATAAACCGATTCAAAAGGTCAGTGGGTTAGATCACCCCCTAGCAGGTGGAGAGACGAGCGATCCTGGCCAAACCTCTCACCAATGGACGATTCATCCCACGATGTAGGAACACTCTGCCAGTTATCAAGACTGCGTCCTCTGCCTTCCAACGCTTTTTACATTGTAGCGCCTAACAGGTTTACATCTTCAAGCGCCTAATGACCATGAATAGTGTCTCCTCTTCCCATCCATACACGCGATGTTGGGTAAGGTCTTCTTTTATCTAACCTTCATCTAGCGCCAAGACACGAAGTGAATCGCAGTGACAGTCTTGTCCGCGAGATACTGCTTTACATTCATCTTCTCTACGTTCGCTAACCCAATATCTCATCACTCTTGACCTGACCATATGCCGATCCGCTCGATGGACGGCCATCACTCATTCCCCTCCCATTTCGATTCCATGCCCGTCGCTCTCTCTCCCCCAATACTCGGCTGCTGCCCTTACAACACTCGCCGTGTTCCTTCCTCAAAGCAAGATCCGTGTACTTGTCCACACTCGAAGAACCTATCTAGGCGGCGCCATACCTTTCAAGGTGTCCAGCCGCTGGGTCAATATCTGTCACGACGCCGATCGACTTTGACCAGTAGAAGCGGGTGACGACAACATTGGAAATTCGAAGGGCGGCAGACTCTGTGATATAGGAGCGACATTCCGACATTGCCGACCTGGCATCTCGGTCGAGTATGTCTTTTGGGCGACGCAGCGCATGCTCATCCCGCCCAACGGACAGGGGTCGGTCAAACTTCTTTGAAAGGCAGCAGTCATGCCTTCGCCTGCTTTACTACAAGCTGTGTCTGACAAAATCTCGACAAACACTCGTTCGGCACAAACATAAATCAGTCGTCAACGCGATTGTCCTCTGAGGTGACCTTTGTCCCCTCTTCGCTGATGTCGGCGAAACCGACACTTTCGAGCCTTGGAGGCGCTCAACGTCAGACTCCTCGCAGGCGGCCCATGTTGCTCGACGCGGTCGATTCCGCCTAGGGCTCGGTCCGTCCTTTGCTGCTTGAGATTGATTGGGAGACGACGGTGTGGATGATGTATCATGACCGGAAACCGCCCGGTACCTGTGGGACGTTGCGATCGCGTTTGTTGACGAGGGTGGATGTCGCGTCCGAAACTAACGTGTCAAGATTGACAGCATTCAGGATTGGACAAGCAGACCATCTGAATCTCAATTTGCGTGTGGAGTTCATCGTCATCATGATCATCTCTGCTTGTCGAGATCGGCTACTCTGCTCTTCCTGGCACTGGCATCGGATTTGTCACCATGGCGATGCGCCTCCCGATGACGGCGTCAGCAATAGAGAACTTTTGCGGATCCCAACTTCTCAACCATATGATAGACAAACGTGCCGTCGTCAGCCCCTACTCGGCTCCTGAGGCCCAGAGGACCCGAACATCGATAGACGCCGGACCATCAATAGTCCGAGGGAGATAGTCGCCTAAATTCAGTCCTGCAACTCGTGCTGGCTACAAGACGCTCAGAAGCGGCTCGAAACAGCAGACATTCGTTGCTCAGCAAGCGGTTTCGGAACGTGAAGAGGACCGAGAATGAGAGGCTCGAGAAAACGGTGGATGAGAGAACCAGGGACTTCGAGGCGGTCCTGAAAGGGAAGAACGAGGAAAGGTAGAGTGTCAAGGCGGGATTCGATGTGAGATCGTCCCGGTTTGCTTCCGTTAGTTGTGATTATGCATTAGATTAGGCATGCCTCGATGTCAATCAGAGCCTATTCCTTCGCCCCCAACTGCTGGAACCTCCAATCACGGGGCAACGATCCGAGGACCCTGAATCCTACGCGCTGATGAAAGCTGACGTATTCCAACTTTCTCCGCTTCCTGCTTTTACTTTTCCACACACCTCCTCATACCTTTCTTTCAATACAGCGCATCAGATTATAGCAAAAAAGTCGGGATGAACGGGCATGGTCTATCTGAGCCTGTCAACAAGGATATACAGTCTTCAGCGCGACAAAGGGGTCACTCGGCGATGGTTAGCATCCCCATGTTCTTCATGAGCACTGGCTGATGAGAGCAAAATCTCCTATTGATGCTCCCGGCTGTCCTTTACGACTACTTGATACGCTCGTTTGTTTCTGGATGTGGTCGGTGAGAGTAGGACTTCAAGTCGGCCACGACTGGGGTCGCTGCCAAGACTATGCGGAATGAGCTGAACCGGATGGTGTCGGGCGTGACGGATCCGGCCAAGAAGAAGGTGCGTAAGCTAAGCGAGTCTTCGGGCTTGTCCGTCAGAGCGTGGAAATGTTCGAGGTGACCGTCAGCTGGAATCTGGCTGATGCTAAGGCACAGATCTTCGACGCCGAGATGCAGTCCTTCTTCCTCCTCTTCAACCGCTTCCTCCTCGACCGTGCCAAGGGCGAGAAACTGTGAGCGCATCCTTATTTCCAAGGCTGACAATCATAGCGAGTGGGAGCGAATTTCCCCTCCCAAGGCGGAGCAGGTACACTCGTACAAGGTCCTCCCTGACGTCGATCCTTCCATCCTCGGCAAGCTCGCCGTGCTCAAGCTCAATGGCGGTCTCGGTACTACCATGGGCTGTGTCGGGCCAAAGAGTATCATCGAGGTTCGAGACAGCATGTCCTTCCTCGACCTCGCTGTCAGGCAAATTGAGGTGAGTAACAAGAATCTTAGTTTAGGGTCGGCTGACGACACTCAGCACCTCAACTCGGAGTACAACGTCAACGTCCCGTTCATCCTCATGAACTCGTTCAACACCGACGAGGACACCGCGCGAATTATCCAAAAATACCAGAACCACAATATTAATATCCTCACTTTCAACCAATCGCGATACCCGCGAGTGGACAAGGAGTCACTACTCCCCTGCCCTCACGAGGCGACTTCCGACAAGGCAAACTGGTATCCTCCGGGACACGGTGACATCTTCGATGCCCTTACGTGAGTTTTAACCGTCGCTTCTTCCTGGATGCCCTGGATAATGACGCCTCGCAGCAACTCCGGACTTCTCGAAAAGCTCATCAGTGCGGGCAAGGAATACATATTCATCTCCAACGTCGATAACCTCGGTGCCGTTGTCGACCTCAACATCATGCAGACCATGATCGACGCTCAGGCCGAGTACGTCATGGAGGTGACGGACAAGACCAAGGCGGATGTCAAGGGTGGGACCATTATCGACTACGAAGGGAAGGTCCGGTTGCTCGAGGTGGCGCAGGTGCCGAAGGACCATATGGACGAGTTCTGCAGTACCCGCAAGTTCAAGGTAAGCCAAGGTTGCGGTCCAAACCGGTATCAGCTGAGCTTGGGTAGATCTTCAACACCAACAACATTTGGTGCAACCTGAAGGCGATCAAGCGGGTGATGGACGAGGACGCGCTCAACCTGGAGATCATTGTGAACAACAAGGTCATTCCGCCCATCTTCACCGGGTGTCTGTTTGACGCAATCCCAGGTCACTGATGGCGGTCAAGCCGTTATCCAGCTCGAGACTGGCGCGTTGTCCCTTCTCATGTGTGATCAGCCGGCTGACTCCTAAAAGCTATCGGCGCCGCGATCAAGCACTTTGACAGTGCTATCGGTATCAATGTCCCCCGATCACGATTCTTACCGGTCAAGTCTTGCTCGTACGTGCTGTGAATGTGCAACATTGATTCTGGTTCATGATTTACGTAGCGATCTACTCCTCATCAAATCGAAACTATACAACCTCGAACACGGTGTCCTGACCATGAACAAGTCCCGAGAGTTTGGCGGTACACCCGTCGTGAAGCTTGGAGATCACTTCAAGAAGGTTGCAGTGGGTCTAATCGCCTGGTCGTGCTTCCTCGCCTCATGGCGCTGATTTACTGGTAGAACTTCGAGAAACGATTCAAATCCATCCCAAACATCACCGAGCTCGATCACCTGACCGTATCCGGCGACGTCTGGATCGGGAAGGGCGTCCGTCTCGCCGGAACCTGCATCTTGGTCGCAAACGAGGGTGACAAGATCATGATACCAGATGGGACGAATCTGGAGAATAAGCTGGTGACCGGAAATTTGAATATCATTGATCATTAGGCGGGTTGTGGAGAGTTGGGGATGTAGCTTATGCACATGCTTATTGGATCGGCTGTGCGGTTCAGGACGCATTGCAGGGCAATTCGGCTGGCGGTACTACCATCGTCCAGGACGCGCGGGCCGATACCAACCTGGTCGCGGCATCATCGGCAGATCCGATCATGGAGACGAGACTCGTGAGACAGTGCAAGTCCGAGAGTATCAAACGAAGATGGTATTGATGACACAAAGTTGTGACGAAATGGGCCAGATGCAGGGCTAGCCTTGGGGCAATCTCTCCCGCTTAGCCATCCAGGATCCTAGAGTGTGGTCTTCTGGCGAAGACAATGCCAGAATGAAGCGTTGACAGAATTAAAATAGGTATGAGATATGGCCGCTCCGCAATGTAACAGACTTATCTTGGAATGCTTTGGTGGAGTGAAGGCTAATAGAACAGTCCCAGCTTGACATTCTCAGTGACCTGAAGACATGTCTTGTCCACCTCAAGTATACCCAACCAGCTCCTGGTCCAAGCTCAGACTGTCAGCCTGTGTTCCGTACACAACTTCTGAGGTGGACTGAGCAGTTGTTGTGCCTAGTTGGCCTGCGTCAGCTGGCCCTTGGCCGGAAATCAACCATGTATTGAAGCAACCTGCTTTGGATACAGTTGTCATTGATGGAATCCGTGGAAATATGTATCGCTTTGCGTGAGTTGTGATTTTCTTTCTTTCTGTAGAGGCTTGAGCTTATTCGGGGTGCTTGCTTTCCAAAAGCTCATTGTGAGGGTGGGTCAAATGATCCATTCACGCTTGATGGAAGAGTCATGAACCAACAAGATCAACATACCCAACATGCATTTTGGTAGTTGCCACATGCATGGTTTGCCGAGAAACCAGTGTCCCTTAACCTTTGCCACCCGTTCTATCGCTTGCAAGGTATATAAGTCCATACAAATGGAGAGCCCCCCAGCTCTGGATCATCTGTCAAACTTGATTCTTGATACCACAACTTGTCACGGTGCTACGTCGACCAGCAAATAGGCCCGACGCTCAGCTCCTGTAATCGGCGACGGTCGTCTGAGCTTCGGCAAAGTTGGGCTACCGTGGTCGAACTTAGCTGGAATAACTCGAGGACACGCGTGGGTGTAGCCGAGTTAAGTGCCGGTCGAGTAGCGTGGGCTAGAAATGCAGAGGCTATGAGTAGGCTAGGTAACTATAGTGACTTTTTACTTTAATCTCGAAT
>JAABUW010006774.1_pt1 | contig 14143 bp, 19 predicted proteins | sample 5560081 | NCBI WGS metagenome assembly JAABUW01 (sample SAMN10711882, study PRJNA513363) | rock metagenome | isolation source: Antarctica rocks | place: Antarctica: Victoria Land, Knobhead sud
GCATTTGAATGCTGACTTTAGCTGCTTGATGTAGACAGGATGAACAGCTGGAGCAGACTGTGGCCAGTGCAGCACCAGCAACAACAGACGCCAAGCTGGTCAAAGAGATGCAGCAGCGGGAGGAATCCTGTATGCTGGTCTTGCATCTCACTCTGACTTTAAGTATGACTCTGCCTGTCACTGTCACAAGAGGAGCAGCGATAACTAATGCAAAGCTAGTAGAGGAGATGCAGCAGCGGGAGAAGAGCCGGTCAGCTGCTCTTGAAGCCAATTCTGACTTGAACAGTGACTCTGACTGCTGACTGTCACAGGCTGTAGCATTTGCTGCTAAATTTGGTCACTGCAGTTGATAACTATCAAGGCAAAAGGTCTGGAAAGTCGTTTTTGATATTGCACTGCGCTGGCACTTTGACTAGACTGGCTTTGAATGCTACTAGGCTATTGCTCAAAGCGTCAGCGCAGAGCCATAGCAGCAGCACAACATGCTCTGCTGCTATACGAAGACCTCTTTCCAGCCCAAGTCACTGTGACAGTCTCAGCAGTGGAAAGGGCGCGGTCATGGCGAGACAAACGCTCGCAGCGGACCAATCCAGTGAGAAGCTGTGGGTGTTTTTGTGTGACTGTTGTGGTGATGGCGCTGGTCGTTCAAGAACAAGCCTGATAGCATGCCGCTACCAGCCTTGCTGCTGGGGACTGCAAGCTGCTTTAAATTTCCAGCATACTAGTTTAGCTTCCATCACATGTGAGAAACTGTGTGTACAAGGGCTTTAAATTTGTACCAATTGTTGCAACAGTACAGTCCAGTGTCCTGCCCAGCCACATCATAGGGAATATCGCCAATTTCAAACGGAGTCAGATGCACAGCGTCAAGGTTGAAGTGAAATCAAGGCATTGTGTTTAGCTTGCATGGGCAAAGCGTTGATGGTCTTTTAAAACTGTATTGTAACAACGGTATACTTCATTGACGCAGCGATACATAGTTGCATGCATGAACTTGCTGACGCTTATACACATTCAAGTCTTCTGTCATGCCATGTCATCACACCACATCTTTTGCCACAGACAGCAACAAGTCTGCAAATGCCTTGATTGTTGACACACCAGCAATTATTTACACCGCATGCGCTAGTTCGCATGCTGGTCAGCAAAGTGGTTTAAAAAAGTTATATTTCATTGTTCTGGAACTAGTGCATCCACATTACAACTGTTTCAACCCTGTTTCAAGGCTCAAAAGCTTTGCAAATGGCTAATCAATACAACATCATCTATGGCTAATCTATCTTTGATGATACAGTGGTACAATCCAATCCAGGTAAACATGCAAAAACCGTATACACATCGCCAACTTATAAGTGGTAATTACCATTTGTTGACCAACTTGTTGATGGCTTCCTTGACTAACACAGCAGCCCCCATGTAGTCTGAGGACCTCCATATTTGACACGTCACATACCACCAAGACAAGGCGTACCTAGCCAGGTTGGCACAGACGTACTTGTCAAACGCCATCTTCACACAAGGTTGCAAGTTCTCCACCTGGTGCATGTAGCCAGCTGGGACATGAACCATGTCTCCATGCCGTTGCTCAATGATAGGCATCAAGTCCCTGCCTGTGCTGTCATACAACAGACCTTTGTCATTCAAATAGTTGCGGAGGTCTTGCACCCGCTGTGCGTTCAGCCTGACCTTTCCCTTGAGCCCTTCAGTGCCTGTTGCTGCTGGAGTGGGATCGCCTGCAATGCGCTTCTTGCCTGTGGCGAGCTGCAACCCCTGAACCCACTCACTGGAAGGTGCAACTATGGCTGGGTCAAAGAATGTCCACACTGCCAACACAGTGTCCTTGGGCATATGTGCATGCACATGTATGAGGAGTCAATGAGGCTGCCAAGAGAAGCAGGAGATGTTGCTGACTCAAAGGTTCTCGAGCTACCGCTTCTGGAAATGATATGATGCTAGCTCAACAACCTAGTGCATTACTACTGGGCCAAGCTACATCAACGCTAGAGCAATGAACACAATGTATTGATGACAAGAAAGATGCGAGCACATGTTTAATTTGTAAGCAACAATCACAACAATGATCTCACCTCATCGAAGGAGAAGGCAATGTTTTCAGCTTGGGACCAATCCACATGGCAACCTGAGCCTTTCCCCGCAATACCTATCAGTATCAAGGTCCCACGGCGGAAATCCTGGACATTGAAAGCGTCATCCCAACCCCACTCCTCGCTCTTGAGAGCTTGTCGCATCCGGTCCAATGCCATCAGCACGTGGTCAGGGGGGAGATCCACACCAGGGTCTATGTTGAGGTTGACCTCCAAGTATTTCCCGGTGCCGGTACGTATCTTGGCCACGGCAGCTGCTGCAATGTCCTTGTGCTCTCGGTCGATGTTTGCTGAGCTCCATTCAGCTCCCCCGGTCTTGCAAGCTTCTGCTTGGCTGCAGTGGCATCAACAAACATTTATGCAAGGGCAAGCCTCTTAAAGTGCAAGCGCTATTTAGCATACAACAAAGTCAGCCATCATTTGCTGTGACAACATGGCAACAGTGTGGCACAACATGTACATGGATGTACCTGCGGAGCTCGCCCACAAGAAATGGCAGCAAATCTTCAGGCGCCACAGCTTTGATGTTGCCAGAGTTTTGTGAAACAAAAGGCCGATTCTTGCGCAACTCAAGTACAGCCTGGACAACACATATGTGGGGTAAGTTGTGTTGGCTTTCATTGATGCAAGCGATTTTGAGTACAATGCGCTCAAGGCATGCAGAGCCTGTATTGTGGACATGAAGTTGAGTCAACATATTTAGCTGATATGGCATGAAGACATGCCACTTGCCTGATCAAAGTTTGCACAGAAGCCCAATATGGGTGTTCTTCTCAGAAATGCTTGGAGATTTTCAAGCTCTTCATCGCTCAACAACCTCACCACTCTCATGTCTGCTTGCCGGCATTTCAGGCAATACAGTCGCCGGCGCAACTCCACCTTTTCTTGTCCCTGCAACGGTGAGTTGTGCACGTGACTTTAGCAGTACACACAGTCAAGCAACCCAAACAATGCTTTTACCTCAAATGCTCGCCCCATGAAGGACTGGTCACACTCTGCACATCGTGCATTTCTGCCATCAACGCTTGCCAGAACCTCCATCGGAAAAAGCTGGTCAAGAATTTCGAGAGCTGCTTCCCTTGGGTCCCCTTCAGTCCCCTCTGGAACAAGATACTGGACCGCAGCCGTTGCTAGCTCCTGGTCTATCAATGCGGGTATGGACGTGCAAGCGGCAATGCTGTGCTTTTGTCTCTTCTTAGCATGAGCCTGATCGATGTCCCCATGGTCCTGAAGGCAGTACTGATGAGCAAGCTGCAAGACATCAGCAACCTCGATCAGCTGTCACTGCTTGCTTGAACACTGTCGCTGTCAGACGGTGTGGTGAGCTTGACCGAGCAGGTCTCGGGCTTGGAACAGTCCTACAGGATATGATGCCTATCAACCGGTGCCCTTTCCACAGGATGAAACACAGAAGGTTCTGTTACCTTTCGTTTGTCGAGACTCGCCTCGAACTCTTTGAGCTCTGAAAGACTGAGCTGTGTATGCTTGACATACTCTTCAGTATCCGTTACAGTGCACCAATAAGTGTGTACGCGCCTTGCTTCACTATTGTTTTTGCCAAGATCAACAAAGCTGGGGTCAGTATCGGCCAAGTTTTTGTTGTGTGTGTTCTTAACATGTTTTGTCAGCCCATTCCACCGCGCAAAATGGCCCTTGCATCCTGTCAGTGGACAAAACAAGGCTGGCTTCATGGCACTGCAACTGGGCTCGACCGGATCGCGATCCCCTGCGAGCCAGCTTTTAGTATTCAAATTGGCTCGATCGGATCGCGATCCATTGCGAGCCAGCTTTAAGTATTCAAATTGGCTCGGTCGGATCGAAGGGGGGTTCGAGCTGGATCACCTCCTGCAGAGGCCAAAGCTCCTGAATCACACTCGACAGGTTTCACGCTTGTCTCGCATGCAAAGCGAAGTTGCTGCTGTCAATAGGCTTGTGTCCGAACTTTGTATAGAGCTAGAGAATCAACAGCGAGCTGGTAAGGTGTTGTGCAAGTGTGACGACTGTGAAAAGCCTGACGTACCAGTGTGGGAACGCTCGAACTTTACTGCAAGAGGCAACGCCGCCCTCCATCTCAAGAACCGAAGAATTCGCAAACGGCGGCCTCCAGTTGGAAGGGGTTCTCGCGCACAGCAGTCATTCTGGAAACTTGAGGACGTAGTTTGGTCTATTTAGACAAGAAGCGCTCATAGCTCTGCAAGACGATGGTGCTGCTGAATAATCGCACCACTCCTCAGGTAAGCAGCAACCATTTTGCACAACAGGGCTCGCCCCTCTTTGCCCTGTGTCAACCTCGGGGTGCCCATGCAGCTGGAGAGCATAACAATGTCACTGGTGATGACGATCAGCAGCCTGACACAGACATGGCAGATGCAGAGCAAGCTGACTTCGAGATGGAAGATGCACCCTTGCATGACCCACAGCAGCAGCAAGACTCAGTGCAGCTAGGCAGCCCTGTGCAACAACCATCACCGCAGCCAGCTTGGGTGCCTCCACGAGCAGCCCAGATCTGTGAAGATATTGGCTACCTTGGATTCTTTGCTGATGTTCAGCAGCAGGTCCAGCCGCTAAAAGAAGAGTTAGAAAAGCTGCTGCCTGGCCGTGATGGTTCTGTTCTGGTCATGGCATCATCCCCTTTGACTGGTGCAGAGGCACTAACAGGTATTTCTAGTTACATGTGCCAGCTAGTTCCCGCAAGCTCAACACTGCTTGATTCAGCTGACTGTGCTCTGAGAGCTCGTACAATTGTGTATACAAGTTGGCAATGTCAAGCTTTGGTACAGCAAGCATTGATGTACAGGGTGGAGTGTCAATTTAAGAAAAGGAGCTGTAGGAGAGCCACGGCATACAGTCTGTCAACACAGTCTTCAGCCGGACCTCCAAATGTTTGATCACCAGACCAATCAGCTCATCTTGCCAAGCTCCTTGCAAGCCAGCCAGGGTGTTTCCGTTGAGCTGACAGATTCTGCTGGCTCCCTCTCCTTTGGCTGGGGTCAGCATCCAGATCCCCACCATTGGCGAGCAGAGCTGCACCTGTACTACTTGCAATTTTCAGAGCTGTGCAAAGCTTGCACATGTTGCAAGCAATACGATGCTCTGTGGAACAGCTTTGTGCAAGCTTAAGTCACTGCCAATGTACCAAGCAGCGACTGCCTGGGCTACTAGCTGACTGGGGAAAGCGTCAGCCACAGTTCTGTCAGCATGCACAGCGGCTATGCTATGGCCCAAAGCTCTCAGCTGAGGTCTCTGACAGAGCCACTATCCAAGGAGTCACCTTTTCCACTCCAAGACCAAGGGCAAAAAGAAGTCTCTAGAGCGGAGATGGGGATACAAGGCTCGTGAGTCCTTGCGGTACAGACCTGTAAGAGCGCTTGAAACACCTAGTCCAGCATTTCTGTTCTCACAATATTAAAGTTTCTGGCAGTTACAAGTTGCGCTGCCCTTTTGGGAAGTGAACAAACGCGTGACAATCTTCAAGAGCAGAGAGCCTTGGCCAAGTTTGTTCCAGATTGCAAACCTCTGATTAAAAGCCGTATAGACACCATCAATCCAAGATGTAGAACATTTCATTTACTCACCTCATCTTCGAATCAAGAAACCCATCCCCAGTGCATTCTCACACCACCTCCACAATACTACCAATGACATCACCACACTCTTCAACCCCACTTCAAACACACGTCACAATTATCCCTCAATGCATTTCCACCAAATCACCACCCCACTGGTCAAAATGATACAAGGGTTGTGACGAAGTTTGTCACAACCTTAAAGCCCTCAAGAACTGGTCTTAATCAAATTTGAGGGCAGCAGACACTAGAGCATTTGGTGAGGTGCTGACAAACTGATAATCAGCTGCAGCTGCTGGATGACCCAGGTCATAGTCGTCTGAAAGCAGCAGCTTTGTGCAAGACACAGGTGCGCCAGGTGCATTGCGGTCTGCCACATAGAAGGCGCGCAGGTTTGCCGTCAGCTGTGAGCCTTCACTTTTTGCAGGTCACAGATGATAACCCATAGGTTATAACCGCGCTTGTCACAACCATACTGTTGGTACGGGGACACTGGTCAGCCAGGGCTCGACAGCCCGCGCAAGTCCCGCGCGGGCGGGTCCCGCGCCTTCGGCCGAACGGGGACTGCCCTCTCAAAACGGCCAAATCTCGAGTTTCGAAGGTGGCGTAGCCCCCTTCAAAAAAGGGCCCTAATGCGGGCAGCCCGCGCAGATTGCTCCAGCGGAGCAAAGCTTCGCGGGCAGGGACATGGACCGTGCTTATAAAACAGTGATGAGGAAGGCATACAGGACTTCAGTGTGGAAAATTACGGGGTCTGCTGGTCTAGCACAGCCACTAAAGGTCAACAAAGATGAGGAGGCACTTCAAGGTCATGATGATTTGGCCTGCCAGAACATGTACAACGGCATCGTTAGTAATGATGATGACAGTTTGCCCATGGAGGCTGCACTAGGGCTGTAAACAAGTCAGATAGCTTTAAAAGTAAATTACAAAGACACTGACTTGCTTCAGAGACAGATCTTGAGTGCATTTGCTAGGCCCGCATAGTTCCTGGGGTACAAGAGGGACTGCCCTCGCAAAATGGCTGAAAGCAAAATTTTGGGGAGGGCAACGCCGTCCCAAAAATTTGGAGCCCTAGAGGGCAAGCCGCAATTTTTCAGACGCCCTGCTGGCAGCTAGTTCAGAATTTCAATTCGAAGGAAGAACAGCGAAGAACGAGATTTGAGCGCCTAACGCTCAAAACAGAGCACGTCACCGTCCTCTCTCTCACTCTCACACGACGCAACTCTTTAGGCCCAGCTTCTAAGCCCTCTGCCATAGTTGCTTGTTGCGTCCTCTGCACCGTCGCACCTTCGCCGTTTGTTAGCAGCCGAAACAGGCAAGGAATATGACGTTTGCTGAAGTCTGTCTTAGCATCTACTTGCACGGGCCCAAATCTGGCGAAATTGGCCAGGACGCTCTGCTGCCTGTCACCCTTCTGGTGTGGACTGTGTTCAAGGCTGCAGAGCGAGGGCCCATGAGCCAAATCATGCAGCAGTACATCCCTGGCATCGTCTCACAAGACACAGGCGAGCTGCATCTGCTTGAAGGGCAACCTGGTGACTACTGGCAGAGACGGTACAGAAAGCGGAAGGGAGCGATGATGCAAGAGATTCAAGACCGTATTGACACACCCCTGCACGACTTGACTCAATCCAACTTTAGAATCTTGCAACAAAATGTTGTTTATCACCAGTTGCTTGAAGACAGTGTAGATCCACAAAACGCCATGCTGATGCCTTTCCTGTACAATAGAAAGGATGTTAGCTGGTGCCAGCAACGCCTTGGATGGAGTCTGCCTGTAGTTGGCTACAAAATGATGAGAGTAGTCTCAAAATGTCTCTCCAGGGATGACCATCAGAAGGGGTTGTATTACTCGTACACCTCAACACTTCACAGTGATGTTTTCCGGCAAGCTGCTTATAGGTTCCACACTGAGGACAAGTCATGCACATCCTGTGGAGTCAGCCCAGCAGCAGGCCAGTCACACCGAAGATGTTCTGGATGCGGTATTTCTAAATACTGTAACAAAAAGTGCCAAAAGCGTGACTGGAAGCAAGGGCATAAGCATGAGTGTTGCGAGGAGCTCAAGCTGTTGTTTGTCATTGAGCCTCATGAGAGGCAGCACTTGGTGCAAATTCTAGATGATGTGTAAGGCATGTCAGGAGGGTTCAGCTATATGTATGACTAGACATGTATGACTACGTTAAGTGTTTTGTGCTGAAGTATGAATGAGTACTTTCACAAACCTCCTCACTTGTCACCTGTTGATCAAACTCTCAAACATCATGTTCGTCACGAGAAGTTGATGTACATGCTTGCTTTGGGTTCTCAACACTTGTTTTCATTGAGCTTTGGGTGGGAACAGACTGGGTAGTTGTGATGAACTGAAGTGTTTTACCACTTGAATGTACATGTTGTCCCCTTGCTTCATTTGTATGACCGCTAGTGGGAGGTGGTGCATTTGACGTAGGTGGTTTCTGACTGTTACTTGGGATGTTTTCGCATTTTTGATGTGTTATAGATGGACAAGGCGCCTTGCCTCACTTTGTCCTTGTCAAGCTTGTGAGCGCCAGTGAGTGGCCTGAGTGTATGCCATCTTGAGTAAATTATTTGATGTTTGTAAACACAGGTGCCCTTCATAGCACCCGTCATCTCAGCCTAATCGATTTTGCACCCAGTCTGGTCATGATAGCCATCAACAAATTTGGCATAGTGCAAAAAGCATTATGGCAATGTGTGACAAGGGCAATCTGGCTTACAAGATGCTTCTGAACGACTACATTGGTGCAATTACCCAAGACAATGGCAGATTTCTGTGTTCAAGATGCCATGAATACTCAGACAAGCTGAAGGCCAATGTCAAGAGGCACTTGCAGAAGAAAAAGCCATGCACACCGATGGCTGCAGCAGCTGATCAATGCAGCACAACACATGACAACAGTGTGCACACTCAAAACATCACACACATCAGCGTCACCAACAATGTCCACATTGCTGTCCAGGTACAGCCATGCAATCAAGCACAAGACAATTCGTGGAACAAAATGCATGCAGACCAGCCTTTGAGGGCCATTGTGAAGCTGTTAGGGTGCAGCCTCTCAGCTGCTCAACAAGCTCTTCTTGCTTGCTTCAAATAGTAACACTGTTGCACCAGAGCGCCATAGCATGACCGTCACGGTCACGCGTTGAGGGTGTACAGTGTTGACAAGTCTTGTAGCTGCAGCTGGCAGAAGGCCAGCTCTGATGTGCTCTGCAGGAGACGGCAGGATTCCCGTAATATAGATGATCACCTGCAGGCAAAGAAGCAAGTGTCATACGCTGACTTAACGAAAGGCCTAGATGACATAGAAGATGTTACCAATGAAAGAATGAAGCAACAAGACATCATTGACATGTGGAGGATGCCATCACAAACTCCCACTACAATGGCGTCAGGCTGGGGCATTACGATTGACTTCTCAGATCGGCGGTAAACACAGTGGATTTGTGATGTGTTGCCAGGCCATTGGAGCCTTAATGAGCCTTGATCAAATCTCAAATTCTATGTTTCAAGAATAGAATACCTTGCACAGTAAGCCAAAAAGGTTGACTCAAAATGCTCAACAGACAGAGGGATCCATAGCTCAACTTGAAATTCATGCACTTTTTGAGTAGTGAATATTGAATGCATGAATATCTGGCAGACACAGACACAATCTTTTCAGTAGGCTTGCACCTTGCTCTGCACACATGTCATTTGAAGTCAAGCCTGACAGCAAAGCATACACCTTCTCTCTTCTCCAGCAGGTCCGGCAGCGCCTTCCTGTACAGTCTCTCATACCGTTCCGGCTGACTGCTCTTCCAACTAGGCCACAAAACATGGTTGACAAAGGAGTGCAAGTGCTCTGCTTGTGTCTTTGGCAGCTTCGTTGGCGCACTTCCTGCATGTCCTTCAATGACATCAGCAGCTTCATCAAGCAGGACAGGTAAGATCTCACACTTAGCACAAGGAACCCATATGAGAGAACCACCACAGCGTTGCACAATGTCAAACTTGCCGGCGCTACGTTGGCAGGGGGTGATGTTCCGGCTCCGTGCTAAAACAGCTTTGTCATGCACATAACGTATGGCAGCAGCAGCCACATTCACTGGGTTTGAGTCAGCAAAGCCGAGCTGCTCAAGACAATATCTACTCAAGGTCTGCAGCTGTTGCAAAGCCAGCTTCACAGACTATATGTGGTCACTTGCAATACACATGTTGAATGGCAGCAGATCACCGGCTTTGCACATATGCTTCCTCAGACCAGAGCCATTGGCATTGAAGGTCTTGTAACAGTGAACACGTTGCTCACTCGGCGTACGGCAGCACCCTCTAGGTTTTCCAATGTCTGATGTAACTGCCCAACCTGTGTTGTGCAATAACCACATCTAGGCATCTCAACTCTTCAACCATCTCATACTACTATGATATGAGCGTTATGCACTGTTTGTGACCAATTCAGCGGTCAGTGTGGATGCTCAGACAGGATTGAAAAGCTGAGTTTGCAGTGCATGTATGCTCCATTCATGTTCAGCAGCATACCTGAGGCGGTTGTCTGTGCTTCTTATTGGACAAAGTAATGACTGTAGCCGCCTCTCAGACTCACACCATTCTAGCAATTAGTACTGCAGAGTCCACGGGTGGGGCTGAGTCGGTCTTGACCATATCTGAAAAGACCTGTTGAGCCGTTTGACAGCATTCGTGCGCCTGTTCTCCCAGCTAGTCTTGCAATCTCTGCAGTGTCTCCTGCAAGGCATTGTAGACATTAGAAGAGTAAATCAGGCAGCAATTGCAGCCAGCTTGCTCTCACAAGTTGGGGCGACTAGCAATGTCATGCAGCACCTATTGAGCTGTACAGCTACAGATTTAGGTGGCAAACTGAGCGCTTATGACAATCGGGTCCTGCTGTGCTCGCCTTGTTTCTACTGTTGTCCCAGGAATAAAGATGATGTTTATAGTCCATTGCTTGGTTTCAGGGACAAAACAACAGGTAGACTGACAGCCTTTGGCAATCTATAAAGGAGTCTGCTGTGGCTGATTATGTCCCAGTTGTTTAGTATATGTGATTATTTTGGGGACAAATCAAGAGGACTATTGAATGCCTACAGCAATGCATACAGGGGTCTGCTGCGGCCGATTTTGTCGCAGAAACATATCATTTTGTATAGTGCATCTATTTGTTTCCGGGGCAAACTAACAGGTAGATTGACAGCCTATAGCAATCCATAAAGGGGGCTGCTGCGGCTTATTTTGTCCCAGAAATAATTTGGATTTGTATAGTAAATCTAGTTGTTTCAGGGACAAAATAAGAGTAGATTGATGGCCTACAGCACTCCGTGAAGGGGTTCTGCTGCAGACTGTCCCAGGGTCAAATGAGGTGTGTACAGTAGATTCATTTCAGGGACAGAGTGATCAACACATTGACTACCTGTGGCAATCTGCAGAAGCCTGCTTGGCTGCACAGTGACATGTCCACATTCATCCACACTCTGCTCAAGTGCACAGCCAAGGTCAGCCCTGTGGCACTCCATAAGGGAGAAGGATGCGCAACAAGCCTATTTGGAAAAGAGAGCTCTCTTTCAGCGCTTGTAGCCTTTGACATTGGCGGTGGTTGGGACCAGACCTCTTTTATGAGATGGCATTTCTGTGGGCAAGCACTGGTGAGATCCCATGTTTTCAGATTCAACCATTGCTGAAGTGGCATGCGACCACTAAGCGGCATGATTTCTCCCCAGCCTACCTTGCAAGTGGTGTTTTGCAGGTCTCAGTACCAGACCAGTGGATTGACAGCCTGTTTCCAGAGGTGCGCAGAGTGCTTGAGGTTGTCCAGACCAGGAATACCCGGCTCCAGTCTGTTTAGCAACAAGCATATGACAGGGCCTCTGACAGGGCAGCCGAGGGCTTCTTGCAGACTCTTTTCAACTGTGGCATTTGCTTTTGGCAGAACCTGCCATTCAGAACTCAGAGGTGAGAGCTGCTTGAAGGCAACTGACTGTTGCTCTGCACAGATTGACAGTCACATTTGCTTGTATATACTTGAAAACTGGACATCAAGACAAAGGCGTTAGCGGTAGCTGATCACCAATACATGTAATTGCAGGTATGGGATGTCCTACGTTTTGCACAGGCTACCTGCTGTAGGAAGCCTCATACTCACACAAGAGTACCTGGCGTTTGCCCAACAAGTCCTGTCGAGCCATAACAAAGCAGACAAGCAAGCAGAGCTGACGCTCCTGCTAGTATGGGGGATGTTGCAAGACATGCAAGCTTGTTTGAAGCTACTGTGTGGCAGCTCAGCGCTCGGAGATCCAGAAGCAGTGGCTAGGCTCATAGCTGATAAGGTCTCAGCCATGAACATCATCTCAGATGGAGGCAGTGCATCAGAGGACCTGGGGGAAGTACTTGCCAGCGCCAGCAGACAACCAAGATCTTGTCTTCCCAGACAGGGAAGCTCCAGCAAAGCGCTTCAAAGCCAACCTTATACAGGCTCCTAGTTGTGTGATACCAGCAGCAGCAGCAGCAACATCTTGTCGGCCTGGCAAGAGTAGAACTCTGGTCCTGGGCCGACCACAATTGCTCAGAGAGTGTCGGAGATCAAACTCCACAAGCACATGTCAATGGGCAAGCGGAACACCAGTCTGCACAGTTTGAACAGAAAATGTCGGCGCTTACCTCAGCTGATCGAGCCTCTCATCAATGCTATAGCTACTGCTGCAGAGGCTGCCAACCTCATGCCACATGTTGTTGACCACTTTCAGCTCTCTCTCGATCAGATGAGGGAAGGGGCGAGATTTCTAGCATGCAGGATAGCCAAGGGTGACAGCGACAGCTTGACAGCTGAGACAACAGTCACTTTGGGCCACTTCAAGACAGCTTTGGGTTGGGCATATGCGCAAGTTCAGACCATGGCAAGAGAACAACAGTCAAGTTTGCCTGTCAATGAAGCTGAAGCTGCTTACCAGGAGGCTGCGGCTCGTGTATGATGAAGGACACTAACGGCACAGTGGCCGTGAACAGGCTTGTCCTTGTGTGCGACTGTCTTGCTTACCTGAAGGAGCTATTCCTTTGTCAGTCTACTGACTAGAGACCAGACGAGGGCTTTTGAATGATGACCACAGAAGACTCTCTCCGCTGCCGTACCGGTAGTCCGGAATTTGCGCATCTGTAAAAGCTGGATTACAAAACTTTCGGATCAGTCAATCTTCTTCTTACTTGAACGAGGACTGAAGACCAAAGACTCAAGAACGAAGACCAGAGTTTAAAAGCGATCTGGTCAACATGGACGGCCATATAATCGAAAACAACTCGAGCGCGCCTCTACCTGGTCCGTGCACATTCGTTCGTGGACGATCGCAGAAGTCACAACCATATGAACTGCAGCCAGGTTCTGCAGCAGGTCGGCGAAGACATCTTCAAGCTAATCTTCAGCGAGTTTCCACCTGATCTGCAATCAGAGGTGCTATGGGACCTTGCACGGCTGCAGCCGCAGCACCACCCGCTATTCGAGTCTGTTGATGCGTTCCTGGACTACTTGGACGGTCTGAAGTCGCTGTGGAAGATTCGTCCTCAACATCCTGATTTCAAATTTGAGATTTCTCCCATAATGGCGTACTACTCCGGAGGATCTGACACAATAAACTGGTACCTGAAGCTCAGCCTATACGATCTAGAGCAGTGTATGAAATACCGCGTCAATGGCTTTGGCGAGGATTGCTTCCGCTGCCCACCTTTGGTGGACAACTGGAAGGCTGTCGCTGAGAAGGAAAATCAGATTTGCTACGAGCTTAGTGTTGCCAACAAATGCTCCTTCTTTGCATTCTGCAACGCTGCTGACCTTTTCAGTCTGTCAGCTATGGACAGACATAAAAGCCATGAGTATGTGCAAAAAGTACATCCTGACAGAGAAGAGGTCGTCATGGCCTGGTAGCTGGGTTGGATACCAAGCTTACATTGTCATTGGGTACGTGTCCGCTGGACCCAACCTCATGCAAGCCTGCTCTGATTCAGTGCTGACGTTGTGTGTTTGATCTGTAGGAAAGCCCACACAACATCAGATGAGCTTGAGAGCACAGCACATGCCATGCAAGAGGATAGACTGAGGAAAATACTTGCCCCTTTCCTTTAGTGCTCAGGGAGGTGTTATGTGCAATTTGAGATGATGCTCAACATAAGACAGTCTGCGCATTGATAGTTCAAAGCTTCTCATGTAGACTTCATTTTGTGAAAACAGCTTCATGACTGCAGACACTGGATTTTGAAGATGCGATCATTGGCTGATAATGAAATCGAAACAATATGAATCTGTAGCCATCAAGGCTACAGCAATTGAATTTGCATTGACATATGTGGTCTCATAATGACTTTTTCTTAATTGACCGCACACTTCTGGATCAGCCAGCTAAGCTTGCCTGGTTACTGGTGGTTGGCACGTGAGTCAACCCTGAGCATGGCTCATGGCTGACACGTTCAGG
>JAABUW010006775.1_pt1 | contig 14141 bp, 8 predicted proteins | sample 5560081 | NCBI WGS metagenome assembly JAABUW01 (sample SAMN10711882, study PRJNA513363) | rock metagenome | isolation source: Antarctica rocks | place: Antarctica: Victoria Land, Knobhead sud
ATACGTTGGAATTCGAGAGGTATCCCGTCTTCGCCTTTGCGGTATGTATTGACAATATTTGCGAAGAGGCTCATAGTGTATGGTGGTTGTCGAGGCATATAAGAGGCCTCCAAGCCAGAACTTTGCAGAGTCTCGACATTACTGTATAATGAAAGGTAATTCAGAGTTTGAGCCCTAACCAAGTATGATTTAGCGCATAGCCTTGCGTGTCAGTGATGACTTGTAGTATGTTCATTCTTACCCTCTAGTCCCTCCAGAAACCTGCAACTTCCCTTTGCTCTCCGCGGGCCCTCCATACGCCACGCTACGCACACCCATTTCTCGCATGGCCTCTGCGAATGTAGAGCATGTCGAGGCACAGAGGCTATCGCTCAACAGGATAATATCCTCGGCTGAAAACAAAGCTGGGCCCGAGAAAGATACATTCGCGATTTTCGAGACATCTAGGAAGGCAGACGCGTTCTTTCTGGAAAGACTGGTAAAGTAATCGCCGCTCTTGTGTACTGGCCTCAAGAAATCTGGCAGAGATGAGTAATTGTAGCCTTTAGTGTTAGTCAGTAAAGCGTAGTATGTGGCGGTTTCGAGTCCAGGTAAGTCATCTGACTCGTTGATGGCAGCACGACTCGACGCCCGTAGCAATGGTGACGAGCGCATGTCTTCTCCATAATAAGGTCTTGCAGATGGGAAGAAGGCCTGAAAAGCAGAGAGTCCTGCATTGATATCACCTCCTGGATTAAGGCTTATGTCCACGACAACCTTGAGAAGACCGTGCGACCTGAAATATTGGAGAGCCTCTCTGATGAGATCATTGACGGCTTTCGGGAATTTGTGGAGAGAGCGAGCAGGCGAGAAGACAGAGGCCAAGAAGGTTGCAAACTTGATTACTCCATATTTGCCGCCTACAGCAAAGTAGGATACTTCGTTGTAAGCTAGCTTATTGACAGCGGATGGATAAGAAGCTGGCAGACGAGCTGTGCTTTTTCTGGACCACCCCGAAACCGGAGACACACGTCTAAATCTACGTTTTGTCTTCATAGAGTCAGATGGCTCGAATCTAGGATTCTTGCAGAGCTGTTCAAGGTCGGTCGAGCTATTGAACGGCAATACCTGAGGAGGTTCTGGCAGATTTTCGCTTTGAAAGAACCAGTTGTACTGCGCTCGCCACTTGACGTCAACACACGTGCCATTTGCCAGAGTAATTGTCAGCGGCTCCGAAGGTAATCTGTCTTGTGCTGCAAAGGCTCCTAAGCTTTCCAGCTGACTATATGCCGTTTCTGGAATAACGCTTTGCAGGAAGACAGAGCTATATCGCGAGAAATGGTCGATCCAATAAGGTTGAGATTTCGCTAGTTCCGAAAGGTATGCTTCGGGCGTTCGTCCATTTATCTGAGATACCTTGCCTCCTTCTACCGCACCGCCGGATGCAGGGTCGCCAAGATAAATTACGGGATCTGTGTCGGGAGACGTTGATATGGAGACCAATGGATGATCATGCAGAAAGACAAAGGTAGAACTACATCGAGTGGAATACAAAGTGTGTCCGTCATGGAAAGCGTTCAGGGCGTCTGTAATCGCAAGATCGAACTGCAAATTGCTAGAATACTTGTCGCTTTGAATCTTCATCTGTATGGAACTCAGGGTCGCGTTCAGATCAACGGCCTCGATATCCAATTGGTTCGCGGGAGGTGTCTTCCAAAAGCCCTGAGCGCTATAAAGCTGTAGATAGTTCGTCACCTCACGCAGCTGTAGCTTCGCCGAGGTCTTGTTGAACGCAATCGATCGAAGACAATTGTCCGCCAGTTCGGCTGGAAAAGATACGGTTTGGCCTAGTGAGTCCTTACGTGCCTCAGCTGGGCAATCCAGAGTCATGCACTTCGCGTAGATAGCTGAGACTGAAGCACATGGATCCTTTGCTGATAAATGTCGTAGAGCTGAGGAGTTGACCACCGCATAAACAAGTAGCACAACTGCGATGCGGTAGAGGAGCTCCATCCCGACAACTGTAAAGTCAGATCCCGTGCGGTGATACCAGGGGTTGCTAAGTTGCTTCGTAATCTTATGGAAACCCTTCTCCTGCAGCTTCTTTAAGACGCTTCGATGATGTCACTTACATTCGGTCATGCTCTGGCGCCTTAGGAAATGGGCCGTCACTGGTCTGCCAGTCGATCGCCAATTGACATGTTTTTCCAGAGTGCAAAAGGATTGGTTCTTGGTTTAGCCAGCCCTTGGGTTTAGCAGCCTGCCAGCGCATGGGATGGGAGGGTTTAAATGCATGAAGAAGAATGAAGGGCCTTATTAACAGTCAATCATATGGAAATTGAAACATCAAACACGGGAACGTCGCATGTCACCAGGAAGCCTTGTATTTGCCGACAAACCAGCGTTCTGTGAGGCTCAGCCTGGTAAAAATAGACTCTGCATTTCATGACACCGTTAGGCGACGTCCATGTACCCGCCATGCACGATTCGAACGATGACGCGCAACTGCCTCCAAAAACAATTTCAGTTAGAACGAGAGAATAAGGGTAAAAGCCAGAAGCCAGATGCTAGAAAACAATTCGTCAGCATAAGAACCAATGCCGACTTGAGGACATCGCGGTTCATGTAAAGGTGGCACCATGGTTGCAGGAGATATCTAGGCGATCTTGATGATATCGAGTTGTTTATAGAAGTTGTAGAAAATCAACGATTCAGGAGCACATCGCGCAGAGCCTAGGAACCTTTTGGGAGCTCCGGCAACACAGTCTGGCAGCATAAGTTGCTCGTTCCCACAAATCAGTATTTGGTTCGATTCCTAACGGCGCTGGTTCAATGGTGGAATTATCTCATTTTCGCAGGAGCGGCACATACACAGTATCCCATGCGCTGGCCGGGTATTCCATTCAGGGCCGTGCGAAACATCAGCAAAGTCTCAAGAACTTATTCGTGGTTGGCTGTTAGAGTGATCAACCAGTCGAAGCCACTTGGTACACGGAAAACCCATTGAAGGAAGCATCAATACAAGTAGAACGATTTGTTGGAGGAAGCAAGAACAGAAGCGAGAGAAGAATTCATCCAGAGGCCGTCAAGAAGCTGACCAGCACATATGCGGCGCCACGGAGCAGCTCCATATCCCATCATGTACCTGTCGCAAAGGCCACCCTGATGCCTTCTGGTTAGGAGCGTTCCTTAACGGAAAGGATTTTTCGCGTTACCTAAGGCTGACTACTTGGTAGATCTACGAGGCCAAAGTTTTGTAGTTTCGAAGTCTTCCAAGCTGTGTCGCGCACAACGGTGTCCCTTGATCAACTACATCACTACTCCCTTCTTTTCCTTCGGTTCCAATCAGTCAAAGCGTCAAGAGCTCACCAACGTTGCTCAGACGTCCTTAGAAGCGAATCTTGGGAATTGAACATTGAGACTGCTGATGGTTTCAAGTCAAGGTAGACATTCAGTTTCCACATGCCGTCTGTCCACAAAGCGCGAAAGCCAATTCGATAGCGAGTTGCTGGCAGCCCTTGAACCAGGCATGTAATGGTTTGAGAATCTTTCTTTTTATCCATTGAATTCTTCTCCCATCGTCGACTCCTTCGGAAACATTCTTCTAGGAATCAAAACTCTAAGCTGGCAGCTCGGATCTGGATACCTTCCTTTCCGCTTCGAATTTGACTTATCATACCCCTGGTCGCACCTTGTAGGCTGCAACAGCTCATCGTAGCAAACAGTGGTTTACCAAGCTCATCGGTCTCGTTTTCTGTGTATGTGGTCGTCCCCAAAACTTTCTCTGAGGTCTTGATTGGTTCGGACGGAAGTACTGCCACCGAGTCATTCGTATCCAAGGCGCCAGTTCGCTTCCTTCACTGGAACGATCTCCAAGATTATCTTGCTGCGGTTCAGAGACCGAGACTCGGTCGTCCAACGGGCGAAGGGAGGGGATCTGGCAACCTCCGCCACCCGACGCTTCTTCGGATCCTAGTCGCTTTTCAATAGTTTGCGCCTCAGCTAACCGTCACACTCTTCGCGTCGCGCATTTTGTCTCGCCAGATCCTGGGAGGGGACCTGCGGTATTGCATCGGGAATCAGGCATTTGATGTCCTCCATATTCGATTACAGAACGCAAGAGTGCTTCGGTCAACGAGTCTGTGATGTGCAAAGGCCTGGGTGAAGAGGCTCTGACGAGCGCGTATAATTTTGAATCTACCTGCGTGTGCGCGGTCTTTTGCAGCCTCTTTCGAAGCTCGGGGGCCCGGTTATCATCCAGAGCCTCACGGCGTACACGTGACCTTCTCAGTGAAAAACTGGTTGAGCTGCCCCATCAAAATGGCAGTGCCAGGCCGGTCTTTTTGGAATGTTCACGCAAAGGATTTGGTACAGCAAGTTCGATGGCTCGGTTCGAATTGGAAAGGCTCAAGGACGCTTTTGCTGTGGGTCCGAATTGGTTAGCATCCCCAATGTGTTATCAGGTGAACCTTGATCTATGTCGTCTCTCCGGTACCTATTGGCAAATTGCTTGATACAAGTGTCTCCAACTGCGAGCGCTTCCAGAGAGTGAGGCCGTGTACGCTAGATATAATTGGCACAAGCGCAGCTGTTCAATGCTTGGCATGCTTGGCATCAAGCAAAACGTCTACAGTACTTTTGGTGACGTGTCATCAGAATTTCAATTGCTTTCCTTTATATTGGTTCGTCGTATATATCTTGATCCACAGTTCAAAGCTACTTCGAGGTGGACGACCCCAACATTCATCCAATGCTCGCGATGTTCCAGCCGAATACCTTCGATTTTCCTACTCATTCCTTGCGTTCTGCCCTTCAACTTTGGCCGTGAAGTCTTCTTTTGCTCTCCGACTAATGCCTCTATCTTCTTCACAATTCTTCCAGCTCTGAGTAAGATTGGGAGTCCCCCTTGTAAACGAGGTTTGAAACTTTACATCCTTTTCTCAGCAGATCATGCTCAGCAATTGGGACTTGTTTCGGTCCTGACGATATGATTGTTATGGACAATAAAGCTTCAGCGTCAAACTGCGGCAGAATCAGTTGCTGACAAAAATCAAGAGTCGCGTCAATTATTGCGAATACGAGAGTTCCTCGCAGTATTGCCAATGTGGAGAAAAATGTCGTCAACACAAGATACGTGCCTCAAGTTCTCGGGAAGGGAGTCGAATCACAAAGTACGATAAAACTATTCTTCGGGGATTGTTCGCTCTATGCTATTGTTCCTACGACAGACGTATGAGTTTTCTCCCCGGCCAAGGCAGTCGAACCTTCTTGCGTGATCTCAGATTCGATACTGCCCGAAAGTGTTATTGGGGACGGTCATTATGCCACCATGGGATGTTCCGTCTATCTTTAATACCAACGCACGACGCCGTGAATCAAGAGGATTGGTCAAAGAATGCTTGGGCTCTGCCGTCCTCCAGAAAGATGTCCCCTATACGTGATCTTGACATCCCGATAATATCTCGACGGATCCACGGACACGACGAAGGATGGTGCTGGGACTTGCTCTCACAAATGATATGATGCTGTCACCCCAGGCTACTCTTAAAATGCCGTTGGCAGAAAGTAAGCCTAATTGAAGAAACAACCGGACTGTGGGTTTTTGAGCACGGAGTAGGAGCAGAGGCTTTCAATACCAGACATGCGCTGGCATCAGTCGGTCCCAGATTCGTCTCGCAACTTGTACGGAATTGCTGCCTTGTTCCACTGCTTCGACAGGATCCGGTGGGAGCGTTATCCCTCGCCAAGTCGTCAATACGTCTTTCAAGGTGCGAAGCAATCGATGCTCGTTCCGCCAGCCTCTCGAATTAGCACTCTGCCAGTGCATCAGATCCGATGGTGTTGTTCTAGAGATCAAACCACAGAATCTGCAGACCGAGAAATGTATTCATCGACGTCTGGTATTGTTAGTAGTTCCAAGTATCTTAGCTCTTAACACATGCCGAAATAGGTAGGTCTTTCTTCTAAAACATCATGCTACGCATCTTGTTTCTGCTTACGATTGGGGATCTTGCCAACATTGACTCGCTGCTCTCTCGAGCCTCTGCTTGACTCTCCGAGCACTCAGGAGGCCGATGTGCGTTGCGATTCCGACAATATGATTCAGCACGATTAGTTGACCCTCAGGTGGAAGCATATAATGGTGTCGCTGCATCTTGATTATTTGGAGTGAGAGACTTGTCGGGTGTCTGCTGTCAGACGACTGAGAAGAGAATCATGGGGACTCAAACCTACAGAGGTATCCTCTCCATAATAGCCAGAGAAAAATAATTCTCCGAGGATTGAACGTCGCGCGTTCAAGGCACCGTCGACAAAATTTCGCAATAGTACTACCTTTCCCAAGGGGCCCCAAGGGGTTTCCGACGTAGCAGTGAGTCAATGAACAAAGACAAGGTTTACAAACAAAGCCCAACAACATAGATCGTTCGCTTGCTGTGCCTTGAACAAAGAGATATCAAATATCTCACAATGTCTTTATTCGGGATCGCCGAAATTGTCCGCTGTCCATAATAAGGGATACAGCCAACTCTGAAGGTGGTCTTTGTACGAGTGAGTTTTACAGAGTCTAGCCAATATCACCACTGTGTTGCACTTCAATATCGGGTTCGCTGGAGCATCCGCTTCTATCCGACGCAGTGAATAATTTGAGCCAGCTTAGGCATTCTTGGCTCTCGAATACGAAGGCGGAAATCAACTGCACACCATGTCTTGGGTTGCCACACCAGTACGAAAGCGCTCTGCGAGCAATGCTGAAGCGAGGATAGGAAATATGAGCCTCGTTCCTACACCCTTGAAAGTAAACAGATCGAAAAGTGGAGGTTCGCCAAGTCCGCAGTCGCCAATCTTATCTCAATTGACACAAAATATTGATGGCCTTTGAGAGTTCCACTTAGAGAAGCTCAGACTTCATCGAGAGATCAACGATACAATCGGATGCTACGCGGGCCTTGCTCGTCACGGCTCGAAAACAAGTTCATTACTACCTCGCGTTACTGATCAGGTTCTCGGTTTAGCACCCATCGCTACTCGCGCCACATCATGTAGGAAAAGAGCTGCTACGTCTCTGTGCAATTTAGAGTTGGACAGTCCTTCAAAAGGCCTAGATGCTGGGAACGAAAAATACTTGAATCCAGAGATTTTGAAAACTGTAGACAAAGACTTCATGAGATGGGCGCGCCGAGAGGGGATATCTGATATTGTACGCAGTACCAGCATTTGCTGGAGCAGTCTCGAGGTAACAAGACTAGCGGCAAGTGACCAGATGACCTTTGGCTTGCAAGCCCGGGACGACTATAGACTCACGTACCCAGAGAAGCCTCGAAGGTTGTCCGACCCCGTCAGTCCAATGACCGCAACACGGGTCGCCACCATGGAGGATGATACACTTAACCGTCAATGTCTTTAGTTATAGAAGATCATAAGAGAAGCAGAACCATGTAATCAAGCAGAACACTCTCCTCCCTTCCAATGTGTAATCATGAGATCCCTTAGAAATACCTCCTAGCGCGAAGAAGCCATATGCTGAGATGAGCTTTGCCTCAGTAGTCAGACCTATGCAAAAAAAAAACAACAACTCTCAACCGAATTCTAGCGGGTTCGCTTATGTTAGAATCGCGCTAAAACTAGCACTAGAGATTAGTTTCGACACAATAAATGCACTAGTATTTAACATATTTAAGTATATTCGCATCGAGTATAATATTTGTTATAGTATTGTTTTTTTATATATTAGATTTGAGAACGAAACTCTTATTTCTCGATATTTTAAAATTATCTTAATAATAGCATATCAAAAAGATTCTTATTATATATTTGAAAATTATATATTTAATATTGCTACTTTAATTATATACTTATTAACAAATTAATTGCAATATTACTATTTATACTTTATTTAATAATAATATTATTTTAAAAATTAATTAATTTAACTATTAATTATAATATTGTTTTAAAAACAAAGATTTTTTTTTTAAAAAATTGCAATCTATATATAGATACAATTACTTTTTATATATTTCTATTATTTTGTTTAATATTTCTTTTAACTATATTATTTTGTTAGTTTTAATTTATAGTTTTTTTAATTTATTATATCGATTGCAAATAATATTTATTATTATTATTTATTTTTTCAATTTTTACAATATTTTAGAATAAAGAACAATATAAATAATAACAAAATATAAAACAAAAAAATAACCGAGAAAAAAATTATTAAAATTATAAATAATATATTTAAATTTAAAATTAAATAAAAACAATTAAAAATACTTAATATTGTTTTACAAAAAAATATAATTATAATTGCAAAAATAGAATTCGAGAAAACTTTACTAGATTAGATATTGTTGTTTATATTGTTATTAATAAAAATTATATTAATAATTATATATTTTTTTATTTTAAAAAACAATTAATATAAAAAGTAAAAAAAAATTATTAATTGTCGATTATTAATTTTAAAAAACAAAAATAATAATTTAATTATACTATATCGACAAATCGGAATAAGTCTTCCCGAGAGCTTTTAGTCTTTCGAGACTCCTAGAATCGTTGTGCGCATATTTCGATTCTCGAGCCACATTAGTTGAAATTAGTTGATTTCGAATCGACTAAAAGTTAGAATGTTCTTCTATGCGAAAAGATATTGCTTCGAATATCGATATTTCGATTGATTTTTTATGCAATATTAAAATAATTGTTCGCAATATAAATATTACAAAGCGTAACAATAATTGTTTTTCGAACTTCAAAATTTTTATATCTACAAAAATCTATATTTGCGCCAAAATTGCGTCTTTTAATTAAAATATTTGTAGCCAATTTTATAACATTCGATCTATTTGTAATTACAAATATACATAATTTTTTAAATCTATAATTTGCTTTCTATATAGATTCTCTATACTATTTTGAGAAATTGTAGTTCTTCGCCTTATTACTTAGAATAATATTTACGTTTTTAAAATTTTTAATATAGATCAAGAATCTCTTGTATATCTTTGTATTGTTTACAAGCAAAATAAATATTTTCTTTTTTTTCGAATATTAAGTTGTATCTTCTTTCTTAGCATTTAGCTTTCTTCTTTACGTTGTTCAATTAATTGTTATTTTTAATATTAATTTCTTCTTCTTCGTATTAACGCAAACTATATATTTATCTTACTCAAAAAAACGCTTCGTAATAGTTTTCGATTTTAAGAATAACTTGTTTGCTAATTATATTAACACTAGTAATATAAACAATAAAAGAACGCAATCTACAATATTGATACTTGTCTCGCGTAAAATATTTTGTTTGTCGTTATTTTATTAGCTCTAATCGAATTGATCTCTATTGTTAAGAGTTTAATCAACATATATTTTTAATTATATCTTTCGATAAATTGTAATTGCCTAACTACATTAGATGTTAACTCTCAAAATTATTTAATATAATTTATATTAAATATTTTTTGCTAAGAACGTTTATCTTAGTATTAATTTCTTTCTTTAAGTACACTTGTAGTTAATCAACAAATACAACAATTATATTCGATAAATCGAGAAAAAATATAATAAAGATTTGACAAAAATTTGATCTAAATATATCGCAAATCTTTGTTGTTAAATAAAAATGTTTATCTAATTATTATTCTCTTTTTTCAATTTTTTCTATAAACAAACTTGCAATTAGTTAATAGATACAAAGTTATTTAATAGATTAAGAAAAAATATAATAAAGATTTGACAAAGATTTGATCTAGATATCTTGCAAATTTTTGCTATTAAATAAAAATATTTATTTGATTATTATTCTTCTTTTTCGATTTTCTCTATAAGTATACTTGTAGTTAGCAACGTTAACTTTTATATTTAGAGAAGATCTAACAAAGATTTGGTCTAAATATACTTTAGTTCTTTGCTATTAGTTTAAAATAATTACTTGAATATCGTCTCTCTTTTGAGATTCTTTCTATAAGTATTTTTGCAATTAACTAATAAATCTAACAAAAATCTAACAAAGATTTAGCGAAAATCTAACTTAGATTTTCGCTATTATTTAAAAATAATTACTTGATTATTGTTTCTTTTAACAATATCTCTCTACAATTACTCTTGCAATTAGTTAACTTATTTGTTAATATTTAACAAATATAGACAAGATTTGTTTAGACTTCTTCGAGATCGACTTATTTTTACAAAGCGATTATTTATTCGTTTAGCGCTCTCTCTTTGTTTAAATTATTAGTTAACAATAGAGATAAATCTATTCTTATCTACTCTATTATCGCTTAAGCGTCTTAGTACGAAATCTCTATTTTAAACATTTATACGAGTTTTTTTATTCTCTTGTCGATTACGTTGTTTCGAGAAATATTTAATTTTCAATTTATTAATATTTAAGTTTGAGAGAGTATTGTTAAAAAAAAAATATAATTTTTTTTTGTTGTCAAATATGTCGAAAGCTTTCTTGCTACAAAATACAATTTTTTGTAGCAACTTTCGCGTGCATTTCTTTCTTTGTATCGCAAACAAAAAATTCTATCTTCTTTGTATCTTTTTAAAAACATCTATTAACATTTTGTTAATCTTTAAATATTAATTGTTAATAAAATAAAAAACATGCTTTTAATATATTATCTCTCGAAATTAATTAATATATAAACTTCGTATTTGTATTTCTTAATACAATAACAAATTATAGTTCTTATTATTTTTATTGCTTTTAAAATTATAAGACTAAACATATATTTAATTAATAAATAAATCTTAAAACTTTCTCGATTTTTGTTAAAAAACAAAGATATAAAAGTCTTAATTATTATCGAACTTACAAATATTTTCTTTGCGTTAATTTAAGTTTAACTATAATTTAACAAAACTTTAGTCAATTTAAGTAGATTTATATTTTAATAGTCTTTTCTTAGAAAGACAAATCTACTTAGCAAGATCTAAATATAGTTGCGAGACTTTTTATTGTTGTTAAAGTTGTAATAATTCTTAATTACTTTGCGAATTTGCTCTATTATATAAAATTAATAATTCTCTATTGCATCGTAGAGCTATTCTCGTATAAATATATCTCTATTATAGAAAAAATTAGCAACGTTATCTTTCTTGTTTTCTTTAATATAGAAATATTGTTTACATTATTGTTACATTGATTTTTGACACAATTTAGACAATTCGTTATCTTTCTTTATATATATTTTATTAATGTAAACAATTTGACTTTTTGTTAAAAATCGATTTAAGATTTACATCTTTTATTAAAATGCTTAATAACAAGCGTAATTTGCAAATATATTTATACACTAAATACAACAATTTTATGCTCTAATATAAAGATATATTTTTGACGTTGTTTTATTTTGTTTTAAAGAAGCTCTCTATTGCGACGTCAAATCTTGCGCAATAACAATATATTATTTTGTCTATTTATAGATTCGAATATTTAAGACGTAAATTTTGTGTTATTGATTCTCAAAAATAAAATATCGATTTTGTCGCAAAAAGATTGAGACAATTGTAAAATACGCGTTTTCTTTCTTTAAGATTTGTTCTTTGTAAACGAGATATTAATTGTAGATTGTATTAAGTTATTAAGACGCTCAATAATTAGAAAAAGACTTATATTGTAATTTAATTATAAAGACAATAGTTTTATCTCTTTGTTCTCTTTATTATCGATTGACAATATTTGTTTTTTATGTTTAACTACAATATATAAGAATTCGAAAATCTTAGAGTTTGTATTAGTATCGAAATCTTTATTATTCTTTTATAAGACAAATCAATATATATTTTTAAAAATCGAAAAAACAACAATGCGCTTATTTGTTATATTTGCGAAGTTCGCTTAAAAGTTATAAATAGCAACAATTAAGATGCTCAAATATATTAGTAACACAACTTGTACAAGTTTATTATAACGCTCAAATAAAAATGCGTGCTTTAAAAACAAAAAGAATAATATTTAAAAAAGAAAAACAACAAAAAGAAACTATTGTAACGCGTCGAAATACACTAACAATTAAAACTATTTTAGATTTGATCGAGATCTCGTTTAGATTTTGGCAAAATAAGAAAAAATGTAGCATTTATTGTTCTAAATTATAGTATAACTCTTTTGTAACTTTTACGCAACTTGTTAAGAACAATTGTAATTTTATTGATTTATCAAAATCTTGTCTTGTTGCTTTGACGAAAATATTTCTTGCATCGAAGAACACAATTTCTCGAATCTCGAATTATCGAAAAACTAGCTTTGTATTTTCTTCTCAATTCTTTTTTACGTTCGAATTTTTATTCTTTGTTAAATTAGCTCTTTTGTATCGACAAAATAAGAGAGAAGCTAAAAATATTATAGACACAAAATAGACGTTGTACGCATTAGATATCTACTATTTTTGTTCAATTATAAATTTCGTATTCAATCGATATAAAATAAGATCGCCAAATATATTACTTTGTTTAAAAACGCAAAAAAGACGTCAAGTCAAATATATTTGATTTTTCGATATAAATAACAAGTTGATCGATAGTTTTGTCTCTTCTTTAGAGTTGTCGATTCTATCTTTTACAATACAAAATAACAAGATTGAGAGATTTCTAACACAATCTATTTATAACAATATATTATCGTCTTTTTTATTTTCGAAACAAATCTTGTCTTTATTTTTTTAGAGATCTCGAGTCAAATTCTGTCAACAAAAATATATTCGTTAAATAGTTATTTTGATCGCAAAACCAATTATTAATTCTCTCTTTATCTAGATCAATAAAAAATAGAGTACAAATCAAATTACTATTAATTTATCTTTTTGTAAATAGTAGAGCGCTCTCTTGTAATTCGATATTATTATTTTTATTTTTAATGTCGTTTCTATCTTCGACTTTCTTGTATAATAGTATAAGTTCGACGTTATATTACGCAAAAAAGTAAAACGAAAAAAGACAAACAATTAGTTAATTGTTGTCTAATAGTTTGATAAATAAAATTTTAATTAGATTGTTTAGTTAAAATTCCAATAGCGAAAACACAATATTTAATAGAATTAAATAGTGTAACTTTATCTCTATTAATCGCACTACACTTAGATCGCTCTTATTTATTAAGAAAAATTAATTGTTTGTTACAATAAACAATAAAGCAATATTCGACAATAATAAAAGAGTCGATACTATATTAAAGTTAATTCTAAAACAATTATTGTATATTTTAATCAATTCTCCTAAATTATTTTGTCGAGATATATATACGTCTATTTTTTTGTTAATTTCTTTCTAGATAGAAATGTTCTTTGTTAAGTTCTTAAACAAACAAACAAATTGCAAACAACGCAAATTGAGAGATTAATTAACAAGCGAAATCAAATACATTAAAGCACACTCTAAAAGAAAATATAAATTTTGACAACTATATATTATAAATTATAGATAAATGTTTAATTTTATTTATTGTTTTTTTGAGTAGCAATCTCAATCAAGTTTTATACTTTCGAAAACTCTAACTATTAAAGCTCTTAATTTTTTTGTCGCATTTGTGTTCTTTATATATTTTTTTATACGTATTTTGTTTGTGTTTGCGCTTTGTCGTTAATATTATAATACAAAGAGCTTTCTTAAATATAAGTTTTATTGTAGATAATGCAACTCGCGTACGCTTAAGAAGAAGATTCTTTATTTATTGTTTTTTTGTAAGTTGTTAAATAAAATCTTTTTTGCTACTATTATTGTTGTTTTCTTCGACAACAAAGCTACAAATCTCAAAGCTAATATAGATAGCAAAAAAACAAAAATTCGTTTAAATTAAATATTTTGAATAATTAGTTTAACGCTATTTTAGCAACAATTTAATTCAAATATTTTCTAGATTTAATCTAGATATTTTCTAAATTTAATTTAGATATTCTTTAGATTTAATCTAGATTAAATATTTTTAAAGACTATATTATCGCTCTTTAAAATCTTTATTATTAGACAATAGTAATACGCTAGTCTCTTTGCTAATATTAATAATAATTTGTTTAAATTGTACTCTAGTTTTGACTCTATTAGTTCTTGTATATTTATTGCGATTACAAAATAATTCAAGAGACTTAATACGAAGATTTAAAACTTTTCGCATTTGTTTATTTTATAAGCAATACTAATTAGATGCTTTTGTCGCGTTC
>JAABUW010006777.1_pt1 | contig 14139 bp, 13 predicted proteins | sample 5560081 | NCBI WGS metagenome assembly JAABUW01 (sample SAMN10711882, study PRJNA513363) | rock metagenome | isolation source: Antarctica rocks | place: Antarctica: Victoria Land, Knobhead sud
ATAACCCGAATGTCACGTATCTGCCTGGTGGAGGGGCGGGGCAGGATGGGAAGGGAGGGCAGGGGGGTGGGAACTTCTTGCTGGGGTTGAGTGGGAGGTAAGGTGGGGATTGGCAATGAGGATGTGGTATGTACAATTACACGATGGTGCCCTGTCGAGACGGGCGGCACCAATGGACTGGGTAGCATAGCAGTGGCGTTGTGGTGCAAACTAGCGATGTACTCTTCTCTGCTCGTCTGTCCTTCGGCACTTCGGGCTGCGGAGTGCTCTGTACCAGGTCGCAAGGACGCGCTTTAATACCTTATGGTCGCCATGGATTACTGCCAGGTTACGTCGTGGTACCACGGCTGACATCTCGTGGCGTGCACATGGTCATGATTACCTTTCGTTCTGACCTATGGTACATGGTTCATAGTAAATGGTCGCGATTCGCGCTTCGAGCATTCTTCCGTGAGACAGCTCCGAGCTTTCGCAAGACAAGAGGTATGAAACACTTCGCATCGCGCCTGCAATTTTAGTTTCACAACTTCCTTCTTGCATGGACAAAGTGTAGCAACTTCGCCTACTCAGAGAAGAAGTATTCGTGGTACGGTCGTAAACTCGAAGGCGCAGTATACACAGCGTTTCGGCAGGCGGTAATCAATCTTAAAGCTCACCTCGCCTCGCTCGCCTCGTTCGTCATCCGCCCAGCTCCGCTTCACCCTTCGACTTCAGCTCCACGCATTGTCGCATTCCTCTTCCCAGCATCACTACACCCACAACCGCTCCGACCCACACTATTTTAGACGGTCGAAGCGCAGCGAGCGCGTTGGTGAAACACTGAGAGGTAATGGCGCAATACAACCAATACTCGGGCTACGGCGGCAACCCGTACGGCGGAGAGCAGCAGCCTGGCGGATACGGCTCCTCGAACCCCTACGGCGGCGGCGATAGCTACGCGCAGTCCCAAGCCCCCACACTACCGCAACACGACCAACCCGGCACCACACTCCCGCTCTACGGCCAGCCGCAAGCACATCAGCAGCAAACCGCCGCACCGCTTGCCGAGTATGCGCCCACCTCCAACCAAGTCCAATACGTGCAATCCGGGCCCTCCGTAATGTCAAACTCCGACTTCCTCTCCCGCGTCGAAGCCGTCAAAGCCGACATCCGCACCCTCACCACCCACGTCGGCCAAATCGCCTCCACGCACCAGCGCACCCTCTCTTCGCCTGAAAGCGGCTCTTCGCAGGCCCTCGAGAGTATAGTTTCCCAGACGCAAGTGCTCAACACGTCGATTAAGGACCAGATCAAGTTCCTCGAGACGGACGCGGTGCGGAGTAAGGACAACACGGTCAAGAGCACGCAGATCAACCAGTTGAAGGGGAGCTTCAAGAAGCAGTTGCAGGAGTTCAGGCAGGAGGAGGCCAGTTATGAGCGGAGGTATCGGGAGCAGATTGCAAGGCAGTATAGGATTGTGAACCCGGAGGCGAGCGAGGCGGAGGTGCAGGAGGCGAGTGATGCTGATTGGGGGAATGAGGGGGTCTTTCAGACTGCGGTAAGCATCGTCCAGTAAAGCACGTATCCCAACGACCATTGACTAATTCATACATACAGCTCAAATCCAACCGCTCGGCAACCGCCGCCTCCACCCTCGGCGCCGTGCGCGCCCGCCACAACGACATCCAGAAAATCGAATCCACCATCATCCAACTCAACGCCCTGATGGAAGATCTCGCCACCACCGTCATCCTGCAGGACCCGGTCATTCAACAAACAGAGCAACACACCGATAACGTGAAAACGGACACCGAAGCCGCGAACGTGCATCTCGACAAGGGGGTGGAGAGTGCGCGGAGGGCGAGGAAGCTGAAGTGGTGGTGTTTGGGGATTTGCGTGGCGATTGTGATTATACTTGCGTTGGTGTTGGGATTGTATTTTGGGTTGAATAGGGCTGCGACGGGGAAATGAGGGGATGGTAAGAGGGGGAATGTAAGGTGGGAGGGGAGTCGGAGACGGGGTGGGAGGCAAGGTGGGAGACGGGGTGGGAGAAGGAGTGGGAATTGTGTATTCGAATCTGTAATGTCGCCTAATATACCCATCCTCCGCAACACCGAATGTGTGCTGCCGCTACAAATGTTGATCTGAACTCATTGCCTTTGAGACGATCTGGGAGAATTGACTCATACAACACAATCCACCTCTTCTTCGAAAGGTGAACACTTGTGGTGCCTGTACAGTCGCTGACAGCATCGTAGGGAGTGAACGTTTTGTTGGAGAAGGGGGTATATTTGGCAGCAGACATCCTGCCTGATCTCCGCTATCGTTTTCATCAAGCTACCCAGCTAATACCGATCTTATGCATGAGAACGCCATCAGATTCAGTCCCCACAGCAGCACCCACCACTCGGCCGCTGCTCCTCTAAATCATTCAGCAGAAATTCGCTCAAATCCATCGGCTGCGTTCCATCGTCCAGCATCTTCAGGTCATCGACTTGCATGTCCTGCGTAAATGTTGGGTCGAGCGCACCCTGCAGCCCTGCGACTTGCGAAGCCCCTTGCCCGTCCACGTGCCCCTCCGGGTGCGCCGCCTGTGTGCCCGGCATAGGTACTTGCGCCGCGTATCGCACGTGTTTCCGCGAACAGCACTGTGCCCAGCTTCCAGATTCGAAATTCTGCATCACGGCTGGGCAGTTCCGACAGGTGCAACCGTTCATACCGCAATTCTGGCAAATTGCTGATGGGAACTGGTAGCTGAAGTAGTCGGCCATCATTTTGTCGAAATCTAAAGTCGAAGGAATGGGATCTTGTGATGGTAGTGTAAGGTCGTGCAATGACTGCGTGACGGGTACGAAGTCCTGTGGTGCAAAGTTGGGGTCTGATGGTGGAATGTAAGGGTAAGGTGTGCTGAGTGGCGCAGAGAAAGGTATCGGACTTGCGGGCAGTGCCATTTCGGATTGTTTGAAGCCGGAGTAGGGTTGGAACTCGAGAGGTGCAGGTGGACTCTGCCCGTCCCAGGTCAGAACGTCTTGCCCACGGTGGTGGTCTCCCATTGGTGCGCCCAGGCCCATCATGCCGAATACAGGGACCCCTCTCGCGGGCGAAGGAGTGTCGGCAAAGTGCTCGCCGGTTGTGTGAACGAAGTGGATGCCGTTTGTCGGTGTCGGTGTGCTCGGCACGCTCATCACCGTTTGCGGAGTGCCTGCAGAGTAAGATGGTGTAGGTGGGAATGCTGCAGCAGGGGGAGAAGCATGTCGTGCGTCCAGTGCCTCTCTGCTCGTGAAGAACTCCACGCTAGGCTTTTGTAGAGCACATAGCGCGTCCCAGTGTTCCGGCTCTAGCAGGCAGCAGAATCGGCCTTGCTCATCGCACCGGCAGTCCATAGTCCGTTTCTCTCCTTTCTTCGGCTTGTGCGGACATTGTCCTTTCGCCACCACACATTGACAGCGTCCCGTGGGGCCAAATCGACATGTGCATGAGTTCGACGGTCGTCCTGGCCGTTTCACTGTCCAGAACACTTTTGTTCGACAGACTGGGATCCCGCATGATGTCGTCCGGTGACCTCGAATACATGACATGCAAGCCACTTTGCAGACTTGGCGGGTTCGAGAGTCGGTGACTTCTATCGTCTTGAAGGCCTTGGTCTGATCCATCGTGGCGGGAGGAGAAACGAAGGCGATGCCGGTTCTAGGTGAAGGCCCCTCGTTGAAGCCATCCGTTAGTGTCGCAGCCAGGTGAATGTCGACTGGTGATCCAGTGAAGTTCTCGCTTCGCAGGTCTCAGTGAATGGCAACCGGATCAGGTGAAGCCGCAGTCGTTCCGGTGCAGTGGTTCTCTTGGCCAGGTGAGGCTCGAAGGTCGAGGTTGCGAGTTTGGGACTGGGTCACGTTTGAGCAAGTTTCCACCGTATCCAGTCAGCGAAGGTAAGCTAAAATTTTAGCAGTCGCATGCGTGTTCGGCCACTCGGACATGATCGGCAAGTTCGGAAGTGAAGACGGCATGAGGAAAGGAACGGCAAGATGAACACACAACTCGGACGGTGTCAAGAAGGAATGTCGACGAGATGGCAAAGGAAATGCTGCAACATTGTGGTCAGGACGTTCAGTTATGCTTGTCGATCTTGTCCGCATTTGGCATAGGCCATTCCAAGTCTCGCACGTTCCTGCACGATATATCCCATCCTTCTGGTTCCCTTGTACCCAGTAACACCCATCGCCACGTGAGGACTGCAGTTGTCCGAGTGCTATATCCCAGATGGCAGATGAAGCAGTTTCTGACGTTGAAGATGCCGGCCTCGGGATGTTCAAGGAACCCGAAGACTTCTACGAACCAGAGAAGCAACTTACAACTGTCACGCATACCACTTCAAGTGGCCAAGAACTGTCTCTTCGTCTCCTTGGGCACAGTCCATTATGGGTAGGTGTGTCAATTTTCCTTCCTCTACTTTCATGTCATACTCCATCTACGAAGTTTTGCCTACGGAACCCTCAACATCTCCTTTCCTGCTTGAAACTCCGAAAGACTTGACCATCTTCTCTTCTATCGCTGCATCAAGCCCCCGACTTCGATCTCCTACTCGTACTCTTTCCTGCTCTTTCCTGACCTCTCCCATCATTCGCACAGGGCCATCTCCTCTGGCAAGCCGCCCTCATAATATCAACCTACCTCGAAACGCACGCCCCCACCCTCCTCCACTCCCGCTCCGCCCTCGAACTAGGCGCTGGTGCCGGCCTGCCCTCTATCATCGCCGCTCTGAACGGCGCCAAATGCGTCGTCGCTACTGACTACCCGGACGCTGACCTCATCGACAACCTCCGGCACAACATGACCAGCAACTGCGCGGAACCGAGCAACGTACACGTTGAAGGCTACCTCTGGGGCGCCGACACAGCAAAGTTGACGCAGTATCTACCATCTGGCGAGACAAGGTTCGATACGTTGATTTTGGCAGATCTGTTGTTTAATCATTCTGAGCACCGAAAACTACTCTCCACCATTCTTCAAACTCTCCGAAAGGGCGCAAACTCGCAGGCGCTGGTATTCTTCACGCCCTACCGTCCGCACCTATTTGAGGCGGATATGGCGTTCTTCCCGCTTTGTACGCAGGCTGGACTAAGGGTGGAAAAGGTGCTGGAGACCAAGATGGAGAAGGTGATGTTTCCCGAGGATAAGGGGGATGAAAAGTTGCGGCGGACGGTGTTTGGGTATTGCGTTACGTGGGATGAGGGTGGTGGAAGGGCAGGAGGTGGGTGAGCAACATGATAGTCGCTAGATGCATAGATTTGGAGGCAGCATGGCATATGGATTCGCGACAACGCTATGCAAATCAGATTTCCCTTCTAGGCCTCCCAGCCAGCCCGTATGCACAAATGCCCCTCCCCTTCACTCCACACCCCAATCTTCCATTGCTAGCCCAATCGCCACTCGTCCTACACCTCCCTAACCCAACCAGCAGGCACGACCCCCTTGCCCGCCAAGCCCTCAACCTCACACCACCCATCCCCCTGATCCGCCTGCATCAATACCATCCTCTCCCCGGCCTGCATACCCGTCTCCCCCGGCCCAGCGGCTTCATACGTATACAGCGCCTCCACATGCCTGAGGGTTTTCTTCGCTCCCCTCCGTGGTGCGACAGCTGGACCTTGCTTCTTTTTCGGCGCCGCACTTCCTGAATCTGAGCCGGCGAGAGAAGTGGTAGAGCCTGAGGCTGTCGACACTGGCCGTGGAGGTAGTGTAGTGGAGGAAGAGGGTGTGGGGAGCATTTCGGTGTACGACGCCGGGACGAGACCGGAGGTAGAGGAAGAGGAGGGCAGGATCTTAATCCACCCGCTTCCGTCATCGGGTTCGAGGAGAGTGAAAGTGACGCCTTCGCCGACAGAGCTCTCGCCCGGGTTGGTAGCAGTGTAGGCGTAGAGCATCTTACCCTGCGGCTGGTCATCTGCGTCACCGTTCGATGTGGGGCTGGTGACGAAGGCGGTTGGAGGCGGTGCAACGATGCGGTGGGCGCGGATGGTGGGTTTGGCAGCGGGTGCAACGACAGCGGGAGGCTCGTCAGCCATCGAGGAGCGATTCGTCATGCCTGAGACGCTTCGTTGGGCGGAAGCGGCGTAGCCGGATGAGAGGGTGTTCATGCTGCCCATTGTGTCCGAGCGCTGGAGACCTGGATGACCCGTGCCGCCGCCGCCGTTGGGGTGGTCTGAAGAGTCGGGCCCTGCGGATCGGGCTTGTGCAGCTGCTTGTCGTTCTGTTTTCATCTTCTTGCGGTCTTCCTTGTTCAGTTCGCCGGGACAATCGGCGGGGACTTTCAGCTCGCATTTCGTGTGGCATGTGAAGCCGCAGAGTTCGCAGCTTAGGCCTTTAGCGCTGAGCCCCCATATTCGGTCCCCGCAGAGGTCGCAGTTGGTCGGGATTTTGAAGGTCTGGTTCTTGAAAGTGTGATTTATTGCACCAACAGAAACGTCGCCCACGTTGGCTGTGATAGTGCTTACTTCCACTTCAGCAGTCGTCTTTCGTCGCTCTGCCTCGTGAAGTAATTCCTGGTTGTAGAATTGAGCGCGCACGACTTCGATCTCATCTCGCTTGTCTTTGCCATCTCGAATGGCCTGCCGTACACGTTTCGCGCCCTCAACTTCTCGCCTTCGAGCGTCGCATTCCGTTTTCAGGCCAGCCAGAGAACCTTTAGACTTCGTGAGGATGTTCATCAAGAACGTCTTGCTCGCAGGGTCCGATGCCATGGCTTCATCATCCAACCAGACCGGCGAAGGCTCGAAGCCAAAGTCGGGAGGATCCTGCCATTGCACCGCATTATGCCGTACAAACATCATGCTATCGAGGGCAGGGTTATTCCGCGGTATCTCGGCGCTCAGGTGTTGAAGTAGTTGACTCGAGTTCGTCATCGTCTCGTTCTCTATCGTCGCCGCTCGACTCCAGAGATTATTCAGACTTCCGGTTTTGCTTTCTGACAGCGCCTGTAATGAGTCCAGCAGCTCAGGCACATACTCGTGATAATACCGCTCTTTCTGCTTGTTGGTGACATTAATGGAAATAAGGTACGTGTTCTTGATATTCCGCATCTCGCCCATCTGCTGCTGGTACGCAGTCTGGGCCTTGGTCTTGTTGTAGTCAAAACTGCTCTCCGTCTTCTTGCGTTTATTCTCTACTTCCTGGCATGAAGTATCGTACTTTCCCTTCGCCTTCTTCAAGTCACCATAACCCGAGTCGCGCTCCTTCTCCAGCTTTGCCGCATATTCCGCGTGCTGTTTCCTCAATTCCTCATATCGGCTCATGAGATTCTTCAACGGCTCTGCCAGATTGTTGATGAGCCCATTTGCCAGCTTGTCATGCTCCGCCGCCCTGCCTTCTAATGTTGTCAACTGCACCGCCCATGTGGTCATGCTCGCGCTCTCCAGACTCCCGGGAGTGACCGAGGGTGTGTCGCCGACGGAAACAGTGCTACTCCGCTTGGCCTTTTTCTCGAAGTACTTCTTCGCCAGGGCGCTGAGCTTCTGGGAGTACTCCTTCTCGATCACGCTGCGCTCGCGGTAGAACTGCTGGATCTCGTCGAGCCATGCGACGCCCTGGGATATCCAGGCATTTGTCGGTTTGAAGCCATCTTTCAACTCCGCCCCGAATTGGGCTTGGATTTGCACTTCAGCCATGATCGACCGATTCCAAGAGGGTATACATGAACGCCAACAAAAGGAAATCGGACAGAGGGCAGCGGATTAGCAACTCGTGCGTCGTTGAAGGCAGTGCTTCGGGCAGATTGTCGCCGTCAGCAATTGGAACGAGCAGCAATTGAAACGAGCGAGGCGAAGTCGACGTGGAGCCGCGGGGTTGACAGCGACAGCGCCAACGGTCCGAGCCGCTACGTGGGGCCCTCGGGGCATCGCGCCTGCCTTCGCGACAAAATATTGACTCGGTCATCTGCTGTGGTGCCTGCTCGAGCACATTCACTACAACCCAGCAGCAAACATTCACCATGTCTTCTGAAGACAGCAAACCCCCCGCCTCTGAGCTAGGCAGCCTGTCTCAGTCGTTCGCGGACCGCCTCACATTCCCGACTGATGACGAGTCACAAACAAAAGCACCTGCTACGCCTTCCAAATTCAACTGGGCTGACGAAGTGACCACCCCAATCGACGAATCCAAGAAGCCAGATCTGCCCAAACTCGATAGCGAAGATCCAAAGTCAGAGTCACAGCCTAAGACCGACGACAGCTCACTCGGCATGGCGCAGACGGACGGTGCGAATGTGTGGATCGGCGGTTCTGGCCTCGAGGAGCCTGCTGAGTACGACGTCGACGTCAAGCTGGCGGATCTCAGAGCCGATCCCGAGAACCCTCTCTACTCAGTCAAGCAATTCAAAGACCTCAATCTGTAAGTTCATTTGCACTTGCACTCGTGACATCATGCTCACATCTTCACAGCCGTCCTGAACTCCTCCAGGGTTTGTTGACCATGGCCTTCCACAAGCCGTCCAAGATTCAGGAGCGTGCCCTGCCATTATTACTCGCCAATCCACCCACCAACCTGATCGGTCAGTCTCAGTCGGGAACCGGCAAGACTGCCGCCTTCACGCTCAACATGCTCTCCCGCATCGACCTTTCCAGCAACGAGCCGCAAGCCCTTGTGCTAGCCCCAACCCGCGAGCTTGCCAAGCAGATCGCCAAAGTCTGTGCGCTCATGGGTTGTTTCCTCCTCGAACAAGGACTCCAGATCACCGAAGTTGTCCCCAATCCAGCGATGCGTGGCCAGCACTACAAGGGTCAGATCATTGTTGGCACTCCAGGCAGTGTCATGGATATGCTGAAGCGCCGTCAGCTCGAAGGCCGCAACATCAAGATTCTAACGCTAGATGAGGCGGACAACATGCTTGATCTACAAGGCATGGGTGACCAGTGCAAGCGGGTCAAGCAGCAACTCCCTAGGGACGTCCAGACCGTGCTGTTTTCTGCCACCTTCCCGCCTGAGGTTCTCGAGTTCGCCACTCACTTTGCACCAAACTCCAACCAGATCACTCTCAAGGTGGAGAACCTCACCGTGAAGGGGATCAAGCAGATGTACCTTGATTGCGACTCTGACGAGGCGAAGTACAACGCGCTCGTCAAGTTCTACGGCCTGATGACAATCTCCTCCAGTATCATCTTCGTGCGTCGCCGCGATACCGCAGCCGAGATTGAGAAGCGCATGACGGCAGAAGGTCACCGCGTCGCCTCTCTCACTGGCGCCTTGGAAGGCGTGGACCGCGACGAGGTGTTCCAGAGATTCGCTAATGGTGAAGCGAGAGTCCTCATCACCACAAACGTCCTCTCCCGCGGCATCGACGTACAGACCGTTACCATGGTGGTCAATTACGACATCCCAGAGACCGCTGGTGGCAAGCCAGATTTCGAGACCTACCTCCATCGCATCGGGCGCACCGGTCGCTTCGGTCGCACGGGCGCTGCGCTCAGCTTCGTGCACGACAAGCGCAGCTGGCAGAACCTCATGGATATCTGCAAGCACTTCGGCACCGAGCCTATGAAGCTGGACACCAGTGACTGGGACAACGTGGAGAAGATGTTGAAGATGGTCATGAAGAACACGCGGAACGTGAACGTGCCGGCGCCGGAAGTGGGCATGCAGGGTTGAGGAGGAAGGGCGAGCACGAAAGAAAGACTACGGTGACTGGAGATGTCACATCAACGATACCCAAGAGACGGATTGATGATTGTGCTACGGACGCGAAGTGTGTTCAGCGGCACTGATGTCGCATGATGTAACGCCATCGAGAGAAAGCGGGCGCTACATCGCGAACATGGATGCTGAGTATGGATATCCTCGCAGAAGAGGCATCATCAGCGCCACACAGCATGCATCAAAGACCAGCGCGAAGTTTGGTGCGCTCCGTCACTGCGCATGAGTAGATACACTTGTCGCTCACGCTACAGGTACTCAATGCAAAACGAATCAAATGCGCATACGCCCCTCTTTCATCACCTCATTTCGTTAGTTATTGCCACATCGTTCCCGCTCTGGCATACGCAAGGCAGGACACTGCAGATGGTGAGAGATGACATTTCGTTGCCACTGGACTCGCTCGAGGCGTCACTCTTTCGCATAGACCCTCGTGAGTCTTCATATCTGCACCTCTATCATCATCACTTGACTTATGAAGACACTTTCCGCTTCCCTCCTCTCACAGACCCTCTCACCGCGCCCCAAGCTTCTCCAGCGCCCGTGCACCCTGCTCCTCCCACTCCGCCTTCGTCACCCACATACTCTCCCTCTCCGCCATAATATTCGCCAACACCGCCCCGCCCAAGAAAACCATATGCCGCCGTCTCGGCGGATCCTCAATCCGCACCTTGAACTTCTCCAACCGCTCCGGATTCCCGCCCAGCACTTTCGTCAGCCAGAGCTGCTTGATCTCCTTTTCCATCCTTGACGGGAGACCGGGGTACATGCTACTCCCGCCAGATAACACGATAGCGCGGTAGAGAGATGAGCGAATGTCGACATCTGCGGCTTGGATGGTGTTGAACAAAAATTCGGCTATCCCGGGTTGTTCGACGTCCACGAGGTGAGGTTGGAACAGGCATTCAGGCGCTTCGAAGCGTTCGGAGCCGAGGCGGATTACGCGGCCGTCGGGGAGGGTGTAGGATTCTACTAGGACGGTTGTGTCTTCTGAGAGGCGTTGGTCGAGGGAGAGGTCGTAGGAGACGTAGCAGAGCTTTTCTTTGATCGCGCGGACGGTTTCAAAATCCGCCGTGCGGTTCAGCGCGTACCCGCGACGCAGGAGGAGGGATATGAGATTCCTGGTGACGTCTCTGCCCGCCACGTCTAAGCGGCGCGTGAGGTGGTTCAGGACTGTGCTCTCGTAGACGGGAACGATATGGGTCACGCCGTCCCCTGAGTCTACGACAACGCCTGAGCTGAGGCCTTGGGCGTAGAGGGCGAGCACGGCTTGGATAGCGACATAGACGCCGCCGAAATTGTAGCGCTCGAACATTAGTTCGACCATTTGCTTTCGGTTCGCGAGGGGGTTCATGGGGGGTTCGGTGAGGAGGATCTTGCGACCGGTGGGGTCAAGGTGCATTTTTTCGTAGAAGGTGTAGTCCCAGAGGTGTTGCATGTCGTCCCAGCGTTTTATTATGCCGTTCTCCATCTACATCGCCATTGGTTAGATGTGAGTTGACGAGATAGGGTTGGGGTCGGGGCGTACGGGATATGTGATTTGCAGCATTGATCGCGCTGTCGCTGCTTCGTCGCCGCACATGATGTCTTTGAGCTTGACGCCTTCGATTGCTTGCTCTTCTGCTCGAAGGATGGGGCGGCCGACTATGGAGGGGTATTGGTGGTCGGGGAAGTTCTGGATGACATCACGTGGTCAGACGTTGTTGAGCGAGATGTCGTTGGTGGTATGTTACTCACAGTCCCAGCATATCCGGCCTTGAGGAAACCGGTGCCTCCATCGAGGACTGTTGCGACTCGTCAGCGTCCATCGGATTGCCTGGGTGGTGAAGATCCATACCAATTGGCACTTCCGCCATGCTGGGTGGTGTGAAGAAGGTGGCCAAGGAGGAGTCAAAGTTCAAGGCGCAGTGGTCGTAGTAGCAATCAAGACATCAAATCAAGTCCTCGTATAATCCATCTGCCTGTTCCACTTTCGTACACGACGTCTCTCGAGATGTGGGGACCAGCATTTGCCAAGTCTTGCGCAGTTATCATACCGGCTCAGTATATCTCAGGCGGTATGCAGCAACACGATTTAGTACATGTAGAACTATATCACTCGTCTGCCTGCCGTCATCAAGATGTTCAAGCGATTGAGGTACTTGTAACGAAGCTTTATCTCCTGGGTGTTGCTCTGTCATCGGCGGTGGCGGAGGCCTGTTGCCAGCAAAGCCCTCCCGTCGCCCCCTCTCACCACGGCGGGCCATATCGGCGGAAGAAGTTGCCATGGTGTTATCTTACGAGGAGATAAAGGGGTGTTCACACAAACGTGAGCGCCGGCGAAAGAGATCAACCACGACTCTGATGAGTCCAAGACTTCTGAAGCCGAAAGGGTAAGATATATCGATAGTCTAAAGCCCCCCTTCCATCTCAGTTCTTCATCCAATCAAAGCACTCTACAATCCAGACACTGAAGCAAACATTGCAGAGAGTTTATAACCATCTCCTCAGTTCGTCGTGGAGCTCAGTCGTCCACCTGGCTAACTTCTGCGCCTCTAGTTCGTCGCCTCGGCGCGTTCCTGACGTCAAAGACAGCCTCTCCAAACTCCCCCATACACCACCATCATCTTTGCCTATTAGCACATTCTCCCTCCCGCACATAGCTTCCTCCTCCAGCTCCTCGCTCTCGAACACGGACAGTGGATTCCATTGCGTCGATGCAGAAGGTCCGTCGATCCGCAGTCCCATGAGTTTCGGGAGCCGCTGGCATGCCTGAGCGACTTGCTTCCATTCCGTGAGCGATGCCGCCGACCTCAAGCTTTCCTCCCTCTCAATGATAAATGTATTTCGCTCAACTTCATCGGTGCCGCCTAAGTTGATGTTCGTCAAGGTAAGCTCTGCAAGGGTGACTTGATGCGAAAGTATGAAGCTGCAGAGCTCATCCGGTTCGAGCCAAAAGGAGTCGAGCCTAAGATTATGCAGGCGCGCGAACGTAGTCCCCCGAAAAATGGACTTTAGGGGTATGCATGTGGTTTCATACCTGCCATGCCCAAACGCAATCTGCGACGGAGCAAGACGGATCTGGATTTCTTCAAGCTGCTCTAGGCGCGCAAGGATCCGGGTTAGCCCCAAGCCGCGCACTCGCTTGAGGCGCCTCCTGAGTGCGTGGCAGTCGACAGGATCGATGCCCTCTTCCCTCAGGTCTAGGTGTAGTCTTTTGAGTCGCCGCAACGCTCGTATCTTCAACTTCGGTCCGGGCACAGTCCGGCTTCTGAAGTCGAGCAGCATACCCGGGAACGCCATGTAGTCGGAGACGATCGCTGGGATGGTGATCGCGCGACCCGCTTCAATGGTCAAGCTCCGAATAGTGCAAGCAGATTTCGAAAGCGCTCCGAGGATGGCGTTGAAGCTCTGGTTCTGGCGTTTGCGTAGCAAATCATCGTCACAGAGTGCGGCGAAGGGTGGAGGCATGATCTGCTCTGCGTCCCAGAGCACTTTCCTCGGGATCGAAGTCAGTGAACATGTCCAATACGAAGTGGCCGGATACTGCATACCTGCCGAAGAAGTCTCTCTGGCCATACTCGCCCCCGTGCCAGAAAGTCAATACCACATGCTTCAACCCTCTCAGCTCTCTGAAAGCACCAGTCAATACTTCCACAGCCTTCCCAACCTGCCCCGGGCCAACCTCATCAAAGAACTCAGACTCATCAATCGCCTAACGTCGCAGACAATGTCTCAACCGGTCTCGTTTGGCGCTATAGATAAGGCCATGCGCCGCAGTTTCTTCATCGCTGTAGACCCCGTCGTCGTATATGTCGTCGCCCATGTCAGCGATGAGCAGCTGAAGCAGAACCACGTCGTCTTCGATCATGTCGTCTGCTGGTGGCTCAGAGACACATCCGTAGGCGGTGGTTTCCCAGACGAACTCCCGTACGTTGAGTTTGAATTGTTCATGGTTTAACACGAAGTTTAGACGTCGTAGGTGGCGTTTGCGTGGGCTTATAAGGAGAGTTCGGAAGAGAAACGGAGAGGCAGCGTCGCAGATGGCCTTGTTGCAGAGGCGGATGTTGGGGACGTCGCTCCTGGGCGTATACTCGAGGATGAGGCCGAGGAGGTCGTCGTTGCACAAGACTGCGGGTGCGGGAGAGGACATTTTGTCGCTGTGGCCGTTCAATAGTGCGCCCATCGAGTCATGGCCGCCTAGAAGTGACTTTGGCCTTTGTGTAGGACTTTGAGGGCAGGAATCGTGGAGCGGGTTCTTGAAGTGAATGCGTGAAGTGGAATATCAACTTGGCCGGGTCGCTCGCTTAATTGGGATCGGAAGTGAACGAGCACAAATGTTACACAAGATGTGGGCGGTAACGCGGTTTGTGTTACCTCGTTGTCACCTACGTTTCGCGCTACCCAGTACTACTTCCGCTCCCCCAAGCCTTCAGTACTTGATGCGATGTTCACCTCGCCGATGGGGCGTGAGAACTGCGGCCAGTCTTGTTTTTCTATTCG
>JAABUW010006780.1_pt1 | contig 14133 bp, 2 predicted proteins | sample 5560081 | NCBI WGS metagenome assembly JAABUW01 (sample SAMN10711882, study PRJNA513363) | rock metagenome | isolation source: Antarctica rocks | place: Antarctica: Victoria Land, Knobhead sud
TTTAGTATATTTTTTAAATATACTTTCTAATTTAAATAGAGAATTCGAATTGCAAAATCGTATTTAATTTTAATTTCTAAATATTATTAAACAAAATTTAAGTTAGTTATCTTAAATTAATTGACAATTTTTTTTTAACAATACTTAGAGATCAATCTGTATAGTTAGATAGCAAGTAGTTAGAAGATAGATATTAGCTAGCTATTCTATAGAAAGCAACTATCTAGAATATAGATATAAGATATCTAGCTTATATTTAAAAGATAGATATTTTTTGCAAAATAAATAGCTGCAATCTATCTTCTATCTACTAGACAAATAGAGAATTCCTATTAGTTAGTAAAAAGTTAGATATAAGATAGAAAGCAGATTGTCTTCAAATAAACTACTTGCTAATAAATATTTAAAATAGCAATCTATTTGCTAGATATTAACTAGAGAGCAAGTAAATATCTATTTTGACTTTCTATTTAATAGATATCTTTTATTCGAAAGTTACATTTTTGTTTGCAATTTACGTATTATAATTGAAATAACTTTGCTATAAATATCGACTACTTATTCGACATCTATTACAAGTCTTTCGCAAAAATTGTTTATACTTTTATTAATATTATATTACGTCTAATACTATTTAATAAATGCGAATATAGATATTTTAATCTCTTATAGTATTTGTATATATAAGTAGATACTTCAATTTCTCGAAATCTTTTGCAAGTAATCTATAGTATCTTTTACGTTTTGTAGCGTTTCGCAAATATAACTTAATAATTTTTTTATAAATAATTTATCTCTTATATGCAATACAAAAGATATTGAATCTTCTTCTTTGTTTGTCAATCTAGCTTGTCGAACGCATCTATAAGATATATTTGTTCTTGCAATATAAAAATTATAGAATAGATATATTATCTAGAGATATAGTTGTATACAAGAAGATCTAAAATAGAATTGTCGAGAGATACTCGTAATTGTCTAGTAAAGTATCTTCGTAAAATATCAATTATCAAAAATTTATAATATTTGTCTCGATATTTATATAAAAAGTATTGCACAAGTCTCGCTTTTAATTAATCGAATATTATAAAGTCTTTTGTATTGTAAATATAACAACAATTGCGTCTATAAATATAAGAGAACTTAAGTCTTTAGCTATTGAAGATCGACTTATTAATTAGTAAAAATTAATCTAAGATATTACTTAATTAGTTTTCGTCTCGAATTTACAATTTGTTTATCAATATATCTCTAGTAAGCATCTAGTAGTTGTTGTAGAAAAAGATATTGTTAAGAAAGTTTTTTAAAATTTACGTTTCAATAAATTAATAGCTTGTTACGTAATTGACAACTCTTGTTGGAAATCTACGCTTTCAAATATTGATAATCTTCTATTACTATATAAGCGTTGTTGTTGTTGTTCTAAATAATTTGCTTTTCTATAGATAGAAAGCTCTATACAAGAGAAAAACAAAAAGTATTTATTAATTTAAGTGCTTTTATTAGCTTCGAATAACAATAATCTTACGCGTTAGCTAGTCTCAATCTAATTGATTGCATTATTATATCTTTAAAGAAAAGATAGTTTATAAGATTAGACAACGTCGCATAGTTTGCTATTGTCTTAAAAATCATAATTTAAAGAATATTAATAAGAGTTATTAATTAACAGTATACTTATATATGTTTTATTTTGTCAAACAATATATTGAGATTTATAACAATTGTATATTTCTTTATTATATTGCTAAGATAAAGATCGATATAAATATTGAGAAAAATTAGTAGCTTCTAATATTTGTTAATTAAAAGTATTTGTTTTTGTCTCTTTTTTCTAGAAATCTCTTTATAATAATTTAAGATCTTAAGTTCTATATTTTTCTTGTTTAACTTATTGATTGCAAAAAGTTTTACAAATATAATCTCTTTAATATTTTTTTTGTCTATCTTGTTTATTTTCTTATTCTTATTATATATTTTTGCTATATTTCTCGCTTCTATTATTGACTTTGTATTTGTATTTGTTTTTGTTTTTGTTTTTGTTTTTGCAATTGTAGTTGTCTTTGTCTCTATCTTTGTCTTTGTCTTTACTTTTGTCTCTTGTGTATTAAAGTATTTCGCAACTCTTATTACACAAGCAATTAAATTCTTGTAAATCTATCTTCTCTTTAATATAGTTTAATAGACTTTGTTATAATAATTATCTTGCTAGCTACTTACTAAGATATTTGCAAGAGCAACAATCTTAAAAACTTTTATAATTGCTCTAATGTTTGTTAGATTTATTGTCAAAGTATTAAATACTCTTTTTGTATACTCTAAATATTGAAATCGAAATTAACTAATAGTAGTATGTTTTTGCAAAATAAAAGAAGTAAAAATGCTTGTACAATCGACTTCTAATAGTAATTAAAAATAAATATAAAAGTTTAAACTTTAAATACAAAATTATTTTAAAGAAAAAAAAAAGATTAGAAGATTTTTAAGTAGATGTTACGGTTCCAGGCTAGATAGACTTCGTTCTCCGGTTATTCTCCGGATCTCTGTCTTCTAGTCTCGAGTATACTACAGATAATATCTAGCGTCTTAATATCTATAGTATTTATATCTATTTTTTGTATATAGTTAGTTCTATATAGCTAGTATTCTTGTCAATTAACTATATACTAGTTATTAAAAGTCTAATTCTAATATAATACTAGCTATTTCTTTAAACACAATTTTGCAAATTATATACTAAAAATATTTATATTTGCTATTTGTTTTTTGTTCTACAAAACAAGTTCTAGATACAAAATTACTAGAACAAATATTTTGCAAAATATAACTAAATTGCAACAATAAATATCTCTTAATTAATATACAACTTAATAATATTTAATTTTGTTAACTCTTTAAACAATTTACTAGAGTAAATAGACAATAGATTGTTTAGACTACAATTTAGTAAATTTATTAGAATAAAATTAATAAATTTGCTAGAATAGAGAAACAACAAACTGTTCTAACTTTAATTTAAATAAATTTGCTAAAATAATATTAGTAAGTCTACTAGAATAAAATCAATAAATTTGCTAGAATAGAATTAATAAATCTACTAGAATAGAATTAGCAAATTTGCTAGAACAACAATTATAATATAATTTAATTGTTGTTTTTGAACAATATTTTTGTCTTCGTATATTAAAAAATTTGCTATATAATAGTAGAATACTTTAAGCAACATCTATTTTCGATATCGAAAATTTTGTTTTGCAAATAGTATAAATTCTTTAATATCTATATAATATTAAATATATTTAAGCTTAAACTTCTACTTTTGTTTACAAATATTTATATTATTTATATTTTATTTATATCTATAATATAATTAACAAGAAAATAGTTTCGAAAAACAAAGTTAAATTTAGCTCTAGCAAAAATCGCAAATTATTTAAGAAATTTTCGATAAATAAAAATTAATTAGATATTAATATTGTTTTTTGTTACAATTACTATTCTATAAAAGTTCTATTAAATTAGAACAATTTCGAAAACAATTTAGAATTTAAAAAGTACTCTAATTTATTTAAAAACAATATATTCGAGTTTTTGTTATTTGTTTAATTTAATTTTTACAAAATTATAATTAACAAACTAACTAAATTAAACTTGTTTAACAATATAAGTTTGCCAAATATATTAATTCGATCTTTAATATATCGATTGCTAGATAGCAATTTTGTTTAATTTTGTAACAAATATATTAAAAAAGAAAACAAAAATAAAATAAATTAATATTGTATTTTAATTAATTAGCTCAACAATTTTAACAAAAATTAACAAAAAATATTTGAACTTCTATAGAAAGCAGTTAAAAATAATATCGAAAAATAGTTTTAATTGCTTTATAAAAATAGTGCTACTATTGTTAAATTTCGAATTAATAAAAAAATCAATTTCGACTCTATTTGTTAGCTAAAAATTTAAATTAATTTTTTGAAAACTTATTTGAATTAAGCAAAATTAATAGTAAGTATTTGCAACAAAACAATATATTGTTTTTGTTATAAGTGCAACAACGTTTTAGCTTAATACAATTTGTTTAAAGCTACTATATATTAATTAAAACAAATTTTTTTTTTCTTAAAATAAAGAAATTGCTTCTATTGAGTCTACTTATATAATTTACAATTTTAACAACAATAGCAAATATAACTACTCTTATAAATTTAATTTATAAGCAAAAAATCGATTTAACAACGTCTATCTTGCTTGTAATCTTAAGTTAAAACTACAAAAAATAAAAAACAATAAATACTTTTTCGATTTTTTTATTTTTATTAAGAATTTCAAAAAGTTTAAACAATAAATTACTATATTAATTTCTAAATTTAGTAGTATTTTTTAACATTTTGTTTTTAAGAAAGTTAAACTTAATTTTACAATTGTTAAAACAATATTTTCAAAAAAATTAAATATTGTTTGTTTAATAGATTTGTTAATTCTTATTTAATAATAGATAATTTGCTTGAAAACTTAAGTACTTAATAAAACAATTCGAATAAGAAACAACACAACTTTGTTAAAATTATATTGTTCGAATTTGTTATAAAAAATATCGAAATCTTCAATTAATATATTAATTGCTTTATATCTATAGCAATCGAAATCTTTATATTAGAAATTAATAAAATATATTGATTTAACAAAAGTTTAAGCTATAGATTTTAAAGTTGCTATATTATTTTAACAAACTATATTATTTTAAATTAACTTATTAAATTGATTTGTAAAATCAATTTTAAATTTTAACAAATAAAAAAATCTTGTTCGACAACTATTTGAACTTCTATCTATATACAAACTATTAATAATATTAACAAACAAAATAATTGCGTTAGTATTTTAAAGTTCTCTAAATATATCGATATAAGTAATTGTAACAATAATAATTTTAATACGCGTATTTCTATTTGCAATTAAGAACAAAATATAGAAATATAATTTTAAGTTTTTAAAAACAAAATTAAGTCTCTAAATCTTTATTGCAAATATCTTAAATCAAAATATAAATTATATTATAAAAACGTCTTTTGCAAAAATAAATTAGCTAAAATTAAAATTAAAACTTTTGTTAAATTTAAAACTTATAATATTAGCAATTTCGAGCTAATAATATTTAAAGAAGATAGTTTCTCTAATATTTTAAATAACAATTTTAATAATTTTAATAAATTAAAAAACTAGATATTCTTAACAAGAGTTGTAGTTCGAAACAGAAACTAATACTTATAAAAAAACAATAAAGAAACTTAAAACTATATTTAATTTATATAATAGAGTCTTGTTTGTTAAAATTAAGTTTAATTCTAGTACTATTAACAACAAGTTACTTAACAATTAACATCTAAATTTTTATATTAAAATTTGTTCAAATTAAGTCTATTTGCTCTTCGATAAATATTATATTAAGATAATACTACTTATTAATATTAGAATTTTCGATAGAATTTTTGTTAATAAAAAATTTGTCAAGTTTTATAAACTTTCTACTATATTGCTCTAAAATTCTATTAAATTGTATCTAATTAATAATAAAATTGTCTCTAATATTATTTACGTTGCTTAAGTTATTGTTAATCTTAGCAAATATATTAATATCTTATAGTATTTAATAATCGAACTAAAACAATTTGCAATTATTCTCGATATACTCTAAATTAAAAAATATAATATACAAATTAAAGACAATATATAATTTCTCAAGTTTAATTTCGATTACTATATAAAATACTATTTGTTAAATTAATAATTGTTAGAGATTTTTAGCAATTAATACAAATAGTTCGAATATTTGTTTTTAAAATCTTTCGATAAAATCAATATTTATTAAATAAGTATCTTTGCATTTTTGAAATTTGCTATTAAAAAAAACTACAAAATAATTATAATATTGTTTGAGTATTTTACTATACTAGATTAATTAAAGAAAAACAACAAACATCTAGCTTATACTATAAATAGCAATATTACTATAAATATTGCAGCTATTATTTTCGATAATTATAACAAATTCTATATCAAATTTAAACAAAATTTTTCGAGTATAAAACAACTTAAAAAGCAAATATATTTAAAGTTTAAACAATAGATTAAGCTCTTTAATTTACAAAAAATTAATAAGTTGTCGCTTAATAGAAATATTAATTATACTATTAATTTTGTTCTAGAAACAACTTCTTCGACTAAAAAAGTCTACAAAACTTTTTGTTTAAAAAAAAATTATTCGAGTCTATCTAAATAATATAAAGAATAAAAATTAGATTTGCAATAGTATCTTACAATATATTATTTTTATTTTAATAGTTAAAAAGTCTAATAGAAGTTTGTATATCTATATAAATTATAGAGATTTTAATACTTTAATAGTTAAGAATCGCAATACTTTATTGTTAATTCGAGAGATTTTGCAACAATTATACAAAATTAAATATTATAGCAAGTTCGATATTATTGTTGTTTTTAACAAAATTCGAATATATTTTAATAATAAATACAAAACAATCTTTATTATTTGTTACAATTTGTTTAAGTATATTATAATATCTTTTAAATTATATAATATTTCGATTATATTTTAGTTTTTTATTAACAAAACTTTTAGTTTTTATCTAAACAATTTTTGCACAATTTATACAAATTATATTTTAATCTACAATAATATCGAGAAAAAATACAAAAATTATATAAACAAAGTTCTTGCTAAACTCTATAACGTAAATCTTTATTTAAATATTAATAAATATATCTTTTTTGTTAAACAAGTTAAATATTTAGATCTAATTATTATTATCGAAGAGATTCGAATAGATTTCGAGAAAATCAAATATATTTTTAAATAAAAAACTTTTATTTGCGTACACAATATATAGATTTTTCTAGATTTTGTTAATTTTTATTAATAATTTATCTATAATTATTCGAATTTAATCAAATTTTTGTTAGTGTTTAATAAACTTAAAAATAAAAGTTTTAGTTTTTTATAACAATTTGATAGTTTTGAAAATCTTATATTTAAAACTTTTAAAAAAGTTTTTGTTAATTAATCTATTTTTTACTATTTCGATTTCAATCTAAAAATCTAAATCGAAAATAATATTTTCGACTTTATAGTTGTTGCTATACTTTTGCAAATAAATTCGAATAGATTGTTTTATTCAATAATCTATATATTTAAAACTATATTGTCTACAAAATACAACTACAAGATCTACAACAAAAAGCTATTAACTATTGTTTATACTTTCGAGAAATAATATTTAAAGTATATCGATATATTTGTTAAACAATTTATTAAAATTATTATTAACTATTGTAATCTAAAATATTTTATAACTATTAAATAACTAAATTGTTGTTAAGCTTGCTAAATTAAATTTTTGTTCAAATTTAATTTCAAAATTATCTATTAATTAGATATACTAGACACAAAGTCAAACAATTTAATTAAACAATTGTAAAATTTATTTTTTGACAAAAATAACTCTTGCAATTAATTTTAACAATAAACAATTTTTAAATAATATAATTTAAAATCGAATATAATTAAAACTATTATATTAATTTTGTTATTATTAAATATTATTTACAATTTAGTAACAAAGTTAATTTGTTTATTTCGAAACTTTATTAAGTTTAAACTAATTGTTAACAAAAGAATTGCAAAAACTTGCAAAAAGTTTATTTAAATCTTGCTAATAACTAACAAAAATATAAAATTATTTATATTTTTATTGTTTGTAGTATTTGTATTACTTTAACAAAACAAACTTTGTTTTTCTAGATTTCTTTTTTCGATTTTTTTGTTTGCTTATGTTGTATTTATAATTTTTTATTTTATAATTTCTTTATTTTTAGTTGTCGATTCTATCTTTTTTTAGATATATTTGTTTTATCTACAATTTAGTTATTTATATTTGCAATCTTTTTTACAATTTAGTTCTTATTTGTTGTTGCAATTAATTTAACAAAAAAAAAGAAATCTAAAACAAAACTTAATTTCGAAATTTTTGTTTAACAAATATTAAAGATATATTTGTATAACAAAAAGATAAAATAGATTATTTAAATTAAAAAAATTGATAAACAAAAGATTTTAGCTATTTTTTGCAAAACAATTAAGCTTTAAACTTAAAAATTGTACAATAATTAAATATTTAACAATTAATATTAAATATTTACTTGTTTGAGACAAAATATATATATCTCGAAATACAAATAATACTTTTCGAGTCAAAACAATTAAATTTTAGTATAAATTGTTAAATATTAAATATTCGAATCGAACAATTATTTTCGAGAAAATATAATATTACTATTATTAATCTATATTGTATTTAGATATTAAAAAGTATATTAAAAGCTATCTTATATATAAGTATATCAAATTATATTGCAAGTATAAGTACAATCTATTAAAGTTTTTATCTATTTTAGACTATTATTAATAGAATATATTTTGCAACTTTATTATCTCTCTATTGCTATATTATTATAAAAAAAATCTTTTAGTATATTTTAGTAGTAGTTGATAGACTATTTAAAGATAAAAAGTTTATATTTATAGACTCTTTAAAAGTTAAGACTATAATTTAAATCTTTATTAATTTTATCTAATATATTAAAAGCTTTCTAGCTACTATTGTTTTCAATAAAGATACTTAATTTATTACTTATTTCTAACAATATTTTTGCAAAAAATTAAAAATTAACTCTAAATTGTTAATTGCATTTTATTTAAAAATCGACAATTAAATCGAAAATATTAATATTGTTCTTAAATAGTATTTTCGAATATATATACAATACAATTAGAATAACTAAATTAGTTATCTTGTTATTGTCGAATTTGTTGCAAACAACTATATTAGCAAATCTACTAATTTTTTTTTTTTTTTGCTACTAAAAACTATCTATTACAATTAGATCTAAAATTATTCGAAGTCTTTTCTAATAATAGTATATTCGAAGTTTGTTGCAATATAAAAAACATCGACAAAATTGTTAAAAAAATCGAAATTTTGTATAACTTTCTTTATTAAAAGCTTGTCTAAATTTAAGTTAAACAAATAAAATTTGCTAATTGTAGATATATTGTAATTTCGAAATTCAAAATCGATAATTAAATTATATTTAATATTTGAAATATTAAAACAACTCAATTATACAAATTTCTAAAATATAAAAATATAGATTTCTATAAAATTATTCGAACAATTAACAATTATGTCTACAAACTAGAATTGTTCGAGTTAATAAAAATTTATTTAATATTCTATCTATAGTTTTTGTATCTTAACAAAAGCAAATCTTTATTAAATTAATAAATTAAGTTCTTGCTATCTATTAATACTATTAACAATATTAACAACAATTTCGAATACTATATTAAGAGTATTAGAACATTACAATACAATATATGCAAAAATAACAATAATGTTAATTTAAGTCTAATTATTACTAATTATAGACGCAAAATACTATAGTATTAAATTCTTTTTACAAACTATATAGACTACAATAATAGATCTAAATAGCTAAACTATTTTATAACTAATAGTTGCTCTAACTTTGTTGTTAACTTCTATTACAAATGTTTAGATATAACAAAATTTTACTAAATATTTAAAATGTCTTCTAATTAAAAATCTAATAAGTAGAATAGTTTGCATTTATATGTTTTTTGCGCTTTTCTATTATTGTTGTCAAAATATTGCTCAATATATATCTATAGTTCTTATTGTTATATTTAGAATTAATCTCGAAAATATATTGTTGATATATTATTATTGTCAAAAATTATCTACTATATATTTGCAATCGAAATTAAATTCGATTTGTTATCTTGTTTTCTATTGTATTTAACAAAAATCCCAAAAATATATTATCGATATATTACTATTATCGAAAGTTAATCGATATATATTTGCATTTCTTGTTGTTGTTTCTATAGTACTTTTGTTCGATACTTTATAGTTGTTTTTTCTAAAGATTCTTCGAATTAGAATTGACTTAGTATTTCTAAATATACGCACAAATGTATATAAATTGCTGCTAAGACACTTTTATATTATTATTTTTCTTTGTATTGTAGATTTAGATAAACGTGTTCGAATATAGTTAAAATTCGACAAATTTCGACTTTTTAATATTGCTATTTTTCTTGTTGTTGTCAATTCTTTCTTAGATTATATAATTGATCGACTTTCTAAACTCTCTTAGATATAATTAACTTTTCAAATTCTTTTAAATATAATCGATCTTTACTTTGTTGTCGATTTTTCGATTTTTGTATTACGTAATTTGAATCTCTTTTTTAAAGTTAGAATTAGTAATTTTTTGTACTTTCTTCAATTTTTTTACATTTAATATTTTCTTAAAATTTAATTACTTTTTTTCTCTTTCTCGATCTTGTTGTTGCTCGACAAATTGCTCGAAATTTAATATTTATTGTTTAAGAGTTGTTCGAAACTTAATTTTTGTTGCTCAACAATTGTTCGACATTTTATTTTAAATATTAGATTGTATTTGATAGACGTATTTAATACTAATCGAAAATAGTCGAAAATTAACTAGAATATAATTTGCAACATATATATTTTTTGTTTTGTATATTACTGTTTTTTGCATATTTTGTTTTAAAATTTTCGATTTTTTTTTTATTTGACAATTTTTTTTTTTTTGTTCGATATATATTGGAAACTTTAGTTTTAATTGCTGAACAATATTTGATACATATTTAATATTAATTGAAGTTTGTATTTAACAAGCATTTAAGATTAATTAAAGTTTATTGAAAATACTAATTGAAAGATTCGATATTGTTTTGTCGAAACTTGCAAATAGAAGAGAAAATTAGTATTACAATTTTAAACTAGATAGATTTTGTTCTTCGATTACTTTTTGAGTCTCTACTCTTTAGTCTCGAATATACTACAAATAATATCTAGCGTCTTAATATCTATAGTATTTATATCTATTTTCTGTATATAGTTAGTTCTGTATAGCTAGTATTTTTGTCAATTAACTACATACTAGTTATTAAAGCTCTAATCCTAATAGTAGACTATTGCGTTTTTCTTGTTTAGTATAGCAATTAAAAGAAAGTTTTGCAAAATTTTGTTAAGTTTTTTCTATTTAAAATAAGATATATTATACGCTCTAGATATAATAACATTTAACGTCAATATTAAAAAAGTAATTGAAGATTATTGTATCTTTATATCAATAAATTGTACAAATATTGCTTTATTTTTAGAAGAGAGATTCTAAGTATTTTTACAATCTCTTTTAGTTGTTTAATAATATTTTTTCTTATTTACAATATTAAATTGCAAATTGTCTCTTTAATTTTTAAAATAAAAACAAATATAGCATCTTATATTTGTATTATATCGAGAAAATCTATTGTTATTAGTTTGTTGCAATATGTTGTTTAGAAATACTATAATAGAAACGTATACAATCTTGCGCTTGTTGTTGATTTTTATTTCAATACTTATATCTAGTTTTTTAATTAATTTGCAAAAAACTTTGATTATATTATAAAAAGCTACTTTATAAGAATCTAGAATTAAGATAAAGATATTAGCTAATTTTTTTCTCTTCTTATAAGAGAAATACGCTAGAATAAGATAAAATACTTTTAAAATACAATATATATTTCGATAAATATTAAAGTTGTCGATAAAGAGAAGATAGAAAAAAAATATATAGAAACTATCAAAGACTTTTGCAAATTGTTTTCGATTAAAATATTTTATCTTAAATTTTTTATATATTTGATACAATTGACAAAGAGATCTAATATTGTAGTTTTTAATATTTAAGACTCTTCGAATATATTGTTAATTATTAAAATACGTTTTTTTAGTATCTTGCTTGTTATTGTATTTTTGATTAAGATAAATAAGAAAATATATATCAAAAGCAATAAAACTTACTTTAAGCTTAATACTTTTTTCGAAAAAGAGTTTATACTTATTCTTAAGTATTAAATTATAAAATTTCAATATTAAATAAATATTAGACAATATTGTTTGTAGAATTAAAATAATTTTGTTTAATATAATTGCATTTCTTTGTTTGTTTTTATTAATAAAGATTACTTAACTAATTGTATATAAGTGTTCGATAACTTTAAAATATTAAATACAAAAAATATTGCTAGACACAACAAGCTTATTACAACGTATATAATAAAAATAGCTTGAAATTGTTCGAATTAATAAGTTTTATATAGAAGAATATTATAGTTTTGTAAGTTTGTTTACAATTTTTGCAAACTTAAAGTATATCTTACTTTTCATTTTGCTTATCGATAGTATAATACAAATAAGCTCGATTAATTTGTATTAATATTGTTAAGATAGACGTTTAATTTGTTAAAATTGTATAATATTCTTGCGTTTAATTGCTAGAAATAATTGCTTTTTAATAACGATATATAGAGTTCTACAATATAAAGTTAGTAAAAGTATATAATAACAAATTTGTTTTTTAAGAGTATCAAACTTCAATAAAAGACTTTGTATAATTTTTGTTTTATTGTTTGTTAATTGCTTTAATATTAACTTATTCTCTTTAATATAGAGATCTACAAAAGATTTTGTTAATTATAGAATTTTTTGTAGTCTAATATAATTAACTTTTGAATTTTCGAATTTCTTGAACTATAGTTCTAAAGCTATATATAAAAACAATAGTAATATGTTCTTGTTACGTTCTTAATATATTATTTCGAAAGAAAATATTAATAATAGCAATCGATATTAAATAGATAAACTATTAAAAGTAAAAAATACTTTTAAAAAGAAAAAAAACTAGACAAGAGAAAGAAATAAAAAGAAAGAAAAAAAGTTAAATAAATTATTATTGTTGTTGTTTATATTTAAATTTTTAAGAAGATTTTGTAAAATAAGAGATTAAAAATATTGTAAAATATTGTATTTAAAACTAAATTATTTCTGTTTTTAATCTTAGTTTTAATAGAATAAAAAATCTACAATATAAAGATTTGTATTTTTTTTATCTTTTTTTTTTATTTCTTTGTTAATATTTTTGACGTTTAACTTGTTCTTTTTCTTTTTAAATACAACTTAGTTAAACAAATTAAACTATAAATCTTTAACAAAGAAATTAATTAAATCGACAAAAGCTATAATATAAAAGTTGAAAATCTCTTCAATAGAGCTACTATATACTTTCTATATATTTTTATTTGTGCTATAAACTTCTCTATTCTTATCTAATTTGTTATAGACTTTTATATTTTTATTTAAGTTGTTATTGTTGTTGTAGTTTTTTGCAATTAAAATTTGCTTTTTAAGAGACTATTGCAACGACTTAATCTTAATTAAATATAAACTTTTATCAATTTTATTAAGTTAAAGTATTGAATCGAAGTCTTTAATAAATAATAACATATACAATAGAATATAAATAGCTTAAAATAGAGACTTTAATAAATATACGTTAAATATATAATTGTTTTTATTTAGACTGACCGTCGGGTCGAGTTTCGATTCCAACTATTGGAATCGACCCGATCCGACGGTTCCAACCCTAGGAATCGATCCGAAACCCGAGTCGATTTCTATTATTTTGGAACCGACCCGATCCGACCCGAGTCGATATTCGATTCCAATACTAGGAATCGAATAGAATTGCCAAGGAATCGAAAATGACATCATTATGCCAAGAATTACTAATTTTAGAATAAAATATTTTATTAATAACATGCAATATTTGCATCTATAGGCCCTATAGACCTTATAGATGCAATTTATTAATAAAATGCAATATTTGCATCTATAGGCTCTATAGACCTTATAGATGCAATTTATTAATAAAATGCATTATTTGCATCTATAGGCTCTATAGAACCTATAGGTGCGATTTAATTATTTTCTTTGTAAAAAGTAGTAATGCATTACTATAATGCATTACCTTATTATAATTAAATAATTAAATATTATTAAATATATATTAAATATATATTAACTATTAATAATTATAATATAATTATTTAAATAGTCTTGGCGATTCGGATCGGTTTTTCGGGTCGGGTTTCGGTTTCAACTCTAGAAATCG
>JAABUW010006783.1_pt1 | contig 14130 bp, 11 predicted proteins | sample 5560081 | NCBI WGS metagenome assembly JAABUW01 (sample SAMN10711882, study PRJNA513363) | rock metagenome | isolation source: Antarctica rocks | place: Antarctica: Victoria Land, Knobhead sud
CTTAGTAACTAACTATTAGGATAATAATTAGTTAAATCTTAAATAGATTAAATTAACTATTTATATTATAATTAAATTTAGTTATAACTAATTAAATTAACTATATCTCTTAGTAGGATTTCTTATATTTATATAATAGTAATATTTCCCGCCTAGATAGGAGCTTTATACTTAACTTATATTATAAACTTAGTTATCTCCTAGATACTAAATATAATATAATTATACTAGACTAGTTTAGTACGAAGCCTACCTACTCTATCCTTAACACTCCTCTTTATAAGATTAACCTAGACCCTAGTTAACCTCTAGAAGACAGGGTCGTAACAGCTAGGTTATTAAATATATATATTAAACTACTTTAAACCTCTAGTTATTAATAATCTTTTATAATCCTTAGGTATAATAAGAGCTTTAGAAGCTTAGGCTTTTAAAGAGGAAATATATTAAAAGGAAGATCTTTATATTAATAAGGTAATTAAGGTAGCTAAATTAATTATATTAATACCTATTAATAAGGTAAGTATAAATATTAAAATTAAGGTATAACCTAGGTTATTAATATAAATCCTAGATATTATAATAAGAATATTAAGGCTATTTATCTTAAAAATATATTGAAAGGATTTTATTATAAAGTAGTTAATATTAAAATTATTATAAGAATTATTTTAATCTTAATCTTAATCTTAGTATTATTAATAGTTTAATAAATCTTTTTAAGTTAATAAGTAAGGTCTTCTAATAAGTTTTTAATAATAATACTTTTGTACTTTAACTTATTAAAGCTTAAAGTAATACTTTATATCTTAATAACCTAATTAATTAATTAATAATATATACCTCCCTTATTATAAGATTATTAATATTAATATATATAATTTTAATACTTTATATTATTATAAAGATATTATTTTATAAGGATTTTATCCTTTTTATTATCCTTTTTATTATATTTTTTCTTAATCTTATACTTCTTTTTATACTTCTCCTTTTACTTAATAATTACTATTTTATAATAGTTCTATCCTTTAATCTTCTTCTTCTTATTCTTCTTCGCCTTCTTAATAGGCGTATTAGATAAATTTAAATTAAATATTAATATTAAGGATATAAATACTAATCTATTACTATTTAAAGATAATATAAAGTATTAATACTTATTTATAATCTCTTCCTTATTATCCTTAAAGCCTCCTTCTAATCCTAATTTCTTAATTATATTAAAAGTAAGGGTAATAATAATAATAATACCTTTTCTCTTTTTATTAACCTATTATTTTATAATTACCTTAATATCCTCCTATTTATTAGAGTTATAATAATAACCTTTATTATTCTTTTAATTATTAAAATAAGATATAATTATATAAGCCTCTCTTAATACTATCTTATAACCCTTATTATTTACCTTTACCTTTACCTCCTTAATTATATTACCTATTAAGATGTTATAATTAAATTTAATAGAGGGTTTTATTCCTAGTAATATCTCCTTCCCCTTCTAAGATATAAATTAATTTATAGTATATAAATTAAGTAAGATTATAAGAGGTAAGGAAGGCTCCTAATATTACTTCTTAAGTATTATAATAATACTTACTAGTTTTGCCTTTAATTAAGGAGGCTAATATAATTAACTATTAATAAATATCTTATTAAGGGCGTCTTTTATAGGCTTTTTACTAGCCCTTTTAATTATAATAGTAACCTCTACCTTAGATTTATAAAAGAGCTTCTTCTAAATAGTGTACTAACTTTTAAGCTTTATTTATTCCTAATTAGGACATAAATAATGCATCTTAGATAGGTATATAGCGGTTAGTAGTATTTACAGCAAAAATCGTATGTGCGAGGTACGGGGGCTAACGAAAACTTAGAAAACGAGCAGATAAAGGCAACTAGGGGTATCCCTGCAATTGTTAGCCAACCGAGGGGCCAGAACGCCGAGATCTTCCCTTGAGAGAGAGGAGATCATCACACCAGGGATAGAGGAAGCGGATGGGAATGGTGCTCCCTGAGTACAAATGCCGACTTGTTAGAACCTGAGCTCTTTCCCAGTCGGCAAATTTGGGATTGATGCAACAGCCTCGGACGCAGATGAATGAGAATGGCTACTTTGATTGGGTATACAATGAACCCATGATGGCGAAAACATGCGTTGACAGACCTTCCGTCCAAGCCGTCTTTCGGTAATTGAGCGCTCCCTCCGCATACAAGTCCCCGGATATCTCGACCATGCTGTATCAGTCATCATAATAATCACAACATTCCACCTTAGGCCCTGATTCAACACGCTTTCTATTCATGACACCAGTAATTCCGTCATATGCCTTGATCGTATCGGACTACTCATCACCTGCCAGATCGTCTAAACGATCTTGAGCCTTGGTAATCGTATCCAGATCCTTTTTCAACTGGGAACGGCGCCTCTCTTGCTCAGGATTCGCTGCTAGAAGCTGTGCAAGACGCTCTTCCACTACACCGATGTCAGCTTCTTTCCTTACCTCTCGTAACTGTACAGAAGACCTACCACCAGCCTCGGTCAGACGGAACACCTTCCTCATTCCCGCCGTGATATCCTTGCGGCATTTCTCAAATAACTCGCAATGAACGTTGGCGCCGATAGTATCCACGAACCGGTAGTATGCGCATTCGTAGTAGGCTTTTACCGTCTATTGCTGATCAGTCACGTTGAGCGGATGGAACGAGGGTGACTTACACTTATCGCCTCAATCTCCTGATTGTAGTTTTCGGGGCTTAGCTGAGCATCAGCAACCTTGTCAAGCTTCTCCATACGAGCTTGTCCAGTGGATAGCTTGCCAGATTTCCTCTCTTGCTCGCATAGATAGGCCTCAGCGCGAAGGTCGCGGCTCTTCTTGCGGAGGATAGCGAGTGCTTCCGCCTCTGCTAGGTCCATAGCTTTGTTATTGCACGTCTTCGGTCGAGACTGCTCCCAATTCAAGATCCGATTGACCATCTGGCGCTGCTCGGAAAAAGCCACATTGAAGAAATCCTCGCAGATTTGCTGGATAGTCTGGTAGTACTGAGTTTGTGAATGTTTCCCGTAGACTTTCTGGAACTGCTCAAAAATAGTCTCCTGACACAGATGCCTTGTCCGATCCAGGAATTGACTGAGAGGGTCTTCCCAGTGCTCCATACTGGCAGCAATCATATTCTCGATCGCTTTGGGGTTGGTTTTGTGAATCCCGCCACTGTAGGCATCCAGACAGATGCTCCGTACTTCCGTGAGCTGGAAGCGTTTCGTGCCCTTCCGTGCTAGGACGGCGGGAGATGGTTCGCTTGCTCTCTTGAGGAACTTCGTTGGGGTGGATTGAGAAGCCGATGGAAGAGGTCTCTTATTAGAGCGATGGAATGCAGGACTGGACTTTGATGGTGTGGCATCGTGATCATCGGAGTCATCGGAGTCGATTGGAATCGGCGTAGTGTTTCTAGCTGCTGATGTAGGTGTTCTATTTAGGCTGCCCGAAGATTGCTGACTCTGTCCAAAAATGCGAGGAACAGAGAAGACAAGGACGGGACGAGTGTCGGCTAGATCCTGACAAAAGTTCTGCGTTATCTGATTCCATTCCTTCTGAAATGGAAAGTCAGTAGTTCCTCCGTTAATGGCCTTCTCAATGTGTCTCTCGAATGTCATCAATTCGCCCATCACGGTTGGTGCCAGATTGACATCAAGCGGCTCGGGTAGTTCGCTGAGCTGCGTCTTGATCACCTCGGCCTTATGTCGTACTTGTTCAGTAATGGCGGGAAGACTTAGACACACGTTAGTCATAGGATCTCTTCGGGTGGATCTGGGGAAACCTACCACGTTCGAATTTGCGCTGTCAAACGCTGGGAAAGCGCAGTCTGCAGTTGCAAGGTACCGAAGCGATCGTCGAATGCCTTTAGCTCAGCGGTCCATGGTACCTGATTGCTGAAGAAGGCCGCCTCTTCTTGCCTAGCCGTTGCGTGGTCAACGTCAGGATCTTGGTTGTTCTTGATCACATGGTAGCCGAATCCAAGCTGGAAGGCTTCACCACCTAAGATTTGAGCCCATTGATCAAGTGCATCATCCTTCGCCATCCTATCAGGTTTTGTCAAGCAGCCCACAGTCCTTGGTTCCGCCTTCATCTCTTGGATCAAACCAAAGGCGCTAGAATTAGCGACATCGTGGGTCATAGTAAGAGCCAGAAGATTAATACAGTCTGGAGCATTGATATACTCCTTGACCAAGTTCCGGACAAGGTCCACAAGGTAGGCTTCGTTTGGAACTTCAGAGACATTGATGACCCCTGGCAGATCAAAGAAAGACAAGTTTGGGAGGCCCGGGCCAGAGATATCCAGACGGATGATATTTGGCGAGAACTTGACCTGATGCGTGCGATCTGGCAGCGGGTTCCCGGGCTTGTACTTTTCGTAGGAGCTACCAGGATTGAGCGTTGCCAGTTGAGCGCGCTCCAGGGCGTCCACGACGTTGTCTTTTGAGGTAATATGGGCAAAGGGAAGATCCTCACCGTCTGACTCCGCCCATGGACCGAGAGGTCGGGCTCTTGTCGCCCGCTCTTTAAGGTTACCTTGATAGACGTACTTCTTGTTCAGCAAGACTTTGCAGCTCCATTGTCCTCCCGGATCGGTGTCCTCCGTAAGATTGATCTCCAGCGGGCACCGAGTGCAGGTACCAGCACTCCGCGGCACCTTGATCTCGCTCATTCCCTCTATCAGAGAGCTCTTTCCCGTGCTTTGATCGCCAACCACGACTATCTTTGGAAGTGGTAAATCCAAATCTTCCACACCAAGATGACGCAGTGCTCGAACAGCCTGAACAAGCTCCTTCACTCCTCGACCCAGAATTTCCAGGCCATTGTCTGCATCTGGAGAGCTCATCGTAGACGCTTCCTGAGCGTTCGTCGGAGTGGTACGAGCTATGAATGGATTGAGTCATTGCTCGGCATCAAGCGTTGAATCAAAAATCAAGACTTACTAGGTTTCTGATTCCCCTGCCCTGTCTGATAACCTTCATCCACGAGACTGTCTGTCATGGTCACGTCTGAGCTGTCGTCGATAAGGATCGTGTTCCCGGTGCTGGTTGGTTGATCTTGATTGATGTGATTTTCATCATTAACAGCGAAGTTATCTTGCGTGACGGTAGCTGGCTGCTGCGTAAATTCCCGCTTGATGGGTTGTCGGCGAGCCATGCGAAATTGAGCGAGAGACTTTGACGCTCTTCGCTATTGGAAAATAAGGGGATGAGACCTTGGAGCTTCAATCACTGTCAGCTCCAGGAGCCCGAAAAATCTCTGCCAAACGTTGCCGATACGAACATGTGGTGCAAACAGGACCAGGCATCCAAAGACACATCAAAGAATGCAATCCTCCCAAATACATGCGTGATCTTGCTTGGATACGACTCACGTACGTACGGAAGACACTAGACTCTAGCAAGCTGCGCGTTGATAAATTGATCCAAGGCCACTGTTTGATCACACAGCCAGAGCAACGAGAGCGACGTAAGACCGCTTTCAAGACGAAAGATAAGAGCACGAGCGAGAGCGAAAACGAATCTTCTATGTATCTGAAGCTACATTAAGCCATAAGCGTAAGAAGAGTTGTCGAGATGGTGGAGTATAATTTGTTGTAGAGGGTCATGGGTGGAAGTGAGGTAAGAAAGAGGACTTACTCCAGCGATGAGTTCACTTCACACGCTAAATTCCTTCTCCACAATACGATGGATAGACTTTGAAATACACAGCAAATGTCATTCCCCAGGAGCAGAGCGACAACTTATACCCAAATGTCCCCCCTTCCCCCAATGCCCCAGTCAACGCTTTCCTTCCCTGCCATCGCGACCATTGTTCGCGTTCTGCAGTCCATCGACGCGCTCTAAAATATTCCAACCTCCCTTAGGCACCAATCAAAGCTTCCCCAAGAAGGCTGACGGAGCATGGTGTAGGAACTTACAGACGTTGAGAGATGGCCGTAAGCGTAGCGCCAAGACACACCATGAATGTGCGTGCAATGCTCTTACTACACCCAACAGGTCCTTGTCATTGTGGACACAACTGTCTCCTTCTACAGAGTGATCAGCAAGGAGGCTTGCATGAGCTGACACAAGAACGAGGTCCGAGCGGAGAAGGTCATTTTACGTGACTGTACAACGATGCCACACACTTAGGTTGAGTTGAGTGGCTTCGATTGTATTTTCGACGCTTTCTTGCTGCATTCATCGCCCAAACTGGTCATACCAACGCCTTGGCTTATGCATTGATCCTTATCCATGCCGCTGAACAAAAGCAACTAGAGCACACAGTGGCCCCTGAAAGAAGAGACCACGCTCCTATACAGAAGTACGCGACTGACAGATCGCCTTCGCGCCAGTGTCTTGGTTCCTATCGACTATTCTCGTACAACGACCTCCTCTACCAATCTCCGCAACGACGCGTTCCCAAATTACCAACCCTATGGTTGGTGCGCTTTCTGCGACACGTACCTAAACAGGAAATGCCACGAGTAGCCCCCAAGTAATACCACTGATGGATGAGAGACCAAATGGGCTCTGCTTGGACGCTAAGTCTGATAATGCTAATGCCAAAGACGATAGCGAAAGTAGACGTGAATTCAGACAGATGAATGTTGGACCTTTTAACTTGCTTGAAGCTCTGGTGCCACCTTCAATGTATTCCTTTGAGTACGAATGGCAGCATTTTTAATTGCCTTCTTCTTTGGGGCCATGGCCGCAGCAGCAAATTTCTTCGCTAGGAGTCTAGATACTCTGCGGTTGGGCAGCCATGTCCTATTTCCAAGGATAAGGACATATGATAAGAGCGCTAAGCTACCTGCTTGATGAGCTGAAGCCAGCGGTAGTGGAACTAGATAGATCAGTGTGCTGATGCCAAGGATGACTTGCAGCCATGCGAATCCCACAACTCCATGTATGCCTTTCCTGCACCCGGCGGGCAACAATTTGTTTATTTTTCGAGAGTATTTAGAGTATGCCCATAGTGCCATCACTGAAGTGAAAGTCGTGGTCGCCAGTATCCGATGGTCCAACTGTACAAGTGATGGGTTCTCTAGTGGGTTTCGCCACCAGATGTCGCTGTTGTCCGGTGTATGCGAATAAAAGTCCGAAAACAGCTCTGATTTGGGAGGAGCCAATCCGAGACCCATGTATGGAAATTCATTGTATATGAGACCTGCATCGAGACCCGCGACCAGCCCTCCTGACATAGCGGTGATAAACACTAGAGCACCCAACGCCGCCACCGATTTTCGGAAAGGTCCCAATCGTGAATTTCGCAGCCTGGCAAGATTCGACTCAGCAGATACGAGGTTGCCAAAAAGTTTGTGCGTACGCAGGATAGACAGGCCGTTCCAGAGCATGGCAGAGTAGCACAAGAAAGCTGTACCCAAATGTGCTACCAATCGATATTGACTGACCCGTGGATGACTTCCAGGCGCGAATAGATCATCCTTCAGTCCGGATTTGACCATCCACCAGCCCAGCATCCCTTGAAACCCTACAAGACCGCCTATACCTAGAATTCTTCTGGCCATTGGCGCTGAAACCTTCCGCCGTGCAACAAAATAGATTGCTGGGAGGAGGAAAGATATCCCGACAACGCGACCCCAAATTCGGTGAGCCCATTCCATGTAGTATATAGACTTGAACTCGGAGAGTGTCATATGTGGGTTGAGTTGTTTGAATTCGGGAGACGCTCGGTATAAATTGAATTCTGACTCCCATTCCTCAGGATTCGTAGGTGGCAGGCTCCCTGTAACTGGCTTCCATTCTGTGATACTCAAGCTGTTGTAATTTAGCGATCTGGCGACAAGAATGCAAAGCGCTCATACCCAGACTCTGTCAGCCGAGTCAAGCCTCCAAATACAACTATGCCGAATACACTCGCTGCACTTCCCAGCAACCAATACGCCACCACCTTCTCGCTCGTCTTCGGAAAGAAGCGAGAACTCCGATATGACTTTCGCTGGCCTCCCGACGAGTATATGCTTGTAACAGCCTGCGAGATACATCGCGGGCTAGACTTAAAAGACCGAATTGATCTTGGAGACGCCGCTGGGGTTAGCTGAGGACGATTGCTCGAAACGCGTTTGAAGAGAGCTGAGGGACCGCGCTGCGAGCATTGGAACAGCTGCCGTGTCAATCTCGGAGCAGCATGTCTTAGTGCGGGTATCAATAAAGCCATATCGCCGTGTAAATATGAGGATTCATGGGAGTGCATTAGATGATGATAGACTACTTTAGCTTCAACCCTTGGCCCGAGGGCCAGTTTCCTACAACGATAGCCGATGCAAGCCGTGTGAAATAAGAGCTTTCCTCATCCCACGTTCTCCGTGTAACATAACAGTATGTCGAGGTCCCTTTCCCTTACGATGATGCGATCTATACGGCGAAGACAGATATGCAAGCTCCAGCGCGAATTGTGAGGCGGATTGCCCCACCGCGAGCGCAAGGCCGATATGCTGCTACTCAATCATACTCAACTCACCCACCTTCTGCACGCCTAAATGTTCCAATCGACTATTCCTCCCATCCTCTGCTCCACCATACATCTTCCTCTCTACAGGCTTCCCTCACATACCCCAAATCCTCGCCCTCGAGGCGCCAGAATCTCTTTCAAGCCATCAACAGTGCCCTGTATCACGCCCTCTATAACGAAGAGCGAACACTCCTCTTCGGCGAAGATGTCGCATTCGGAGGCGTCTTCCGCTGCACTATGGGTCTTCTGGAAGAGTTCGGACCAGAAAGAGTATTCAATACACCCCTCAGTGAGCAGGGTATTGTGGGATTTTCGATTGGGTGTGCGGCTCAAGGCATGAAGCCTATTGCAGAACTGCAATTTGCGGACTATGTGTATCCGGCTTTTGATCAATTAGTCAACGAAGCAGCGAAATGGAGGTACAGGGAAGGTGCTACGGGAGGTAACGTTGGGGGCTTAGTAGTCAGGATGCCTTGTGGGAGTGTTGGACATGGCGCTCTGTATGCCTATCTTCTCTGCGATTGTCTTATTAAGATTGCTGACCCCCTAGAAGATACCATTCGCAGTCTCCTGAGGCTCTCTTCACACATATCCCTGGCTTGCGAGTCGTGTTACCCCGCTCTCCAGCACAAGCCAAAGGGCTCTTGCTGGCTTCAATTGCATGCCATGACCCTGTAATATTCTTGGAGCCAAAGGTTCTTTACCGCGCAGCTGTCGAGCAAGTCCCAACGGAGGCCTATGAGATACCGCTCTCCCAAGCCGAGATTGTCAAGGAAGGCAAAGACGTGACTGTAGTTTCATATGGCCAGCCTATGTACCTATGCTCTTCCGCTATCGCAGCTGCAGAGAAGGACTTGGACATCAGTGTCGAGCTTCTCGATCTGCGTACCTTGTACCCTTGGGACAGGAAGGCCGTCCTTGAGAGCGTTCAAAGGACGGGTCGTGCCATTGTAGTACATGAAAGCATGATCAACGCAGGGATAGGCGCAGAGGTTGCAGCTTCAATACAGGAGGGCGCGTTTCTGCATCTGGAAGCTCCAGTCCAGAGACTTGGGGGATTCTCCACGCACATGGGGCTAACATATGAGAGATTCATCCTACCTGATGTGACTCGTAAGTCTCTGTTCAGCTGTCAAACCTCGAGACTTACTCAGAGTAGGGATATACGACGCGATCAAACGGACCGTAGAATACTAAGAAGCGTCTTCCAGCAGTCCTCTGGGAAAAGAAGCGGCGGAGATCTTTGCTTTTGGAAGAGAAACCTCGTAAAACTCTGCTTGTAGTTGTATTCAGCTTCACCGCAAGAGACAGGCGGGCTAGCCATCGACAACATGGCAGTCAGAGTTCAACGAGTCCAACAACGATGAACATCACAGCTGCCGATGATAAATTGGAGACACTATGCTGGGTCATTGGAAGGATTCAGACCGAACGGAACCTGAGCCGCTTCAGGACAGCTCAGGTCTAGGAGGTTACCATAATGCTTGCTATTCCTTCCGATAGCTAGCCTGGAGAGAAACCATGGTGTGAAAGGAATGTCGATTAGAGGGTCACGGGGCTTTGACGATGTGACAATTCTCGAGTCCATCAAAAGGAGCCGAGAAAGCAATCATACTTCATTAGAGGCGATAAAGAGAATAGCCTACTGAACGAGAAGGGAACAGTCTCACAAGAACCAAAACGATAGGCGCAGTGGCCCCTATGAAAGGTAGTCGATTCTCTCGGATGAGCAGAAAGGCCGGATGCTTCACCTTGCGTTTCAAGCGACAGCAAAGGGACCACGAGAAATTGCGAGGACAGTTTTCTAAAGCTGTTAGAAGCAATTTCGAGACATCTGAATCATCTGATTGACAACAATTCCTACCAGGAATAGTCACCAAGGTTAGGAGTGCCTTAAGAGACAACGCTTTACAGCGTGTCTGAATTTCTTCTGCTCCATCTCTTCCTAGTCAGCCCAACATCCCAAACACCACTGTTCGCGCTTTGCTAGTCGTTCCACACCATATCGTGGTATCCCCCAACTCCAACCAGCAATCATACGTCTCGTTAATCTCGCGGATATTATTACAAATTCATGATGAATGACGCCAAAGCGATGAGTAGAACATGGAACTTCTCCAGATTTACCCTCAACATGTATGAAGAGTTTACAAAATTGCTGTCTTAGTTTTGCACCATGTTTGTCCGCCAGCAAGCTACATATTTGACTACATTCGAATGACCGTCAACATAAGTAACGAGCTCGGGATGACAAGCTTTCTCGCAGCCGATTTCATCATGTACAAGATACTTGAATGAGACTTCCAAAGCTCTTGGGGTTAGGCGAATTGACTTGAGAGCTGACCGGTCTCAATTAGTACCTCTTGTGCCTTCTGCTATTGTTCAGTGCCCTTTCCAGCTTTAGATGGCTTGCGTCCCATCGGAGAAGGAAGAATTGCTCAAATGGAACATTTGAAATCACATGTGCTAATGCTGTTACTGAGATGGCGAAGCTGGCATACGAAAAGTCTAGCCTCGAGAAATAAAGATCTGATTTGAGCAGATATGCTCTCAAAATCTTCGATAAGTGGTAATAGTCCAGATTGGGATAGAACGTCAGAAGATGCATGATAGCTATGAGGGAATACATACAGCCGTTGGAGAATGCTTTCGCGCAGACATCAAGCACATATCACGAGGCTGCGCCTGGTCAAGCAATGTGCAAAAATAATAGAATAAGGAACCAAGCATCAAAACGCAGAGGCTCTGATCGTCTCCCTCAAAAGGACTGTCGTGTCAGACTGGAAGGGTTTTCAAGTTGAACCTTACAACTTCAGAAGGTCTCAAGGACCCATCGCCGCTGTCTAGGCGACTATCGCGGAGAACCAACAACGTTACAGGAGCTTCTTGAATCGATACAATGCGAAACAAGTCTCCAGAAGATCGCGATGTCGACGCGGACGATGCGTGCGCCGATGATCGTTCCATGAGCTTCCAGACAGCTTCACAGCTCGACGAATCGAGATTTCTCCGGCTGGAAAACAAACTCATAGTCAACTGGCTAAGCCTGCTGCCGTGAAATCGAGCAACGATGCCCGCGATTCAAGCTTCAAAGTTCGAGTCACGGAGGAGGAGATCAGCACATTGAGAGACCAGTTCGAGGTGTTCAAAGGAAGAGTCATTTTTTGCAAGCATTCTAAGTATTCCAAGGACGCGTTGACTAAGGTCAATGCTAAATTTGGGTATCGCGAGGAGGAGGATTATCCCCGGTCAAGGCGGTACAACAAAGGAGTAAATGGAGGAGGATTTCTCTAACTTGCAGGCAGAGCAGGAAGGGTTAGGAGACGATATCACTAGGGACAAGCAAGGGCTGCTTTCATAACTTTTCAGTCAGGACAGAAAGAATAATGTACTGCGAATATTCACCAGAATGAGTATCACCGTCACACGAAGCGGAGATTGACGTTTGTAGGTGATCCCAGTAGGGCCCGAAGTCCGAACAATGGAAGCGTTTAGAAGTGTTTGTTGGGCCAATCAAAGAGCGAGGACAAGGTGGACGTGAAGTTAACACATGTGCAATTTCTTGAAGTGAAGTTGACACACAACACTTACTTGTCTTTGAAATTCTCAACAACCTCACCTTAGCCATACCATGTTACCAAGAACATTCCAGCCGACTTGATATCATCAAACAAGCACTGGACCTGACCTTGACATCACACAGTGGACCTTTGTTGTCATCATACCCATCTCACATTCTCACCGTGAACATTCCCTTTGTGACCCTAGATTGAAAATCTCATCGCCATCATGTCGGTCTACGAGGTGTGGCAGCAAGAGATCTATGCAGGTGTCACGGGCATGACAGACTCCCAACTCTATCAAGTACCTGAAAATGAAACCACAGTCTCGCATTTGATGGACGTGGCAAACCCTCAACACATGTTCTGGGTAAGTGCAACCCTCATTCTCGGTGGACCACCATGCTCACCATCCCTCGCAGAAGTACCTGATCGGTTTCCTTCCGTACGAGCAGATCTGGGTAGGTGCGCACGTTATCTTCAGAGTGGCATTCTAGCTCACCAAGTCCTTTAGTCATGCTTCGTCTTTTTCTTCTACTTGCTTCTTGTCCTATGTCTCCTTGCAACAATGTTGAAGAAGTGTCCAGCGCAGAATGACCCAGAACAAGAGGACGACGCGAGAGGCAGCGACAAAGACTTGGATTCAATAAACGGTGTGCTTGACACCATGTTGAAGAAATTCCCAGCGCAAAATGCCCCAGAGCAAGGAAACGAGGTGAGAAGCAGCAACAAAGACTTGGCTTCGGAGAACGCAAGACTGGCAAGAGAGAATACTCGGATGGGCAAAGATCTGATTCAAGCTCTGGAGAATGCGTCCATGTGGGAAGAAAATTACCACGAAGGACTTGGAAGAGGACAAACAGACTCCACGCGATGGAGGCGAATGTACCATGAGACCTATGACGAGCACGCCAAGCTGCGCGAAGAATTTGCGAAGACGAAGGCTCAAGAAGCAAAGAACGTTACTGAGAAGTTGAGGATCGAGAGGATGAGAGAAGCAGAGCAGGCAAAGAAATTGGCCGAATTGCAGACGAAATTTGACCTACGGAACCGACATGTAGGCCAGCTTGAGGGCCACAACGAGCGCCTCAAACGAAAGCTGTCAGATCAGACCCAGGCAATTAACAACGTCGAAACGATCATCGCGGCAAACGCCAAGAGCTATGACGAACAGTATGCGACCATCACGAGCCTGAAGTCAGAGAAGAATCGTCAGGCCCAAAAGATTACCGAGCTTGAATTTAAGCTGTCCACTTCGAAGACCCATCAAGACGCAGCAGTCACAGCGGCAGTAAAGGCTGCGACGGAGAGGTTAAATGAGGAGCGTTCCAGATCCATCTCGAGACTGAAGAAACATCGCGGTGAAATGATGCCTGAGGTGAGACGACGCTTAGCGAAGAGCATTGTTGTGAAAGCCATCCAGTCTGGTGCTACGTCCAAGCCGAAGAGAAGTATCGTCGCATCAAAGTCGAAGAAAGCTGCAGCCATGACCAAAGCTTTGTCTGTTCTAAGAGGGATGCAGTCACAGAATGAGAAGATCACAGCGGATCTGACCAAAGCCTCGTCTGCCCTGGATGGAATGCGGTCAGAGAAGGAGAGGATTGCAGCAGACTTGACAAAAGCCTCGTCTGACCTGAAAGAAATGCAGTCTGAAAAAGAGAAGATCGCAGCGGATTGGACCAAAGCCTCGTCTGACCTGAATGAGATGCAGTCGGAGAAGGAGAAGATCGCAGCGGATTTGATTAAAGCCTCGTCTGACCTGAATGAAGTGCAGTCGGAGAAGGAGAAGATCGCAGCGGATTTGACCAAAGCCTCTTCTGACCTGAAGGAAATGCAGTCCGAAAAAGAGAAGATCGCAGCGGATTTGACCAAAGCTTCTTCCGATCTATTAAGAATGCAGTCTGAAAAGAACGTTGCGGACTCGACCAAAGCCTCGTCTGACCTTACTGAGACGCAGTCGGAAAAGAACAAGATCGCTGTGGACTTGACCAAGGCTTTATCTGATCTGAAAGATATGCAGTTAGGAAAGGAGAAAATCGTAGCGGAGCTCAACACGACGGTGACAGCCTTGGAGA